>Ga0137359_10005414_pt1 | contig 10518 bp, 11 predicted proteins | sample Mad1_40_16metaG_FD_108281 | JGI IMG/M metagenome (GOLD analysis project Ga0137359, IMG submission 108281) | Vadose zone soil microbial communities from Angelo Coast Range Reserve, California, USA - Mad1_40_16 metaG | ecosystem: Environmental > Terrestrial > Soil > Vadose zone | place: USA... | reverse complement strand
CACCACTCATGATTGCTGCTCCAACTCTGGCAATCGATCTGCCCTTGAAGGCGCTTATCTGGGAAGATAATTCTGGCAAAGTCTGGCTTTCGTACAACAGCGCCGAGTACCTTAAACAACGGCACAACATACCGGGCGATTTGGTCCGCAACATAGCCGGCGTCGCGGCTCTCTTTCAAAAAGCTGTGGAAACAGGGGAGTAAGTTCCTTTACCATTGGCGGGCCCCAGGCCATCGACTCAATTTTCAAGTCAATAACACCTTGTAAGGAGCTTTCTATGAAACGAGTTGTGGACTCTTTTCTCAGCGTTCTCGGACTCTTTATCTTCTTTTTATCTCCGGCGACGGCGCACGCTGACGCGACCGCCAAAAGCGAGAGCGCCATCGTCGCGTATGACAAGGAAGTGGATGGGGTCAAGCTGCACTACATGACTGCTGGCCACGGCGCTCCGCTCATTCTGCTGCACGGCTATGCCGAAACCTCGCTCATGTGGAAGCCGATTATTCCTCTGCTGGCCGAGCGATTCACCGTGATCGCGCCTGACCTGCCTGGCATTGGAGACTCGGCTATCCCGTCGGACGGTCTCGACATGAAGACTGCCGCAATCCGTATTCATGCGCTTGCCCGCTCGCTCGGCGTTCAGAAAGCGGAAGTCGTAGGACACGACATCGGCCTGATGGTCGCCTATGCCTACGCAGCCCAATTTCCAGCCGAAGTGGAGAAACTGGTTGTGATGGATGCATTCCTGCCCGGCGTGGGTGAATGGGAAGCCATTTACAACAACCCTGGCTTCTGGCACTTCCGCTTTAATGGGCCGACCCCGGAAGCGCTGGTTCAGGGCCGCGAGCGCACTTACTTCGAGCACTTCTGGAACGATTTCGCAGCAGACAAGACGCGTTCGATTCCTGAAGCGGACCGCAAAGCTTACACCACAGCCTACTCCCGTCCCGGGCGCATGCGCGCAGGCTGGGCCTACTTCGTTTCCTTCCAACAGGCAGCAAAGGATTTCGCTCAGCTCTCGCAAACTAAACTGGCGATGCCAGTGCTGGTGATTGGCGGTGAGAAGGCCCTCGGCGATGCCCTCGCACAACAGATGAATCTGGTCGCTTCGAATGTAACCGTCGTAGTGCTAAAAGACACCGGACATTGGCTGATGGAGGAAAATCCCAAGCAGACGACCGAAGCGCTGCAAAAGTTTTTGTGAAGTTTACAAGCCTAGACGTGTGAAACGATCAGCAATCCGCCGGCAATTGCAATCACGTCTTCGGCGAGTGCCACCCCGAAGTCTGGCAGATGCGCCCGTGAAACCAGAGCCTTGCGGACATTGTAGCCGGCAAATGTTCCCACAAGGGCACCGATGGCTCCGACGATTGCGGCAACCAGTAGGCTTCCGCCAGCGCTTGTCGCAAGGGCAACGCCGCATAAAGAACCAAAGACAATACGCGCGAACAGCCCGAGAGGAGCGGTACGCGCCGGGGTGTTCGGCAGTTTATCGGCGACCAGTTCGAGAAGAGCCAGCAGGGTAAAGACCGTCAGTGTTACTGGATGGCCGATGAATGCGAGCCTGGTTCCTTCAAAATGCAACCAGCCAAGATGCGCAGCCCAGCAAATAACCGCCGGAGCCGTCATCGATCGCAGTCCCGTTATGCAGCCGAGAAGGAAGCAAAGGAGCAAAACTGTCATAACTTTGACATACGCCTCTTTTGACGCGACCAACCGTAATACTCTTAACTTACCAGAAGCGATTTCCTACCAGCTTTCCTCGGCCCCGTTCTAGTTTGCCGCCGCAACTTTGCTACCCGATCTCGCTCAATTTGTCCAAAGTCTAAGCGTGCACGGCGCGTGTGTGACTGGTTTACAGAATCCTAGACGAACGCGTTGTTCATGAGATAACTTCTAGTCAGTTTAGCGACCATATTGAGACGAAAGGGCCAGCGTATGCTCAAGACCTTGGTGATTATTGCTTTTTCCCTTGCTGCAAGTGCTGCAAATGCTCAATCTTTGCCCGAGATTCGCATGACACCTGCCGAAATTCGGGCCAGTGCGCTCGACAGCAATCAGATCGGCAGTTCCGGTCTGTCAGGGGTCCACACGAAAGTGCTCGTCGGCGATCCTCCAAAAGAGGGCTTCTACACCATTTTGTTGTTCGTCCCGGCTCACACGACTATCCAGGCGCATTCACATAAGGACAATCGCGTAGCGACGGTCGTGTCAGGTGAGTGGCATTTTGGCTACGGCGATCATTTCGATGCTAAGTCGCTGAAGACGCTTCCGCCGGGAAGCGTCTACTCGGAACCTGGCGGCGTCGAGCACAATCATTTCGCGCGGACAGACGCCGACGCTGTGATTGTAGAAATTTCCGGGTACGGTCCAACAGACACGCACTATTTCGAAGCCGCGAACGACCCCAGATCGCAAGAGAAAAAGTGACCGCAATTGCGCCCGGTGAAACCGGACAACTGTCTCCGTCATCTATCTCTGCAACTGATCCCACCATACGAGGTACGAAATGAACGCGAGATTCTCAGCCAGAGTGGCACTAATCACTGGCGGGACTGGTGGACTGGGACGCGCCGTCAGCCATGCCTTCCTGCAGGAAGACGCCAAAGTTATCGTCACCTACCGCGAGCAAAAAGAATTCGACGATCTGAAGCGCATTGCCGGAGCCAGTGCCTTATCGCTACAAGGGCACCGGCTTGATGTTACCGATACAGTCGCAGTGGAACAGTTCGTCCAGAGAATTGTCGCGGACTATGGCCGTCTGGATGTGGTGGTAAACACGGTTGGAGCCTACGCCGGTGGCGTGAAGTTATGGGAACTGGATCCGAAGGTTTTCGATCTGATGGTAGCGCTGAATTTGCGGTCGGGCTTCACAATAGCACGTGCGGTGGTGCCCGTAATGCTGAAACAAAAACGCGGAGCGATCGTAAACATTGCGTCAAAAGCTGCTGTCGACCATGCCGGCGGCGCCGCCGCGTATGTGGCTTCCAAAGCCGCTGCCGTGGCCATGATGGATTCGCTGGCCGCAGATATTAAAGGTACTGGCGTGCGGGTGAACTCGGTTCTGCCCAGCATTATTGGCACCGAAATTAATCGGAAAGCAATACCCAACGCTGACTTTGCTCAATGGCCGAAGCCCGACGACATAGCACGCGTGATCTTATTCTTGTGCAGCGACGATGCCAAACTGATCCATGGTGCGGCCGTGCCGGTATATGGCGATAGTTGACGTTTCATAGCGGAGGCGCGGCCCTCAGCAGTGCGCATCTTAGCTTCGCTAGATTTCAGTAACGGAGACCTTGTATGTCCATTCGACCAGTTAAGCGCCTCATTAAATCGAAGCCAACTCTCGAAGGCGCCGGCGTGCATCTGCGACGCGCGTTCGGCTTCGGCAATACATCTGAATTTGATCCATTCTTGCTGCTGGACGATTTCCGAAACGATGTTCCCGAGGACTATCTGGCTGGCTTCCCATGGCATCCGCACCGGGGAATTGAAACAATCACCTACGTCCTCGCCGGCACTGTCGAACATGGGGACAGCATGGGCAACCGCGGCGCCATTGCCTCCGGCGATGTGCAATGGATGACCGCCGGCAGCGGCATCATCCATCAGGAGATGCCAAAGGGCGACACTGCGGGCCGGATGCATGGTTTCCAGTTGTGGGCGAACCTGCCGTCATCGCTGAAGATGACAACACCGCGTTATCAGGAAGTGAAGGCTGGCGACATTCCTGAGGTCAAAGATGACGATGGGACTCATGTGAGAGTCGTATGCGGAAACTTTTGGGGCAAGACCGGCCCGGTGGATGGGATCGCCGCCGATCCGATTTATCTGGATGTGTCGGTAGCTCCAGGCAGGCGAAAGACCCTTCCGGTTGAGACTACTCGCCACGCCTTTGCTTACGTTTTCGCTGGCGCAGGAAAATTCTGTAATGCCTCTGGTCCGCTTGCAGTGCCGACGGAATCCATCGAGTGGTTGGACACGAAGCCTCCGGCTGAAGCCGAAAATCGCTCCCTGGTGCTCTTTGACAGCGGAGATGACGTCACTGTGCAGGCCGGCGACGACGGAATCCGGTTTCTCCTCGTCTCGGGAAAGCCGCTCGAAGAGCCGGTGGCCTGGTATGGCCCGATCGTGATGAACACTCAGGAGCAACTTCGACAGGCCTTCCAGGAACTTGATCGCGGAACATTCCTGAGAGACGCACAAGTAAAGCGCGGTAAGTAAATTGGCGCGGTTGCGCGCCTACACGACCTTTCGGAAGAAAGGATTTACCGGCCAGGGAGAGACTTGCGATTCCTGAATGGAAGATTCCATTCTCAGTTGAACATCAGGAGCCACATTCAGGAACTCAAATCCAGAGCGAGCGTCGTCGCTATGGCGTACGATCGCCAACGCTTCGAATGCGCCGTCCAACAATTGCAGGTTCAGGGTCACGGTTTCGCCTACCCGCGGAGGACCGCACATTACTGTAAGCGTGCCGATGACGCTTTTTCGTTTTTCAGCAGCCGGGCCGGCCAACAAACGGACGGGTATGCGTCCTGCATCGCGGCACTCCTTTCGTGCGGAAGCCGGATCAACGGTCCCCGCAAAGCGCGCCCCTGTACCCACTAGTGATGGATTTTCTTCAGGACGTGAACGCGCAGAACATCGGGGACCAGTTCATGCACGGCCCGGCCATCCTGGTGAATCCGGTTGCCGAGCCTGGAGCAAACTCGCGCCCTCTGTATTTGCCTTCGGCGAAGTGGTATGACTTCTGGACCGGGACATCTGCCCAGGGCGGCAACATTGTGGACGTGCCGGCGCCAATTGAACGCATGCCGCTATATGTCCGCGCTGGCTCAATTATTCCGCTGGGCCCGGAAGAAGAATATTCAACCCTTGCAGATCCGATTGAGCCGCGAATCTATCCTGGAGCGGACGGAGATCTCACTCTCTACGAAGACGAGAATGACACCTACAACTACGAGAAAGGGCAGTACGCCACGATTCCGATCCACTGGAATGACGCTTCCCGTGTTCTGACGATAGGAGAGCGCAAGGGTTTATTTCCCGGAATGCTCGCGAATCGCATCTTCAATATCGTCTTCGTCGGACCAGACGACGGCACGGGCGGTGAAAGCCTACGGAACCCAGATCGCACCGTGCAGTATTCGGGCAGGGAAGTGTCAGTTTCGGGAGGAGATCAGGTCGCAGTCCGATGACGGGTCGAGGCCGAGGCGGGTTGCAGTTGTTGTTGGTTGTCTCTGGCCGAGTGAAGGGGAAGTCTGAACCAGAACACGCAGCCATGCCCCAGGTCGCTGCTCACTCCTATCTCTCCGCCGTGATTGAGTACGATATGTTTCACGATTGCCAGTCCTAATCCGGTGCCGCCGGCTTCGCGCGAACGCGCTTTATCAACTCGGTAGAACCGTTCAAACAGCCTTGGCAAGTGCTCAGAGGAAATTCCTGGCCCGAAATCCCGAACGTAAAACTCGGCGCGGCCCTGTTTCTCTTTCGCTCCGATCTCAATTTTCCGGCTGGCCGAAGCATACTTCAGAGCGTTGTCAATCAGGTTTGCGAAGACCTGGTGGATCGCGTCCCTATCCGCGACCACCTGGATGTCCGACGAATCAGCAATATCGATCGCTAATCCCCTGCCTTTGGCCAGATCGCTAAAAGCAATCTGCGCGTCGCGCAAGAGGTCGTGGGCCGGAACCGGCGCCAGTTGCAGTGCATCCTCACCCGACTCCACTCGCGCCAAGGTTAATAGATCTTCAGTGAGCCTGCTCATGCGCTGCGCGTTTCGTCGCATGATTTCGAGAAACTCGCGCGCTTTACTGTCAGGAGTCTCGTCGAGGAGGGTTTCGGTGTAGCCCAGAAGTGAAGTCAACGGCGTCCGCAGTTCGTGCGACACATTGGCAATGAAATCCCGCCGCGTGCGCTCCACACGGGCCATCTCGGTAACGTCGCGCAATACGCAGACCGCTCCCCCATCCGGCAATGGAGCTGCGGTCATGCTGAAAGTGCGTCCGGGCAGCACCGAGACCAGAACTGCGTTCTGCACGGCTCGATGATCGAGCGCATCGCCTACTACACGAAGAAAATCTGGATCCCGCACGGTGCGGATAAAGGGCGTACCAACTGAAATGGAAGCTGTGGCCAGGCGCTTCATGGCTCCGTTGAACCACACCACATCGTGGTTCGCAGACACCGCTACAACGGCATCATCCATGCTGTTGAGCAGGGTCTCCAACTGCTGCCGTCCATTTTCGAGATTTCGGAAGTTGATTTCAAGCTGGCGTGCCGTTTTGTCAAGACTCGCAGCTACTGCCGCGATCTCGTCGCCGCCCGACTGCGGCAAACGTGCCGAAAAGTTTCCAGCCGAGATCTCTTGCGCAAATGCCATGATCCGGCGCAGGCGCCTGCTGACGCTTCGTGCTCCGATCAGCGCAATAATGGTGCCAATGAGTAATGAAATTCCAGAAGCTGCCAGGACGTCTTTCGGCAGTGATGCCCAGTTGTGCCGGATGAGAAGATCGAGTCCGATGGTCGAAACGCCGACCACAACGATGATGAGAACAACAAGTTTTAGGAATACCCGCTGCGTCACTTACGGACCTCGAACATGTATCCGGCCCCGCGCACGGTGTGAATGTGGCGCGGCTTCTCCGGATCACGTTCTATTTTCTCCCGCAAACGACGAATATACACGTCCACGATACGTGGGGTGACAAAGGCGGTGTCGTGCCAGACGGCGTCCAGCATGCTTTTACGTGTGAACACCCGCCCCGGGTGGGAAGCCAAAAATTCGATAAGCCGGAATTCAGTAGCGGTGGTCACGACCGGTTCGTTGCGCGCCGTGAGACGCATTGCGGCTGTGTCAATCACCAAATCACCGGCCCGCACGATCTCTTTCTTCATTGGCTGGTCAAACCGGCGCAACACCGCTCTTACCCGAGCGACAACTTCCTTCGGACTGAACGGCTTGGTGATGTAGTCATCGGCCCCAATTTCAAATCCGCGAAGACGGTCCGATTCAGTCGCTCGCGCGGTGACAAAGACAATGGGCACGCCAGCCAGCGCTGAGTTATTCCGGATGGATTTGGCAATATCCAAACCGCTATTGCCTGGAACCATGATGTCGAGAATCACCAGGGCGGGACGACGCGCGTGCATTTCGTCGAGCAGCCCAGCGCTGGTAGGAAACCAGGACACCCCATATCCTGCGGGCTGAAGATGATGCTTGAGCAGCCCCGCAATATCGGGATCGTCTTCTAGAATAAAGATCGCTGGGTTCAGGGGATCGGCCATGCCTGGTCTCAGCTCCCCGCAAAGCTTTGCCCCGCGCCATGCCGCACGTCGGCGCCCCGCACCCAGAAGATGACGTCTTCGGCGATGTTGGTAGCATGATCTGCAACTCGTTCGAGGTTTCGCGCGATTGAGAGCGCGTCGATGGCCTGCACTGCGCCTCCAGGATTCGCTTGCACATGCCGGGAGAGAGCGGCAAAGGCTTCGTGATTCATGCGGTCGATCTCGTCATCCGCTTCAAGGACATGCTTCGCGAGGTCAGTATCTGCTTCGATAAAGGACCGCAGCGCCTCCCGCACCATGGTACGGACCCGGGCGGCCATAGCAGGAATGTCCACCGGAAGTTCCGCTGCCGGCAGCTCAATCATGTTGAGCACGCGCTGCGCAATGTTCACCGCCTGGTCTCCGACACGTTCGAGATCAGCATTGATCTTGATTACGGCGAGAATAAAACGCAGATCTACGGCCATCGGCTGTTGCATGGCTAGCAGGTCGATAGCGAACTCGTCCACCTCACGCTCAGCACGATTGATGCCCGCCTCATTAGTTATTACCCGCTGGCATAACGAAGGGTCGCGCAGGGAATAGGCCTGCACCGCAAGATCAATGGCCTGTTCGGCCATCCCTGCCATGGCCAGGATTCTATGCTTAAGTTCGTCCAGTTCCTGATGGAAACGAGTACGCGTCATCCGAACCTGCCCGTAATGTAATCTTCCGTCCTCTTGTCCGACGGATTGGTGAAGATCTTCTCGGTCCGGTCAAACTCCACCAGGTTGCCCATGAGGAAGAAGCCGGTGAATTCGGCCACTCGCGAGGCCTGCTGCATGTTATGGGTAACGATAACGATGGTGAGCTTCTGCTTCAACTCGAAAATAAGATCTTCGATTTTCGCGGTTGAAATTGGATCCAGCGCGGAAGCCGGTTCGTCCATCAGCATCACTTCCGGGTTGACCGCCAGGGCGCGTGCGATGCAAAGGCGCTGCTGCTGTCCACCGGAGAGACTTGCCCCAGATTTCTTCTTCAACAGATCTTTCACTTCATCCCAGAGAGCGGCTTGTTGGAGCGAACGTTCAACTACCTCATCCAGCGTTTTGTGATTGTGAGTTCCGTTCAACTTCAGCCCGGCCGCCACATTGTCGTAGATGGACATCGTCGGAAACGGATTGGCCTTCTGAAATACCATGCCGATCCTGCGCCGTACTTCGACAGCCGGAGCGTCATAAACATCGATTTCGCCGATCCTGACTTGCCCCTCCACCTTTGCCTCTGGATTGGTTTCATGCATGCGATTCAAGCAGCGGATGAAAGTGGATTTGCCGCAGCCCGAGGGACCGATAATTGCAGTGGCATGAGCCGATTCCACGGCGATATCAATGCCGTGTAGCGCCTCGGTCTTGCCAAACCACGCTTTCAGGCCTCGAACGTCAACTGCGGTCGCCATGTCAGCGCGCCTCCCCCAGCATACGCCGCTGGAACAGGAACCGTACCAGGGCGATGGTACCCACAATAAGAGCGACCAGCACGAGCGCTCCCGCCCACGCCTGGCGGTGCCACTCGTCGAATGGAGAAATAGCATATGTGAAAATCTGCAGCGGGAGCGCCGCTATTGGTTGGTTGGCGCTAAAGCTCCAGAACTGATTGCCAAAGGCAGTGAATAGCAGTGGCGCTGTTTCTCCTGCAACTCTGGCGAACGCAAGCATGACGCCGGTGATAATTCCTGACCGCGCCGTAGGCAGCGTGATAGATACAGTGGTTCTCCACTGTGGGATTCCCAATCCCAGGGCAGCCTCGCGCACCGGATGCGGAACCAGCAGGAGCATCTCTTCTGTCGCTCTCGTCACCACCGGAACCATCATGATGGCCAGGGCCACGCCACCGGCGAAAGCAGAAAAATGCCGTTGCTGCAGCACCACTAATCCGTACGCAACCAAACCGATCACAATGGACGGAACGCCATTCAGAACATCAGCGGTGAAGCGGACGAGTTGTCCGAATTTGTTGCGTCCGAATTCGGCGAGGTAAATTCCGGCGGCAATTCCCACGGGAACTCCAAACAGACTGGCAATTCCAAGAATCATGATCGAGCCAAGCAATGCATTCGCCATTCCGCCGCCGGGCTCGCCCACCGGCTTTGGCGTCTGCGTCAGGAAAGCCCAGTTCAGCGATCCTGCACCCTTAAGGACCAGATAGCCAAAAATAGCAACCAGCGCCCCAATCACAATAGTGGAAAGGCCGGCAGCAACAAAGGTTGCCAGGTAATCCGCGAACCGGCGGCGCAGCTTCATATAGTTATTGGGCATGTGCCCTCACGGGAGCGCCGCGCGTCACCGACCAGACCATCAGCCGCGCTAGAACATTCACTACGATGGTCACCGCAAAAAGAGCCAGCCCAATCTCCATGAGGGCACTTAGGTAGAGATCGTCGGTGGCTTCTGCAAACTCATTGGCAATGACGCTGGCCATTGTGTAGCCCGGAGCAAGCAGCGATTTCGCAATCTCCGGCCGGTTCCCAATCACCATTGTGACCGCCATAGTCTCGCCCAACGCCCGACCTAATCCGAGAATGACCGCGCCCAGAATCCCAGCCCGGGCGTTTTTCAGCACAGCTATGCGAATCATTTCCCAGCGCGTCGCTCCCAGGGCCAACGCAGCCTCACGCTGGTGCTGGGGTACCACGGCAAGAACTTCGCGGGTGATCGAGGAGATGATCGGAATGATCATGATGGCCATAACCACACCGGCGGCTAGCATCCCGATGCCATACGCCGGACCCGCAAACAGGCCCGTCCACGAGAAGTACTTCATCAGCCACGGCTCTACGTACACGCGCAGCAGCGGTACCAATACAAAAATTGCCCAGAGACCATAGATCACGCTGGGAATCGCGGCCAGTAACTCACTGGCGAAAGAGATCGGTTTCCGCAGTGGTCGTGGACACATCTCGGTCACAAAAACAGCGACCGCAACGGCCAACGGAACCGCGATGACCAAGGCCAGCAGAGAAGAGACGATCGTTCCGTAGATGAACGGCAAGGCGCCGAATTCGCCGGACACCGGGTTCCACGCGGTTCCGACAAAAAAGTGGAATCCAAATTTCTGCCAGGCTAGGGCCGACCGTTCCACCAGTTCGACAAGAATCAGACCCACCACTCCGAGCACCGCCAGCGCGGCCAGGAACATGAGGCCCCTGAAGCCGGAGTCGAGATTGAAAAACGATTTGTTCCAGGT
>Ga0137359_10005405_pt1 | contig 10526 bp, 4 predicted proteins | sample Mad1_40_16metaG_FD_108281 | JGI IMG/M metagenome (GOLD analysis project Ga0137359, IMG submission 108281) | Vadose zone soil microbial communities from Angelo Coast Range Reserve, California, USA - Mad1_40_16 metaG | ecosystem: Environmental > Terrestrial > Soil > Vadose zone | place: USA... | reverse complement strand
CTTCCCAGCTCCGGTGGCTTCCGACAACTGCCCGGGGGTGGTTGTGGTTTGCAATCCGCCTGCCGGCACTTGCTTCCCGGTGGGTGTCACGACTGTGACTTGCACGGCGACCGATGCTTCCGGCAACACGGCCACCTGCTCGTTCACGGTCTCCACCTTCGACACGGCGCTTCAGGATGACAGCGATCCGAGCATCATCCTGTTGTGGAACTCGATCACCGGGCAGTATCGCTTCTGCTGCAACGGCATCACGTTCACCGGCATCGGCAAGTCGACCATCCAGGGTTGCGTCTTCACCTTGCAGCACACTCCGGCTGACCGGCGTGTGCTGGGGAGAGTCGATAAGGCGGTGCACGCTGGCACCGCCTCGATTCAGTTCCCGGTCGGAACCACTCGCTGCACGATCACCGATAGGAACACGTTGGACGATACTCTGCTACCAGCCTGTCAGTGATCCTGACTTAGTAGCGGGCGGTAGTTTTTGCGAAGGGACTGAGGTCGAATCGACCTCAGTCCCTTTTTTCTGCCCAACGCAGGATCAGCCCACGACTGGAAACTGGAACGGCCATCTACGCCCAGTCCCATTGACACTTTGGCGCGATAAGCAGGAGCGACAATCTCCTTGCCTGTCTGCGTGAGCCCCGTGGTCGCGCAGAAATCATGGAAGAAAAATCTGAAGGATGGGAGACGCGGGTCCTTCTGATTTTTCTTCCATAAATTTCTTCCGTGGGCCTTGACTAGTTTTGCGGGGCAGAATATGATTTGGCCCGGTCTGGACCATTGAAGGCCAACAAAGCGTTCGGACTGAATCACGACACAGCACTTCCGCGACTGACTTTTGAATAGCCGTCATTGTAGAGACTTTACAAATAACGGCAACCTGGGGATTTCGTGCTTAATGCAACCTACTCGCATTAGGAGGCAGTAAAGTCTTTTCGAGCTATTCTAAGGCGTTCCATCGAGAACCCAATCTCGACGATCCACGTCGAATTCTGGCCGCGCGCACGAGCGCGGCTGTTGCTAGTCTGCTCTTCAGGGAACCGTCAGTTTTGCAGGACCGCGTTGAACGATCAAGCTCAAACACTCACTCTTTTAGGTCAGGGAGGACCCACATTCTATGAAACGGATTCAATCGACACTCAGCCGCGCGCTCGGCCGCCGGCCACAGCCCCCGTCCGCTCCGCGTAGAACGAGATTCGCGGTGCTGGCACTCGCAGTACTCGCTTGTACTATCTTCATCGCCGTTCCCACTTTCTTCGTCGCTCATGGGAATATGCAGAAGGGAGTCCCGCCTCCACCCCAGGAACAGAAGGGACCTGAGAACGGAATAACCCTTGTTCCTCAGGTTGGACAGTGCGTGGCGTTTGCCGAAACCATCCCCGTTCGCGACTTCGGGCCCGCTCAGCCGGAGGTGAACAAGGAGAGCGTTCTGAAGCCTCTAGGAGATGCCGAGGTCAACGAGAAAAACACGGAACGAGTTAAGCAGGTCGTAGCCGGCGGCAAGGGGAGTGCCTCCTCCGGGATTCAGAACAGTACGCTGAAAGAGCCGAAGATTCCTTCTCCGATCGTGAGCTTCGACGGCAACATCAGTAACGACAACCAGACCGCATTCGGATTCAGGGTTGAGCCGCCCGACACCAATGGCGACGTCGGCCCCAACCATTATGTGCAGACGACGAACCTGCTGGTTGGCATTTATAACAAGGCTACAGGGGCTCTGATAGTTCCAAAGTTCAAAATGAGCTCACTGTTCGCAGCGGTCGGCGCACCGTGCGCCACTCGAGATGATGGCGACCCGATCGTGGTGTACGATCAACTGGCCGACCGCTGGCTGCTCAGTCAGTTCTGCACGGCCAGCCAGGGCGGACGCACCAGCCAGCTCATAGCCATCTCGAAGACCGGCGATCCGACCGGCGCATACTTTGTCTACAACTTCGTAATGCCCAATACGAAGTTCAATGACTATCCGCACTTCGGCGTGTGGCCGGATGCTTACTACATGACGGATAACCAGTTCACCGGCAACTCGTTCACCGGCGCGGGCGCGTTCGCGTTCGACCGCGCGAAGATGCTGGTCGGCGATCCGACCGCGACCTTCATCTACTTCGATGAGTTTGCGATCGACCCGACACTGGGCGGCCAGTTGCCGACGGACCTGGACGGCTACGTTACGCCACCAGTTGGCACGCCGAACCTGTTTATGGAGTTCAGGGCCACTGAATTCGGCGACCCCTTGGATGCGCTGCGCATATTCGCGTTCCACGCGGACTTCGTCACCCCACTCAGTTCGACCTTCACTCAAGTTGGCACTGACCTCGCGCTCGCGTCATTCGACGCGAATGCTCCCGGTGTGAGAACTGCCATAGAACAGCCGCCTCCGGCAACGAGCGGCACTTTTGTGGACGCAATCGCGGATCGTTTAATGTACAGGTTGACCTGCCGCATACTTGCCGGCGGCGTGCAGTCCTACGTCGGCAACTTCACCGTCAACGTGAGCGGCGGCGCCGGTACAACCGCGGCAACATACCAAGGCGGTATCAAGTGGTTTGAGTTGCGGCGCAACTCGGGGACCGGCGCGATGAGCGTCAACCAACAGGGCATCTATGCCCCCGGCGCCGGTGACGGCGTAAACGGCCGCAATATCTGGATGGGAAGCATCAATCAAGATAACGAAGGCAACATCGGTCTTGGTTTCAGTGCGTCCAGCCTTACGCTCTTCCCATCGGTCCTTTATACGGGCCGCCTGGTTGGCGATCCCGCGGGAACGCTGCCGCAAGGCGAGGGCACGATTGTTGCGGGCGGGGGCTCGCAGCAGGACTCCGCAGCTCGCTGGGGAGATTACAGCGCGTTGTCCGTAGACCCGGTTGACGATTGTACTTTCTGGTACACCCAGGAATACTACGCGGCCAGCGGCAGTTTCTCCTGGAACACCCGCATCGGCAGCTTCAAGGTGAACACCAACTGCGTGCCCTCGCAAAGAGGGACTATCACAGGCACAGTCACCAACTGCGGCAACGGCCTGCCGATCGCGAACGCTACGGTCAGGACGCCCGACGGGTTCTTCAGGCAGACCAGTGCGGCAGGAACTTTCTCGATCACCGCCGCACCTGGCACCTACACAGTGATTATCAGCGCGCCCGGCGGCTTCGGCACTTGTACTACGAGTAATGTCGTCGTGACGAATGGCGGCAACACGGTAGTCAACTGCTGCCTGGCGCCCTCCGCGATCATCGTGTCAGCGGGCGCAACGCTCGTAGCCGAGAGCTGCACTCCGCCGAATGGAGTGCTGGATCCCGGCGAGCAAGTAACGGTCAGTTTCTGCGTGCAGAATACCGGCGGGGCCAACACGACCAACCTCGTCGGAACGTTGGCTGCCACGGGCGGCGTCACCAGTCCGAGCGGCCCGCAGAACTACGGGGTCGTAGTCGCAGGCGGACCTGCCGTTTGCCGCAACTTCACCTTCACCGTTGCCGGCACGTGCGGCGGCACGGTCACGGCTTCTATACAGTTCCAGGATGGCGCGACCAACCTCGGTACGTTGACCTACACCTTCACCCTCGGAACCCTGAACACTGCGTTCAGCGAGAACTTCGATGGCGTGGTTGCCCCAGCTCTCCCCGCAGGATGGGTGCCAACCCAGGGCGCCAACGTCACCGGCGCACCGTTGTGGGTCACCTCTAACGCAGGCACACCGGCGCCTCCGGCGGACACTGCGCCGAACGCCATCTTCTCAACAGACCCGAACAACATTCTCGACAACCGCATCGATACGCCGGCCATTGCGATCACATCGGCGTCGGCGAGGTTGACCTTCAGGCACAACTTCAGCCTCGAAAGCACGTTTGACGGCGGCGTGGTTGAGATCTCAATCCCGTCGGTGAATGCCGGGGCGTTCCAGGACATCATTACCGCAGGCGGTAGTTTTGTCGCTGGCACGCAGGCGTACACCGGGCCGATCAGCGTTAACTTCGGAAGCCCGATTGCAGGCCGCCAGGCTTTCAGCGGCACCTCGGCCGGGTTTGTCACGACTTCGATTAACCTGCCGGCGGCGGCCAACGGCCAGTCCATCAAGCTGCGCTTCCGGTGCGCATCGGACAACAGCGTCTCGCAGGTCGGTTGGAGAGTCGATACCGTCAGCATCACCGCGGGCTTCGTCTGTTCTCAAAACTGCTCTGTGGTAGTGCCTTGCGCGGAGAACTTCGATATGGTGACGCCGCCGGCGCTGCCCGCAGGGTGGTCAGCCACGGTGGCCGCCACTTGCGCGAACACCGCTCGCTGGGTGACAGTCAGTACCACCAGCGATACTGCGCCAAACTCGGCTTTCGTCAACGACCCGAATTGTATTTCAGACGAACGGCTTGACTCGAAACCTTTCCCGATTGTCTCCGCGACCGCGCAGTTGACTTTCAGGAGAAACAACAATCTTGAATCCGGCTTCGACGGCATGGTGCTCGAGATTTCCAACCCGGCGGTCAATGCCGGCGCGTTCCAGGACATCATCACCGCGGGCGGCTCGTTCGTCACCGGCGGCTATAACGCGACCATCAGCGTCAACTTTGGCAGCCCCATCGCGGGACGCATGGCATGGTCTGGGAATTCCGCCGGCTTTGTCACTACGACGGTCAACCTGCCGGCTAATGCGAACGGGCAGAGCATAGTCTTGCGATGGCGGCGCGGCTCAGACAGCAGCGTCAGCGCTGTCGGGGCCTTCATCGACACCATCAGCATTACCGGGTCCAACTGCGCCGCTGTTGCTTGCACCATCACTTGTCCGGCTAACATCACACGCTCGAACGATCCGAATCAATGCGGAGCCGTGGTCACTTACCCGGCGCCGACCACGACTGGAACTTGCGGGACGGTTACTTGTTCGCCGGCCTCGGGTTCCTTCTTCCCGAAGGGCACGACGACCGTCACCTGCACCACAACCGCCGGACCTAGCTGCTCCTTCACTGTGACAGTCAACGACACGCAACCGCCGACGATTACCTGCCCGCCTAACCAAACGGCAGTCACCGATCAGAGTGCTTGCGTGACAGGGGCCTGTGCGACGGTCAATTTCCCGCCGCCTGTGGCTACGGACAACTGTCCTGGCGTCACTGTGTCTTGCGTTCCGCCTTCAGGGTCTTGCCTCTTTGCGGGCGCCACGACTGTGACTTGCACGGCGACCGATACTTCTGGCAACACGGCTACCTGCTCGTTCACGATCACGACCTTTGACGTTGCGCTTCAGGATGACAGCGATCCGACCATCATCCTGTTGTGGAATTCCTTTAACGGCTCGTATCGCTTCTGCTGCAACGGTACGACCTTCACCGGTGTCGCCAAGGCTACTAAGCAGGGTTGTGTCTTCACGCTGGATGGGACCGCGCCTGACCGCCGCATTCTGGGCCGCGTTGACAAGGCTGTTCACGCAGGCACTGCGTCGCTCCAGTTCCCGCCGGGTACCACTCGGTGCACAATCACCGATAGGAACACGTTGAATGACACCAACTTGATCTGTCAGTGATGAACAACTAACCGGCGCGCTGACTGTTTATTCAGCGCACCAATTCCTGAGGGCTGGATGCTTCGGCATCCAGCCCTTTAGTTTTCTTCCGGGCATTGTGTACCGCGATGAGATGAGACAAAGTTCACAGTTCAACCTTCAGGTTGCGCCGCACAAGGCGCCAAGCTAGAGATCGAACTCTAAACCTCGTACCCTAAGCAGAGATAATCGCATCCGCGATACGCGCGGCTTCGACCATCTGTTTGACGTCGTGCACGCGAACCAGGTGAGCGCCTCGCAGAATGGCGATAACGATTGATGCGGCGCTGCCAAATGCCCGGTCAGCTTCCGAGCGTCCAGTAATCCGGCCGATGAAGCTCTTTCGGGAAGTTCCGATCATCAGCGGAAGATTGAAACTACCGAAGCGTTCCAGGTGATTGAGAACGGCTAGGTTCTGCTCCAGAGTTTTGCCGAACCCTATGCCAGGGTCGATGATTATCCGATCGCGTTTGACGCCTCGTGATTCCGCCAGCCGAATCGCGGCACCAAGATCAGAACTGATCTCAGCGAAAATGTCCGCGCTGGGCTCAATCTTTTGCATCGTCGCCGGCTCGCCTCGCATATGCATAAGCACGAGCGCCGTCTGCTCGCTGGCCGCTACATCGGCAATGGCGGGATCGAATCGAAGCGCGCTGATATCGTTGATGATGCTGGCGCCCAGGGCGGCGGCGGCCGCGGCCACTTCGCTCTTGTAGGTGTCGATCGCGACAGGAACTCGCAGCAGGCCCTCCAGCCCTTTCAACACCGGGAGCACGCGCGAGAGTTCCTCTTCAACCGAGAGCCGCGTTGCGCCGGGTCTGGTGGATTCGCCGCCGACTTCGATGATGTCTGCCCCTTCTTCTTCCATCTGCAGAGCCCGATTTATGGCTCGATCGGGCTCGAGGTTCCGGCCGCCGTCCGAGAACGAATCCGGCGTGACATTTAGCACACCGATGACAACGGTGCGCCCACCCAGGTCAATCCTCTTTCGGTCCCTGAGTTCCAGGACAAACTTTCTTCTCATCGGCTGAAGGCTAACGGCTGGCGCTCCCGGCGCGCAAGCCGCGAGAATGCCGGATTGACTTTGATCAGGCTTCATATCAACATACCGATGTTCGACAGATTTCAGTTTGTCGTAGACTCGTCGATGCGCGGGATGTGAGCGCCGCGACAAACTGATGTCAACTCTGGTCACACACATGCAACCAACCGCGAAACTCTACTTCCGCGATTCCAGCTTGCTTGAATTCTCCGCAATGGTCATCGACGCAAAACCGTCAGAACGCGGCGACTGTGTCGTGCTGGACCAAACCGCTTTTTATCCGACCGGCGGAGGCCAGCCTAACGACATCGGAACACTCGGCGAGACCCCAGTCGTCGATGTCTTCGAAGATGAAACCGGAACCATCTATCACGTCGTCGGCCCAGGCTCGCTTAAGCCGGGCCAGACCGTCACCGGAATCATCGATCGAGTGCGGCGGCTGGATCACATCCAACAACACAGCGGGCAGCACATATTATCCCAAGCATTCGTGCAGGCTTGCGAAGCTGAAACTCGCTCATTTCATCTGGGCTCGCAGATATCGACCATAGACATCGAGTTGCAGGCACCCACCACTCAGTTGATGCGCGCGGCAGAAGATATCGCAAACGCAGTCGTCTTCGAAGACAGGCCGATGCGCGTCCACCTGGTCAACGAAGAAGAAGCAGCGCGCCTGCCGCTCAGAAAGGAAAGCGCGATGCGAGGCGATATTCGCGTGATCGAAGTCGAGGACTTTGACTGGTCGCCGTGCGGCGGCACTCACGCATCGCGCGCAGGTCAGGTCGGACTCATCGCGATACGATCATACGAACGCGCCAAAAAGATGACGCGAGTCGAGTTCGTATGTGGAGGCCGGGCGCTTGCCGATTACCGGTTGGCCAACAATACGGCCCTTGCGGTCGCGCGTTTGTTCAGCGCTGAAAGAGATTCGTCGCCCGAGCTGGTGGCCCGTGCAATCCAGGAGCACAAGTCAACCAAGAAACGCGTCCGCGATTTGCTCGAGTTGGCGATGCTCGCTGAAGCCTCGGAAATGTTGGCGGCTTCCACCGAGTCTGGAGGCTTCAAGATGGTTCATGCGGTCTTCGAAGAGAGGGACGTTGAAGAGGTGCGAGTGCTCGCGGCCAAGATAGTTCAGCGTGAGCCTTCGGTGGCGCTACTGGCGACGAAGGAAGCGGGAGCAGCACGGCTGGTGTTCGCGAGATCCCCCTCGCTCGCGCCGAATATGGGCGAGCTTCTCGCGGAAGCATGTCAGGCTTTAGGCGGACGCGGCGGTGGCAAACCCGAGCTGGCGCAGGGCGGGGGGCCCGACATTCAAAGAGTCGAAGAGACGATCAGGGCCGCAGCCGAAAAAATCGAACCCCATTGAATCGAAGCGCTTCGTGCAGCAACTCGCAAGGTTGACCAGCGTGAAGTTGCGGACAAACGGCGCTGCATTTACTAGAGAAGTCAACCGCACCCACACTCAGGCCGCCGTTTGCCTTGAATTTCGAACGCTCGTTCGATAATATTAGATTCGCTTAGTAAGAAATGGACGGACGGAGGAGTAATGAGCTACGCGACCACCACCATTACACAAAAGTACCACGACGCGATTGTCGATTGGCAGGAGAGGAACTTCCCTGAGCTCGAGATTCTGATGAAACACTGGGATGACTACTTCAGGGGCGTGCCGCCGTTCCAGCTGCTGGCAAAGGTCGGCGACCTCAAGAGCGCCGTCGTAGAAGTTGGTCAGTACACAGGGAGGCAGCGTTTTGAGCACGCAAAGGAGATGGTCGGCAACGCATTCTTCAGCGCTCGCGATATCGTGCGCGCGCAGTGTTCGACCGAGCTTGGCTCGATTCAGCAACACCGTCTCACGCTCGACAAGGCCGTGAATGAGAAAGGCAAATTCGCGGTCCTCAGAATCATGGCCGAAGAACTGCGCCACGCCTACCAGATGTTTTGGGTTCTCGATCAGGATCCCACCTGGAAGAAGCCGGGTCTGGGAGACGTGGCCAAGCAAACGATCGAGGAACTCCTTTCCATGGAATTGGGCAGCCACGTACTCGATGCTTTCAACATCGACTTCAACGATTTCTTAGATAACGTCACTTACGCCACCGTCATCGACCTCGTCGGCAAGTATCAGCTCGAGATGCAGCAGGTGTTCAGCTATGCGCCGATGGCGCGCAGCATGGGCCCAATGCTGCAGGAAGAGGCATTTCATCTGGGCAGTGGCCGGAAGCTGCTCAAGGAGATCGGGCAAATGGCCGCTCGCGGCGAAGGCGACTACAGCATATTGGACGTGCAGCGCGCGATGAACCTCTGGTACCCCCGCGGGCTCGAGATGTTTGGCAACGAGCAGGGGGGCGAGACGGCAGTCACATTCGGCTTCAAGGATAAGACGAACGGCATTGCTCAGACTGAGTACATCGAGGAGGTGCGCGGGGTTGTCCGAAACGTGAACGTCGGGATGGTTCAGGAGCTGATGCCCGGGAGTTCACGCGAGGACGCTCACTCGCTGATCGACGAGATCGAACGAAGCGGTGATCCCAAGCAGGGTATCAAGCCCGAGGATCTGGTCTCGCTGCCAGATACAAAGTTCTTCCGCAAGCGCGGCCCCGAGGAGTTCATCTTTGGATCGTACGATGTAAAAGGACAACTGCTGACCGAGGATGGAAGGCCGCTTTCGCCAGACGGTTACCTGCGATACCTTTCAACCGTGCTGCCCTCCCGATTCATCGGAAGCCGCGAGTACAACAAGTACGTCGATCAGATGCGGGAGTACCACGCCGGCAAGTAAAGTCACGCGGAAGCCGTGAGGAGCAGAGGGGCAGGGAGACGAGGAAACCTAGCCCGCTCCGCTCCTCGACTCCTCCGCCCCTCCGCCCCTCCGCCCCTCCGCCCCTCCGCTCCTCCGCACTCCACTCCCTCTCTTTGCTCTTTGCTCTTTGCCCTGCTATTTTCTGGCTTTTGGATTTGGGGGAAAATGTCCGATTCGAAAGCCTTCTCTGCCATCTATCTAAGCATTGGTCTCAGCTATCTCGGCGTCGGGCTTGTTACCCCGCTTATTCCGATCCTGCTCGCCGGCCACGGCGAGAACAGTCTCTTCGTCGGGCTGATCGGCTCGACAATGTTTACAGCTTTCACGCTTGCCTCGTTCCCAGTCGGTGCGGCGACTGACCGCGTGGGTCCGAAGCCGGTGCTGGTCGCAGGCCTGACTGTCTATGGCACTGCGATACTTCTGTTCGCTTTTATCAAAGTTACCTGGCTCTTCTTTGCCATGCGTACGATTGAGGGTATGGGCGCCTCGGCAATTTCAGTAGCCACAGAGACGATGATCAATCGCCTGAGCAAGCCAGATGAGCGGGCCCGCCGCATGAGCTACTACGCACTAGCAATAGGAATCGGGTGGGCCGCGGGGCCGCTTACCGGGGCGCTGCTTTACCGAATACGGCCCGAGGTTCCTTTTGTCGGTTGTTTCGTATTGAGCCTCCTCGCGGCTTTGTTGGCCGCCAGTTTGATCAAGAAGGCGCCTCTCGGATCACATCACGGGGAGGCTATATTGAGCGTCCTCTCTTCGAACATAATTGTGCCCATATCGGCCGGAGCTCTTTACGGGTATCTGATGTCTTCGCTGGTGACTCTGTTCCCACTTTACCTGAAGCGAGAGATCAAAGTTCCAGAAGCGGGAATGGGCGCCATAATTACCGCGGTCATACTCGGCACAATAATCAGTCAGGTCCCGATCGGCCACGCAGCGGACCGGTTTGGCAAGCGCAAGACTCTTCTGATCTGCACGGTACTGCTGGGAGGCGTTTTCGCGCTGATGTCTCTTCATTCGGATTGGCGATTGTTTCTGGCAACTGGCGTCCTTGCCGGCGCGCTGGCGGGAAGCCTGTATCCGATCGGACTCTCGTTGATCGGTCACATTGTGAGAAAGGAACGCCTCGGGGCAGCGACATCCACATTCTCGCT
>Ga0137359_10005404_pt1 | contig 10527 bp, 11 predicted proteins | sample Mad1_40_16metaG_FD_108281 | JGI IMG/M metagenome (GOLD analysis project Ga0137359, IMG submission 108281) | Vadose zone soil microbial communities from Angelo Coast Range Reserve, California, USA - Mad1_40_16 metaG | ecosystem: Environmental > Terrestrial > Soil > Vadose zone | place: USA... | reverse complement strand
CCTTGTTGCCCCACGCATCACGTCATGTCTTAGACCGTCACAAGTTTCCCGGAGGACGACCGCCGTATAAGTCAAACTTCTACTGCCACCCCGGCAGAGCCGGGGGAACTCCCATGTTATTAGAAGCGCAGGAACGCGCCGCTGGCGGCCGGCGTTGGGTACTGCGTGTGGTTGTCAGACGTGGCCTCACGCGGCCCCGGCCCTTCCTCCTGTCTCTTCACCAAGGGCCGGGGCTTCAGCCGTGATCCCGGTCCCGCATCCCCAAGCAGCCCAACGGCACGCCCGGCAAGAGGCCGCCAGCGCTCAACACCGAGTCGCACCTGGCGTCATTTTTTTTGACGTTATTCAAGAAACCTGGATTATGGGCGGGTCGTTATCCCCGCGACGCATCGCGGCATGAATGCCGGCTTTGCGTGCGCAAACCCCAACCATCTTAGAGGAACACCGCAAATGAAGTCGCTCACAACGGTTGTTGTGGGATCCACGGCATCCGTTCTCATCCTGAACGGATTTGCCTTCGCCCAACAGCAATCCCAACAGCAACAACAGTATCAGCAAGGTCCGACGCAGCAACTGACCGTCAGAGAGGCGCGCCAGTTCATGAGCGGGATCGAGCGCGATATAAACCAAATGGTGCAGACAGGTAATCTGTCGCGCTTGCGCCAATGGACGCAAAATAACATCGCCGATAACGCGGTGTTCAACCGGACTAACTCGATCGAAACCGAAGGGCAAAGCAGGGCCGTTGCATCCATGACAATCACCAAGCCGGACCTGCTTCGGCTTCAGCGCTTCGTGCTGAGTGGCATGTCGGAAAGACTGAACTCGGTGGGGGATTTTCGCCTCGATATACAGGTGCTCAACATACAGCCGGTCGGCGACTCCGCCGCGATAGTGAAGTCACGCGTTTCCGAAAGGGCGACGCTGGTGTCGCCTCAGGGTGAGTCGGGTGGGCGTGTCGGCCAGCAACACGAGTTCACCACTGGTCAAGGTCGGGATGCGAGGGCAGGTGAGGAGTTTGAGGACGAGCAGTCGCGCAGCCTGCAACGTAGACAATCGACCCGCGGTCAGCAGGGGGGCCTGCAGCTGGAGGCAGAGGCCACATGCACCCACTTGATCGAGCGCAATCGTGACGCCGGCCGCATTCAGATCGCGATGGGGATCTGTAACGCTGAGACCAACGCCCAGCTCTGAGTGCTGAGTTTTGACCTGTAGGGGTGGCAAAGGCGCATCGCCGTGCGGCGCAACTTGCACGGCCGCCCATGCGCCTTTGCCCACGCCGTTTGACCCGTGCTCCGTCTTCCCCCAATCAGCGCAAAGGCGGCGCCGGAGAGGCCGCCGCTTGCGCGCGATAGTGACCGATTGCCGGCGCGTCAGCGCCATTGACACCTGTCAATTATCGTCCTCACCAGGAACAGCGCCAACGCAGAAATCGTTGGCTATCAAGCCGGCAACGCGTCGAGGTAGCCACACCAGGTCCACACCAACGGTGCTTCGCCTTCTTCCACCGGGCGTTGAGGTGGACCAGCCGATGAGTTGCCGGCGCACTGATCAGGAACAGCCCTACCGCATCAACCGTTAGCGTCACGCTGGCGCCCGTCACCGTAGTGGACGAACTCCACTGAGTTGGGATCGGCGGCGGGCGACCAGCGCGCTGAGGGCCACGTTTAGTGGCGTTTGAACCCAGCCATGAGAAAAGCCACTATGCGTTTTTCAGCGACTGTTATTCTTGCGCTCGCTATCGCTTTAATTACCGGTGCAAGCAGAGCTGCAGGCACTGTTTCTGAAGCAGACTGCCTCCTCGCATGTGGCGGCCAGTATAACGTTTGCATTGCTGCGCAAGTTACGACTCAGGGTGCCTGCGTGGCGCAACATCAGATTTGTCAGAAAGCTTGCAAAGAAAAGACACACTGAGAGGACTTTCCTCTCGCTCATGCTGCCTTAACTGGGACGATCCTGGCCGCCTTGCCTTAGTGCAACGTGCGCAGAAAGCGGTCAACGAGCCCGGATTCACCATCTTTCGTTATTTACGACACAGCCCGTGGCACTATTGAGGAACGGCGGCGCCAAGGATAGGTTATTGTCGCGCCGGCAAGCTGGGCCGCCCCATCCGCGGCTGGTGCTTCGTGCCGCAGGGTGGGCTCGCCACGGGCGACATCACGCTGGCCCAGAAGATCGCTCTCGAGACTGACGAGGACGACACGATGAAAGTGGCACTGCGGTTCTGGCATGAGGTGGGACACGGCAGGTTGGCGACTTGGGTGGTCGCGATCTCTGGCCGGTGACCGGCGGCGCCGGACCCTCGTCATCGCGCCCCAGCCTGCTTACTCTTTCCTGCGGTCTTGCTGGCATGTCCAGCTCGGCGCAGCTCGCCCTCGCTGCCAGTGCTCCGTGCGGGGCCGTCAACTCGCGCGAAGGCGGCCGAGCCGGCGCTCGGCAACGCCGGAGGCGAAGTCGTGTGGTGTCGATCTACGAGCAGTCGGTAGCCATCACCTCGGCGAGCGCTGGAGCCTGGCCGCGGGTGAGCCGCCCGGCCCTATGCGCATACGACCTGCGCACGCTTGGCGTCGGCGAGCATCGGCATTCGTGCATTTCCTCCTCGCACGCGGCGATGGAGAACACCGCTGCGCCACGTGCGGATTCGCGCTCGACGGCGCGATCTACGCTTGTTGATTAGTTCGATAAAAGAGCAGCCCACCTATCGCATCACGCGTTCAGACGCGAGAATCCTACTTCGATTTCCCACAACAGGGGGCGTCGCGAACAGCGAGCCAGCGGATACATGTGATGGTCACCGAGCCCGAACCGACGAAAAATCCGAATTCTTGATATCCGTCATGGTGGACACAATTTCTCCGATCGATAACTCAATGTCGATCACGATGGGAAACCGCACGGCCTGCTCAGCATTTATAGATTGGAGGTCACACTCGTGATGAGAACAGATTCTGAAATCGAACGCGACGTGGTGGAAGAGCTCAAATGGAATCCCGATCTCGACTCCACTGATATCGCTGTGACGGTGAAGGACGGCGTTGTCACGCTCGCGGGCTTCGTCAAGAGCTACGTTGACAAAACCGAAGCCGAGGTCGCGGCAAAACGCGTTGCTGGCGTGGTTGCCGTCGCGAACGACATCGCGGTCAGGCTTCCAGCAACTGACGAGCGGCCCGATCCAGAAATTGCGCGGGAAGCCGTCGCCTCCCTCAATCAACTGCCGATCTCGGCGGAGCGGATCAAGGTCGTGGTGAAAAACGGGTGGGTCACGTTGGAGGGCACAGTCGAGTGGCATTACCAGCGCAACATCGCTGAAGCCGCGGTGGGTTATATCAGGGGCGTCAAAAGCGTGACCAACTTGATCGGGTTGCGACCCCGAGCAGAACCGATCGAGATCAAGAAGAGAATCGAGGAGGCCTTCAGACGCAGCGCCGAAATCGATGCCAATCACATTACCGTCGAAGCGAACGGAAGCGAGGTAGTTCTCAAGGGAAGCGTGCGTTCCTGGGCCGAACGGGAAGAAGCTGAACGGGCGGCCTGGGCAGCACCAGGAGTAACCAAGGTGGAGGATCGCCTCGCAGTGAGTCCATAAGCTGCATATCACTGTTATATCCCGGGGCGCGCAAAATGGCGCTCCCGTCAACCAACCGCAACAACATATGGAGACATGTCATGGCATTTATGTCGCTGCTCCCGTTCCGAGATCGCAACGTCGCGCGCCCCGAAACCAACATGTTCGGGTCGCTGCAACGCGAGATCGATCGGCTGTTCGAGGATTTTACCCGCAACCTCGGAATGTATGGAACCCAAGGCCTCAATCTCGTGCCGCACACCGACGTGACCGAGAACGAGAAAGAGATCGAGATCACGGTCGAAATGCCGGGCCTTGAACGCAAGGACGTTGAGATTTCCGTCGAGGACAACTTGCTGACAATTCGCGGCGAAAAGAGGATCGAACGCGAACAGAAGGACGAGAAGAAGAAGGACGACAAACAAAAGGACGACAGGAAGAACGTTCATCTTGCCGAACGCAGTTACGGTGTGTTCTATCGCGTGTTTCAATTGCCACCTGGCGTCGATCCCTCCGGCATCAAGGCAACGATGGCGAACGGTGTGCTGGCGCTGACGATCCCGAAGCCGGCGAAGTCGCAACCGCAGAAAATCGAAGTCAAGGAGACGCAGGCGGCCAAAGCCGCCTGAGTCCAGGCGGTACTTGAACGTAGCCGACTCACTTCGCGGTATCGCTCCATCAATGAATCATTGGCGGCCGATCAACCCATCTCATGTGAAGGCTCCGGCGAGTGTTGCGGAGGTGTGCAATGCGGTTAGATTCCGATGTCAGGTGAGATGTGGAGGACGAGTTGAGATCAGATCCTGATATTGACGCGACCGACATCGCCGTCGCGGTGAAGGATGGTTCCGTGACGCTGACCGGATTCGTCCGTAGCTTTCGGCAACGGCGCAGGGCCGAGCAGGATGTAAAGCGCCTCGCCGGCGTCGTCGGTATTGCCAACAACATTGAGGTGCGTCTGTCCATCATCCATCGCCGACCGGATTCTGAAATTGCCCGTGATGCTGTGGAAGCAATCAAACGTGATCTGCCACTCTCCTGGGAGAAGATAAAAGCGATTGTCGAAGACGGTTGGATCACACTCGAAGGCGAAGTCGAGTGGCACTACCAGCGAGAGCGTGCGGAAGAGGCGGTGCAGGGCCTGCGCGGTATCCGAGGCGTCACCAACAAGATCGAAGTCCGCCCACGGGTCCCGCCCATGGAGATCAAACGCAGGATAGAGCAGGCATTGCGACGGTCCGCGGAGCTCGACGCAAGTCGCATTTCGGTCGAGGCCAGCGGCAGCGAAATCATCCTGCGGGGAGGCGTCCGATCGTGGGCCGAGCGCGAGGAGGCCGACCGAGCCGCCTGGAGCGCGCCGGGCGTTACCAAGGTGGACAACCGTATAAAGATCAATGTGTGACGATACTCGCTCAGAAGTATCAGAGATCGAGTACCTATCATGCGGTCCGCCAGCGATATCAGACGCGACGTTGAGGATGAACTCCGGTGGGATCCGGACATCGATGCGACCGACATTGCGGTGACTGCCAGCAACGGTGTTGTCACACTGGCGGGGTTTGTGCGCAGCTTCATGCAGAAGTACCAGGCGGAAGTCGACGCAAAGCGTGTCGCAGGAGTGGTGGCCCTCGCCAACGATATCGAAATACGTCTGCCCGGTGTTGACGAGAGACCGGATCCCGAGATCGCTCGTGACGCCGTCGAACGGATCAAGAGCGACCTGCCGTTTCCATGGGACAAGGTCCGGGTGGTCTTGAAAAGCGGCTGGGTTACGCTTGAAGGTGAAGTCGAGTGGAACTACCAGCGGGAACGTGCGGAAGCGGCGGTCCGCCGGGTTCGTGGCGAGAAGGGCATCACCAACTCTATTGTGGTAAAGCCCGGTGTCGCGCCGATGGAGATCAAACGCAAGATCGAGGAAGCATTGCGGCGAGCGGCTGAGATCGACGCCAGGCGCGTCACGTTCGAAACCGTCGGTAGTGAGGTGATTTTGAGGGGCACTGTACGTTCGTGGGCCGAACGCCAACAGGCGGAGACAGCCGCGTAGTGGGCGCCTGGTGGGTCAACGGCTCCGATGCGCCCACGCAGGCCAAGAGGACAACATCAAGGAAAATGGAGCGGAATTCAGAAGGTGGAAATGGAGATACGCATTCAGATCGGAATCTCTCTTTCTCTGATGTCCGATTATCTGACACCGATCGACTCGAAAGCTTCAGCGATGGAGTCCTTTCAATAACGATCACTCTTTTGGTCTTCGATATCGTACGTCCAGAATACGTTTCCGGCCACCTTTTGGAAAAGCTCAAAGCGCAGTGGCCAAACTACATTGCATTCCTCGCGTCGTTCTTTTACGTCGGCATTATTTGGCTGAATCATCGTGCCGTTTTCTCGCGCATTAGGTATTGCAATCGCAGCCTGCACCTAGCAAATCTCTTGCTGTTGCTGACTTCAGCACTTATCCCATTTCCCACTGCGGTCTTGGCCACGGCGCTGCAACATGGAATGCCAACCGACGCAGCTGCATCAGTTGTCCTCTATGCTGCGGTCGGATGTCTGATGTGCCTTTCTTGGCTTCTTTTGTTTCACGTTCTCAGCATAAATCCCCACCTTCTTGAGGCGCATGTCGAGTCGACTTTCTTCCCTCAGGAAAGGCATCGCGCGTTGTTTGGGGTAGTGCTGTACGCTTTGGCGGGCGTGACTGGCTGTGTGCTTTCTCCAATGCTTGCACTTTTGGCCTTTTTGGGTTTGCCGGTCTTCTACGCTATTACGAGCGAAGGGTTGGTGGAAACCCGTGTAACGTTGCTGTGGAGGTTGGGTGATCGCCAGCGCGAAGGTTCGCGTGGAGCGCTTGCTCCAACTGACGCTACGGGTACCTAATCCCGCTACGACCGTTCCATAACGACCTTCGATGTAATTCGAAGCGAGCAGTTGATTTCGCGGCTGTACATCCTGGCAAAAAAATCACCTAAGCTTGACGGCCGTCAGGGCCGTCATGTGGTGATTTGGATTATTGTGTTATTTAGCATTCAACGCGGAGTTCATTCAACGCGGAGTTGATGCATCGATGAGCAGGACCGCGTCGCTGGAGGGGCAGGACGCTGAACGCGAGGCGTTCGATCATGCGCTCGCACCCTGCTTCCCTGAGCTCTTGCAGGCGGCCCAGCGTGAGGTTCGCCATCGTCTGGCCCTCTCGGCCAGTTTGAACCCGATCACCCGACGCCGGAGCAGCTGTTGGATGTGGCGCTGCAGCACGCGTGGGCCGAGCGTCGGCGTTCCTCCCCACCACTCGGCATCAAAGCTTTGGCGCTGGTTTCGATTTTCCGCGCGGGAGAAGGGCTGGGTACACGCGAGGCTGAGCGCCGGCGGATGACGACCGAGCTCTTCCCCGAAGAAGTCGAACCCGATCCCTTCTACCAGAAGGACGATGAAGAGGACTTTTGGCAATCACACGAGCTAGACTATCCCAGGGATGCGGAGGTGTTCAGCGGGACAGTCGATCGCGTGGGCGCGGAGGCCGCTAATGACGACGAGCTTGTCGGCTGGCTTGCTCCGCGCGAGCGTGAAGTGTTGCTCATGCACGAGGTCCACGGTGTTGAATTGTCGGAGGTCGCCTTGGCACTCGAGATTCCGCCGGCTGAAACGGAGCGACTCCTCGCAAGCGCGCGCCACCGCCTACGCGCCACGAGCAAGACCGCGCGAGGGGAATAAGGACTTTTCGCGCACACCTTGGGCAACGAGCCTCGGCTCTCACAGTGCACGCTTCCTGGGCGGAAGCGCGTGAGCAGCGACCGAACTACTGGTGCTTCCAGCTGTGCAAGCCTGTCACCCAACCGACACATTGTGACACGATCGAAGCCTGTCCTGACCTTGCCGGCAAAAACGAGCTTTTCGCCCTGATACAATTTCGCAGGACCTCCTCCCGCGGCGCAGCGGAATCTGCGTCGTAAGCGCGAAGATCAGATCGAACAGATAGAGGCGCAAATGATGGCTGCCTCGCCAAACGATTCTGCCAAGACCTTGCCGCTGCGGCCGACGATTGAAGCATGGCGGGCGGCGGCAACATGTCCCAGAAGAATCCAAGCAAAATTTGACCAGTGTCAGGGCAGTCAGCGCGCGCAACGGACCAAATAACTAACAATAAGCCAAAATCTTCCGTAACTCAGCTACTGGACACGCCGATGCAACCTCAACTCCATCGAACTCAACCTCACCGACACCAAACGAGTATACGCGATCGGCATGCAATTGCGATTCCACATTCCATGGAGGCGGCCGCCATCGACCATTTCGGTCCCCCGGAGGTGTTGACACTCCACGTTCTGCCAGTACCGGCTCCCGATGCAGATGAGGTGCTGATCGCCCTTTATATTGCCGGAGTTGGTCCTTGGGACGCAGACATTCGCGACGGCTGGTTTCCAAGTGGAAAACCGCAATTTCCGATGGTACCAGGCGTCGACGGAGCCGGCATCGTTGCGGCGGTGGGGTCGCGGGTGCGTCGACTGAAGGTCGGTGACGAGGTCTATTCGTACAGCTGGGCAAATCCAAAGGGAGGTTTTTATGCCGAATATGTTGCCGTTGCGGCGGAGAAAGTTGCGCACATCCCCAGGCGGCTCGATCTCCAGCACGCCGGCGCGATCCCGACTAACGGGCTCACGGCGCTGCAAGGTATCGACGACGCCCTGAGGATCAAGAAGGGCGAGAACGTCATCATCCACGGCGGTTCCGGCGGCGTCGGCACACTGGCCATCCAATTTGCGAAGCTGCGAGGGACACGCGTGCTGGCAACCGGTTCCGGGTTGGAGGGTGTTGAGCTGGTGCGCGAGATGGGCGCCGACATGGCGATTGATGGCAAGCATGAGGACATCGCGGAAGCGGCGGGGCGTTTCGCGCCCGACGGCATCGACGCCATCCTGGCATTCGCTGGCGGTGAAGTACTTGAGCGTGCGCTCGACCGGCTCCGGCGCGACGGTCGGCTGGCCTATCCGAATGGTATAAAACCGGAACCGTCGAAACGGCGTGGCGTCAAGTTCGTCGCCTATGACGCCAAATCCGGAGTTCGTGAGTTCGATCGACTTAATCAGGCCGTCGAAGCAGCGAAGCTCAAAGTTCCGATCGCGGAGACTTATGAGCTGGTCAATGCCGCCAAAGCACACCAGCGCCTCGCCGAACGACACATTCTCGGCAAGATCGTGCTGCGGACCCACCGCTCCTGATCGCACAGCGACAACAGCTCCACCGCGAGTTAGAGCGCGTGGCGGATCACTCTTCCATCAGCGAAGTGGACGACGAGCTCGCCCCCACGCTTCCGCACGACGGCCTGCGTCGCCAATTCGGCGGCTTCTCTGGTGGGATAATGGCCCAGCTCGCGTCCGTCGCCATCGTGCACAACCCAGTCATCGAAATTATCGTCGGGGGCAATGTGAAGCGTGATCGCTGCCATCGGCGTGAACTTTTTCTGACAGTCCGAACGATACGTTACCAACTGAGCCAACCGCGCCTGCATGTCTCATCGTGCGTGCGCAGCAGCTTCCATCATCCATCACTGATTTGGCCTCGTTCGCACGCCTTCAACGCGTTCACAGCGCAAATCGGCCCAGCACTTCAGACAAGCCCGACTTGCCTCACAAAACTTGAGACATTGGGCTTTCGCTAGGCAGAGCTAGTAATGGAGAGCACGATCAATAGTCCATCCCGCCCATGCCACCCATTCCGGCGCCTGGCATCGCTGGGCTTTCCTTCTTGGGTAGCTCAGCCACCGTAGCCTCGGTAGTGATCAGAAGGCCGGCGACGGATGCTGCGTCTTGCAGTGCCGCGCGCACCACCTTGGTCGGATCGATGATGCCCTTCGACATCATGTTGACGTACTCGCCTGACTGGGCGTCAAACCCGTAAGCGTAAGTATCCTTCTCGAGAATCCTGCCCACTACGACCGAGCCGTCCTCGCCGGCATTGAGTGCAATCTGACGGGCCGGCCAAGACAGCGCCTTGCGCACTATCTCGACTCCGGTCTTCTGGTCGTCGTTGTGGGAGCGAACCCGATTGAGCGTCTCGCTGGCGCGCAGGAGCGCGACGCCGCCGCCCGGTAGGATGCCCTCTTCGACCGCCGCGCGGGTCGCACGTAGGGCATCGTCGACGCGATCTTTACGCTCCTTCACCTCGACCTCGGTGGCCCCGCCGACCTGAATCACCGCCACGCCGCCGGCCAGCTTGGCGAGCCGCTCCTGGAGCTTCTCGCGGTCGTAATCCGAAGTGGTCTCCTCGATCTGCACCTTGATTTGGCTGATGCGTGCCTGGATATCGCTCTTTTTTCCCGCTCCGCCAACGATCGTTGTATTCTCCCTGTCGATCATCACCTTCTTGGCGCGGCCGAGCATGTTGACGGTGACGTTCTCGAGCTTGATGCCGAGATCCGAGGACACCATGGTACCGCCCGTGAGGATCGCAATGTCCTCCAGCATGGTCTTGCGGCGATCGCCGAACCCAGGCGCCTTGACGGCCGCCACCTTGAGGCCGCCCCGTAGCTTATTGACCACGAGCGTCGCGAGCGCCTCGCCTTCGACGTCCTCGGCGATGATGAGGAGCGGCCTGCCCGCCTGCACCACGGCTTCAAGGAGTGTGGTAGTAGCTCCTGCAATCCGGACAATTTCTTTTCGTAGATCAGGACATAGGGGTCCTCCATCTCGACCCGCATCTTTTCTGCGTTGGTGATGAAGTAAGGCGATACGTAGCCGCGGTCGAACTGCATGCCTTCGACCACTTCAAGCTCGGTCTCAAGCGATTTGGCTTCCTCGACCGTGATCAGATTCCCCAGCCCCCGCCTTCAGATACCGTGATCAGGCTTACGGTTGTGGTGCCGTCGCCCGCCTGATCCGAGGTCTTCGAAGCAACTTCGCGTACCATCTGCGCGCCCATATTCTCGAACTTGTCCGCAAGCTCGATTTCCTTGGCGACGGTGACACCGTCCT
>Ga0137359_10005402_pt1 | contig 10527 bp, 17 predicted proteins | sample Mad1_40_16metaG_FD_108281 | JGI IMG/M metagenome (GOLD analysis project Ga0137359, IMG submission 108281) | Vadose zone soil microbial communities from Angelo Coast Range Reserve, California, USA - Mad1_40_16 metaG | ecosystem: Environmental > Terrestrial > Soil > Vadose zone | place: USA... | reverse complement strand
GAATGAAAAAAAAGAAAACCTCTGGGAATCTGCCGAGTCCAAGCCAACTTATGGGGCACTTGCCTTTTTTAACGTGTCATCCGGATGGGAAAAGAGGCCAACTTCTATCGAAGGCCTCTCTTTTGGATCCGATTTGAGAAATTGTTCACAAACAACTTCAAATATCGGCTCGGAGCTGCTGCAACCTCTCATCAGGTACTGAAGCATACGCCCGCAGGACCACCGGTCAGCCCGGATCGCGCTATATTTCATTGCAGGTCCAGATGCTTCACCGACTTCGGGTGCGGTCCAATTTGGGGTTCCTCGATAGCCCTCTACCTCGGTCTCTGCATCCTTCACGCGAATAGATGTCCCGAAATCAATGATCAACAGTCGTGGAGACGGCGCTGCTGCAGCTAAACGACAGACGAAATTTTCTGGCTTCAAGTCGAGGTGAGCAATGTTGTGTTCGTGTAGAAATGAAATGCCTTCAACCAACTGAATACCGAGCGACTTCATGGTATCAGGGAGACTAGCCAAGAAAGGATTCAAGGGCAATTCCCATGGCATTACAACAACATATTCCATGTTGTCGGCAGAATGGATGACTTCGATCACCTCGATAACGTGATTTCGGCTATTTTTGCTTTGAAGAGAAGTCAGAAGCTCTACTTCACCGTCACCCTATGTACTGGCATATAGAACCTTCAGAGCGAGCATGTGATCACCTTTGGCCGCTTTGTTTACTTCGCCCGTTTCGTTTTCGACTAATCGGTACCCGTTCGCTTGGATAACCTCCAGAGAAGCACGTCCCATTGAAGTTGAAGAGCCGAGATCATGATGGTACTGTGGCTGATCTGAAACGTTGCTATCATCATCGCTACCATCTCCGGGCCCAGGCTCTGGGGGGGAAGGCGAAATCGCTTGGTCCGGCTTTGAAGGTACGACGAAAGCTGATTGAAATCGCTGGAAAATCTGTCACATAGACCTCTCATCAATTCAACAAAGTTGTAGAGTCGGAATATGAAGTCGAATGCCTTGAGGTGCTCGGATAAGTCGAAGATCTTCCTGATATACTCGACCTATGACAGCAGTCAGTCTCTTTCCACTAAGCAATAAATAAAGCGATTACCGGTCGCGTGTCCTTATTGTGTGCATCTATTTCTGTCTGATATAACGTGTATTCATGGGCACGGTAGAACGAGTCAATGTAGATCGCCTTCACAAGGAATCCCTGGGTGCTGGATCTGAGTAGCGCGTTGCCCAGGCGAACAAGGCAAGCAGCCTGCAACAGCAATCCACACATCCCTCGGTATTGGTGACTTTCATCAGGTGATGCCTCCATGAGAAAAACAGGAAACCGATTTATAACCATAGAGTAAAGGTGCTTGGGGTTGTATTTGTAAAATGTCGGCCCGACTTCAATTGCCAGGGTGATGGGAATTATCTCGTCTCTAGAAAACGTATTTGAACTCTAAATTGAATCAGAAATTGAGAGTTATTCACAATAGGGATTCCACGATGCTGGCGTTTCGATATCTGAAGTGCCTCAAGAGAACGCCGTGCACATGAGACCTGTACTTGGATCTATACGCTTCAAGACTTCTGAGGCTTTTGTCGTAACCAATGAGGCTGTAGTGAATGAATTCCTCTGTCACCGCCGTTTGTGTGCTGGAAATGATGGTCGGCTTGTTGTTTGAAAAATACTCTGGATACTTGGAATCCAGAAAATCTTCCACAATCTGTCGAAATCTATTATCTACCTAAATTGGCTATTCGTCAGTGGGATGATGAGAAACCAGATGGTGTGCCTGACGTGACTGTCGATTTGACGCTTTTGGGACAGCGCATCTTCAAAAAGTTGGACAAAATCCGCTGGACGTTCTCGAAGAGTAATGTAGTTATTGGATGTTGTCCCCCTCATTCAACTTTATCGTGAGAAGACCAAGAGGCTGAAAGGACTTTGGTATGATCGATGAGTCAATTGGGGTCTGCACTGTGGGATACCATTAACGACTTGTTTGTAAGGCAGTAGGCAGAGAAGACATGCCATCGATGATATGAACAACTGCTTGGGGACTCACACTAGTACCTCATACCGGGATGCATGTCGGAGGTATCAGACCTCCGTGATTCCTGCGAGGCACGCCACGCTTCGACTTTCTGTGCCAACCACTCGTGTCATTTCTCGAGCCGTCCGCGACTTGCGATCGTTGCCCCTTTCAAGGCGTTGCAAGCTTCCAAGTCTTCCTCTTTGACGTCTTTGTAGCCATTTATCACGGACCGCACGTAACGTAGAAGCTTTTCCGCGGCGAACGGAAGAAAATTGGCGTCTACAAAAACAACATGCTGTAGTTGAAAATCATGAGAGCTAAGAGAAGCACGACAATACCTTGAAGTAATAAATGATACTTTCGCCGTATAAGAAGTAGTTTGCTGTCGCAAAGAAGTACCAGTTCAAGGTCTTGCTCCAAAGGTCCTTACGACTGTCTTCCACCGGCTTCGAGTCCATAAGCGTAAACAACCGGGTTACCTCACGATAAACGATGGTCTGGCAGACAAAGACAAGAATAATCATGCAGATGTGACCCATAAGCAGACATCCTAGCCACGACCTATTAGTTAGTTAACCACTTGATTGTTTGACGAACTGACCCATAAACCCGCCGATCATGATAAAAGTCCACAGTGTGCGGACCAAAACATTGTGGCCCTTTTTAGCAACCTTATCTACCTCCAGATTTGCTACGGGCTTTGATAAATTAGGAATGGGTTCTTTGTTGGCACTTGGAGGCAAACTAGACTTAGGTTTAGAAGGCTGAGACACCGGTTTAGACGTGGAGTTGGAAGACGAGACTGGTGGAGAAGGCTGGCTCTTCGTTGAAGACCGCGCGACCTGGGAAATGGATGGGGAAACGGATAGCTCTTTATTGGGGCGTGGTGGGCCTCCCTCAGGTCCAACATGACGCCCATTTAGCGCTGGCCGAGGGATTTCGCTTGGTGCGGGGATAGTGTTTGCCATCGGAGGTGAAGGCTTTTGGGGTTCGATAGGGGGCGAAGGCCCTACGGCGTGTTGAACCGACGCGGCGGCCAGCCCAGCGTCGGGCGCTGGAGAATGGGTCAGAGGCTCACTTGACGCCAGCCTAGGCTTGGACTTGTCACCTCCTGACCATGGGAGCGAGCGACTCTGCTGTTGCTGCTTCTTTTCTTGACGAGCTGCCTTCGCTGCTTTTTTGATGGCAGCCTTAGAAGGCTTAGACGGTGCATCTCTAAACGCGTAGTGAGCTGTTGGAAGGATAGTTGGGACAGTAGTTCTACACACATGACTGACGAAACGACATCTTCTGACTCAGAGACGAGTTCTTCTTCCGACTCATCGCCTAACTCAACAGCGAGAAGGTCGAAAGCAGTTGGGGAAGCAACAGAAGATTTGCTTTGTAGCAGCTGGGGTTTGCTCATGTTTCCGTCGTGGGCCAAGACTCGTAGACGAGATGTGATGCGAGCGAGTCCGAGCGAAACACAATCACGTGTTCTCAAGCTGAAACTGAATGATTACCTAATATTCACCGGCGAATTACGTGCCGAGGGGAAAAAAATCGACCGGATGATGGTGAACCAGTGCAATAAGTATATTTATGTTGGTTCGGTTGTTCCATGTGCATCTACAGTACTCCGACCGGGGTTGCGACAAAAAGAGATACGTGTCACTCATGCATGCTTTCTCCCGTTGGCGAGACCTTTCGCGAATTTCTGGAGGCGCGTTCATTTGTACATATCCGGACATACTTGTATGACTCCGACGACTCGGGGATAAAGATGCCTATAGGTGAACCGCGTGACCTCTACTGAATGCGGCTGAAGAACAGAACACGCAAGACAAGGCACGTAAGCGGCGGTGCAATAATAACTTATCCACTCCGAGCCGCTTTATCGGACTCCCGAACCGGGAAAAGGGCCCGTCAAAAGGTACCCATTGGACGGTCTTGTTTTGGTTCTGGTCCCTGCCTTGGCAGAAACTTGATCGTCAATGATTTCCTCTTGTGCAACTGCCCTGCCCTGCCTTCAATGATATATCCGTCTCACTCTCCTCGTCACATCTTATCACTGCCTCTTTGTTCCTTTTGACTTTCTTCCCTTCCTATTCCTATTCCCATTCCCATTCCCCGTATCTCCCCATGCCTGGTGTAGTGGAAAATGATCAAGCTCGCCGTGTCAGCAAGGCCATTGACAACGAGATCAAAGTACGTCTCATCGATTTCGGTTCACTGTATGCCCCTCATCTTGACCTATTATCACCCAGCGTGAAAGTGATCAGATCAAGAAAAGGCAAAAACAGAGAAAGGAAGTAAAGGGTTCGTTCCCCTCCCTCACTCTTACACTCAGCTATCTTCACCGACACTCGCTCCCAGTCATGCTCCTAGGACAGGCAGAGTCGGGAAAGTCCACGTTACAGAAGCAATTTCAATTGTACCATGCCTCTCAGACCTTAGACCGCGAACGTCCGTCATGGCGCCCAATAGTTTACTTCAACACCATCAAGGCCGTCCGTACCATCTTAGACGAACTCGACTGGGACTTTACTACCCACGCCAATCAGGAAGATGAAGCTTATTTAGATCCCACTTGGCCAACCCAAATATCCCGCATTCGTCACAAGCTCCTGCCATTAGTGTCCATCGAAGACAACTTAGCATCTGAACTTAGTGGCGGAGTCTCAGTCACGGGTGGACGATCTGGCGTGTTTGTTCGCGCTGGCTGGCAGTCTGTCGTAACTTCAACGCAATCATGGCCTGTTGCCAACTTTTCCGACGGGTCGTCGAATCCAGGTGTCGTAGCCGACATGGCCGCCCGCCTACTCTCCGAGTTGCAATACGACGTAGATGAGTTGTGGCAGCATGTTGCCGTGAAGACCCTTCTTCGGATGCGGCGGTTACGTTTAGAAGAGTCAGCAGCATTGTGCGCATATTCGTTTCTCTGGTGTACGACTTTGCTCATATTGGTGATTAGTTTCCTGGACGAAATTCACCGAATAGCTGAACCGGATTATCTGCCCACGACAGGTCCCATGACTCTTACTTGCTCCCCTCCATTATTTCTGATTTTGATGTCAGATGATATCCTGCATGTACGTTTGCAGACGTTGGGTGTCACAGAGCACTCTTTCGACATCAACTTTGGCGGAACTCATTATTCCTGGATACTGTACGATGTTGGCGGAGCTGTGAGTTCCTGGCATTCCTAATTGTTCCGCATCATTAACGTGTCTTATCGTTGATAGAGGGGCCAGGTGAGTTTTCAGACACAGGCGCTCATTGGACGTCACAACCGTTTAACGCCTTGTTCATACAGCGGCACGCGTGGGTGCCTTACTTCGAGGATGGTAAGTTTTACCTACTTTCTCACCCCCACCCTGCAGCTGTCCTGCTCCTTTCGTACCCGCATTTTCTCCATTCTATCTCAATTGGGAGAAAGATAAGGGCTGAGGCCTGGGGTTTATTCGGACCCTTATCATGACCCCATCCAATGTTCGTATGTCTAGTGTTCGAGTAACTGACGCCCAGTTCCACGCAGCCACTGCAATTATATTTTTAGCCCCCATTTCGGCCTTCGATCAGGTAAGCATAGTACTCCATTGCTGAGGCTTTCAGGTGGAATCTCCGAGTGTTGGTCAGTGTTAACGCTTCAAATCCTGTAGTACCTGGATGAGGATCCACGCACAAATCGCATCGACGATTCTCTACAGCTTTTCACTTCTATCTGTTCGAATAAATTATTGAAAAATGCGAGTATGGTCCTTATGCTGAACAAGGTCGGTGATTCTTGAATCCGAGTGTCATCTGGGTGACATAGTTGGAGCAATTAGACCGACCTCTTGAAAAAAAAGCTTCAAGCGGGGTTAATGGTCAAAAAATAGTGCGCCTAGCTGCGGCTCCAATATCTTTTTCATTACTCATCTAGCATCTTCAAAGCATAACTTCATACGGTGAGCGGGAAAATAGGTATGAGGATGTTGCAGAATATTTTCGTGCGCATTTTGCGCAAGTACACAAGCGCAAATCTGCACAAAGGCAACAGCTATACATCGTATGTTTTACCTCCGTGTCCTGTTCTTTATATTAACCCTTCCTATAGCATTTTACGTCCATGCTTGTGAGTTCTAAGCTGAACGTAGGCAAACTTGGTGACATCTTGCTCGCAGGATATCCGAGCTACTCAGAAAATCATTGTCGACAGTATGCCCTAGTTCTTCAGTCGCTCGTAGGTTTGATTGAATACTTGACCTACAGTTAATGAAGCTATCATCAAGTCATATCTGGGACAGTCAATGCTAACTTAGTTTTATGAAGGAACGGTCAGGTCACCGCGTCCGCTCCCATTACACGAGACCATTTTAATCAACTGTTATCGACTTGAGGGATTTGGGCTGTCGTCAGAGTAGAGGGCGTATTACATATGTAGGATCTATACTCATTTCATCGTCTGTTGCTTTCGCGATCTTTTGTAAGTTGCTTTTGTAAGTTGTAATGAACTTTGTAGACCGTGGGAATCCAAAATCTGATAGATAACGCCGATTTTTTCGTCGTCGACTTTACTCTCGCTGTACAGTGAACATGTCGACGAGCGGTCTGAAAGCTATTGCATCGGTGCCCACAGCAGCGGATTTCTTGGACATCGTGCTGTCTAAGACCCAACGCAAGACACCCACTGTGAGTTGTCAACGTTTGCGCACACGGACGTGATCTTAACCCTCATCGATAGGTAATCCATAAAAACTTCAAGATTAGCCGCATCCGCAGCTTCTATATGCGCAAAGTCAAGTTCACACAGGACTCTTTCGACGAAAAACTCGGTGCAATCCTCTCCGAATTCCCGATGCTCGATGTACGTCGTCGCTTTGTTTTGTAGTCCTTCGCTTATCCCACAATTGCGTACAGGATTTACATCCATTTCTATCCTCTCTAATGAACGTATTGTATGATAAAAATCACTACAAGCTTGCCCTTGGCCAATTACGAACCGCACGGCACCTCATAGACCAGGTAGCGAAAGATTATGTCCGGCTACTCAAGTTCGGAGACAGCTTGTACCGTTGTAAGCAACTCAAAAGGGCAGCACTTGGTCGGTGCGCTCTACAGTCTTTCGCACTATATCGGGCGGCCCGTCATTGAACTCCAACCTTCTGTAGAATGGCGACAATTATGCGCCGCCAAAAGGACCCCTTGGCGTACCTCGAGCAAGTCCGGCAGCACATATCACGTCTGCCTGCCATCGATCCGAACACCCGCACCCTCCTCATCTGCGGCTATCCGAACGTCGGGAAGTCGTCGTTCATCAACAAGGTCACGCGTGCGGACGTCGACGTCCAGCCATACGCGTTCACCACCAAATCCCTTTTCGTAGGACACTTAGACTACAAGTACCTTCGATGGCAGGTCATCGACACGCCGGGTATTCTTGACCATCCACTAGAGGACATGAACACCATTGAGATGCAGAGCATCACGGCATTGGCGCATCTAAAGAGCTGCGTGCTATATTTTATGGACCTCAGTGAGCAATGCGGGTACACAATAGAGGCCCAGGTACGCTTCGATTCATTCACTTCCATGGACTGCTTGATCACCTAAGGCTCTAGTGTAAATTATTCCACTCCATCAAGCCCTTATTTTCGGGAAAGCCTACCTTACTTGTTATTAACAAGATTGACGTTACTCGGCTGGTGGACTTGTCTCCAGACAACCGCGCACTGGTGCAAGAAATCATTGATACGGACGGTGTGCAATGTGTGCACGTGTCATGTTACTCTGAGGAAGGCGTTATGGATCTTAAAAACAAGGCTTGCGATGCCCTCCTTGCCCAACGTGTCGATGCAAAACTCAAGGGCAACAAAATCACCACTATCATCAACCGTATTCATGTCGCACAACCAAAGCCGCGTGACGACGCTGTTCGTGAACCATTCATCCCTGAAGCAATAAAGCTCCGGAAGAAGTACGACAAGAACGACCCTGATCGGCGAAAGCTCGAGAGGGATATCGAACTGGAGGAGGGTGGCGCAGGGGTATACAACATCAACCTCAAAAGTGTGTGGGTTATTCTTGGTATTTCGTCCGGCTGACCGATCTGCGGTTGGGAAGAGAATTACATGCTTGCGAACAACGAATGGAAGGACGACATCATTCCAGAGATTATGGACGGCAAAAACATTGCCGATTTCATTGACCCCGACATCGCAGAGAAGCTCGAAGCCCTAGAACGCGAAGAAGAGATGCTCGAGACCGAAGGATTTTATGACGATCGTGATGACATTGTAAGTCCCTTATCCAAACGAGTTTGACACGTAGTAAACATCACGACTAACTAATTCGAAAAAAAAAAATGCGCTAACAGTTTGATTCGGATGACGAGCGTGAAGCAGCTGCGGCTAAGGTTGCGCTCGGGCACAAGTTGGTAGCGCAAAGCAAAAAGAAAATGAAGAATAAGGCGCGCCTCCCGCGCACCGCAGGCCTTCGTACGCTTACCGAACTGACGGCCGACCTGACCAAAGCCGGTCTCGACCCCAGCCGCATACAAGAACGCGCAATCGTGGTCGCGAAAATGCGCGGTGCGACACGCAAGCGCAAGCGCGATGATAACGAGGATGGCATGGACGTCGACAATGACGAGGCAACGTCAGACTTTACTGACGTACAGGAGGAGGACGGAGGGAAAGCGGACACGATGGAGATTGACGGCGAGGATAGGAACGAAGAAGACGACGATACGCCGCGTAAGCGTGGCAAGGCCAATTCCGGGGCGGTTATCGCGGGAAATCGCGTACCCCACTCAAATCGGCAGCTGGCTGGTTTGCGAGACGAAGCGGTACGTTTGAAGGTCCAGATATGCATTACAATTTTTGATCCTCCCTATAGCAAGCTTCCAAGGCCATACGGTTACGAAATATCAGCCAGCGTCGACGCAACATGCTTGCAAAAGCGGGCGAGAGCGACCGGGCGATCAGAGTCAAAATGGTAGGTTTATTTTTTGCGTTTCCAGCTATGCTTGGGCATGCCTCTCTCCGCCCGAGTTTGCGGTCCCCTTATCTCCCTTTCCTCTGGGCGCTAATACGTTACTCACAGCCGAAGCACCTTTTTTCTGGAAAGCGAAAGGCAGGCAAAACCAGTCGGCGATGACCAGTCTGGACCTCGGGGATATCTGTTCATGTTCACTGATGTACCTGGTCACATTCTTTCATGTGGTTCTTTCACTTTGCTATCTGCTATCTGATGGCACGTGCACTGCACATCTCCGTCGTCACACACTCTTGCATTGGTATAGTCTAAGAGGTATGTACATCATGGAAGGTTACAACTAAGACATAAAATGCGTGGGGATCGTGCGCAACAACCCTATAGTTGTTGCTTGTTGTATATCGGCACATCTCCAATACAGGCCATAAATAACGAAAGCGAAAAAACATTGCAAAAAAATTGCAAAAAGGCAAGTATGTTAACAGGAATCGTGCAAGAGCACGGAAAGAAATAAGAACATCTTAAACGAAAACAAACTCACTTCGAGGGCAAGACACTAAAATAAGGGGGAAAAAAATGAGGTGAGATTGTTCGAATCGATCGCTTGAGGGAACCGCGCCGACCTGCAACAACGTTCCCTGTAAATTAGAAGGAAAAAAAGTAATGTCAGGAGTAACAATGTATGATATAAACCGACGAGTAAATAGAATAATGACCAAAGGGGTTGGTTGACGAGGGGGGGTAAGAGGATTTCCGCGGTTAGAAGAATGTCGAAGGTGATTAACGAGATGTCGCTGATGGTATATTCTGCCAGCACATGCAGCGGTCCAAAAACACCGCAAAGCTGGCACGACGGATGATAACATGGTTGGGGGGAAGAGGCGAAAGAAGGGCTGTCTGTCTATTCCCAGTCGATGATGACGCCGCCTGGTCCTGCTGGCGCGACGCCGACGGGACGCTCCACCTCGCGACGGAGCCACTTGAGCGCACGCTTGTCATCCTTCAGGTGGTTCTCAAGCGCGGGGAGGCATGCACGGTTGTGCTCGCGTATCCAGTCCTTCTCCTCCTTGGAGAGCATGTGTTCGAGCACCATGCGCGTCTGGATCGGCACGCACGTCAGCCGTTCGAAGCCGAGCCAGCTCTGATCCGGGTCGATGTGTTTGGTGCGCACGTCACGCACGACGAGGACAGACTCGATACGAATTCCGAATTCATTGGCCTTGTCTGTTATTCAGTAGTCAGGAATCAAAAGTCGGGTAAGATAAGGGACGGGTGGCTAACAGTATCCGGGTTCGTTCGTGAGAACGTGGCCACGAGTCAGAGGTACATCACTTGAGAACCCGTGCAAACCTTCGTGAACGTTGAGGAAGGACCCAACGCCATGGCCCGTTCCATGCTGTTGTCGATCGGATCGGACGATGAGAATCTCGTCCAAGCTAAGTAAAACGCATGGATCAACTCACGAGGTAGTTCAAGCCGTCCTGCCACAAGTTCTTCCGCGCGAGAACATCGAGCTGCGCACCCGTTGTACCCTTTG
>Ga0137359_10005397_pt1 | contig 10533 bp, 14 predicted proteins | sample Mad1_40_16metaG_FD_108281 | JGI IMG/M metagenome (GOLD analysis project Ga0137359, IMG submission 108281) | Vadose zone soil microbial communities from Angelo Coast Range Reserve, California, USA - Mad1_40_16 metaG | ecosystem: Environmental > Terrestrial > Soil > Vadose zone | place: USA... | reverse complement strand
CACCGCGATGATGAACGAAAACGCGATCGCGAACGTCCTCGTCGACGTCGATTTCCTCGAAGAGCAGTTACGCAACGCAGGTCGGCCCGACCTCGTTTCGCTCTTCTCAGAGTTGCGCGCTGTACTACCATTTTTTTTTCACCTCGTCTTTGCGTTAACTTTTTTTCACCCCACAACAGACAGCATCGATCGTCCTTTCCGATACCGTTGCAGAATTCCTCGTACCATCGCGACGCCAGACGACGTACGCACAGGTCAAGCCAAAGAAACTCACTGCTGTGCTCGAGAAGCTGGCGCGATATGGCGCAAGCTGTCGGGACCTTCTATCTCGTGAGAGAGGCGAGAAGAGACGGAAGGAGGCAGACGCAGTGGGCAGGCTGTTCCCAGGCGAGGGCCGTTGAGCATCTTGTCGTGAGCGTTACACATCGTGAGCGTCACACACATTCAAACACATCCTTTTGTTGTTACCATAGTCGAAGAATCCTCATTGCCATTACTTATACCATGCAAAGGGAATATGTGGACTAAGATACTTGCTCAAGGTCTAGAGAATGTTATTCAAAGGATGCACGCCGCAGCGGTCACACGGCACTAGTGTACGGAAATGAGAACTTGGATCCGAGATACGACAAGAACGAGAGAGATGTCTGCACCAGAGGAGAGGGAGAGGGAGAGGGAGGAATCGTGGAATGTGATGAGATCACACAAGCAAAGGAAAACGACGGAGAGTACGAATTTTTGTATGTTAGGTTTGACGGATCATCATAGCACAGCTTGCAGAGACCCGCTCCCAAATGCGTAAAAACCCGCACGCCGCTCAACCCCGTCGCTTGATATTGGCGCTCAGCCACTCTAAACCCTCATAGAGACCGTCGCCACTTGTAGCGCATGCAGCCTGGGGGAGTAATGCATTAGCCATAGGCCCTCCACGATTGAGAGGATATGCGCACCTGAATGTACCATGTCCGCTGGCGGAGACCCTGAAGACCAAGCTTATCTGTAATTTCTGAGGCATTCATTGCATTGGGCAAATCCTGCTTGTTCGCAAAGACAAGAAGAAGGGCATCACGGAGCTCATCCTCGTTGAGCATCCTTTGCAACTCCTCCCTCGCCTCAGAGATACGCTCCCGATCGTTTGAGTCCACAACAAAGATGATTCCCTGAGTGTTCTGGAAGTCTATAAAATACACTTTGAAATTAAAGTTCATGTAAGTACGAATGTGTCACTCACAATGCCTCCAAAGAGGGCGGATCTTGTCCTGCCCTCCCACATCCCAAACGGTGAAAGAAATGTTCTTATATTCCACGGTCTCGACATTGAAACCTTGAAACAACGATGATGTTATTAAATGAATGGCCGGATGTCGGATATAGACGCACCAATTGTAGGTATGGTGGTGACGATTTCACCGAGCTTGAGTTTGTATAGGATGGTGGTCTTTCCTGCTGCATCAAGACCGACCTTTATTAAATGGGATCAGATGAAATTCTCAAAAGAAAGAAAGGTCTACGTTACCATAAGAATGCCTAAGCGGTAAGTTAGGATCAAAAATCTAGAATGACATGGGAAGAGGAGAAAACGAGAGACGCACGCATTTCCTTCTTGCCAAGAATGGCAGCGAAGAGTTTAGAGTATGTCATACCCATGTCTGAGGCTGTCTTGAGAAGTGAAGGAAAGAGAGATGTTGGTAGATGGTGGTTGAGAGCGAAAAGGACGAGAAGGCGTATCAGTCTGAACTTTCACACTCCGACAAGCAAACCCCGACGAATAAATACTGCTTCACCTCATAAAATGACACGTTATACTAACTAGGACACGCTGTTCCAGTACACGTATGATAACTACTGTAAGATGACTCACAAATAATCATACATACATCGAGTCATGAATCCACAAAGTACAGGACGCCGAGACAAATTACCCCAGACCCCGGCCCCGCGAAGGAGACAGTAAGACACGTGGCATGTTGTTGAGGCGTTCCGGTGGCTGTTCAACATGAACCCGTGCTCTTTATTAATTCAACTTCATCCTCTCGTCGAAGCAATCAAGTACGAATCGTAAGTTAGCATTGAAGTTACGGAGAACCAAGCGTTAGTACTCGAAGCACAAGTATCATATATATCGGCCGTGCAAAGGCGAGGTATTCGGGGTAATTGAGAGAACGACAGACATACGCATAAATTGAAAAAAGAGAAAAATCCGAACCGGGATTCTGCCGCAAAAATACTTTCTAATATTCACCTTCCTCCTCAGCCTCAGCAGAGTCTGTACCGACCTCGTCATAGTCACGCTCGAGGGCGGCGAGGTCCTCACGTGCTTCGGAAAATTCACCCTACGAGAAATAAGACTAAGTCAAACGCACAAACATGGACACTTTGGGCACGCACCTCCTCCATGCCCTCACCAACATACCAATGCACAAACGCACGCTTCGTGTACATCAAGTCAAATTTGTAATCTAGTACGAGTGCGATGAGCAAAAGACCAAATAGACGATGAAACTGGCGTACCAAGGCGGTGCCATGCAGCGCCGATTGCCGTCGTGCTACGCCATCGTCAGTGACATTCATCGACACGTGCCAAAACAAAGGACCCACTTTGACAGCATGCACAAGCTACGTGACGTCTTAGCGAGATCACCACCGGGTACCACAGCAGCGGGTTCGTTGCAGATGCCAAGCTAAAACACTAGTGAATCCTAGACGAAAAAATACAAAAAGACAAGACGCACCTTGAAACCGGTGGGGCACCAATCGACAAACTGGATGGTGCGCTTCGTCTTGATACTAGCAACGGCCCCCGACGTGTCCTTGGGCACGACGTCACCACGATATAGAAGGCACACAGCCACTATTAATGACCAAAACATCATATGAGCGCTGAAGAAAGCTTGAACTAAACAGGTACGTACTGTATTTGCCGTCCTTCGGGTCGCATTTAACCTACACGCAATAAAATGAGCGGAAAATGGGGGTGGGAGATAATCGAGAAGTATACCATCTGGCTACCATTTTCGAAGCAAGCAAAGGTCATTTCTGCCACCGAGTTTTGTTCGTGCGACGCCTTCTCCGCAGACAGAAGAGGGGCGTAGGTAGCCAACGGGAAGTGAATGCGAGGGAAGCTTTAAATATCGTCATTACCGGCATTACCAGACTGCAACGAGGGAAACTCACGGGACAAGGTTGGTCTGGAACTCGTTCAAGTCGACGTTGAGGGAACCTTCAAAACGGAGCGAAGCCGTGATGGATGAGACAACTTGCGCGATCAACCTGTTCAGGTTTGTGAAGCTGGGTTGGGAAACGTTGAGACGATTTTTGCAAATGTCGTAAATCGCCTCATTGTCCACCTGGGCAGCTACACTTAGAAACCACGCCCACAGAAAAAAAAAACGAGCCCACCATAAACGAGCAGTCGGCATGTTCGAGTGTTGTATGTGTGGTGAGCACCGAGTTGTACGGCTCAACCACAGAGGAAGACAACTGCGGTGCGGGATACACGCAGAATTCGAGCTTAGATTTCTTGCCATAATCTGTAGAGAGACGCTCGAGAAGGAGGGCACCGAAGCCAGAGCCGGTACCACCACCGAAGGAGTGGAAGACGAAGAAGCCCTGGAGGCCAGTGCAGTTGTCCGCCAGCCGACGGATCTTGTCCATGGTTGGATCGATAAGTTCTTTCCCAACGGTATAGTGGCCGCGTGCATCTGCAGATCCACATGCGCACCAACACGTGCATCCTGGTTAGACGAGGGCGGCGGATAGCGAAAGAGGAAGTGAAACGCACAGTTGTTCGCGGCGTCTTCTTTCCCAGTAATCATGCTCTCGGGGTGGAAGAGCGCACGCATTGGACCGGTCTTGACTTCGTTGATGACACCCGGCTCGAGGTCGACGTAGAGCGAGCGGGGGACATACTTGCCCGAACCCGTCTCTGAGAAGAACGTGGAATGGCCGACGTACTGCTCGCCTATTTTTTTCTCTAGTACGCGGCCATCTAGCTGTGTGACATAGTCGATTCGAGACAAACGGAAAGATTGATTAAAAAACGCAAACGCACATCGAGACCATGTTCGAGAGTGTAAAGTTCCCCTGGTGAGAGCGTAAGACGCGACGAAGTGGGAAGGAAAAAGAAAGGTGGCCTTACAACAAGCATTACCGATCTGGACACCAGCTTGGCCAACGTGAATAGAAATTACTTCTCTCATTGTTTTGTTGATTTTCTGGTGGAGAGAGTCAGACACTGAAATGTGGTGATGGTTTTAATCAATCCTTTGTGGCGGTACAAACAACCAACCAAATAAACAAACAAACAAGAAAACATTAATTCTAAATTCATCAGTCGACTTGCCTAATATGGTTGATTTTAGAATGATAAGTGGTATGGCTAACTAAAACTATTGGGGGTACTCTCTGAGGAATGCAGGAAGAAATCATAAAACATGTAATGGCTCGTAAAGAATAGGCCCAAGCGTTTTAGTATTCGCTAGCCTCCTCGACCTCTGCAGAGTCGATCCCAACTTCTTCATAATCCTTTTCGAGAGCACAAAGGTCCTCACGTGCCTCACTGAACTCACCCTCTTCCATACCTTCACCAACATACCAGTGCACAAACGCGCGCTTCGAGTACAAAAGGTCAAATTTGTGGTCCAGTCGACTCCATGCCGTCGAGATAGCAGTTGTGTTGGACAACATGCACATACTCCGTGCAACCCTGGCTAAATCGCCTTCGGGAACGTGTGACGGAGGTTCATTGCAGACACCAATCTTGAAGCCCGTGGGACACCAGTCGACAAACTGAATGGTCCGCTTTGTCTTGATATATGACACGGCAGCGGTGACGTCCTTGGGTACGACATCACCACGATATAAGAGTGCGCAGGCCACTTTATACATCTGTAAGTACAGATCGTGTAAAGACGGCCTAATTCACTCACTGTACTTGCCCTCACGGGGATCACACTTGACCATTTGGTTTCCCGGTTCAAAGCAAGAGAAGGTCATGTCCGAAACGGAATTTTGCTCGTGGTGAGCCTTCTCAGCAGAGACAATAGGCGCAAACGTGGCGAGAGGGAAGTGAATACGCGGGAAGCTGAGTTTATCCTCAACTCGCATAAAGAATTGATGCAAGTCATGCTACTCACGGAACAAGGTTGGTCTGGAATTCGTTCAGATCGACATTAAGGGAACCATCAAAGCGGAGTGATGCCGTGATCGACGACACGACTTGGGCAATAAGGCGGTTTAAATTCGTGAAGCTGGGTGATGAGATACCAAGGCTCTTTTTGCAGATATCGTAAATGGCTTCGTTATCAACCTTCAAGATAAAGGTCAGTATGACAGTCACTACCCAAGTGAGGTAACAGTACCATAAATGAGCAGTCGGAGTGCTCGAGGGTGGTATGCGTGGTGAGAACGGAATTGTAAGGCTCTACGACGGAGTTTGCAAGCGTTGGTGCAGGGTAAACGCTGAACTCCAGCTTGCTTTTCTTGCCGTAGTCGGTAGAAAGACGCTCAAGGATGAGCGCACCCAGACCTGAACCAGTGCCACCACCAAACGAGTGGAAAACGAAGAAGCCTTGTAGTCCTGAACAATTGTCAGCAAGGCGTCGGATTCTGTCTATCACGTTGTCGATCTGCTCTTTCCCGATCGTGTAGTGGCCACGTGCATCTAAGAAGAACAAAAGAAAAATTCGGCATTGCATTGCGCGAAAAGAGAAGAATATTACTGACAATTGGATGCAGCATCCTCCTTGCCTGTGATCATGGTTTCCGGGTGGAAGAGGCTGCGGTACTTGCCAGTGCGTACCTCATCAATGACGTTCGGCTCGAGATCGATGTAAAGCGAACGTGGAACATGTTTGCCCGATGACGTTTCCGAGAAGAATGTGCTGAAGCCCTCAGCATTGTCGGAAGGATTTTCGAGACGACCGTCGGGCTGTATCCATTTCATTATGACACGTGTAAATGCAACAGGAGAGGTGGTACGTACACTCAAGCCATGCTCGATTGTGTATAGTTCCCCTGTCATATAGTCAAGTCATTAGAAAAAGTGAATGCAAAATAACGCGGCAAAAACGCGTCAAATTTGGCCCTGAACATAACAAAACCTAGTCGAAGAAAAAGAAACCGCGACTTACAGCAAGCGTTGCCGATCTGCACACCGGCCTGACCAACGTGGATGGAAATGACTTCGCGCATTTTCTTCTCAGGAAATTCAGGCTAGAGAAAAGATAAGTGAACGTGCCTGTAGGTATAAGGTAGTGGGTATGAGTTTTAACGTACGATTGGGATCAAGGAAAGGAACGAAAGAAGGGGATGAAGAAAAGGGCGGAGGGTAAAAACAGAACGTGTTCTCCTCGCGCTTTCTCGTAAGGGATTCCCATGCCCATTTAGGGTTAGGCGTTAATTGAAAGCGCACTCACTCTATTGAGCATTGTGCGACTACTGCACCACAGAAAATACTGCACAACAAAACCCATAGCTGCAAACAGTAGGAGGTTGAGCAGCCTCCGCATGCCCTCGATGAAATGAAGAAGTCGACAAGCAATGGACGCTCTACTTTACTGAGGGTCATGTGATGTCATGTGATGCGTTAGGGGTGGTCGAGCTGGGCCCAGTTATGCCGTGCATCGACTGCGATGAGCCACGCCTCTGCCCCCAAAACGGAGGAGGCTGTTTCGACGCCAACTCCAGCAACCCAAGCTCCCACCTCTTGGCCCGCAGGTCGTAAGTTCTGTCAACTTTATAGTGTCACTGACCTCTTATCTCATTAGAAATACCCATTGACCCTGTGCTGCAGCAACAGTCCGTGAATGCCACGTAAGCACTACTTGATTTTGTTTTGCTCGTGGTCTCAACCATTCCAGGACATACTACACCCAGTTTCAACATTCTCATTACCCACAAGCGTCATACGGCCACTATCAGCCCTACATTCCACCAACTGCACCGTCTCAAACACCTGCGCCCGTGACGGCAGCAATACAGCGCCAGCCCTCGCAAGTGGCAAATCAACTCGATACTTCCGACGTTAACACCCTCAACGATGCCTTAGGAAGTGCAGGAGTGGACCTGAAGGTTTGTGGTCCATCTTGATCCCCTCATTCACTTACCTCTATGACGTTACCCAGGCGGAAGAAGAAACGTTACAGCGCAGTGCTGATCAACACCAGACATACCGTCCGTATGAAGACCGGTCACGAAAGCAGCCCGTGACTCCCAACTTTGACACGCGCTTCCTGGGACCTACAATGCGCGCGATTGGGACAAAGCACAAGATTTCAAAAGTACCGGAAGATTCTGTCAATTACGTCGCCCTGGCCTTACGGGCGCGGCTGCAAGACCTCCTTGTCGCGATGGCTGCAGCTAGTGCTCATCGCACAGAGTCGCAGTTTGACCGCACGCCGTCTGCTTATGCGGACGGAACCCCTATGTGGCGGGTGTCTGTACGACGGGACGTCACAAAGCAGCTTGCGGCTTTAGAACGCGCCGAACGGGAAGAGGAGATGCGCATCCGGCGTGAGCGGAAGGAGCTTGCAGCCGCCCAAGCCGCCGCCCTTGCTTCTCACGCGCCTGGTGCTGCGATCGGGGACTTAGAGGACGCCGACGGTGGGCCGAAGAAGAAGAAGAAGAAGGCGGATGGGCCCGGCGTGACTGCGAAGAACATGTCTGAGGATGTTCGCAAGAAAATGTCCAATGCTGTCGCGAGTCACGCCGCAGGCCTTAGCACAGGCAAGTACGCATGGATGAACTCGTCGAATGCCGCGTCTGCTCCGCCTCCGAAGCCGAAGCCGGCCGCTAGTCCCGCCCCAGCGACGACGACGGCTCCTGCCACAACACCTACAGCGGCTATGGCAGGGAGTTCCTGGGCTCGGCCGTACGTGCCCACGTCTGGCAAGTCGGCGGGATCAGGGAGAGAAGAGGAGGACACACGGCGTGTCGTTACACTGCGCGATGCCCTCTTTGTTGTGGAAAAGGAGCGAGGACATGGTGCCGGGTGTGGCGCTGCACACGGGTGGGTACGATGACGAGCACTGTGTGGGCATCCTGAGCCCGGCCGACTGATTGATTTCTAGCTTAGCCCCTAGCTGTCGTACTCAGCGTTTCGCCCCTCCTGCTGTGTTCGTTCTGTGTATGATCGATCGACGATATTATTTTTTTTGCTTTACCACTGCATTCAATTGTCTGTATTTCCGTCGACCGTGACCTGCACTGGTTCATAGACTTCGTTTTCCGAAACTAGCGCGCCGTCGGAAGATTAACCTAACGTGGAACAGAGGTGAGGGATTGGATTGGGTAAGCTCGGTGAGCTGATGTAACCGAACCGGAGAGCTTCTGAGGGACTTTGATACTTGCGGCGACCAAGGTGTTCAACAACGTTAATGCCGTCAGGCGTCATTTTCAGGTCCAGGTCCACATGTCAAGGATGTGACACTATATATGGGAAACCATGTGGGTCCCCTACAGGACGTGTACATCATGAAGCGATCCGGCGATTGTTCCTCCAGCATGCGAGAGAACAACACACATATCCACGAACGCACTGCCTAGCGGATCTCTGAAATTTCTCAAAGCCTCCTATCTCGATGATCGACAGAAGTGTGGTCTAAGCTAAGCTGTAGCAGAGAGCTGTCACAGAGAGCTGTCCGGTCCACCTATTCATGTACCTTACTGTACCCTCCGAACTGCTTCTCTATACACTGCAAATGACTTCGGAGGAAGTGAGGTCATGCTTTGTATGTCGGAAGACTAACGCCTGCTTCACATCTCACAGATCTCACATCTCGTCACCTTTTCTCGGAACGGAACACTCCGATTAGAATAGGTGAAAGGCCGAACCAAACGAAGAGAAGACGTTTTGCGGACTCTATCAGCTTAAAACATGATTCATAATTAGAACAAGCATCGGAGGACATTCCGAAGGTGCGGGTCCGGTCACTGTCTTTCCGTTGTGTGCTACAATAGCGAAGAGTACAGGTAGACAAGGTGTTTCGGCGACGAATTAATAAAGTCCGATGAGTCCGAAGGTGCCGGTGCGGTCGCCATCTGTAGGAGGGTGGATTACCCGTATTATGCGTCGCACGATGAGTGGAGCGGGATTTAGTTGGTTACAGTCATCGATCTGATGATCTGATGCCCAGGATAGTAACCGCGAGGCAAGACATTATTACACCATCAAACGTACATCATGGCCATTTCCAGGACCTAATGTTACAAGTGGGACAAAGCTACGGTGTCTTCCGTTGTAGGTTCGATAATACATGACCGGTCGAAGGAGGAAAATAGCCATAGAGATTTAATAAGTCGATTTTAGAAAACAGCGATTGGTGAACCCCATAGAAAAAAAAAAGGGGGGGCATTCGCGTACGTAAGGTTGGGTAAGAGAATAAAATAAGAAACCTCATGGAAACCGCAAGCTTGATTGATGATGCCAGAGGCTGGGCTTGTCACCGCCGCGACGCCGAAGGTCGTCGCGAGGGACTTGACCTGCTCTTGGCGGAGTGCGAACTATGCTTCCGCTTGGGCTCCTCACGCCGTGCCGGCGCGGCGTGTCTGCTGCCACTTTGGTGACCGCTACTCTTACGACGTACGGGCGGAGGGCGGTTTTGTTGAGTCCGATCTCCGCCGCGGTGGTGGTGGTGGTGGTGATGATGTTGGGAGCTGTGAGACTTCTGTCGATAGGGTGGGCGCTGTGCGGGCGCGGGCGCGGGCGCAGGGGGAGCGCGTTTCCCGTTGCTGAAGCTGCCAAAGCGGAAGAGCGAGAACGGGCCGCTGCCACCGCCCCCAGTTTCATTGGCACGCTGACGGTAGTACGCGCGCGTGGCGCGAGCCTCCTTCATCTCACGACGACCACGCTGGCGGACCCTTTCGTTCCCGGCGAGGGTTCCTCGCCACATACAGAGCCAGCCATGGATGGTCGACGCTTTGCGACGACGGCGCCTACGGTCGTCCTCCTATACATCAGAGCTCACATTAGTCTTTTTTTTTTGAACGTCCCATCGAAATACTCACCGTATCCCAGTCAATCTCAAACATCGTTTACAACTTTGCGAGGTCAGGGTTTAGGTGTAAGATTGATATTTGGGTATCCATGCTCGGACCCTTCATTTAAAACGTTGCACGTAGGGCTCGGAGATGTCCGGATGGTGGCTGGAATAATCGAGGGGTGCCCACTGACAACCCCAATTGCGCTCTATGGTGGCGGGCGCTGGCATTGGACTTGACAGCATCATCACGCTGGGGGCACGTCTGATGCGTGGGGATGTCGTCCTTGCTCAGAGATCCCGAATCTGGTAGGAGCGTGGAATAGTCGTGTCGGCCCTCGGACCGCGTAGTTTTGGTGAGCACGGTGCCGTACACGCCATCACCACTCCGTTCTCACACCATTCACCCGATTCTAGAAATTCGAAGCAGCACTTGTATTCCCTCTATTAACGCGAAAAAGGGAAAAACTGACCTAACGTGTGGCTCCGACTCATGTCGATGGAGCAACGAAGAAGAAGAAATCTCGAGCCTTATGTCCAAGTGGGCGTAATGAAT
>Ga0137359_10005393_pt1 | contig 10537 bp, 10 predicted proteins | sample Mad1_40_16metaG_FD_108281 | JGI IMG/M metagenome (GOLD analysis project Ga0137359, IMG submission 108281) | Vadose zone soil microbial communities from Angelo Coast Range Reserve, California, USA - Mad1_40_16 metaG | ecosystem: Environmental > Terrestrial > Soil > Vadose zone | place: USA... | reverse complement strand
TTCGAGCCTTTCGAGCCTAACGAGACCACGATTGAGGCAATGAGGGCGGCAAGGCGGGGCGAAGTCGTGACTGTCGGCAACATCGAGGGTCTGTTCGCCGATTTACATGCGGACGACTAAGCGCACCAATCAATTCAAGAAAGACTACAAGCGTGAGACGAAGGGCAGGTCTTCGACGTATGCCCAGAAGCTTGATTCCGAGCTAGCTGCAGTCGTCCAGGTGCTGCCTGAATTCGATGCCTTCATGGCCGCGATCGAGGCGCCGGCAGCGACCGTTCCCGAATTTGTTGAACTCTTCAAGCGAAGGATGCCCTGGGCGACCAGCGCCGACTAAAACTGACGTCTGTAGCTCCCGCACCGCTCAGCCCCATTGCGGACACTCACACGTTCGCCCCATTGCGGACACTCACACGTTCGATACACTCGCAGCGTGCCGGAATCGAACGGCATATCCAACGCGGGAGGGTCTGATGCAGCGTCCGTTAGTGGTGTTGCTTGCCTTGGCGGCCGCGGCCACCGCAGCGCCGGCCGTAGCCGCGGACGGAGCGGTGTGCGTGGAGAACGCGACGATCGACGATCTGCAGGGCGCGCTGGCCGCCGGCCGCACCACCGCGGCCGATCTGGTGCGCGCCTACACGGCGCGAATCGAAGCCTACGATCGCGCCGGCCCGCGCCTCAACGCGGTGCGCGAGATGAATCCGGATGCCCTTGCGATTGCGGCATCGATCGACGCCGGCAAGTCCGGCGCGCGCCGGCCGCTGGAGGGAATCCCGGTTCTCCTCAAGGACAATATCGCGACCAGCGACGCGGAGCACACCACGGCCGGCTCGCTGGCGCTTGCGGACGCCTACGCCAACCGCGACGCGACGGTGACGAAGCTCCTGCGCGAGGCCGGCGCCGTGATCCTCGGCAAAGCGAACCTCACCGAGTTCGCCAATATCTTGGCGATCGACATGCCGTCGGGCTATTCGTCGCTCGGCGGCCAGGTCAAAAATCCGTTTGCGCTCGAACTCAACGCCAGAGGCGTTCCGATCGTGCAGCCCGGCGGGTCGAGCTCGGGCTCGGCGGTCGCGGTTGCGGCCGGCCTCACCGCGGTTGCGATCGGCACCGAGACCTCGGGCTCGCTCCTGTCGCCCGCCACCCAGAACGGTGTCGTCACCGTGAAGCCGACGGTCGGGCTCATCAGCCGCGCCGGCATCATCCCGATTACCCACACCCAGGACACCGCGGGCCCGCTCACCCGCACGGTCCGCGATGCCGCGATCCTCCTCAATGTGCTGGCGGCCACTGATCCGCTGGATGAGGCGACGCGCGATCTTAAGCGTCCTGCCGACTATACGAGCGTCCTCGACAAGGATGGCCTGCGCGGCGCCCGCATCGGCATTCCGAGCGATCCGCAAGATCCGGCCAACGACGTGTACTACGGGGCGCTGCCGCCGCGCGCCGCCGCGGTGATGCGCGATGTGATGTCGGCGCTGGAGGCCACCGGGGCCACGCTGGTGCGCGCCAATATGCCGTCGATCAGCTGGATGGGCGGCCCCGGCACCGACGCCGCCATCCTCAACCTCAATCCGGAAAGTGCGACCCGCAACCAGGCGGAGCGGCGCCCCGTCGTCTATCTCTACGAGCTCAAGCACGACCTCAACGCTTATCTGCGCGACTGGGCCAAGGGCACCCGGATGCGCACCATGGCGGACATCATCGCCTTCAATGCCGCCAATGCCGACCGCGCGCTGCGTTTCGGCCAGGATATCTTCCTGGCCTCAGAGGCGTCCCAGGGCGGCCTCGAAGCGATCGAGTACGTTGCGGCCCGGCGTATGGACATCCGCGCGACGCGCACGCTTGGGATCGACGCCTATATGGATGAGCACAAGGTCGACGCCATCCTGTTTCCCAGCCGGTATGGCGCATCAGTCGCCGCAAAGGCAGGTTATCCGAGCGTCCAGGTGCCGGCCGGGATGATCGCCGGGATCGGCGCGATCGGGACACCGGAGTATCCATTCGGCGCTACCTTCACGGGGCGCGCCTGGAGCGAGCCGGTGCTGCTGCGCCTCGCCTACGCGTTCGAGCAGGCCACCAAGGCGCGGCGGATGCCGCCGGGGGTACCGCCGCTGGAGCCGGGATGCGGTGCGGCGGCGCCATGAAACTCGATTTCGCCACCGTCGATGTCTTCACGGATCGGCAATTCGGCGGCAATCCACTCGCCGTGGTGCCGGACGCGCGCGGCCTCACGTCGGCACAGATGCAGGCGATCGCGGCGGAATTCAATCTTTCCGAGACGACCTTAGTGCTGCCGCCGCAGGATGCTGCCAATACGGCGCAGGTTCGCATTTTTACCCCTCGCGCCGAGTTGCCGTTTGCCGGCCATCCGAACATCGGCACCGCCTTCGTGCTTGTCGGCGCCGCGACCAGCGCCGCGCGGGCCATCACGGGCGATACTATGATTTTTGAGGAGAACGCGGGCCTCGTCGGCATCGAACTCCTTCGCGACCGATCGGCCGTGACGGGGGCGCGTCTCGCCGCCCCGCAAGCCTTTTCCATCGGCGAAAACATCGCCCGCGAAATCGTCGCCTCGGCGTGCTCCATCGCGCCCGCCGACATCGATACGACAGCGCACCAGCCGTGCATCGCCTCCTGCGGCATTCCGCTGATTTTCGCCGCCGTCACAAGCCGCGCTGCCCTTGCGGCCGCGCGGCCGCGAACCGAGATTTTCGCCGAGCACGTGCCGACCACGCTTGCGACCGGCGTCCATCTCTATGTGGAGGCTGCGACGCCGGTCGCCGATATCGAGGCGCGCATGTTCGCGCCCCTTTACGGCGTCACCGAAGATCCGGCGACCGGCTCCGCCAACGTGGCGCTGATCGCTCTGTTGGCCACGCTTCGCGCCGAGTCGGATTTGCGATTGGAGCGGAGGATTTCGCAAGGCGTCGACATGGGACGTCCGAGCCTTATGATGGCGTCGGCCGAAAAACGCGCCGGCAAAATCGTCGCCGCCCATATCGGCGGCAGCTGCGTCCCGATGATGAGCGGCGTTATTACGCTCGGATGAAGGGTACACAAAACGCGAAATTTCTTGACGATAGGCAGAATAGGCCTATACTTAATTTATGCGACGTGGCCTGACTAAAGAAGAACCTCTCTCTCGGATTCGATACCTTTTGCGAGAGGTCATCGGTTTCTCAGGTCTCACGGCGTGGCGGGGACTCCGGGCGGACGGCCGCGCCGCCGGATGCCGAAGCCGAGCCGCGATGACTCGTTCCGCGCAAGAATTCCCTGTTCGGTGCGGACAAATTCCCTGTTCCAAGGTCGAACAGGGAATCCTTTGTAAGGCCTTGATGTCGCATCGTGAAAAGGCCGCGCCCTCGTCAAAACAGCCGCCAATCGGCAGAAAAATCAGCCAATTCCCTGTTAAATTCGCTGTTCTCAGGGAATCGGCGCCGGCGCACCGGACTGACGATTTCCCCGATCATCGCAGCAATTTATCCAGCGTGATCGGCAGGTCGCGCACGCGTTTGCCGGTGGCGTGATGGATCGCGTTGGCGATGGCGGCGGCGACGCCGACGATGCCGATCTCGCCCACACCCTTGATGCCGAGCGGATTGATCGTGTCGTCAGACTCGTCGACGAAGATCACCTTGATGTCGTGCACGTCGGCATTCACCGGGACATGATATTCGGCGATGTTCGGATTCATGACGCGGCCGAAAGTATGATCGAGGAGCGTCTCCTCGTGTAGCGCCATGCCGATGCCCCACACCACGCCGCCCATGATCTGGCTGGCCGCGGTCTTGGTATTGAGGATGCGGCCGGCCGCCACCGCGTTGACGACGCGGGTGACGCGGATGACGCCGAGCTCCTCATCCACCTTGACCTCGGCGAAGACCGCCGAATGCGTGTTGTGCATATGCGAGCCGTCATCGCGGAAGCTCGTGGATTTCTCCTGCTCGATGCGGTCCACGGCGCTGTGCCGCATCGCGTCCACAATCGACACCGCGCGCGAAGCATCCCGCTTGCTCACAAGCTTGCCGTCCGCAAGCGCGACCTCCTCGGGCGCGGCATCCGAGAGCGGTGAATTCGGTATCCGCTTTGCCAGCCGCAAAAGTTCCTTGCGGATCGCGTCGGCGGTCGTTGCGATCCCGTTCGACACCGAGGCCGCGATCCATGATCCGCCTTCGACCGGTGATTGCGGCAGCGTGGAGTCGCCGAGCCTGATGGTGATGGCGTCGAGCGGCAGTCCGAGCATGTCGGCTGCGACCTGCGTCATGATCGTGGTGGTGCCGGTGCCGATGTCGGAGGTCGCGCAGGAAACCTCCGCGTGGCCGTTGGCGGAGAGCACGATGCGCACCGTGATCGGCATCTGCATGGCATCCCAGACGCCGGTCGCCATGCCGAAGCCGACCAACTCGCTGCCGTCACGCATCGCGCGCGGCGCGGGGTTGCGCTGATCCCAACCGAACGCTTGCGCGCCCCGGCGATAGCACGCGCGCAGGCTCTTGCTGCTGTAGGGCCGATCGGCGTTCTGGTCACGATCCGAATAACACCGCAGACGCAGCTCCAGCGGGTCGAGCTTGAGCGCGACCGCAAGCTCGTCCATCGCGCATTCGAGCGCATAGACGCCGGTCGCGGCGCTTGGAGCGCGCATGTCGCACGACGTCGCAAGGTCGAGCTGGGCGAGCTTGTGCGCGTACTTCGCATTGGCGCACTTGTAGAGCAGGCCCGACCACCCGGTCTCCTGCCGATAGAAGTTCTCGTATTGCGACGTCACCGTGATGGCGTCGTGCGTGATCGCCTCCAACGTGCCGCCGGCGTTTGCGCCGAGCGCGATCCGCTGGATCATGGCGGGCCGGTAGCCGAGCCCGTACATCTGCTGGCGGGTCAGCACGACGCGCACCGAGCGCTTAAGCGCCCGCGCCGCGAGTACGGCGAGCGCCACCTGATACTGCGGGCGCAGCCCCGAGCCGAACCCGCCGCCCATGAAGAGCGACATGACCCGCACATCGTCCGGCTTCATGTCGAACACGCTGCAGAGATAGCGCTGGACGTTCTGCACGCCCTGCGTCTTGTCGTAGACCGTGAGCTTGCCGCTGCCATCCCACATCGCCGTCGAGGCATACGGCTCCATCGGGTTGTGATGCTCGATCGGGACATAATATTCGCCCTCGTGGCGTACCTCGGCCGCGGCGAATGCCCGTGTGGCCGCGCCACGCCGTTTTGGCGGGGCGAACATGTCCGCGCCGGGCCTGGCGGCGGCGACGGCTTTACGGCGCTGGCGATTGAGGTCGGTGACGTGCGTTTCTTCGTTGTAGTCCACGCGGACCAGCGACGCCGCGAAGCGCGCAATCTCCCACTCCTCGGCGACGACCAGCGCGATCGGCTGTCCGCTGAACCGAATCCGCGCGTCGTAGAGCGGCCGGAACGGCGCACCTTCCGGAGCAACCTCGTCCTTGTAGGCGGCATCGGTGCTCGCCATGCCCGGCCGGTTTTCGTGCGTGAAGACATCGATGACGCCGTCAACGCGCAAGGCCTCGCTCGCGTCGATGCGCGCAATTCGGCCGTTGGCGATGCGCGATGTGACGACGGTGCCATAAGCGAGGCCTTTCGTGTTGAATTCGCCGGCGTATTTCGCCGCGCCGGTGACTTTCGCGCGGCCGTCGACGCGGGATGCCGGGGTGCCGATATAGGTCATGAGCTTGCCGTTTCTCGTAGCCCGGATGGAGCGCAGCGTAATCCGGGGACGGGTTATCCCGGATTACGCTGCGCTCCATCCGGGCTACGGCCTATGGCCTTGCCTTGCTCACAGAATATTCTTGTTGGCCTGCGATTGCGGCGTACCCCGCGCCGCCTGCGTCAGCGCGCGAACGATGCCGCGGCGCGCCAGTTCGATCTTGAACGAATTGTGCGCGTAGCCCCTGGCGTCGCGCAGCATCAGGTCGGCCGCGTGCATGAAAGCGGCCTGTTCGGCGGCCTGCCCGCGCAGCGCTGCTTCGGCGGCGGTATCGCGCCACGGCTTGTGCGCAACGCCGCCGAGCGCCAAGCGGGCCTCCTTGATCGTGCTCCCTTCGAGCTCCAGCGCCGCCGCAATCGAGACGAGTGCGAACGCGTAGGAGAGGCGATCGCGAAGTTTCAGGTAGGTGTAATTTGACGCAAATCCGCGTGCCGGAAGCTCGACCGCCGTGACGATCTCGTCGCGATGCAGGTTGGTGTCGCGCTGCGGCGTGTTCCCGGGCAGCCGATGGAACTCGGAAAACGCCATCGTGCGCTCGCCGGCCGGCCCGGTCACATGGACCTTGGCGTCGAGCGCGGCCAGCGCCACGCACATGTCCGACGGATGCGTCGCAATGCAAGCCTTGCTGGCGCCGAGGATCGCGTGAATGCGGTTCCTGCCCTTGATGGCTGCGCAGCCGCTGCCGGGCTCGCGTTTATTGCAAGGCGTCGCAATGTCGTAGAAGTAGTAGCAGCGGGTACGCTGCAGGAGATTGCCGCCGGTCGAGGCCATGTTGCGCAGCTGCTGCGACGCGCCCGCCAAAATGGCGCAGCTGAGCATCGGATAGCGTTGCTCGATCGCCGGATGATAGGCAAGGTCGGAATTTGGCACGAGCGCGCCGATCCGCAATCCTCCGTCGGCCGTCTCCTCAATGGTCTTGAGCGGCAACCGCGAGATGTCGATCAGACGCGATGGGCGTTCGACATCTTCCTTCATGAGATCGATCAGGTTGGTGCCGCCCGCGATGAATTTCGCCGTCGGATCGGCGGCCATCTGGCGCACCGCATCGGCGACGTCGTTCGCGCGTGCGTACTGGAAATCGATCATGATCGTCCCATCGCCTGTCGGATCGCCGCAACGATGTTGGGATACGCGCCGCAATGGCAGATGTTGCCGCTCATGAGCTCGCGAATCTCGTCGGCGCTCTTCGCCCTGCCCTCGGCGATCAGGCCCGCGGCCGAGCAGATCTGTCCCGGCGTGCAGTAGCCGCACTGGAACGCATCGTGGTCGATGAAGGCCTGCTGCAATGCATGCAGCGCCCCATTCGCCGCCAAGCCCTCGATAGTGGTCACACTGGCGCCGTCCTGCATCACGGCGAACGTCAGGCAGGAATTGATCCGCCGCCCGTCCACCAGCACGGTACAGGCGCCGCATTGGCCGTGGTCGCAGCCCTTCTTGGTGCCGGTCAGGTCGAGATGGTCGCGCAGCGCGTCGAGCAAGGTGGTCCACGGCGCGACGTTGAGCCGTGTCTCGACGCCGTTGACGGTGAGCGCAACGGGCATCTTTTCCGGCACCCTCGCCCGCAAGCGGTGGTGGTCAGGGTGGATAGCGTGCGGCGTGCGTGTTCGCAGCATTTGCATCTCCGCATGTCTCGATAAGCAACTTTCAGAAGCGAACGGAGTTCCGATATTGAACTCTCGTCGAATGTCCGCGGTCGCGGAGGCCGCGTGCTGCTTACAGATGAGTCCGGAGGCTCTGCGCGTTTCGACCTTTTTTTGGCGGCGGCATCGGAGAGAATGAACAACCGAGGGTCGATCCATGGCTGCAACTAAACTCGACTTGAACACCACCAGTGCAATTCATCTCAAGGCGATCAAGGGTATCGGTCCAGGCCGTGCCGAAGCAATCGTGCGCTACCGCTCAAAGAACGGCCCTTTCACCAGCGTTGATGAGCTAAGTCGCGTTCCTCATGTCGGCGATATGCCGCCTCAGGAATTTGAACAGGTGAAGCAGCAATTCGCCATTTTGACCGCCGACAATCGACCGCCGCCCCATGAGCAAAAATCGGCAAGGGTCAACGTCAACAGAGCCAATGCAGCAGAGCTTCGCCAAATTCCGGGCATTGGGGAGGCGCACGCAGAAGCGATCGTGCGCTATCGACAGGAGCACGGCCCGATACGAGATCTGAGCGAGCTCGATGAGCTTCCTCATTTGCGCGATCAGTCCACACTGGAACGGCAGCGTATCAAGAATGCGCTTGAGGTTTGACGCGCGGCTTCAAGCCACGTTCTGATAGGCGTCGATGATTTCGCTGCCGGTTGCGAACCATACGCCCTGATGCTCCTTCATGTGCGCGATGGCGCGCTGGAGATACTTGATCCGCAAAGGTTGGCCCGAGATCATGGGATGCAACGGAACGCCCATGACACGCGGCTGCTTGCGGCTGTCGGCATAGAGCGCATCGAACTGATCGACCACGGACCGCAAGTACTGCTCGCCCGTGTAGCCCTTGCGGATGTAGAGCGGGATGTCGTTGATCTCGTTGCAATAGGGGATGGCGAACATCTTTCCCGACTTCACTTTCATCGGATAGGGCTGATCGTCATTGTTCCAGTCGCCGCAATAATTCACGCCCTCTTCGGCGAGAATGTCGAGCGTGTTGTAGGTCTCGATCAGTCCCGAACCCAGCCATCCGCGCGGCCGTTTCCCGGTCGCCTGCTCGATGGTCTTGAGGATACCCCTTACGGTCTCGCGCTCGACCTCCGGATTGAGGCCCGCAAGGTTGGTGGAATTCGTGGTGCCGTGACCCATGAATTCCCAGCCGCGCTTCTTCATTTCTTCGATTGCCTTCGGATAGACGTCGCAGACCTGCGAATTCAGCGCCACGGTGGCCCGCACTCCGGCTTCGTCGAAGACATCGGCGATCCGCCACAAACCGACCCGCATTCCATATTCCCGCCAGGCGTAGTTGAAGACGTCGGGCACATGGTTGGTGGGATTGGGCGTGATGCCGACCCCGGAGGCGGAGTCGTACTGCCAGACTTCGACGTTGGGCGCGAACCAGATTGCGAGCGTGTTGTTGCCGGGCCACTTGAACGGTTTGCGCTCAGTGATGAAGGTGTCGTCATAACGCTCCGAGCGGCGGATCGGCCGTGGCGGCGACTGCGCCGCGGCGATGCCGGACGCCAGGGCGGACGTCAGCAGGCCAGCCGTACCGGCCAGACACAAGCTCGTCGCAATAAATTCCCGACGACCCTGACCACTGCTTCCCATGGCGCTGCCCTCCAGCTAACGATGCGGCGAAAGAGTGAGCCTACCACGGCCTCAACCCAACCTCCACGTCGGGAACGCCGGACGCGTCCACCCTTACGAACAAAGCGGGCGAGACGCCCGCGCTCCCAGGGGAGCGTACGGTGGGGGGACCATTCTCACAAGAGCAGCCACTTCACCCAGCGCAGCACCTGCTCGCCGTTGACGAAGGCAAGCACCGCCGGCTCCAGAACCTCCCGGTCACCAGCTCCAATTGTCGCCAGCGCCACAATGACGTCGCACTGATCGTTGAACCCGATCGACAGAACGCGTCCGTGCGCCGGGTCCGTCACCCCATAGGACCGGCTGCGGCCTTTCATCCAGGCGACCTCGATCGGACGCCCGGCGCCAAGCGCAACGGCCTTATCGCCGATCAACGGGAGGTCGCCCACCCGTTCCAGTTCGTCGTCGTCATCGACGCCGGTGGCGCATTTGCAGAAGCCGATCTTGGGCCGCAGGTAGACATTGACCTCGACGCCGCACGCCGCCGGCTTGCACACGAAAGCCCGGCCGATACCCCATTGGTCGACCGGAAACGGCCATTTGAATTCCGTCCAGGCCGGCTGGAGCTCGGCCGGCGGTGGCGCCGGCACACTATGGATCGCTCCGGGCGCAGCCAACAGGCCGAGCCCGACGACGGCGGTGCGAATTGCCTTGTTCATCTCATCGCCCCGACTGTGTCAGCCATTGCTCAGGGGGCCGCGAACCCGGCCCCCATAATGTTTCGCGGCCGTGTCGCCGCTTGCTTGCCGAAGCGGCAACGGCCGACGCGACCTTACTTGTGGTCGTGGTCCTCATCATCTCTGTCGCCGCGGCGAATCTGGCCGCGAATTTCGCCGGCGGGGAAGTTCGTGGTGTGGACATTGGCGTAGGCGGTGTGGGTCTCAAGCAGCGTCACCAGCGCGTCGAAATCCCCCGCGGGCATGGCCTGCGCAGTGATCGCGAGCACGTTCGCGCCCGTGATGGTGCCGGTCACGGTTCCACCGCCCGCCGGACAAGGCTGAGTTCCCGCCGGGCCATTGCTGAGGTTCGTGCAGAAGAACACCGTGATGCCACCGGCCACGTGCCTTTTGCCGAAGTGAATGTGCGATTGCGTGACCGGCGCGCTCAGGCCGGAAAAGGTCAGCTTGAATGTGATCGTGCGCGCGTTCCTGTTCAGATCCAGATCAAGCGTCCCGCTGCCTTTGGAAAAGATCGCCGCCGGGACCTCCTCGAACCCTACAAGTTTTGCCGAGAACTCAGTCGCATTGGCGTAGGCGCCGAGCAGCATGAACGGAGCCGCCATCAATGTAGCCGATGCAAGCAATTTGAAACGCATTGACATCCTCCCATGTACAGGCTGGAGAGTTTCGCTCTGACTGGAGTTTTCGCTGGCGCCGGAAAAACCGACCCAGAGCCCGACCCGATCACCCGCCCAGCGATCCCAAGCGAGGTCACCTTAACCCAAGATTGTGACCGTTTCATCTGACTTATAAGTCAGGATTTGCCCCCGCCGGAGGGAACCGTAGCCCGGATGGAGCGCAG
>Ga0137359_10005392_pt1 | contig 10538 bp, 10 predicted proteins | sample Mad1_40_16metaG_FD_108281 | JGI IMG/M metagenome (GOLD analysis project Ga0137359, IMG submission 108281) | Vadose zone soil microbial communities from Angelo Coast Range Reserve, California, USA - Mad1_40_16 metaG | ecosystem: Environmental > Terrestrial > Soil > Vadose zone | place: USA... | reverse complement strand
CACAGGAGAAAAGCCGGGAGTGCCGACGCACTCCTCGGGAGGGAGCTAAAGGCGAAACTAAATCAGATGCTCACGACAGAACCAGCTAGCTCGCCTTTGCCGCTGCATCGAACGTCGAATAATTCATTGCGGCGACAGGAAAACTGTCGAACTCCACGACCGAAACGTCGTCAGGCACTCGCAATCCCGCCTGCTGAATGGCGTTCATGGCGAGCAGGAAATGGCCGGCATCCATGATTACCAGCGCGCCGCGTGTGTTCCCGAACTCCTGGCCGTCAGTACTGGTAGCCATCACTTGTCCGGTGCGCAGCGCCCGCGCCAGCGGATTGGGCTGATACTTAAGTTCGCGCGCCGCAGCAAGAATGCGGTCCCTAGTGGGTTGGGGAATCCGCCGCGCTCCCGGAGTATTGTTCAGAACCGCCGAAATTGTTCCCGGTGTCAGCCCAGTGTAGTCAGCCACCGTCCGTAGCGTCACTCTTGATTGCTTCTGGTGATCCATGCGAATGCCTCCCGCGTTTTGACGCGATCTATTCAATGGTTAAACAACGTTGCCGATTGCTCGTTAAGTATTCGCTTGAGGACAACAGGGTCGGAAATCGTGAGCGACGGGGCGCATAGAAATAAATCGGTGACTGCTTACTAGGCAGCCAAAGACATTTCCAATCTGACAAGGATTCTGCACCATGTCCAATTGAAAAAATTTATTCCGGCTATTTATTTGTGGGAAGCTCGCTCGATGTGGCGAAGTCGATTCAAAGCGAAAACTAAGCTTGTCGCAATAGAAATTGCAGATGCGTGACGGTGGGAGTGCCTTCCGTAATGGCAGCAAGCCTGTTGCAACCTGTCATAATGGAAGGCAAAGTATGTCTCTCGATTTTTCCCTTTCCATTAATGATCGCTGGTTGCCAAAATCTGTTCTCTCTCTTCGCGACTACAACCTGAACAAATTTCTTAAAGACGTGGTCGCGGGAATCACCGTCGGCCTGGTCGCATTGCCGCTTGCGATGGCCTTCGCGATTGCTTCTGGACTAACTCCGCAGGCTGGAATCTATTGCGCGATGGTGACCGGCTTTCTTATCTCTGCGCTCGGCGGATCGAAGACGCAGATCGGCGGGCCGACGGGAGCATTCGTCGTAGTTGTCTCCGGAATTGTCGCACTGCACGGAATCGACGGATTGTTCATGTGCACGATGATGGCCGGCGTCCTGCTCGTGGTGCTGGGCGTGACCAGCATGGGCTCGGCGGTTAAGTTCATTCCGCGTCCGGTGGTACTCGGCTTCACGAACGGAATTGCAGTGCTGATTGCCAGCACTCAGATCAAAGATTTCTTCGGCCTGCAGCTGGCGAAAGTCCCGGGAGAATTCTGGTTGCGGATAAAAGCACTCGGGACGGCGTTTCCGACGTGGTCAACAAAGGCTACGCTTCTGGCTGCATGCACTGTCGTCGTGATGCTGCTCTGCCGCGCAGTATCGAACCGCATCCCAGGCGCGATCGTGGCTATGTTTGGTGCAACAGTCGCTGTGTATCTGCTGAAACTCCCGGTAGAAACCATCGGTACTCGATTTGGAGGAATACCCGGCGGCCTTCCGCATCTGGTGATGCCTCGCTGGCATGCTTCGCTGGTGCATAGCTTGCTCGGGCCGGCTTTTACGGTGGCCATGCTGGGAGCGATCGAGTCTTTAATGTCAGCCGTGGTTTCCGACCGGATGAGCAATGACCGTCACAATCCCAACGTGGAATTGATCGGCCAGGGTGTGGCGAATATCGTCTCGCCAATGTTCGGGGGACTGCCGGCAACCGGCGCCATTGCTCGCACTGCAACCAATATTCGTGCGGGTGCACAGTCGCCCATCGCTGGAATCATTCACGCGCTCACACTCTTATGTGTACTTCTGTTCGCGGCGCCATTGGCGAGTTACATCCCAATGGCGGCGCTGGCGGGAATCCTGATGATCGTTGCTTACAACATGGGAGAGTGGCGTGAGATCCCGCAACTGCTGAAGCTGACAAAGACCGACATCAGTGTCTGGTCTGTGACGTTTGCGCTCACGGTTTTCGCCGATCTCACGGTCGCGGTGGAGGCCGGCATGATTCTGGCGGCGCTCCTCTTCATCACTCGCGTCGCCAACACCACGACCGTCTCACAAGTCACCGACGATTACATTGAAGACGGGCGCGCACACATTTTGCAGGACAAGGACATTCCTTATTACGCGACCATCTTCCGCATTCACGGCCCATTTCTATTTGGTGCGACCGACAAGATCACAGCTATCACCGAGAACATGCAAAAGCTTCCGCCGGTCGTGATCCTCCGGCTGCGCAATATGACTGCAATGGATGCCACTGGACTATTTGCTCTGGAAGAAGTCGCGAAACAACTGCATGCCTCAGGACGCACGCTGATTCTCTGCGGAGCTCGTGAGCAGCCTGCGCAACTGATACATCAGGCAGAGTTCGAGGAAGTGATTGGCAGCGAGAATATTTGCTCGAACGTTGAAGAGGCCCTGCAGAGGGCCGAGGAAGTGTTCGAGAAGATCAACACGAAAGCAGCAACTGCGAGGTGAGAGCGCAGTCTGCATTGCAGGTCGCCCTCACAGCGTAACCAAAGTATCAACTAGGCCCAACACCTCTCGTTCTTTCCTTTCTATGAGATCGAGAGGATCATAGATTAGAGAACTCTCATACCTCTTGGAGATAAGCTGTCCATGCGAAAACTCGTGTGTTTCGTTGTGATTCTTGCTGCATCTTTGGTTGGCGCGCAGAGCCAGCCTGCAGTTCCAGGTTCGTCGAGTTCCGTTCAAGGCAGTTCAGTTTCCCGCACCACCAAGGCCGTGCATTATCGCCAGGGCGGGATGGTGCGAACCTCGTTTCAAGCCACCGAACTGCTCTCCGGCGCAAGGGGCGAAGCCAAGGTCGAGAGTAAGAAGACCAGTGTCGCGATCGACGCTAAGTTTCAGGGAATGGAAGACGCCACAAAGTTTGGCCTGGAATATCTGACCTATGTGCTGTGGGCAATTTCCCCTGAGGGCCGAGCGGACAACTTGGGCGAACTGACGATTGACCACGGCAACGCGCACCTGAAGGCCTCGACCGATATGCAGACGTTCGGGCTAATTGTGACCGCGGAGCCGTACTTCGCGGTGAACCAGCCGGGAAATACCGTGGTTATGGAGAGCGTTGTTCCAGAGAACGTGGCCCAAGGGGAAGAAATCACCGCCAAGTATGAATTGCTGGGCCGTGGAACATACACCGCGGCGAACGAACGCATTCAGAACGCAATTTTTGGGATCGATCGCACCATGCCGCTGGCGTTGTTTGAAGCGAGAAACGCAGTGCGGATCGCGCACATCGCCGCCGGGGGGAAATATGCGACCTCCATCCTGCCCAAAGCCGATCAGCAGTTGATGCAAGCAGAGACAGCGTACCGGCAAAAGCAGGGCAAGGCTGCAGTGGAATCCGCCGCACGCGAAACCACGCAGACCGCCGAAGAAGCGCGCGTTATGGCGGTGAAGCAGCGAGCGGAAGACGAAGCTCAGGCCCAGGCAGCAGCGGACAAGAAGGCCGCTGAGGATCGCGAGATCCAAGCCCGCGCCGATGCTGACGCTGAATCCAAGCGGAGAGCGGAAGCCGAAGAAGCGACAAAGCAAGCGCAGGCTGCGAAAGCCGAAGCCGAGCGCATGAAAGCTGAAGCGGAAGCAGCTGCGCAAGAAGCAACACGGCAGAGGGAAGCTGCCGAACAGGCGAAAGCAGAAGCTCTGGCGCAACAGCAGGCGCTTGCAGCGGAGACAGCAAAAGCCCAGCAGGCAGCAGCACAATCAGACCAGTTACGGCAACAAGCAGAGAAAGAGAAGCAGGAGCTGCGAGCGCGACTGCTCCAGCAACTCAACTCGATTCTCGCGACCAAAGACACTGCGCGCGGCCTGATCGCCAACATGTCCGACGTATTATTCAAGACCGGCAGCTTCGAACTCTTGCCGGGAGCGAGAGAACGGCTGGCCAAGGTCTCAGGAATCGTGCTCGCGTATCCGAGCCTGCATCTCCAGGTCGAAGGCCACACCGACAGCGTTGGCACTGACGAGTACAACCAGCAGCTCTCGGAAAAGCGTGCCGGTGCCGTGCGTGATTATCTTGTCCAACAGGGCATCTCAGCGGATTCCATCGAAGCACGTGGCTTCGGCAAAACCGACCCGATCGCCTCCAACCAAACTCCAGAGGGACGCCAACAAAACCGCCGCGTAGAAATGGTGATTTCCGGAGACGCAATCGGAAACACTGCCGATGCGGCGAGATCGATGCAGCAATAGGCGCAGAAGACGGTTTCAAAACAGACGTTTGAAGTTAGGTTAGAAGCTGACTTTCACAATTCTGCCGCCGGTGCCCACGAGCCATCCGGCTTTCGGGCTCGCAAATGCCACTGCCCAGAAGCCAGTTATGCCGGGCAGCGGAAACCAAGTGTTCCCCTCATCGGGAGTCCATGCTGCACCGCCATCATTTGCGGTAATCACTACCGCGCGGCCTCCGTCCAGACCTCCAGATTGTTCGCCGCTTGCGTTACCAACATAGCTCAATCCGAAAATAGCCCCCGTCACCGGAGGATTGTTCGTAAGTTTCCAGGTAACACCGCCATCGATCGAGGTTGCCGTTTTCGCGTTATTCGGATCGCCGGGATCCAGGTCGCCACCGCCCACAATGCCATGCCAAGGATCGCGGAAAGCAACCGTGAACGCACCCGCGCTGGGCGAGCTCACCAGCGGCGTGTCATACGCGTTCCAGGTGTCGCCCTGGTCTCTCGTGGCCAATACCCTCGCCGTTGCCGAACCGCCGGTTGCAATCCACGCGTTTCTCCCGCCTTGGGTTGCGACGCAAGTGCCGCTCGACGAGAACGAGGCTTCACCGGGCAATGCCGGCGGCATGTTGCTGCTGATGTCCTGCCAAGTCACTCCATCAGCGGTGCGCAGATCGGGGAACACTCCGTTTACCGAGTCGCTGTGCGCAACGCCGCGCTTCGGCGTCCAAAACGCGAAACAATCATAGAACGCAGTGGGGATCTGATTTTGGAATTGCAGTGTCCAGGTCGCTCCTCCATCGAGCGTTCTATAAATGCGAAAATCGGTTGGGTTCGATCCAATGGACATGAGATAAGCAACTCTCTCGCTCACGCCCTGCACATCGCGAAACTGCACAGTCTCGGCGCCCGGAACCACACCGGTTTTCCAGTGATCTCCTCCATCGGTAGTAACAACAAACGTGCCGCCGCGTCCCGACGCCCAAACCACGCGCGGATTCACTGGACTAACAGCAATCAGGCCTTGGGTGGTGCCGCTGTTTTGCGGAGTGAGTTTAGGCTGATGGATTTTTTGCGCCAAGCCCACAGTTCCAAATACGAGGAGAAAAAACAGAGAAAACGGCAGAGAAGATTTCAACATGACGAGGTCTCCAGGCGATTTCACGCTGCGGAGCGGCAGTATAGGCCCGCGCCTAAATAGGAGTCAAATTGAGGAAACTTAATTCAGTTGAGACTCCACGCCGTGTCTCTCGGCAGGAAGGCACCGAGCTCAAGCAGCGTGCTTATCGACACGGTCTTCCGCGGCTGTCCAATCTTCGGAAGGTGTCCAATCGGAGGGTCCTTGACTGCCGCACGCCAGAAGCAGGCGTCTCCATCCCAGACGGCGTTCCAGCCATTGAGCCACCACGGTGTTGCGCTCAACGTGGGTACTCAACTGCTGAGGAGTCAGCTGGTGCCAGCTATTTTCAGCGGCGTCGTACCCCATATGTGGTTGCCAGCTGCGAACTTCGACCCGTCCATCATCAACGCGGTATTCTTTGGTCGCCGAACCATCTCCCGCTTCCAAGCGAAGCCGCACATTTTGCTGTGCCATGGTCGCGATACCCCGTTTCTCGGCCAGAGTGTATAGTCTTGGCTCTCTGCGCAATTGAAACAATCGGGAAGATTCCTGAGATTCGCGGGGTGAATTCAGTATTCTGCAGTACAGTATTGTGCCAGGATTTGGACGGCAGGTATGTACCATGAGCGGTTGGGATTAGGGATTGATCTCACGCCCCCAGCAATTGCAAAACTCGTAATCCTGGTTTACCAGTACCGTGGTTCACAGCACACCTCACCTCGGTTGTACAGCTACTCGGGAGCTTAGTTTATGGTCGGAGCTAATACTCCGCCTTGTTGGCGGAGGACTGCTAAAGCAGTCTTGGTACGGCCACCTGCCGCGCCCGAACCATCACCAGCACAGCGCCATCTTCACAGCAGGCTTGGTAATAGAGGGCATGCTCAAGCGGCATGCACAAATCGCAGGACAAGCAAGTTAGATCCGGTAGGCCTGCCAAGACACCGACAAGTTCAACGTCACTGTCCTCGAATCCCACCTGATTTAGCGCCTTGATCGCTTTCGCTGCCGTGAAAAGCTCGTAGAATACGGCGCCAATTACAACTTCCGGTAACACATCGGACGTAGGTTCTTAAGGCCGGTAATCAGACAGCGTTTCTAACCTCGAGAAGCCGAGATGGGCTTTAACAGAGTCGACTGCAGGTGAGATCAAGCAAGTCGCCGCCGGCCCATGGAGCGATTGGACGACTTGGTATTCGAACATGGGCCGACACTTCGCTTGAAGGTAAATTGATCGGTTCGGACGCGGGCGAGAATATCTTATTTACCGCGTGTGCTCCGGTCGTCGGAAGTTCATCCGGCGCCGGGGTGATCAAAACTACCACTATTCCAAGAGCGGCCACGATGGCAACCAGAGCAATCCAGAACTTGGGAAAGCCGTTCATTCACTTCTCATGCCGACACATGGTGACGATAAACATATGATTGTCGCGCACAGACCAAGGTTGCTCAAATTCTCTGGTTACACTGAATTGCAGGATCGCGGTAGGGGTATGGCCGGGTTCTGATTAAGCGGTTTCGCGATTGGCTACGAGTTTATTTTAGGGATGCAATTCTCGCGGCGCGTTTGGAACTGAGCTTGCTGCCCGCATCTCTACCTCGAACCATAATTGCTCAATTCAATGTCGTTCAATAGTCCAGCTTCTCGGGCTTCGAAAGCGCGTTTCAGAAGCGTCCAATCGGCTTTCACCTGCTGTTCGGAAATCCGTGCTGGGTTGCTCGCCTTCAATTCCTGCGTCAGCCTGCTGAATAAAAGCTGCTCGGCAAGTTCCGGCGGCGCATTCAAGCGGAGGGCATTGCCTCGGCATATTCCAACCTGGAACGAGCGCCCCTCCATTTGAACTTGTAATACCGGCCTTCCTTCAGCATCGAACTGTGGCTCCGCACTAGGCTGGAGCTTTCGCCAATCTTCCAGAGCAGAATCGTTGTTTTCCTGCCTGATGGCCGAAATAGATTTCTCGTACGAACGCCGCTCTGCGGCGCATAGTGGACGCTCGAGTGCTGCGCTCAAGTCGCCATTGCTCGAATGACTTGTGTTTGCATTGAAGATCAGCGCTCCCTTGCCAGGGTTGAAGCGCCACCCCGTCCAATACGCGGCCTCGACCGTGCCCACGAGAACGGGATGAAAGAACAGAACAGGAGTCACATATTTCTTCGCAAGCACCAGTGATTCGATCACACCATGCACCGGCTTGCTGCGTTTGAGACCCGGAACCTGCGGAATGATGAACGTAGTCAGCTGCATCTCGGGATGACGCTTCGCCGAATGCACCAGCGACTTTGCAGACTGCTTGGGCGTGGTCACGCCGAGGTCGGCAATGATGCTGCGATGAATCGATTTTGGATAATAAAAGTTGATGATCTTCTTGGCGAAATCGGCGCAATTGCGGCTCAGCAGCTTGTATGACTCTTTGTTGGGAGACGAGTTCAGTATCTGAATCAATTCGTCATCCTGCGCCGGGCGCGTGGCAATTCGGAAGCCGTAAGTCGTACGGTCATAGGCCGAGCCGGTAAGCTGATACCCATCGCTCTCAATGATTCCGATTTTCTCCAGGTATTGCTGACGTAGGAAATCCACGACTTTGCGATCAGCAACCAGCGGAATGTCTTCGGCAGTATCGACAGCATATAAATATGGCATCAGGGGAATGGCAATCCAGTCGCGCCCGGCAACTCGGTGATACCGGCTGATCACTACTCCGTTTTCGCCGGGAGCGCATCGGCGCAGCACCGTCGGCGAATCGGCGCAAACCCGCGAAAGATACACCGCGGCATGGCCGGTCCCGGCAAATTCACCGTCGTAGCTGTAAGGCTCTTCAAGAAGGAGGGTGGCTTGGGCATGGAGCTGCCCCGACGTGAGCGCTAGGGCTCCCACTATGAAAACAAACCACTTCCAGATTTTGAGACCCGAAAACATGTGAGCTCAATTTAATCTAACCCGGTTCTGGAGTGGTTGTTCCGAAAAGGATTTTCGGAAATGAAACCTTCGTAATTGACTGAAAAGATGCGCGTTCTCGCGACGCGCCTCCCTCGTTATTTGAACTGCTCAGTAAACTCGGTGAGTTTTCGCCTGAGGAGCTCTACTTCCTGCTTTAAAGATGAAAGTTCCGCTTCCACTGCCGCGATTCGGTGGCGATCCGAGTTTCCAGCCGGCGCAATTTCCGACGCGATTTCCGGTTCTGGGAGTGCAGCAATGTCTCCCGCCAGCAGATGCATGTAGCGGGATTCCTTCGTTCCGGGTTGCCGAGGCAATACCCGAACCAGCCGTGGCTGGCGGTCCGTCAGGCGCTGTAGCGTGGATTGAACATCGTCCAAAGCTTCAAAACGATACATTCGTTCAGTGCGTCCGCGAAGTTCGCCTGGAGTTTGCGGACCTCTGAGCAGCAGAACGCACAAGACCGCAATTTCCCTGCGGTCGAAGTTAAAGACCTCCTGCAAGCGATGTTCGTATTTGGTGACACGGCTATCCGCGCCTCCAGCCGGTCCTGCAAGACGCTTTTCCTGGAGTGAGCTCAGCCCGTCGCGAACCGTGCCTTCGTCCAGAGTCATAACCGGATCACGATTATTTTTCTGATTACAGGCGTTGACCAGCGCATTCAGTGACAAAGGATAGTAGTCAGGAGTGGTTATGTCTTTCTCAATTAACGAGCCAAGCACGCGTACTTCGGTGTCATTCAGCAACAGGTTGGGAGAGTTCATCGTAGTAGCGAAATTTTAACAGCCGAGGCTTCTGGTTCGCCGCGGCGGGCGTATATTTGTGGACGTACAACAAACCGAAATGTTGGCTGCACGTCTAAGCATCTATAGGGTCAATCCGGATCACACGAGCGCAAATATGTAATTCGCGCCATCTCGTTCTTTCAGGAGGGCCTATGAAGCGAAGAGAATTCCTCAGCACAGCGGCTTACGGAGCTGGAGCAGTCTGGCTCGGCTCGAAGATGGCGCCGCGCGCCTGGGCCATTCCCGAGCTGACCAAAAAATTCAGCGCATCGGACACGGTGGTGCTCGGCAATACCGGCATCAGCACCAGCCGCCTGGCAATGGGCACGGGCACGGTTGGCGTTGGCCACCACTCGCATCAGTCAGACCTTGGAGTCAAGGCACTATCGGAGATGCTTTTGAACGGATACGATCACGGCCTGCGGTTTTTCGATTCCGCGGATTCTTATGGAAGTCATCCCCATGTTGCCGAGGCTCTCAAGCATGTTCCGAGGGACAAAGTCACAGTTCTCACGAAGTCGTGGGCCCGTGATCCCGCGGCAATGCGGGCCGACCTGGACCGCTTCCGCAAAGAGCTGGGTACGGACCACATCGATGTTTTTCTGATGCACTGCTTGACCGAGGGCGATTGGACCGAGCGCTACAAGGGCGTGATGGATGTCCTTTCAGAAGCAAAGCAAAAAGGAATCATCCGCGCGCACGGCTGCTCCTGCCATTCGATCGAGGCGCTCCGTGCGGCCGCGAATTCACCGTGGGTCGAAGTGGACTTGGCTCGAATCAATCCCGTAGGCGCGTACATGGATGCTGATCCTGTAACCGTGATTGGAGTGCTGAAACAAATGAAAGCATCCGGCAAAGCGGTTGTGGGAATGAAAATTCTGGGCGCGGGAGAGCTTCGCAACCGTCAGGATGAAGCCCTGAAACATGCGCTATCGCTGGGAATCCTGGATGCGTTTACTATCGGTGCCGAAAGCCGTGCCGAACAGGAAGACCTGATTCGCAGAATCGCCGCCGCGTGAGGGACACCTGCAAGGGACCCTATTAGTGACGCAACGAAGGCAATAGCTGCAAGGCATAACTTACTGAGCGGTCGACTTCGTCCACATGCCTGATCACGTAATCTTCCGGGATTACACCATTCAGCGGGGACTTGAAAAAGCGGGTTAAAAAAATTGTCTGCTTCTTTCTGATTGTAAGGATGGCCTCGTAGTTCCTCCCACGCCGAAGCCAGTATCTGGCGGTGAGCCTCCTCCATGCCCTCGCCAATTCAGCAGCCGTGTATTTCAAGGACTCGGGCCATTGTTGCTTGGATAATTCGGCGAATTCCGATTGAAGCCCCTTCCGAAGATCGTACCGTTCAGATTGCGATAGGAAAATGGGCGTGTGAAATTCCAGTCTCCGGAAAGTCACGCT
>Ga0137359_10005391_pt1 | contig 10540 bp, 9 predicted proteins | sample Mad1_40_16metaG_FD_108281 | JGI IMG/M metagenome (GOLD analysis project Ga0137359, IMG submission 108281) | Vadose zone soil microbial communities from Angelo Coast Range Reserve, California, USA - Mad1_40_16 metaG | ecosystem: Environmental > Terrestrial > Soil > Vadose zone | place: USA... | reverse complement strand
TTCATGGTAAAGCAAACCTCGACTGTCGGAGCGCTTCTGAATTCGCGAGAATTGGGGCCCCTTCCGGCAGTGGAAACTCGCTCTTCGCGGTGCCTTTTTTGACCGTGCCAGGCTTGCCCTGGTGCATAGTTAGGAGACAGAAATGAACAAGCGTCTATCGGTATTGGCGGCGGCAACCGCTGCAGTGGTGGCCCTTGGCGTCGGCGCGCCGGCGCAAGCGCAATCCAAAGCGGGCATCAATGCCGGCTCGCTGACCTGCAACGTTGCCGGCGGTGTCAGCTTCGTCTTCGGCTCCTCCAGGGAGCTATCCTGCATCTTCGCCGGTAACGATGGCGCCGCCCAGCGATATAAGGGCACCGTCAAGCGCTATGGCGTCGACATCGGCTTCACCAAGGAAGCGCAGATCATCTGGTTGGTCTTCGCCCCCGGCAAGGTCGAGAGCGGCGCGCTCACTGGCAACTATGCCGGTGTGGCAGCCGCGGCGACTGTGGGCGTCGGGCTCGGCGTTAATGCCTTGGTCGGTGGCAGCAACAAGCAGATCACGCTGCAGCCGGTCAGCGTCGAAGGCAATACGGGCCTGAACGTCGCGGCGGGCGTGGCAGAAATTCAGCTCGAACAGGTAAAATAAGTCAAGAGGCGGGGCGATCGGGGAGCCGCCGATCGCCCCAACTTTCCGAGGGAGTCATGGCCAATACAGGATCCCTCCGGCTGAGCGCCACACGATTGCAGGCAGCCGGCAACGAGGTGCTCGACGAGATCGTCGCCGAGGAGGTGGCCGTGGCGCTGGTCTATAACGGCATCAGCCATGCCGTGATGATGGCGACGCCCTGCGATCTCGAGGACTTCGCCCGCGGCTTCTCCCTCTCCGAACGCATTGTCGAAAAGCCGTCGGAGATCTTCGACATCGAGGTCGAGGCGGTCGGACCTGGCATCGAAGTCAGACTGGAAATTTCAGGCCAGCGCCTCGCAGGCCTTCAACAGCGTCGCCGCTCGCTGGCTGGCCGCACCGGCTGCGGCCTGTGCGGTGTCGAGAGCCTCGACGCGGCGCTGCGGCCGGTCCACCCGGTCACTCGGGGCGGCAAAGTCTCGGCCGCGGCGATCCGGCGCGCCATGGCCGATCTGCCGGCGCAGCAGCGTATCAACAAACTGAACGGCGCCACCCATGCCGCCGGTTGGGCGGCCGCCGATGGCACGCTGGTTACCGTGCGCGAGGATGTCGGCCGTCACAATGCCCTCGACAAGGTGCTGGGCGCATTGCCCGCGAGCGGCGAAGGCCGAGCGGGCGGCTTCGTCGTCGTGACCAGCCGCTGCTCCTACGAGATGGTGCAGAAAGCAGCCGCCGGCGATGCCTTGGCGATTGCCGCGGTCTCGGCGCCGACCTCGCTCGCCATCGAGACTGCCGAGCAAGCGGGGCTGGCGCTGATCGCCTTCGTGCGCGGCGACCGGATGACGGCTTATGCCCATGCCGAGCGGATGGCACCGTGACAGGAAGCCCCGTGTTCGGCGTTACCGGCTGGAAGAACGCGGGGAAAACAACGCTGGTCGAGCGGCTGATAGCCGAGTTCGTGCGCCGCGGCCTTCGTGTCGCCACCATCAAGCACGCCCATCACGACGTCGAGATCGATCAACCCGGACGAGACTCGTTCCGCCACCGCGCGGCTGGCGCCGTCGAGGTGGCGCTCGTCGGCGGCCTTCGCTACGCGATCATGCGTGAGCAGGAGGAGCCGACACTGGCCGAGGTGCTGGTCCGTCTCGCGCCCGCGGACCTGATCCTGATCGAAGGTTTCAAGCGCGAGCCGCATCCCAAGATCGAAGTCCGCGGCGGTTCGGGACCGTCGCTGGCGGCGAACGATCCAAGCATCGTCGCGATTGCCGCGGACGCCGCACCTACTGACACCCACCTGCCGTGGTTCAAGCGCGACGACGTGACCGGTATCGCGGATTTTGTAGCAAACATCATCGCGGCTGGCACAGCCCGGCCCTAAGCGACGCACTCCGCGCGACATGACAGGGCTTTCCTCAAGCGGCCCTGCGGGTCAGCTCAAGTCAGCGCCATTGCTAGCGCTTTCCCGTTGCGAAGGTGCCGCCCGCTCTGTCCCTGAAACCGTCCCGGTCCCTGAATCTGTCCCTGTCCCTGAAGCCGTCGCTGTGAAAGCGATCGTTGTGGGAAATCGGCGGCACGCAGAACGGTTGTGGAGTCGGAGTCGGAGTCGGGGTCGGTATCGGCATCGCTATGGGTATCACCTTCGGCGGCGATTGCGGCGGCGGACCAGTCGGGTTCTCCGCGCCATTCGTGTTGGCGACGATGTTGGTCAGCAAGGTGCTGTTTGGGTTGGGCGGCGTGAAATTGTAATTGTTGAAGTTCTGCGGACCCTTGCTCGAATTGTTGCTGCCGAAGCCTTGCGCACCCTTTTCGGCGTCGCCCTTCTTGTTGCTCCTGCTGGTACCCTCGAGCTGGCTCATGATGTTGGCCATGCCGCCGGGCGGCAGCAGGGTCGGCATGCCGGGGGCGTTGCCGAAGGTGGTGGTCACCTGCGAGCCGGGCCGCGTCACGTTCTCAGAACGGCCGTGACCGCTCACCAGCATGCTGTTGCCGAAGATGAAGCTCGAGACTGTCTCCGAAGACGTTACGGTGAAGATGGTGATGCCGCCGCGAATGCCTATCGTGCTCGAGGGCGTGGTGATGTTGATCGGCGCCGCCTTGCTGATCTTGCCGCCGACCAGGCGGAACACGCCCTTTGTGGCATTGATCGCCAGCTCGCCTTTCTTGGTGTCGGGATCGAAGACGAACTTGTCGACCGTGAGTTGGGCATTGGGGCCGACCGTCAGCGAGGTGCCGTCGAGGAAGACCAGATGCGCGCGGTCGTTGGCCTTGGTGGTGATGATCTCGCTCGCCTGGACGTCGATGCCGACGCGCAATATGCGCTCGGCGTCAGAGGGCGGCTTGCCCAGGGGATCGCCGTCAGTCGCCGAGGTGACACCGACCGGCGCCGCCGCCGTCGGCAAAGCCGCTGCGCCTGCAAACGCCGTTGCGAGAAATAGCGCGCGGTACCACGCCGTCGTCAAAAAAAGGTTTCGGATCATCACTGCTCCCCGAGAATTCGAAGAAATGTGCGCCTACGCCATCTATAGCAATAAACATATATTACCGGCGGTTTACTAGAAACGCCAGCTGACACCGAACAGCAAGCTGTTGTTGGTGAACGCGTAGTTTGGAACGCTCGAGGTCCGGTTGAAGCGGCCGCCCGAGACGGTCAGGGTCGTGCGGTCGTCGAATGGGATCGAGGCCGTGACGTTCAGAATCGTATCGTTCTGATACCTGTCCACGCCAGGGTCCACGGTCGGATCGGGGGAGTCGTACTTCCACCATTGCACGGCGGCGTTGACGGCAAAGGTCCAGAAGCCCCCCGTTCTAAGGACGGGGTCGGGAAAACGGAAGGCAAACCCGCCGCCGGCGCCGAACAGCTGATAGCTTTGCCACAGCGCCGTATCGGCCTCGAAGCGCTGGACGTTGCCGTTGGCGAACAGGCTGATGCGCGGGGTGAGCGCGTACAAAAGGTTGCTGTTGGCCGACAGTTCGGTGCCGCGGAACTGGCTGTTGGTGGGCAGATAGGCCGTGTCCTGGTTTTCGTGCCGCCGGAACAGGAAGACCGTGTTGCCGCGCAGGCCGTCGCCCAGCAAGGTCGAGGTTTCGATGCCGCCGCCATAGCTGCCGTAATAGGGCGTGTCGTTGACCCAGATGTATCCGCCCGAGAGGAACGGCCTCACGCTCATGTCCTCGAAGCTGTTGGCGAAGACCTGAAACCGCGGCCCACTGGTAAGGTCAAGTAAGGTGACATTGGCCTGGGATTGGGTGAATTGACGGTTGGCGTAGACCGTGAACTGCGTCTCCAGGGCCGCTTTGTCCTGGCGTCCGAAATCGTACACGTGGCGGACCTGCAGCGAACTCACGATGCCCCAGTCGGGCGCGCCGGCCGCGCCTTGGTTTAGGTTCGCGGTCTGTCCGAACAACCGAACGCTCGAGGTCGAGGGGCCGAGATTGGCATTCGACTGGTAACGCCAACCGAAAAAAGCCTCGCCGGAGAAATGCGACGGGTTCTGCTTGCTGATGGCGTCGGCCATGAACTGTTCGGCCTTGGCGCGCACATCGGGTGGCACGTTGGGCGCCTTCAGCGCCCCCTCGAAATAGGTGCGCGATACCTCATAAGAGCCGAGCCGATAGTACAGGACGCCGAGCTCTAGTCGCACACGCGGCAGGTCGGGATCGATCAGCAGCATGCGCTCGAGCGCCGAGATCGCGCCTTCGAGATCGCCGGTCTGCGCCGCCAAAGTGGCAAAGTGGAACAGCACGTCGAGATCGGCCGGCTTGCGTAGCGTTTCCTGGAAGGCGGCTTCGTATTGCTGCTGGACCTCGCTCGACGGCGGCGGCGGTGCCTGGGCGATGTCGCGCGCCAAAGCGGATCCGGCTCCCAGTCCGAACAGTGCTGCGCCAATCCACAGAATTCGGTCGGAAAACCCCAAACTGATCGCCCCCGGTCACGCGCATAATACACACCGGGTGCAACTTTAGCTAACGCTCCTGAAGGCTCATACGAGCCAGCTCCGTAAAATCAGCAGCCAGGCAATGGGTAGGGGCGCTCGGGCGGCTCGCATGCGCAGCAGCATCCGCCGATACTGCCGGTCGCCCAGTGCCGTGATGAAACGCTCGCGGTCGCCTTTCATGGCGGCGAGCATGCGGTCGAGCATGCGGGCATGCGTATCGCCCCAGTTGCGGCCCGACAGATGCAGTCTGCCGCCCAGCACCGGATTGTCGGCAGCGCCGTTGCGGCCGTGCAGGCGATAGGAGTAGAGCGCCTCGTCGATCAGCAGCGAGCCCGCCACCATCTGCGCCATGACGACGACGTAGAAATCCATATGCAGGCGGAATGCCTCGTCGTCCTCCGGGAAAACCAGATCGATCAGTGAGCGGCGGAACATCATCGACGAGGTGCTGACCCACACCCAGTGAACGACCCGCCTGGTGTAAAGTCGGTAGGGCGTCTGGCTCTGCCACGCCGCCTTGGCGGCGGCGGCATCGATGGTGGGCACCCGCGCCGGATCGACCGGCATCATGTTGCGGTCGCGGTCGGCGCGGGCGCGGTCCTTGCCGAACCAGTAGACGGTGCCGGCGATCAGGGCGCCGCTGCCGTCGATCAGCCGGGCGTTGCAGGCCGTGAAACCGACGGCGAAGGTTTCGTTGAGATGGGCCGCGAGATGGCGCTCGAGGAAGGTCGGATTCCACAGATCGTCGGAATCGAGAAAGCACACGAAGGTAGCACGCGTGCGTGCGAGGCCCTGCCGCGTAGCGCCGGTCTGGCCGACGTTGCGCTCGAGCCGCACCAGCGTGAAGCGCGCATCCGCGAGTTCAACCTGGACCTGCTGGATGACGGCCGCCGAATCATCGGTCGAGGCGTCGTCGACGATCACGCACTCGAAGTCGTGCAAGGTTTGGCGCGCCACGGAGCGAATGGCGTCAGCGATATAGTCCCGGCAATTGAAGCAGGTGACGACGACGCTGACGGCCGGAAGCTTGTTCTCAGCCATTAGGCTTCAGGGTTCTACTGGGGCCGCGCACCCGCCGCTCCCAGGAAGTCGAGATCGACGCCTTCGTCGGCCTGCAGGACGGTCTTCTGGAACAGGTTGGCATAGCCGCGGTCGCTGCCGGCGGGCGGACTCGGCGGCTTCCAGGCCTTGCGGCGCTTGGCGAGCTCGGTCGCGTTGACCAGCAGTTCGAGCGCGCGGTTGGGCACATCGAGGCAGATGCGGTCGCCGGTCTTCACCAGGGCCAGAGGACCACCCACAGCTGCCTCGGGGGCCACATGCAGCACGATGGTCCCGAAGGCGGTGCCGCTCATGCGGGCGTCGGAGATGCGGATCATGTCCTTCACGCCGGCGCGGGCGAGTTTCATGGGGATCGGGAAGGATCCCGCCTCGGGCATGCCGGGCGCGCCCTTGGGGCCGGCGTTGCGCAGGACGAGAATATCGTCTGCCTTTACGTCGAGATCGGGATCGTCCCCGCGCAGTGAAAGGTCCTCGAGCGAGTCGAAGACGACGACGCGGCCGGTATGCGTCAGCAGAGCCGGTGAAGCCGCGGCGTGCTTGATGACGGCGCCGCCTGGCGCGAGGTTGCCGCGCAGCACCGCCATGCCGCCCTGCGCCTTGATCGGCTCCTTGCGCGTGCGGATGACGGTCTGGCCGTCGATCATTTCAGCGGCGTCGATCACGGCCCTCAGCGTGCGGCCCGAGACGGTAACGGCGGTCTCGTCGAGGTCGTCGCGGATCTCGTGCATCAGGCGGGAATTGCCGCCGGCCCAGTGGAAATGCTCCATATAGTGATCGCCCGAAGGCTTGAGATCGACCAGCACCGGGACCTTGCGGCCGATCTTGTCGAACTCCTCGAGGTCGATGGCGATGCCGAAGCGGCGCGCGATTGCCGTCAGATGCACCAGCGCGTTGGTCGAGCCGCCGATTGCTTGCAATACGGTGAGGGCGTTGCGGAAGGCGGCCTTGGTCATGATCTCGCTTGGCCGTGGGCCACCGCTTTTGGCCATCTCGGCCGCGCGCTTGCCGGTCGCTTCGGCGACGCGCAGCCGGTCGGCATGGGTGGCGGGGATCGTGCCGGAGCCGGGCAGGCCCATGCCCATGGTCTCGACGATGCAGCCCATGGTGCTGGCGGTGCCCATCACCATGCAGGTGCCCTTGGTGGGGGCGAGGCGCTCGCTCACGCGCTCGATATCCTGTTCGGTGAAAGTACCGGCGCGATACTGGCCCCACAGCCGGCGGCAGTCGGTGCAGGCGCCCAGTTCCTCGCCCTTGAAATGGCCGACCAACATGGGGCCGACCGGCAGCACAATGCAGGGCCGGTTGGCGCTGGCAGCCGCCATCAACTGCGCCGGCAGGGTTTTGTCACAACCGCCGATCAGCACCACCGAATCCATCGGCTGGGCGCGGATCATTTCCTCGGTGTCCATCGACATGAGGTTGCGCAGGAAAATGCTGGTGGGGTGAGAGAAGCTCTCGTGGATCGAGATGGTCGGGAAAACCATGGGCAGGGCGCCGGCCAGCATGACGCCGCGCTTCACCGCTTCGATCAGGTCGGGCACGTTGCCGTGGCAGGGATTGTAGTCGCTGAAAGTGTCCGTGACGCCCACGATCGGCCGGTCGAGCGCGTCGTCGGAATAGCCCGCCGCCTTGATGAAGGCCTTGCGCAAAAACAGCGAGAAGCCGGCGTCGCCATAGGTGGCGAGGCCCTGGCGCAGGCCGACTGCTTTGGGCGCGGATGCTTTTTTGGGCGCAACGGATTTCGGCGCGGCAGGTGCGCGGCGCTTACGGGTAGCCATGTCGTTTCTCTCCCCAGGAAGTCATTCTCATTGTGTCAGGTCGGTTCGTCGCCGGCCAGACCGGCGGCCCAGTGCGCGTGGCGGGCGGGATCGGCGCCGCTGTCGATGGCGCGGGCAAGCCCGAGCCCCATCAGGGCGCCGAACTTGAAGCCGTGGCCGGAGCAGGGCGACATTACCCAGCCTTGCGCACCCGGCTTCTCGACGACGAAGCGCTCGTCTTCAGTCACAGTGTAGAAGCAGACCTTCAGCCGCTCGACTTTCCAGCTCTCGAAGCCGTGCAGCAGGCTGCGGCAGCGCGCGAAGAGTTGAGAAATATCCTTCTCCTGCGCTACGCGCTCCGCTACCGGATCGCCCTCTCGCGAAAATTCATGGTCGCCGATCTTGAGGCCACGCCCCTCGGCCGGCGGCACGAGATAGAGGCCGACATCGCCGGTCTTTTCGATGATCATCGGCGCCTTCGCCCACGCCGCGCGGCTTTCCGCCGGCAGATCGAAATAAGCCACGACCTGGCGCGAGGGGATCAGGCGTGCGGCGAGGGCCGGCAGCAGGCGAGGCGCCCAGGCGCCGGCCGCAACCACGACCACGTCGCCGCTCCGCACGTCGCCGGCCTCGGTGGTGACGCGCCCGTGTTCGAGATCGACCGACCGCACCTTTGTATTGGGAAACAGGCGCACGCGCGGCTGGCGGGTGAGATATGCGGCCAGCGTCGTCACGATGTCCTGCGCGAATAGCACGCCGCCGGTGTCGAGCCAGAAAGCGCGCTCGACGCCGCAGGCATTGAGCAACGGAAAGCGGCGCGGCAGATCCGCGACCGCGATCTCGGTCATCGGCCGTCCGATGGCTTCCAGCGTCGCGGCCGAGCGCTGCGCCCAGTCCGCGCCATTGCCGCTCAGCGCCAAGGTGCCGGTGGGGGCGTAGAGGCGCTGGCCGAGATCCGTCCATAACAGGTCCCAGGCTGCATAGGCCTCGTCGATCATCCGGGCATAGCCCTTGTGGTCGCCATAGGGGTGGCGGATCAGGCGGTGCTCATCCATTGACGAGGCGAGAGGGTTGGGCAGCGCGCCCTGCTCGAGCAGATCGACCTCATGCCCGGCGCGCGCCAGTGCCCAGGCGGTTGTGAGCCCCATGATGCCGCCGCCAACGATGATCGCTTTCATGATGGATATTTTTCTAGCACAGGAACTGGACGATCGGCAGGAGGGCCTAAAGGGTCTAGCCGGCCATGATCGGCGTGCCCTATGGGGAATTTCGTTCGGATGGAATCGTATCGGGTTCTGCGTTGGGAGTGCGCCTGCCGGGCACTTCACTCGAATTCCCGTTAAACAAATGGAAAAAAAACGGGAAAGGGCCAACCTTCGGCCCTAGTTTCCCATTGTTCCCGCCAGGCCTCGCGAGGAATTTGCCAATCCGGCGGGGCCTGCGCGGCGTGAGGCTGTGATTGGCAAGTCGCTCATGACCGGACCAACATAAACCCGGTCGGCTCGAACCGACGATTCTGGTCCCTACTGCGGCCGACCAACGTGGCGGAGAGGGAGCGCGATATTGACCCGCGAAACTTCGTTTGAAGAATCGGAGCGGCAAGGGCCATAGTAACGGACGGGACCTGGGGAGGGTGTGTCATGAAATCTATCCTGACGATGGCATGGACTGCCGAAGATCCGGCGGCCTTCGATTTGGCGGCCAAGCTCGCCCGCGCCTACACGGCGCGGCTGACGGGGCTCGAGCCGCCCTCCTATGGCGTGATGAGCATGGCCTGGGCCGATGCCGGCATGGGCGCGCCGATCGGCGGCGGCCTGGCCGAGGACGCCGAGGAGCGCCAACGCGTCGCCGCCGTGCGTCAGGCTTTCGAGTCGCATGCCCTGGGTATCGAAGCGGAGTGGCGGTCGGCCGACGATAGCGGCCCGACGGCGATAGGCGCGATCGGCCGGGCCTTCGACATGATCGTGATGCCGCAGCCGGGCGCGCTGCCCAAGATGCCGGAAAGCGTGTTCGAAACCGCGCTCTTCGATTCGGGCCGCCCGGTGCTGGTCGTGCCGGCGGGCTTCGCCGGTACGGTCGGCCGCAAGATCCTGTTCGCCTGGAACGGCTCGACCGAGAGCGCGCGGGCGATTTCGCTTGCCATGCCCTTCCTGCGCCGGGCAGAGGAGATCCAGGTGGTGAGCGTCGAGGGCTCCTTCGTGCCCGGACCGTCCGCGGCCGAGATCGCCCAATTGCTGGTGCGGCACGGCCTCAATGCGATCGGCGAGCATATCAAGCCGGGTGGCAAGACGGTTGGACAAGCCATTGTCGAGAGGGCGCTTACGCTCGGGTTCGACATGATTGTAAAGGGCGCCTACACGCAAAGCCGGCTGCGCCAGATGATTTTTGGCGGCGTCACCCGGCATCTGATTCTCCAATCGCCGATGCCGGTTCTGTTTTCCTTCTGATTCAGGCCGAACTGCCTAATTCTGCGCTGGGGCGTCCGTGCTAGAAGCGGGCGCATGACGGTCGACCCTTCTTTAGCCGAGCCCCCGGATAATGCCGGCAAGCGCCTGTGGTGGATCCTGCCACTCTGTGCGCTGCTCGTGATCGCCGCTGCTGCCTTCGTAGCTTGGCGCGGCGCGATCGATCGGCAGGGCGGTGGGACCGGCGTGCGCGTGGCCGAGAAGTTGGCCACCTTGCGCTCCGACCGCATTGCCTTGCAGGCGCGCGCCGACGGCGACTCCCGCGTCAGGCTGCTCGAGGCGTTTCGCCTTGCCAGCCTGCTAACCGACGGGCTGGGCGCGCTCTACGATGCCGAGGGCGAACGCGCCCTGGGGAGCCTGCCCGTCGACGGCCAAAACGCCTTTGCGCAAGCTGCCGAGTTCAACGCCACGATCAAGGAAGCGCTCGATCGGCCGGGCGAGGGCGCCCGCCTTACCGTACAGGCGGCGGCGGCGGAGGCGCGTTGGGCGCTCGAGCGGCTGGCGGAAGGCCACGATATCCCGCTCGTGCTGACAATCACGCCGCGCTTCGTGCCGCCGCATCGCAGTACCGGCGAACTCACCCTGGCGCCGCGGGCACCACCCGCGACGCCCGAGGATCGTGGCCTGCGTCTCGATTCGCCGCGTCCACCGGGCGGCGCCGCAGCCGGCGCCGAGGTGCCGCGCTATGCGCCCGATTTTGCCGCCGCGTCGATCGAC
>Ga0137359_10005385_pt1 | contig 10544 bp, 3 predicted proteins | sample Mad1_40_16metaG_FD_108281 | JGI IMG/M metagenome (GOLD analysis project Ga0137359, IMG submission 108281) | Vadose zone soil microbial communities from Angelo Coast Range Reserve, California, USA - Mad1_40_16 metaG | ecosystem: Environmental > Terrestrial > Soil > Vadose zone | place: USA... | reverse complement strand
TCTCTTTCGCCCAACAGCGTTTGTGGTTCATGGACCAATTCGAGCCGGGTAACGCAGCCTACAACATACCGATAGCGGTGCGGATCGGCGGCCCGCTCGATATCCCGGTCCTGGAGCGCAGTCTCAGCGAGATTGTGCGCCGCCATGAACCGCTGCGAACCAGCTTCGATATGGGCCCAGAGCAGAAGCCGGTACAAGTTATTTCGCCTGCTCATTCGCTGCCTTTAACCGTGTGTGATTTGCAAGACGTTCCGGCAACCGAGCGAGGGCGGGAAGCTGCGCGAGTTGCGGAGGAGGAAGCACGACTCCCGTTCGATCTTCAACATGGACCACTGCTGCGCGCTTCTCTTGTTCGCTTGAGTCTGACAGAACACCTACTGCTCTTAACCATGCATCACATCATCAGTGATGGCTGGAGTATGGGTATCCTCATCAGGGAGGTAGTTGCGCTTTATCAGGCCTTCTCTCAAGAGCAACCATCACCGCTCTCAGAACTTTCAATTCAATATGCGGACTTCGCCCAGTGGCAACGAGAATGGCTACAAGGAGAAGTGCTGGAAGAGCAATTGGCTTACTGGCGACAGCAGTTGGGCGGGGAACTGCCAGTGCTGGATTTGCCCTTAGACAAAAGGAGACCACCGCAACCGAGCTATCGTGGAGCCCGCCAGACATTCACGCTGGCAGCAGACTTGACAGAAGAACTGAAGCGACTGGGCCAGCGCGAGGGAGTGACACTGTTCATGACCTTGCTGGCGGGGTTTCAAACACTGCTCTATCTCTATAGCGGACAGGAAGACATAGTGGTGGGAACACCGATAGCGAATCGCCAAAGGGCAGAGGTTGAGGAGCTGATTGGATTTTTCGTCAATACGCTGGTGTTGCGCGCGCGGTTGAATGAAGGACTGAGCTTTAGAGAGCTGTTACAGCAAGTACGCGAGGTGACACTCGGAGCCTATGCGCACCAGGATGTGCCGTTTGAGAAGCTGGTGGAAGAGCTGCAGCCGGAGCGGAGCTTGAGTCACACTCCTCTCTTTCAGGTGATGTTCATTTTTCAAAATGCTCCGATGGATCCATTGCAGTTTTCGAGCCTGTCGCTGGATCCGATCGCGAGCTACGGCGGAATGGTCAAATTTGACTTGGTGTTGAATATGCAGGAGACAGAGCAGGGTCTCAAAGGCTCTGTCGAGTACCGTGCTGACCTCTTCGATGCCGAGACTATCGAACGGATGATTCGTCACCTTCAAAAAGTTTTACAGGTTATCGCAGCCAACCCGGAGCAACGCCTCGCGGATCTGCCATTGCTCGGCGACTCCGAACGCCGACAGTTGTTGGAAGAGTGGAACGCAGTTGATCTTGAGCGGCAGCACGACTGCATCCAGCGAATGTTCGAGGCGCAGGCGCGCATGAGGCCGGAGGCCAGCGCGATCATCTTTGAAGGTGAGCAGTGTAGGTACCAGGAACTTAACGCTCAGACGAATCAAATCGCACATGGATTGCTGTCGCTCGATATTGCAAGGCTGAAGCCGGTGGCGATCATGCTTGACAGCCCTGTACGGCAAGTTATGACGCTCTTAGGTGTACTCAAAGCAGGTCATCATTTTGTCGCTTTAGACTCCGGCCATCCGTCCGCGCGCTTGCAGCAGATCATTAGCGAGATCGCGCCGGGCTGTCTGATTTCAGAATCAACTTGCGTCGCGAAGCAGCCGGCGGTATTTGACGAATTGGATCGGGAATCGGAGTGCCGGTTGGTCCTGCTGGACGCCGGCGAGGGCAAGCGAGAAGGGTTGGAGCAGTTCATTGATAGTCAAAGCTGGTTTGAAGATGATGCCGCAAAGGCGAATCCCTGCGTGCAGGTCAGCCCGCAGGAACTCGCTTACATAGTCTATACCTCAGGCTCGACAGGCAAGCCCAAAGGCATCACGCAGACTCACGATAGCTTCTGCCAGTTTATCGAATGGATGATCGGGCGGTTTCGGATTGGGCCGGGAAAGCGCATCGCGCAGTGGGCGTCAATCACCTACGACGCCTCGTATGCGGAAGTCTTCAGCGCGCTTTGCGGCGGCGCCACATTGTGCCTGGCCACGCCGGTGACAAAGAGCGATCCACAGGAAGTGCTTCACTGGCTGAAGAGAGACAACATTTCCCTTTTCCAGACAGTGCCGAGTTTTTGCAGCCAGCTTTTGCGTATTCTTGCAACGGAGCATCTCAACAACGAACAGCGGCCATTACCTGACCTTGAATTGATGCTGCTCGCAGGCGAAGCATTGCCGGTCGGTCTGGCCCGATCCTGGCTCGATCATTTCCAGCAACGGGCGACTCTTTATAACCTTTATGGACCAACCGAATCAATCCTGGCATCCTGTCACTCGGTCGCAGAAGTTGACACTGAGCGCCCTAGTGTCTCGATAGGCCGCGCCATTTCCGGACGGCAGATTTTGATCCTGGATCGGGCGCAGAGGTTGTGTCCGGTGGGCGTGAGAGGCGAAATCTATATCCGCAGCCCGTACCTGGCTGTCGGATATTTTCGCAACGAGGAAGAGACGCGTCAAAAATTTGTCCAGAACCCGCTACATGACGAATACCCGGACCGGGTTTACCGGACGGGAGACCTCGGCCGCTGGTTGCCCAGCGGCAACATAGAGTTTTTTGGCCGCCTGGATCATCAGGTGAAAGTGCGTGGTACACGGGTCGAGTTGGAAGAAATCGAAGCCGCTCTGTCGCGCCATGAATCAGTGCGCGAGTGCGCTGTTATCGTTCATGACTACGATGAAGGAGACATGCGTTTGGTCGCCTATGTAGCTGCTTCTGATGAGCTTACTGATCCCGCATTGAGAGAGTTTCTGGCAGCGAGCTTGCCCGGCTACATGATCCCTTCGAGCTTTGTCTTGCTGGAGCGCCTCCCCCGGACGCCCAGCGGCAAGGTCAAGCGTGACGCGCTGCCCGGGTTGGATGCGCGACACCTCGATGCTGCGGAGTATGTCGCGCCGAGAACATCTCTCGAATCGGCCATCGCAGAGGTCTGGCAGGATCTGCTCCGGGTCGAGCGCGTCGGCGTCAACGACGACTTTTTTCATCTCGGCGGCCATTCGCTGCTGGCCACCCAGGTGGTCAACAAGCTGAGACAGATGTACGGCGTAGACCTCTCGCTGAGGTCGTTCATCGAATCACCGACGATCACCAGCATGGCGCGGAATATGGAAATTGGGGGTCGACCGAGCGGCCAGGCGGCAGAAGCCATCGCCGCCGTCCTTGAAAGAGTGAAATCCATCTCTGACGAAGAGGTCAAGGCGCTGCTCGGTCAACCACACCCGTCCATCGAACACCGAAATATGTCTTGAGGCAGTCTTGCACGTCGCCATAGATTTCTCGATCCAACGACGGATGCTTCTTTAAGTTGGCACTTCCCCCGCCGCAAACGTTCCACTCAAATACCGAAATCTGAAGGAAACCTATGATTAAAATTACAGGTGAAAATCTCTCGATCTACGATGTCTACAACATCGCGGTCGACAAAGAGCAGGTCGAGCTGGACGGAGCGCAACTCGTGAAGGTTAAGGACACTTATGCCCGGGTACAGAAGTGGGGCGAAGCCAAGCATCCAATTTATGGCGTCAATACGGGATTCGGAGAACTGATCAATGCGATTATCCCGCCACAATTCAAAAGCGAACTGCAATACAACCTCCTGCGCACACACGCGGCCGGTAGCGGCCAACCCTTCGCCAATGAAGTCGTCCGCGCCATCATGACCGTTCGCTTGAACTGCTTGATGAAGGGCTATTCCGGTGCGAGCCTCGAGGTCGTAACGCTCTTGCAGGAATTTTTGACTCGCGACATCAATCCTGTTATCCCGCAGCAGGGCTCGCTCGGAGCGAGCGGCGATCTCTCGCCTTTGGCCCACATGGCGCTACCGCTGATCGGCGATGGCTATGTCAGCTTCAAAGGGCAGACGCGCAAGTCCTCCGAAGTCCTGGAAGAAGAGAATCTGAAGCCTGTGAAACCCGGCTTCAAGGAAGCGCTCTCGCTGATTAACGGCACGTCCGGGATGACTGGCGCGGCATCCCTGGCGCTGGTCAAGGCCTTCAGACTCTTACAGACAGAGATCGTCGCGTCGGTTGACTTTGTGCAATGCTTAGGCGCCTCGACTCGCGCTTTTGATTCGCGCGGCCACGAACTGAAGAATCACTTCGGCCAGATCAGGATTGCCGAATCGCTACGGCGCATGTTGGACGGCAGCACGTTAACGCGCGACCACGCCGATTTGATGAAGATGATTTCCGAGCAATCGGCTGACAGCGATGACGTGGTGAACGTGCAGGTCTTTTTGCAGCACGCTTACACCTTGCGCTGTATTCCGCAAATCCTCGGCCCGGTGCTCGACACGCTCAACTTCTGCCGAAGGTTAACCGAGGAAGAGATCAACTCCTGCAACGATAACCCGCTCTTTTTTGCGGCGGCCGAGGATTCATTTCATGGCGGCAACTTCCACGGTCAGTATGTAGCGATGGCGGGTGATTATCTGAACATAGCCTTGACGGAGATAGGCGTCCTGGCTGAAAGGCAACTCATCCGCCTGCTCGATCCTCATCTCAACGGCGATTTGCCGGCCTTTCTGGCGCATGGACAGAGCGGTCTCTTCTGTGGCTTTGAAGGTGGACAGTATCTTGCAACCAGCATCGCCTCAGAAAACCTCGATCTGGCTGCGCCATCTTCCGTCAAGAGCCTTCCCTCCAATGGACAAAACCAGGATGTGGTTAGTATGGGGTTGACTGCGGCGCGCAAATCTTTGCAGCTTTGCGAGAATGTGTCGACGATTCTAGGCGTCCTCGTCGCGGGCTGTTATCAAGCCTCGCACTTTGTCGGGCAAGAGAAATTTAATCCGGCCATTAAGGAGTTGCATCGGGAGCTTGCGACTCTGGTGCCTCTCTATCAGGACTCGACTCCGATTAACGAGCACCTGGCGACGATTCGCCAGCACATCATTAGCCCGCCCTTCGCGGCCTATCTCGATGCCAACGTCGAGTTTAGCGAGCGGAATGTCAGATGAATGAAAAGGCCAGAGAGATAGCGGAACTTTCACCTGAGAGGCGTCAACTGCTTGAACTATTACTCAAGCGGGAGATGGCCGCGGCCTCATCGCTGGCAATACCCCGTCGGAAAGGGTCGACTTCAATTCCACTCTCTTTTGCGCAGCAGCGAATATGGTTTCTCAGCCAGCTTGAGCCGCGCAGCCCGGCTTACAACACTCCCGCAGCCGTCCGCCTGCGCGGGCGCTTGAACGCTCCGGCAATGGAGCGCACGCTGGGCGAAATCATCAGACGCCACGAGGTCTTGCGAACAACTTTCAAGATGGTCGCAGGCCAACCCGTCCAAGCGATTCATGGCGCCGAGCCGATGAGCTTGCGGGTAATTGATCTCACCGGGTGGCCGGAGGCCGGGCGCGAATTTGAAGCGCAACAGTTGGCGGAAGCCGAGGCCGCTAGGCCGTTCGATCTGGAACTTGGACCATTGGTACGTGCGACCCTGCTGCAGCTGGATCAGACGGATCATGTGCTGCTCTTTACGCTGCATCACATCGTCAGCGACGGGTGGTCCATGGGCGTCTTGATTCGTGAAGTGGCGACGCTGTATGAAGCGTTAGTTAAGGGGCAGCCATCGCCATTGCCGGAACTCCCGATTCAGTTTGCGGACTTCGCCCTCTGGGAGCGGGAGTGGCTGTGTGGGGCGGCACTGGAGCGACAACTCGCATATTGGAAGCAACAGTTGGGCGGCAATCCGCCAACTCTTGAATTGCCGACCGACAGGCCGCGTCCGGTTGTAGCCACTCACAAGGGCGCTTCGAAATCGTTTGTGCTACCGGAAAATCTATTGACCGCGCTCAAGGCGCTCTGCCAGCGTCATAACGTGACCCTCTTCATGCTGCTGTTGTCAGCTTTCAATGGGTTACTTCATCTTTACACGGGACAGGAAGATATTTTAGTCGGCTCGCCGATCGCCAATCGCAATCGGGCCGAGACCGAGGGCTTAATCGGCTGCTTTATCAACACGCTGGTGATGCGCACGGACCTCTCGGGCAATCCGAGTTTCCGAGAATTGTTAGGACGTGTACGCCAGACAGTACTGGGAGCTTTTGCGAACCAGGACGTTCCGTTTGAAAGAGTAGTGGCAGAGTTGCGGCCTGAGCGCAGCCAGGGCCAGCGATTCTTTCGGGTCTGGTTCGTGCTGCACAACGCTCCGATGCAGACGCTGGAATTGCCGGGCCTGCGATTGAGTAATTTCAAAGTCGAGAGAACCACAGCGCAGTTTGACCTGGCGATGTCGGCTATGGAAACAGCAGGGCAAATCGTGGGCGCGCTGAATTACAACACAGACCTTTTCGATGGGGAGACAGTGACCGAGATGCTGGAGCGCTACGCCCTGCTGCTAAAGGCGGTGGTGGCTCACCCGGAGGCGAGGCTGCTCGATATTTCTCTCACTCGCAATGAAAACGATAGTCATCCCATAGCTGCTCCCGGATTGGTCGAGACGCATGAGATGGAGGATCGATTTTTTCTGTGATCGCGGGGGCATTTAAGATTGTGCGCGGCAATCAGCGAAGAGAGGAATGCTGATTCATCAGCAAAGGAGAGAACGAATGTCTGACAAAGTCTCTTATCGTTTAGGCAAGTCGACCACCGCCGAGCCGCTGGTGAACAGATACACGGCCTGGTCGCATGTGCTCTCGCCGGTGCCCTTTAGTCTTCATTTACAGCATTATCAACTCAACATCTTGCGTAATTACCTGGAAGACCCGAACGTTCATTTCCAGGCCTGCCGAAATCCGAAGTTGCGGAGCGGACCGCTGGTCGACATTCCTGCAGAGAGAGCGCCTGAGGTTGCGGCTTTTTTGGCAGACACCGAGATTAAGCTTCAGGAAAACCTCAAGTTGGCCGGGAGTCTCATTGAGTTTCACAACTATCTGGTGGAGGAAGCTAAGGGGCAGAGCCTGGAACCCTACTATCAGAAGGTTCCGCCAGAACTGCGCGGTTACGTGGAGCTTATCTATGATTACTACAATCGCCCGACGGTGCGCTGTTTCGAGAGCATGTTGTATGAGAGTCCATACTACAAGAAAGAGCTGCAATCATTGAGGATTTTCCAACATCAGCGCGACGACTCGAGGCCTTTCTTCATGAATACGCCGCGCCTGCCCGCGGACCGTCAGATCGAATGGGCCATTCCCTTCGAATCTCCGTTGGTGGATGAGTTCTTCAGGCTGGAACACACGCCGCAGCCGCTTGGTTACATACGCGAACTGTTGGGCTTAACCCCGGCTGACGACCAAGTGATCCTGCCGCTGCTTTCGAGAGACGGAGTCAAGCCGCGCAGTTGGGATGGACCGGCCGTGCGCATACGCTATTATGGCCACGCCTGTGCGCTCATTGAGTGGAACGGGGTTTCAGTCCTCACCGACCCTTGCCTGAGTGTCACGTCCGTTGAAGGCGGCATCGAGCGTTTTACCTATCAGAGCTTGCCGGAGAAAATTGATTACGTGCTCATCACGCACGGCCATCACGATCACTATTGTCTGGAATCATTATTGCGCCTCCGCCATCGCATCGGCTGTTTGGTAGTGCCGCGATCCCATGGAATTTTCTACGGCGACGTTTCTTTGAAAATCCTCTCGCGAAAACTCGGATTCAAAAACATTATTGAGTTAGAGACGCTCGAATCCATCCCGCTGCCCGAGGGAGAGATTATCGCTATTCCGTTCATGGGCGAGCACGCCGACCTGCCGCACAGCAAAAGCGCGTACGTTCTCCGCGCGGGTTCGCAGCGGATTCTTTTCGCAGCCGATTCCGACTGCCTGGATCGCCAGATGTATGAACACATCCGGAAACTGATCGGGCCCGTGCAGACCGTCTTTATCGGAATGGAATGCGTCGGCGCACCGTTGACCTGGAGTTGCGGTCCGTTCTTGCCCGTGAGGCCAGCGCGCCATCATGAGCAGTCCAGAAGATACAAGGGTTGCGACTCGACCAGGGCTCAGGCCCTGCTGGATACCCTGGGCAGCGAGCGTCTCTATATTTACGCCATGGGGTTAGAGCCCTGGCTTGAGTATTTACTGGGCCTTGCCCTTACAGAGGATGCACCGCAGGTCACCGAGGCCAGGAGTCTTTTGCACAGGGTTCGAGAGATGGGTTACACAGACGAAAAGCTGCTCTTCGGGCGAGATGAAATTTTCCTCGATACTTTCGCTGCCGATCATAGCCTGCTGTCCGCGCTCTCCACCGGCGCCGGAGCTGCCGGTGTCGAAGATCAATTTCAGTTCGAATGATCTCACATGAGGAGAGTTTGAAGCGGCTTCCTGAGCTTGGCCGTGTTTGATCTTCCTCCAGTCCGCAGTATCGCATTCATTTCTTAAAGATCTTACAAATGCTGGACACCGTGCGACAAAGCGCCGGCGTCGAGGCGCCGGAACATTGCCGCAGGGACAAAACTTCGCGGCGATCGTTCGCAGGAAATTCCTTATGAGCATGCCGAAAACAAGAATACCGATCTTTGATAGCCATCTGAAAGAGGCCAGAGACTACTGGGTTAAGAAGCTCTCCGGCGAAAGAGATCCGACAAATGTCCGCCCTGATTTTGCCCGAGGGGCGGCCGTGGCAGCCGAGCAGAAAGCCCTCGCCCTCGCGATCCCTGGAGAGGTTTCGCGCAAGCTCTCTAAGTTGACGAATGGTTCCTCTTTTCTGGCGTACACCAGTCTTCTGGCGGCGCTGAAGATCTGTCTCTCCAGGTACACCAATTCTGATTTGATAGTCGTGGGAAGCCCCGCGCGGATCAGGGAAAACGACTCATCACCCGCGATCAACGCGCTGGCAATTGTTAACCGGCTTGATGGCCGGGTGACCTTTCGGAAATTTCTCATGAGCATGCGAGAGACCCTGGTTGAAGCTTACGCTTATCAGAGTTACCCCTTTGATCGCTTAGTCAACGATTTGCGCCTCCCGAAGTATGAGAACAGGTGTCCGCTCTTCGATGTCGCACTAACGCTAAAAGAGATTCACGGGGAAATGCCGGAGGTGAGAAACGACATTACGCTGATCTTTCACGAGACAGCAGGGACGATTGCAGGCGCCGTGGAGTATAAGAGCGGGCTCTTTAGAGCAGAGACAATCGAGCGATTCGCCGGCCACTTTGTCAATCTTTTGCAAAACGCGCTGGACAACATAGACGCCCAAATTAGCGACCTGGAAATCTTATCAGCAGCAGAAAAAGCGCGACTACTCTTTGAATGGAACGACACGGCTGGCGAGTATCCCGAGGGACAGTGCATTCACGAATTGTTTGAGGCACAAGTGCGGCGGGCGCCGGAGGCGGTGGCCCTGGTGTTTGGCGATGAGCAATTGAGCTACGGTGAACTGGATGCGCGAGCCAACCAGCTCGCCCGCTATTTGAAGAAAAGCGGCATCGGGCGGGAATCGCTGGTGGGCATCATGATGGAGCGTGGCATAGAGATGATCGTCGCTTTGCTGGGGGTGCTCAAGGCCGGGGGCGCCTACGTGCCGCTGGATCCGGCGTATCCGCAAGAGCGGCTCACGTTCATGCTCGAAGATGCGCAGGTATCGGTACTGCTGACGCAGGCGCGGCTGTTGCCGATGCTGCCGTGGAGCGCGGCGCGCGCGGTGTGTATTGATAGCGAATGGGAAACGATCGTCAGCGAGAGCGTGGCGCCGGTCGAGGGCGGCGTGCTCGCCGCCAACGTAGCCTACGTGATTTACACGTCGGGTTCGACCGGACCACCGAAGGGAGTGATGGTCGCGCATCAAGGGCTCTGCAACATGGTGACCGCGCAAGTGGAAACTTTCGGGCTGCATGCGGAGAGCCGTATCTTGCAGTTCGCCTCGTTGAGCTTCGATGCTTCGGCCTGGGAGGTCTTCATGGCGCTGACCAGCGGCGCGGCGCTTTGTTTGGGCCGGCAGGAATCGCTGCTTCCCGGTCCTGGCTTGATCGAGATGCTGCGCGAGCAACGGGTGACGATAGTGACGCTGCCGCCCTCGGTGCTGGCGGTCTTGCCGGAAGCCGAGTTACCAGATTTAGCGACGCTCACGGTCGCCGGAGAAGCCTGTGCAGCGGACCTTGTGGGGCGTTGGGCCGGCGGCCACCAGTTCTTCAACCTATATGGGCCAACGGAGGCGACGGTCTGGGCCACGGTGGCGGAATGCCGGGACGGAACAGAGAAGCCGCTCATCGGACGACCGATACTCAACACGCAGGGGTATCTTCTCAACGCTCAACTCGAGCCAGCGCCCATCGGGGTAGCGGGCGAGTTGCACCTCGGCGGCGTCGGTCTGGCGCGCGGTTATCTCAACCGGCCGGAGTTGACCGCGGAACGCTTTATACCCAACCCCTTCAGCCAGGAGCCGGGGGCCCGGCTCTACAAGACTGGCGACTTGGCACGCTATCACCCTGACGGTCAAATCGAGTTCCTGGGGCGGATTGACCACCAGGTCAAACTGCGCGGCTACCGCATTGAACTCGGTGAGATAGAGACCGCGCTCAAT
>Ga0137359_10005383_pt1 | contig 10544 bp, 4 predicted proteins | sample Mad1_40_16metaG_FD_108281 | JGI IMG/M metagenome (GOLD analysis project Ga0137359, IMG submission 108281) | Vadose zone soil microbial communities from Angelo Coast Range Reserve, California, USA - Mad1_40_16 metaG | ecosystem: Environmental > Terrestrial > Soil > Vadose zone | place: USA... | reverse complement strand
CCTGTGGCCACGACGATAAAATCGAACGTCTGTTTTTCGCCTGTCGAAAGGCTTACTTGCCATTCTTTCGCATCGCGATCCCAAATGGCACCCTCTACACGCGTACAAAGTTGCACATAGCGGCGCAATCCGAAATGGGCGGCGTAATCTTCCAGGTATTTTTGTACGACAGATGCAGGCGGGTAAAGGGGAGTCTCTGGTGGGAATGGGAAATCCCGGAAAGCCATGACGGGGTGTGGTAGATTCGTGCGAAGCGAGTCGTAGAGTGGCGTCAATGGAGGATCATCAGAGGGAGCGGCCGGGTGCCTATGAACACCAGGAATTTTTAAAAAGAAACTCTGGGAGGAGTAACAAAGGGTATACCATATACCACCGACGTTGTCTCGTTCTTCAAAAGCGATCATCGTCCATCGTCCAGATTGTACTTCACTCGATTCGGCGATCACCTTCAGTGCCGCGAGTCCGCTGGCACCTATGCCGATGATGCACACGCGTTTACTAGGGACCACTTTGATCTCAGACTCGGAGAAACCTTTGCAACCTTTGCCTAAGTATAATGCATGATCATGCATCGATCATGGTCCAGCTCGCCTTCTTGACTAGACTGTCACATACCTGATAGTAAACGTCCCGTCATTCTCGGTTTGTTGGAAATGAAGACTTGACTTGAAGTTATCGCGCCAATGCAGTATTCTATGAGTAAATTTACGGGAAAAACGGGTTCATTTACTGTGACAAGCACGAAGAGAATCCGAGAAAAAGTTACTTTCGGATATCGCGGAGATGAGATAAGACATCTTGATCAATTGATATCTCCGCGGATTCAGCCTGAAGAATTTACTCCAATGAAACATCAGAAGACACTCGCCTGTGCCAGTGGGTCTTGTTCAATTCACCCCTAACTGTCCCTGCGCGTACTACTGTGATCTCTCTCGGATGCTGGGTAAGGTCTTTGTGCGTTTGCCATCATGCAGCTACTGTACTTCCGGATTCCGAGTCCGAATGAGCACCGACTTGCTCGGTACGACACTCCGACTCCGACTCGGCATTTTAATTTTTATCTCGATATCTCAAACAGCCCCCAGGTACGTTACTGTAACGCGTTGTAGTATTCGCAAGGTTATGGGGAAGCTGCCAACTCATCAGCAGGTAAGGTTAAACAGTGTTCAGTTGCGTTTCTTGTCCCTACTATCCCCGTCTCATCGATCTCGTCATAGATGCCTACTGGCATCGGGGTTTTGATCCCCATTCAACTCCAAAGGACTTTTCCTGTCTTGGGCAGTTCAAGTCGTCCACACAGGGCCGACTATTCACTGTCGCCTCTTGGCCATACTAGCAGTGTGAGACAATCCCACCATCACGAAACGTCAAGTCCTGATCGTCTGCACACTTGAAATACTTCTTTTGCTCAGTAGCTGTTCTTGTTGCCATTGGCGCCATGCGATCAGCAAACCAACTCAGGGCACTCAAGTCCGTAAGATTTTTTTCTCACATATCCACTTGTGACATTCTCGCCAGACGAGTTTAAGAAAATGATGACGTTCCTGACTACTGTATTCCAGGTGACTCCCTTCGCGACGCAGTGCTCACTTTTATCTTCCTGGTTACCTTGTGCGTGTTCTGCAGAAAGATGTTCGGGTCTTTCTTTCTAATCTCGTCATCTCCCTCTGGAAAATAGTCTCGCTAAGTCTCAGATCTTCGGATAATCGGTACGAGGAGCACTCATAACACGTGCTTGTCTCGGCATCTCCGGCGGTGATTGAAGGGCGGCGCTAGCACTGCTGAAGTCCGGATACTGTATTGTACCTTGCAGAAGCTCTCCGGTTGCGAGGCACGTGGGTCCGTTCATCGGGGAGGTGATACACCAACAGACGTGCCTTTCCATTTTGCGACTTATTGCAAGCCGAATGTGGTCGTGCGGCAAGGTGTCGGCGTTGCTACTTGGTAGTATTGGATTTCAATGATTGGCCTGGGGGTAACTTACAAGTTCTGAGCTGTGTCGTTATCGTGCCAAAGGACAACCACTAACGCTTTTCAGGGTCATGTTGCCATTTCTCGATGGAAGACGTACTATTCTGATTTCTTATTGTGTCTGTAAACCTGTGAGTCAGCACTGTCGTAGCAACTTGCAACCGCCATCCTGTGTCCTCCTGGCCGCACTCATCCTGCATCCATTAGCCACCTGCACACGGCGGAGAGTAATCGCTGGACGCCCATCAAACTTTTCAGGTCTCACTAGATCTCACTTCTCTACCTCTATAGGTGCCCTTGGCACCTTTTCGTCTGCTTTATAACTCAATTAACTTGAAGAATTCTTTGGCCTTGGTTAAATCCTCTTCCTTCCCCAAACTTGAATATCTGCCCTATTTATGCCTCTTTATAATGAGAATTGGGACGCAGAAGGAAGTAGAAAGGACGAATCCACATCTAGATAATAAACTTCATCAAGAACATGGTCTCCAGACGCTTGTTAATCTATCCGTGTTCTCTAGTCCATCAGTCTTTCGAGGCATGTAGGTCTAAACCTTGATCTAAGAGCTGTTCCCACAGAGCGTGCTTTGATGCTGTCCTGTCGGTGGGAGGAGAGTCAACGATGCTCGGGCTGGGAATGTCAATATAGAAGATGAGTAGGCTGGTACCCGCGTCGGCTCCGGCCGCGCCGATGGTGAGTGCGAAGCTACATTATGTCAGTGCTTTCGTCCTTCGAGTATTCCATGCCGGGCTGGCAGTTTCTCATCTGGGGGTGAGCCAGAATCTAGGAGCCATTTCGGCGACAGAGGTGAGTCATCGAAACACTGGGAGAGTACACGACAGAAGACCTTGAGCTGCTATGCGACCATTTCCTGTGCTTCTCAGTCCACAGTTCGAGCGCGCCGTGTACTGACTTGTCGTGGTCGCTCAACGAGAATATCAAGTTTCGACTGCGCCCTCGCTCGCGATAGCCTCGAGGCGCTGGAGTGTGTATAGCACGCGCTCTACGGGCTCGGTTCCGGGAGTGATTCGGGACGGCGTACAGAGAACGCAGAAGGGAGAGGCAGCAACAACTCACAGGCTCCATCACTTCCGCGCTGACGTTGAAAGAGTGGAGCATTTGAAAAACCGTGGGTATTCGGAGGCGTTCCGGAACGTCCGGAACGCCTGCCCAGTTTTGAAGACGAGCGCGAACTCGGTGCTGTGTGCCCCGAGCAGAGCACCGTTGACGACGAGGGCCTGTCCGGTGCGACAGCAGTGGCCAAACTCAGTGGAACAGACCTACAGGGAATACAGGGATCAATAATTCTTTGAGAAATAGAAATACTAGTAACGCTGACCAGATCGTCTCAGTATCTTTCGGTATAGCAGACTGAAAGTATAGCAGAGCCTGCTTGAGGAAGCGGCCCCGACGCACGTTGTGATGTTTCGGTGACTCTGAGCACGGGGCATTCCCACCCGTGAGCGGGTATGCCAGCACGGCATGCGCAGACCCGAACTTTCAAAAACCAGTTATCCATCATCCTGGCAACGTCAGTAATATTACCAATAGAAACAGCCCGGATTCAAAACGCGTACCAGTCGCTTCGCCAATGCCCTCCTACAAATTCCAAGAGACTGTTGTTGAAAACAGGAACACTATCGGGGTTCATCGACCAACTGTGTTTCTCAAGCTGACAAAAGCAGACCGAGTGTGAAAAACGCACCGGAAGAAGCTTGAGAGTGTGACAATGGGTCGAAGATCCGTCCAATCCCATTGGCATGGGGCACCGCTGCATCTGCTGGACGGGAGGACAGCTTTGCGGCGAGGGGGAACAGTTTGTGTCGACATTTCATTCGGGGGCGGATCTTCTCAGCTGATCGTCGGTGACCAAAAAATGGAAAAGGCAGTACTAGTACAAACTGGTCAAGAATGATTTTCTCCTGCCTATCTGCAAAGACCGTGATGTATGAGATGGGAAACGAAAAACCGATAATGGAACATGGCGAGACCTGTCTGAGTAAGGCCATCTTGATTCCACCCCAACATGTATTTGGCCCGCACCGCTGCGACGAAGCTCGGTTGAGGTACAGGTGGTCCCATCATACGGTTTTTCCGAACCTACGCGATTAGACGGTTAGTCATTACTTTGCGGCTCTATATTCCCTTCGATTCCCTTCGTCGCAATGTCGGCATGTTCGGGATCGGCAAGGTAAGGAGTGGTTCCGCCCGGTGATCAAACCCTGTTCGTCGGGCGAATTCGCCTATCAGTGTGAGGATGGGCGAACACTTTGTTTGTACCAGCACCCAGTTTTTTATCACCCCAGCGATAAGCACGACACAGCGGAAGGAACTTCTCACTGAGGTGACTCCTGTGCGGGCTCTCTAGGTGGAAAAACTCGCCATTCGCCAGAGAAAGAAGGCACGACGTCTACTGAGTCCTCAGCACCCCAAGACACCCTTTTCCTATTTCCGTTTGTACCGGAGGCGTTGTCTCGAACGTTGTCACGTATCAACTGCCCTCGAAAAGCGATTCGGTGCTGATAGCATTAGGCGGCGGCGGCGCGGGCATGTTGACGGTGTCCTTACAGGAAATTTGTGTTACTGAGGGGGTCGCTTAAGGACGGGCTCATCCCAGCAAGGCAAAGCACGAGGATCTGTATGCTGAGAGAAAGGCTCTAATGGATGACAGGACGAAGAGCGAGAGGAATGGCCCGCGTCCTGCACTTTGCGGTTCCACAATCCAATAACCCTTCGCAGTCTGCGAAGGCAAAATCGGCCAAGGTGAGAAGTCAGTAGACTTAGAAGAAGGCCAGTCACTCACAGTCGCTAATACCGAAATGCTAGTAATGGAACGAAAGATCCTTGTTTCACCGCTTGGAGTCTTGGACGCAACTGTCCCGTTCGCCCCTGACGAACAACGCACGCACTTGGAACTGCGTCGCCTCGTTACAGTAATGGTAATACGCTTTTCTCAGAAAGACATGTTATTGTTAATATGGCTCACGTACCCTTCAAGATAATATTCAACCATGCTCTGCGTCAGCCGGAACTCGAAGCTAGGGCGAAAGTCTCGATTTTGTTCTCACGCCGGGTAACTCCTCATTGAACATCTACCGCGACGGGCTCAGCAGGTGTATCGAACTTGTTCTCGACGGGTGCCAGCGCAAGGCGCTTGCCGGGGGATCGAAGCTACGACTAGCCAGTGTTTGATCTGAGCGATCTACGACATAGAAACACGCCCTACACACACACCATCACCCTGAGCAAGTTCTCCTCGAGATCCGCCCGGATGGAGTGGCCGCAGTGTCTTGGATGCATGTCGGTCGGGAGACGTTCCCAAGTGAAGAAGAGGATGCCATGAGGTTCCGATGCATCGCATATTCACGCGGTCTCCCGAGAACACACGCGCCCGCGCCAACAGACCGCCCTTGGTTGAACATCCCCGCACTGCACCATTTACGGCGCAGGCCCCCCGAGTCTACACCGTGACTTTAAGCCACCAAAGCCCTATCAATGTGTCCGCATACATCCTCTGACCCTGAGTTGGGCCTCGGTCACTCACTATCACCTCACAATTCTTCATATTTTCGGCTCCCTGAACTTGTTCGGTACCCGCACGGACACTCTCGTTAACTCATTTGATACTCGGAAAGCATGGCGAGGCGCGTGTCGGCTGTAACCCCAATTGTCAAGCATGTACTGTAAGGGGAAACAATTGTCAGTTGCGCTCTGTCCCTGTCACTACATATCAGGAATTCCAAAATGATACATGTCAATCGGGGTTTGTTAGCAGTGGGAGACACGAAAGAGAACTTAAGCTTGCATATCGGAGTCATGGACACTTTTGTTGCTTGTACTCTACTGTATCTTGACTCGGAGACCATCATGCGTCGTCGGTTATATCGTTGCTGTGGAGTATGAAAACTAACCCCACATCAGCGAACCGCCACGAACCGATCGTAGGTCACTGTACGCTTCTTTTGCTTCGTACGTACTGTACGTTGTTTTTGCCGTCATGAACTGTAACCAGCAGGTCCAAGTCGCACGGGGCGCTCACACGTCCATAACCATAACTTATTTCCCCACATGATCTGCTAAAAGACTCGTCTCTGAAATATAACGACGTTCCTGGCTACTGCAGCCATCGCGACGCAGTGTCTCCTTGTCTGTCTTCTGGTTACCTTGTGTGGGTGCTTTAGAGGATAAACGTTCCTTCTAATCTCGTCGGGCCCTATCTTCGCCACAAGGATTGGCCGGCGCACACGGCCTCGGTACTTTTGTCTGCTGACGCGCTGACGGTGCCAATCCTTTCGGCTCAGGGCATGCGGGGAATTACACTCGCTGAAGCGACGCATGTCCTACGCCTTAGATAAGCGCGACGGTTGTGAGGCACGGTCATTTACTGCGGCGGGAACGGGTAGCATCGGTATTAGCATTACAGACGGGGACGACAGGTCAGAGAAGACCTCGCTGAAGCTTATATCCATTTGGTTATATGGTGCCCGGTTGCGATAAGATTGAAGAGAGGCGGCAAAGCGAGGGCTATTTGTCGGGAATCCCAGAGGGTTTTCTGTGACTTTTGGAATTTGGAATTTCAAAGTTTGGGGGTCCAACCTCCGCGTGTCGTTATCATGGCGAGGATAAGCGCTTTACAAGCTTTCGGGTCGTGGATGTGTCTCTTCACATTCACGAGACGACTTGCTTCAGAGTACCATTTCCGTGTGAACAGGCGTCCAACTTCACGGCAACTTGCGACCATCATTTTGTGTGCTGGCCGCGTTCATGATGCGCGTCAGGTCAGCCATCCGCCCATAGCGGAGAGTCATCACCAAGATTCGCAGTGTACGCAGCGCGGACGCCGTATACATATCGATAACGAAAAAGTGAAAAAATTGTTTACGAAGACGACAGATCCGAATGAATTGGCCCAACACAGCGGTGGACTGAACAAAGTCTGAATGACGGCATGCGTCGTGCCCGACCCTTTTGACAAACGAGCACCTGTCCCATCTAATTTCTCCATTTGGAAATGACCCATTTCACAGTCAGACGACGGGAGACAACGTCGTTTGCTAACTGTAAGATGAAGGTGGGTACCCGGCCTGGAGTGCAGGGTGTCGTATTTCAAATAGTCACATTGACTTTCTAACTCCTTCAGGAGTAGTTTGATCTCCAAGATTTGATCTATTTGTTCATCAAAACGGAGTGATTAGACAGGGTTTTTCAAAGCTGAGAGAGATCGACATGCAGAGCATTCGGTTCGGCGGGCGGGCCCCGCAAATAACCATACTTTATGCAACCGTACTCTCGCCCTCATACCTCGAGAAAATCGTCGTCCTCCTCCACTAAAAGGTCCAAGAATCGGAAAAAGGATGAGGCTGGGAAGCCCACCACGTTGTGGTAGTCACCTTCGATTTTACGTATGAGTAGACCACCTAGACCCTGTGCGAATTGTCAGTTATCGACGCGAGAACTTTGGTGCGTGGATGCGTACTTGAATTGCAAAGCCCCCAGCCCGGTCAAGCCCCTCGCCAGAGTCGACGTAAGCGTTAAGGAGGTTCAGGGGATTGTCAAAAAAGTAGACAAGCGAACGTTCTTCGAGTGAACTGCGCAGTCATCGGATGTGACATTCCGCTTGTCGTGTAGGAGGGGTGTATGCCTACCGTATGGCATACCCAGGTGATGTCAGAACCGGGAATACTGTGACCGATGTCAGTCCTTACTACAGGTCGGCTGTTCAGGCGAAGCTCACCAAAGCTCACACCCGTGACGACCTCGCACACAGAGCCATTCAGGTCCTGCAGCATGCGGAGGTTGTCCGCTTTGTTCTCGGGCTTCTCAAGCAGCTCCTGGCGCACACTTGGCAACTCGGAGTATGCGACGTCGGAGCTGAGCGGCTGCGCGTGCGTCAGGACGACTGTATCCGCACCGATGACGAGATCCGGACCATCTTCCGGATCCTCATGCTACGATCTGCTCATCAGCCTATGATGAACTGCCGAGGGGCTCGCCCATGAAAGGGAGAACGCACGACGAGCCGCTCGTACACTTCAACGGCTTTATGCGTCGCGGTGGCGACGGGGTACTCGTGGATATTCTCGAAAGACGCTGCATTGAGATCCTCTGCGAAGGTAGACGGTACTATTTCAGGAGCGAGACCCTGCGCAGCAAATAGATTCGTTTTAAGAATACAAAGCTCTCCAGCTCGGGAGGGCACCAAGGCGGCGGCGTACAAAGATTTTAAGGATCTCTTTGCGCCTTGGACTGTTCGACGCCAGAACGACACGCTTTCCAGCGAGTTTGTTAATCCCGGGAATGTGTAATGCGTGAGGAAGGACGGCGGGAGGGTGTTTTGGTGCCATAACTTGAATAATCTACTTACTGCACTACCGGCCCGGATGCCAATGCTGACAGCTAGCCTTTGTGGCTTGCGCCTTCGGCCTCGTTCGCCCGTGTGTGCCTTGAAATTGTCAAACAGTCTTTTGTCTTCTCACAAACCCCTAATCCACCCGCTCCTACTGCATTTGTCTCACGTCCGGCGCACCTCCCTGAGCTAGACCGCGGGCATGTCTTGCAATACTCCACGAATGATTTGATTTCCTTTGGGCCTAGCACCTGATCCTTTTGTCCTATCTATCGCCGACGACGCGAGTAGAAAGGAGGTTGATCACTCCTGCTTTAGCCTTAACGCCCCTCTGGATCTTTCGTCCCTATCTCGCCAAACTCCAGCACGCTGCCTGCTTTCCCTGGTCTGACAGTGCGCACTACCGCCGTTTGTACCTGCCCCAATAGGCATGGCGCCCTTGGCGTAGTGCCTCGATTCTTATGGCTTGTGCTATGTATGGATCAGCAGGACCTGCCAATTAACTCATTAGGAGCTGTCTAACTCCCTTCACATTAATGCGCCATTGCCCACAACGGCGACTTCTTTTTTTCTGAGGGGTCAGAACAGAATCAATGCTCGGGGCCGGCGTCGTTTGACGTGCTGCCTATGATAAGTAAGTCACCTCGGACTTCGGTGTCACATGTTCCCATATTCCCGAAGGATGGCCAATCTCCTCGATTCAGTGGCAGTCGGCCTCGTTTTTTTGAGTTCAACACCGCGTGCCAATATTACGCAACGGCAATAGACTACCGCGAAGTTTTTCTGCGATCCGTCGGCCCTAACTACATATTAGCTCGGTGGTCAGAAGAACGTGCCTCGGGACATCTTTCTTGCGACACGTTTCGTAATCTCCAAAAGCTTACTTCCCCGTAACAGAGAGCTGCGGCTTCGGGTCGCTACATTTCTTGCGAAGGGTTAAACCGTTCTTCCTCTTCGCGCTTTCGTGGCTCTTCCGGCCGATGTGACCGCAAGAGCCTGCGTCTATATCTGGAAACGGGGCTATGGAATAGAGTTGTGGCTGCTCGTGCACATGCCTTTTTTTTCCACGCCAACGCCTTCTCAGCCGAAACGGGGTCCTTGCGCTACGCCTCAGGCCGTGCGTTTATCAGCCGTCCCAGATCTGCTCAATATGTATAAAGTGAAAGCACCCGGGCCGATTAGGTTGGTTGCGATCCACGCGAGCCGTTATGTTTTTCTAATCTTGTCAGGGTTGAGGACCATGTGAATGGAGAAATTGGTGAAACATGAAAATTGCAGCCAAGTTACTGTAATGAAGTATGCCGAGTGAATTCGGCGCAGTGAACATACTCGAAATGGGCCGTCCCGATGTTCATCAACGTTAATAAGACAAACTCACAACACGGCCTTGCCACTTTCACCAAGTACACGTCAGCGCCAGCGTCTGTATGACGGTCAGTTGATGCAACAATACAATGTTACGGTAACAGTTAGTCCACCAGTACAACCCTAGACCGCGTCTAGAATCATGCGGTTACTTGTATCCGACATGGAACCAATCCACATGGCTCCGAATTCAGTTTTTGGGGAGATTCTTGCTCGGATTTCGTGCCCAGCCCTGGTTGCTTTTGAGAATGGAGATCAACCCCGTGCATGACACAATTTCTTTCCCCAAACTGTTTGATCTGGATTTCAGCGGGCTCAGCCATGGTACATTATAATATACACGTCGGTCTGATCGGAGCCTTTCTTGAGCCTTCCTTCACCTCGACTTATGTATGGTACGCTTAAAAAGAGCAATAACACCAAAAACAGAACTGAAACGTACCTTACCTTGGATATCGGAGTCGAGCGCTTGACGAAGAGGGTCGATTCCCCGGGTGCTTCTCAAACCCCATAATATTACAGTATCAGCTCAGCCCAGAGTCCAAGCGCTCAGCGCCGTATGACGCGTCGGAGTGAGAGGACGAAGCTCCGAGCCCTGGATCCTGGCCATGTTGATTGTCGATTGGTTCCTGTGCACGTGGTCTTTCGGGGAATGGCGAAGACGGGCGCATGCACAACGGCTCGGTGTGCCGCGGACTCCATTCGGCAGTTGATTACGCCACCGCATCTGATGTGGCTCAGGTCTTCGCTCTGGCTTACTTACGACGCTGCGCTGCGCTCTGAACGGGACGATCATGGCATCCATACCGGTACCTCCGTTAAGATACATCTCTCCCGAGAATCTCGCCGCACTGCGCGACT
>Ga0137359_10005382_pt1 | contig 10545 bp, 9 predicted proteins | sample Mad1_40_16metaG_FD_108281 | JGI IMG/M metagenome (GOLD analysis project Ga0137359, IMG submission 108281) | Vadose zone soil microbial communities from Angelo Coast Range Reserve, California, USA - Mad1_40_16 metaG | ecosystem: Environmental > Terrestrial > Soil > Vadose zone | place: USA... | reverse complement strand
GCGACTGCGCAGCCCAGACCATCACGTCGGCGACGAGGTCTGCATCGGCAGCTTCCCACACGAACGACGGACCGCCAGGAAAGCCGAACGGTTCACCCTTCTCACGGCGGATTGCCGCGTAGACTCCGATGGCGGGGACAACGTTCAAGGCGCCTGGGGTGGGACCGGTGACGAGTTGCGGGCGTAGAGCCGTATAGTTGAAGCCGTGCTGGGCACCCATCTCACGCACATAGGCTTCCTGGTCGAAAAAGAAGTTCCGGTGGTCCCTACGGGCATCGCGTTCGCGGGCCGGGATAGGGATCGGGTGCAGGTGCACGCCGTAGACCTTCGTTCCTTGCAGGATGCTGATATGCTGGAAATTGGACGCGGTGCGCACGATGGGTTCCACGACGTTGCGCAGCATGGCGTTGTTGGTCTCGATCTGTTCCTTGCTCGACCAGCCAGCGACCAGATCGGGCTTCTCGTGCAGGGCCGTGTAGGCGATGTGCGTGATATCAGTCAGCGGCTCGAACGCGACGCGGGCCGTCTCCTCGTCCCGCAGATCGACCGACAGAAACTCAACATTTCGGCCGCTCGGCAGCTCGGGCTTGCGGCGTGAGACGCCGACCACCCCCCAGCCGGCGGAGAGAAACTTCTCGATCGCGGCGACCCCCAGCAGGCCACTTGCACCCGTGACCAGCACCTTGTTTGGAACGATCTTGCTTTGATTGGTCGCGTTCATGACTCCAAGACCTCGTTGTTTGATGACGTGAGCTTCCTTTTCAGAAAGGCGATGATTCTGATGTCCGATCCGAGCCGATAAGTTGGTGGACCGGAGTGATCATGCCGGGATTGCTCATGATACTTTCTTCTTAATTGCACCCTCGTTTCTCTCTTTGCGCGGTGCTCGCCGTCGCTCGCTCTCCGTCCATCACGCGTCACATCGCTTGGTGCACGATGAAAAGACTGGTCGCGCGGCGAAGCCGGGTTTGCCAAAACTCTCGTTGCGTTCCGCCGCCGCGATACGGTCCGTCATCTCGCGCATGTGCGTTCTCTGCAGATGGCAGCTCCGAAGAACCTGATTGCATGGGCAAGCGTTGCGCGATCTTCCCTCCAAGGCGAGTTAAACGTTATAAGAGGTTGTTAATCGTGTGGGGCGCGGGCGAGCGGCAGCCAGCCGCTCATAGCGAGGAGCCAGATGAGGGTCGGTCCGGTCGTCAGATATCGCGGCGATTGCGCAAGATGATCAATTCGATGATGACATCGTTATGCGGCGTGAAATAAAAGGCCAAGACGAGCGGGTCTGGCAAACCGCGTTTGTCGAAATTTCCATCAACATCGGCCGTCACAATAAAATTGCCGTAGTGCCTCACGATTTTCGTAACTGCGATCGTCAGTTTTTCGCCGATGATGTCCCGTTCTGCCCAGTCCCTGATGGCCGCTTTGCCCCAGTAGTCCCGCAACTGATCGTTGACGAGCGCGTCGTCGGAAAATGTGACCATCAACCGCTCCAAGTCGGAGCTGTTCGTAGCCTCGACAAAGGCTGCAATCAGGGGCGGAAGCCCAGTTGATGCATTGGTCGAAGAACGGGGGCTCGGCATGTGGATCAGCCATGGCTGAACTGACGGTATTTCAACAACATGCCCCAATTAGTGAGCCTTCGCCCATTGTATGATGTAAAAAATTGCAAATCAGGTGGTTTCCGCGCACTGACTCGCAGACGCTCCACGGTGGCCGTAGGGCGGTTCTGGCATATCTGGTAAAAGCACTATCGGGAACCACTACCGCGGCTTGCGATCATGGTTGCATATTCTCAGGAAGCGCCCGTCACCTTGAGGTCTGCAGAAATCCTTCCGTGAAGCGGCCATAGACGAGCGCGAGAGCAGGAGCCCGCATGCGGGTGGCCCTCGATAACCGGCGGCGTTTCTGCCGTCTTTCGGCGTGGCACCGGCTGCCGCCCCGGCCCGCAGCAGAAGTTTGATTAACCTACGCAAGCTTGCGATAGGCTTAGGCCTATTCCGTGATCATCGCACGCGCCACCCTGAGATCCGCGGTCTCGAAGCCTTCCGTGAAACGTTCGAATACACTTGCCACGCATCGACGAGCTTCGGCAACCTTGCCTTCTCTCCGTAGCAGGCCGGTCAGTGTTATCGCAGACCTGAGTTCAAGGCTGAGTGCATGTTGTGCCTGCGCCTTGGCAATCGAGTCTCTCAAACATCTCGTAGCGGCTTTATGGTCTTCTCGCCCTGCGAGGATTTTCGCCTTGATCCGCAGCAGTTCGGGCAGGTCAAATTCGGCACCCGTATCGGTCGACCTGGCAATCGCGTCATTGACCGTTACGAGCGCCTCTTCTAACCGTTCGACTTTTCGAAGTCCCTCTGCGAGCGCGCCCATGAAGGTGGTACGAACCACATTGTACTGTTCAACCTGCATGATTTCCAAAGCTTCCCTCAGCGACTCTATTCCTGCCGGCGCCTCATCTCTCGCGACCTGCAGTTCTCCCTTCAGGCCGATACCTGCGGCCCGATAGGGTTCTAAAGAGTGTCGTCCAGCATGAGCTATCAATTGTTCAACTAACTCCCAGGCCTTGGTGAGATTCCCGGTCCAGAAAATAACCGAACCGCCATAGAGAAGGGATGTGCAAATGGATACGGGATGGTTTCGGCCGCGGCTCATTTCATCAATTGCATTTTGCGCAATTCTTAGTGCGCGATCGGGAAACCCGCGTAGCCACAAGACTCGAGCGAGAGCCACCATGGCTCCTATGCGATTGACACTCCCAAAGTAGTTGGCATGGTGTGAGCCGCTTTCGGCAGCAAACGACATTCCTTTTTCGAGGTGAAACTGAGCCGCGGCTTGATCTCCACCCACGTAATGCGAAACACCCATCATCCACTCGGCCCAGATAAGGCCAGCCGGGTCCGAGATGGCTTGTGCTACGTTCCTTCCATGTTCGACAGCCGCCCTGGCGCCGCGAAGGTCACCTTGTCGGACGAGGAGCAAATTCAAGCTCGCCAAGAGCTGCAATTGGCGCGACCTGTCCTCGAGCGCTTCGGCAAGCGCGAGCCCGCGTTCGATTGCGGCGCGAACCCTGCCGTCATTTCCGCGGGTGTACATCGACGCAAGCGCCAGCGACTCCTGGAGAATCATCTCGGTTCTCGTACAGTTGCGGGCATCATCGAGAGCCGCCAGAGCGCTTTCGCAATAGCGCCTGCACTCTTCCAACAGAGATAGGCCCAGCAGCAGCGGCGCCGATTGCGCGACAAGAGCTACTCCGAAGGCGGGATCGTCACGATCCGACAGTGCCCACTCGAGCGCCGCACGCACGTTCCCTATCTGTGGAGTATATCCTGAAAGATCGTGCTGGCCGATCCTTGAGTGGATGATATCGTCGCTTCGGAGAAACGCGGAATAGTATTCTGCATGACGGCGAGCGACACGAGCTGCCTCCCCTCGATCGGCGAGCTTTGCTCTCGCATATGCGCGCGTCGTATCGAGCAATCGATAATATGTCGAGCCAAACATCCAGCTTGTGGATATGAGCGACTTCGCGAGCAAGCTGTCGAGGGCATCTATAGTACTCGCCTCGTCGCTTTCCGTCTCGGACGCAACGGAGCAGGCAGCCTCAACCGTGAAATCCCCCACGAATACCGAGAGCCTGCTAAGAACAGCCCTCTCGTGCTCGGGGAGAAGATTGTAGCTCCAATCGAGCATAGCGTTCAGGGTCTGGTGTCGAGGCAGCGCGGTTCTGCGTCCATGCCAGAGCAAGCTGAAGCGATTATCGAGCAGCTGCGCGATTCCACGAATACCAAGAGAGCCGACGTGACTCGCGGCGAGCTCGATGGCTAATGCGATTCCATCAAGTCGGCGGCAGATCGTGGCAACGACCGGCGCATCAATATCGCTCAATGCTGTGCCATAGCCGCCGGCGGTCGCCCGCTCCATGAAGAGCTGAGCAGCGGGATATCCAAGCACTTCCGCGGCGGTGAGATCGGCATGCTCGGGCGGACAATCAAGTGAATACAAAAAGTGCACGCGTTCACCTTCGACACGGAGCGCCTCGCGGCTGGTCGCAAGGATATGCGCTTGCGGTGCCTCGCTGACGACCCGTTCGGCCAATTCAGCTGCCGAGTCGATCACGTGCTCACAGTTATCGAGGATCAGGAGGATCTTCTTGTCGCCCATAAATGCCACGAGACTCCCGAAGGGGTCTTGAGACTGGATCATGAAACCGAGCGCCGTGGCCACTGCGGTTGGAACGAGCTGGGGATTTGTCAACACACTTAGATCGACAAAGGAAACGGCGCCGCGAAAGCCGTTCAGCAATGCATGTGCAACCGAGATGGCGACGGTGGTCTTGCCGATACCGCCTGGGCCGACGATGCTGACGAAGCGCCCCGTGGCGAGCTGTTCCGATATAGCTCGAACGGCTTCATCTCGACCGACCATCCGTGCCAATCGCGGCGGTAGCTTCCTGGGTCGCTCGCCGTCAGCGTTTCCTTCGGCCGTAATCGACGGCCCTGCCGAGCGTGTGACGGGCGCGACAAAACAATAACCGCGGCCGGCAACGTTCGATATGTAACGGGCGCCGTCCTCTCCGTCACCCAGAGCTTTCCGCAGGGTGGCAATCTGAACACGGAGATTGGCCTCATCCACCGTCACATTTGGCCACGCGATTGAGATCAGCTCCCTGTAGCTGACGACCTCGCCCGCCCGCGCCGTCAGCGCGATCAGAACATCGAGCGCGCGTCCGCCTAGCGGTATCGGCTCATCAGCCCTTTTGAGCAGCCTGCCGGCCACCAACAGACCGAACGGGCCAAAGGAAAGTACCTCCTTGGTCTGGAAAGTACGACGACCATTCATACGAATGTTCCGCGCTCCTGGATCGCAAATGTTCCGCGCTCCTGGATCGGCATAGCGGATTCTCTGCGAAGCGGAACTCTGGTTAAGGAAGCCGATGCTTCTTCGCACCGAACCCGCGCGCATTCTCCCGTGCGATACTTGATCCGGGCGAGTAGGCTGCCAACACCGTTCCCACCCATCCACGGCAGCACCCCGGCCAGGAACCGAGATCGCATTGGGCACGACGGAGTACAGCATAGGACCATGATGTGCAGTCGACAAGTTTGCGCTCGGCGCGAGGCCGTGTCTGCAAAGAGTTGAAGACACTTGAGGAGTAAGCACTCCAGCAGGCTATTCCGTGCAGGAATAGGTGTTATTGCGAAGATAGCTCTGCCGGGTCGTGCCCTGCACAACACCTAGCTGCTCACACCGCTTTCACATCCTCGGGATGCGACACAAAAATCGCCAGGAGTGAGATGGTTTTCTCGTGAGGGTGATCCGCGAGGAGTTCCTCTAGTTTGTTGGCGACGCCCTCGTAAAGAGCGTCGAAATAGCGCTGGACGACGGCTTCTACGGTGGAACGGTCGTAACTCACGGTCTTGCTTCTGGTGTGTGATTGATCGATATCAGGGCCAGCGCCGGACCGGCACATCCCAGAATGACGGCTTAGCCTGGATCAAAACCGCCTTTGCCTTCGACCTGCTCTGCGAAAACCTCCCGAGCTTCGTCAGCCTGGTTGGCGGTCCAGCGGTGGGTGCAGCAACGACGCTATGTTAATCAACATTTTACGCTCTGCCGCAAATCTTTGGAGCGTTCCGTTTCGCCACCTGGGTGCCTTGCATTGCGCCGATGCGATTAAATGTCCGTTAGTCACCCTAATTTAAAGTTGTTCGGCACTCCAATACAATTTGGCCATGGAGATGTCGAGCATCTCGTGATGGCGGAATTGCTCATGCCGGGATTTGACGATCATGCTCAATTTGCCTGCGATCCTAGCGCTGCCCCACACCCACGAGTGGCAGACCGGCATGATGATTTTGGTCGTCGTCTTGAACGTAGGCATCTCGTGGTTGAATGCCGGCGTCTGCGGCAGATCGTGGGAGGAGAGCAAAGCGTGCGGCGGCATAATTCGCCTTGTAGTGTGGTGTACGGCTATACAGAGCGCTGTCGGATTTAGCTCGGTCACGGCGCTGCCGCTGATTTTCCTCGCCCATGAATACGCACCGGGATATTTCACCGAGATCTATTTCAAGGGTGCCCTGAATCTCTGGTATCTGACCATCATCTTCCCCACGATCGGGGCGGGTCTTGCAATCACAATTGAGAGCTGGGTTGCCGCCTACCGCGATGCTAGTCTCCTCAGGTTGAGTAATGCAGCGTGGAATACGTTCGCGCAGGTCCACAACACGGCCAGAGCAATCGACTATATGGGAGGCGCGTTCAGCGCCGTCCGCGACGCGTTCGGTTCCGCTTCCAATAACGACGAAGACAAGGACGCGATCGCCATCGTGGGTGTGACGATCATGCTTACCATCGTGTCGCTCGCGTTGCTGGGAGGCTGTCTGATCACCGCCGTGATCATTCGTTACTACGCCGGAACCGTGCCACTGCCCGAACGCGATATCTCATATTTCCTGGCGCAGCGCGTGGAAACAGGGTCCAGGGATGGAACAACGTCATCTGAAATCGATTATTCAAGCGCGTAACCCGCCGCAGGAGAATGAACGAAGGCGGATCAGGCGTAGTTCACCCTACAAATATTGCTCAAATCGCGCTCGCGGCGATATTGACCATCAGCGCAAGCAGGGCGGCGTTGAATACAAAAGAGATGATGCCGTGCGCGGTCACGGTGCGGCGGATGGTCTTGTCGGATCCCCAATAAAATAAAGCGAGGAAGATGTCGGAGCGGACGCTTGCTTGTCGGTGTCGCCCAATTGTTGCTTACCGCTCGTCAAATGGGGACCTGTGTTTGCCGAATTGCGCTGCCGCCGGCCCCGAAATCGCCTTCATAATGGACCACTTACAGGTTACGTAGTCGTATTGGCAGTGGGATGAAAATATGTCCTCCCCTCCCGCCAGCCCAAGGCGGCGGCTTTTCATAGAGGCCCGACCGTCCAAAAACAACTATTTGTGATGAGCGGAAGGCCTTCCCACGCGGAAGACCATAACCATCTGTTGCCCACGCTAGCGGTTACTGGCGAGATATTTCCGGTGAATTTGATTGGAGAATAAAATGGGAGAAGTTGTTCAATTTATAGCGAAGAGTGACCTCGAACGGGACCGTCTTATCCAGGAGGCCCGCGCGATATATGAGAGCATATTCCCGACGGAGAAGAGCCCCGCCAGCTTGCCGCGGGATCGGACCAGGTCTCGGTGAAAAGCTCGCATTCGGCGATGCGATGACACAAGTGGGTTGTCCTGGTCGCTGGATCGACCGGCTCTACATAACGCGCTGTTCGCCCTTCCAATCCAAATCACGCCGGCTGCGTACGCAGCAGTGGCTTACGATCGGTTCTGCCTCGCGGGCCGGCGTGACGTAGAGATCGGCGCCGTCCTCATCGAGCGCCTAACGTCTGCTCCACGCTACGATATTTCCCTCCTCCGAAACCGTGCATCAAACATCGGTGCGCCTGCGATTCCTCTGCGCGCCGATTGTTCGCCGATGCGTTGGTCAACGGCCTCCGTACCGTCGTGCGCCTGTTGTAAACAGTGCGCTCAACCAGGCGACGCGGATCATGGTCGGAGCGCATTGTGCACGCCACCCACGGCGCGATTTACTGATCTGGGGATGTCGGGTTCACGTCCGACTTTCATCCAACAACGGGCTCAAGCCGGACATCCCGCCATGTCGGTTTTGTGCCGATATTGTTGAAAAAAGTCTTTTGGTGGCGACGACCGAAAATTCTGCCAACAGCGGAAACTAAGGATTGAAAATCAAACGCGCCTTGAGGCGCGGACCGACGAAATCCATGAAAGCCTTGAGCTTCTGCGGCATCAGCCGGGCGTCGGGCGAGACCAGACTGACTGGCAACGGCGCCGGCTCATATTTCCGTAGCAGCAGCTTGAGCCGGCCATCGAGCACTGCGTCCGAGACCTGATAACAAAGCAGCCTCGTAATGCCGCTTCCTGCAGTCGCCGCGTCGGCGGCGGCTTCAGCGGTGTTGACGGCCAGTCGTGAGCGTACGGTCAACCTCTCGACTTTGCTGCCGGCACGGAACGTCCACTCCTTGGCGCCTTCCAGTCCGGTGAATGTTACGCAGTAATGGGATCCGAGATCGGAAGGCTTCGACGGTGTTCCGCGCCGGGCCAAGTAAGATTGGCTGGCGCAGACGACATGCCGGATGCTTCCCACTTTCAGCGCCTTCAGTCTGCTGTCTGGCAGTTGCCCGACACGTACGGCGATATCAATGCCGTCCTCGACGATGCTCGTGATCTTGTCGGTGAGCCGCAGATCGACATCGATCTCCGGATAGACTGCCAGAAACTCCGAGATGATCGGCACAAGATGCAGTCGGCCGAGCGCCAGCGGCGCGCTGATGATGAGGCCGCCGCGCGGCGCCCGGTATTCGCCCGAAGCCAGCCGTTCGGATTCGCCGAGTTCGCCGAGCAGCCGACGGCAGCTTCGAAAAAACATCTGGCCGGTGTCCGTCAACGTCACCTTTCGCGTCGTTCGCGTCAGCAGACGGACGCGCAGATGATCTTCGAGATCGGCGACTTTCCGGCTCACCGTCGTCAACGGCGCTCCAAGTCGACGCGCCGCCGCGGAGAACCCGCCGGCCTCCACCACGGCCACGAACGCCGACATCGATTCGAGGCGATCGATTTTTATTCTCCCAAAAAACGGAATGGTTATTCCCATTAATACCGAATACCGGAACAGACTGAAATAGCCGAAATTGCGACGCATCGGCACAGCGCCGAACAACCTTTGAAGCCTAACCAGAAGGACCTTCGCCATGTCTCGCATCAACACCCCCGCATCGATCGAAGCTGCCCCGGCCGCCGCCAAGCCGCTGCTCGAGGCCGTCAAGAAGCAGATGGGCTCGGTGCCGAACCTTTTCCGCGTTGTCGCCAATAGCCCGGCTGCCCTGGAAGGTTATCTCAGCCTCAACAGCGCGCTATCGAAAGGCGGTCTCGACGCCAGGACCCGCGAGCGGATCGCCATCGCGGTCGCCGAAATCAACGGCTGCGGATATTGCCTGTCGGCGCATACCTTTATCGGCAAGAACGTCGCCAAACTTGACGATGCCGAGATCACCGCCAACCGTTCAGGTGCGTCCAACGATCTCAAGGCGGATGCCGCCGTGCGCTTCGCTGCCAAGGTCGTTAATGCGCGCGGTCACGTCAGCGACGCCGATATCGCCGCCGTAAAGGCGGCTGGATTCGACGATGCGCAGGTCGTGGAGATCGTCCTTCACGTCGCACTCAATACGTTGACCAACTACGTCAACGAGGTCGCCAAGACCGAAATCGACTACCCGGTGGTCGCACTCCGTAGTGCAGCCTGACCGCTGGTCGGCGGACGCGGCTGTCTCGACAGAGCAGCCGCGCCCGCAGGCACCGACCCTCTGCCAGAGGGATTCACACTCAACCTTCAAACCCATGGAGAACGACATGCGTTTTGTCACTCGTACGATCCACGCCTATCTCGATTATCCCGTGGCCATCAGTCTGATGGTATTGCCATTCGTCCTCGGTCTCGGTGCAGGTAATCCGCCTGCAACGTGGCTGGCTGTCGGGACCGGCGCCACGGCCTTCATTCTCACGCTGCTGACCGAGCATGAACTCGGCGTGTTTAAAGTGGTGCCTTATTGGCTCCATGTCGCCGTGGATCGCCTGGTCGGAGCGGTTTTCATTGCGGCTCCGTTTGCACTCGGGTTCACCGGACTTGACGCCGCTTATTACTGGGCGAACGGGGCGACGTTGCTGCTTGTCACATTGCTGCTGAACGCACCCGAGCAGGTGCAATTGGCGACGAAAGCCCACGCCTAGAACTCGGTATCCTTCCATTGCGCTTGCAGGCACGACCGCGCAATTTGCCTGCAAGCGGACCTGTCGCTTTGGATGATGCCTCGAGGTCGCGACCTGACCGTGCCTACCCCACCGGAGTGAGACAATGGCCAGAACGACCAAGGCGCAATTTGACGACATCGCTGGAAAGGCGAGAGCCTGCCGACTGTGCGTCAAACATTTGCCGGTTGGACCACGGCCGGTATTTCAGATTGGCAGCAATGCCAAAATACTGATTGCCGGACAGGCACCGGGCCGCAGGGTTCATGAAACCGGCATACCCTTCAACGATCCGAGCGGCGAGCGGCTTCGCTCCTGGATGGGCATTGATGCTGCGGTCTTCTACGATCCGAGGAAGATCGCCATTCTGCCGATGGGCTTTTGCTATCCCGGCAGGGGGAAGTCTGGCGACCTGCCGCCGCGCCCGGAATGCGCCGCCGAATGGCGCGTCCGGCTCCTAAAACTGCTGCCGGCAGTCGAACTGACCCTTGTGATCGGGCAATATGCCCTCGACTGGCACCTCAAGACCACGCAAAAAGCATCGCTTACGCAGACCGTGCAAAACTGGAAGCAGTATTGGCCGGCCCAGCTTCCGTTGCCTCATCCCAGCCCGCGCAACAACATTTGGCTGAAAAAGAACCCGTGGTTCGAGGCTGAGATTTTACCGAAACTACAGCGCAAAATCCGATCCCTTTTGAATGGATAGCGAGTTTT
>Ga0137359_10005379_pt1 | contig 10545 bp, 8 predicted proteins | sample Mad1_40_16metaG_FD_108281 | JGI IMG/M metagenome (GOLD analysis project Ga0137359, IMG submission 108281) | Vadose zone soil microbial communities from Angelo Coast Range Reserve, California, USA - Mad1_40_16 metaG | ecosystem: Environmental > Terrestrial > Soil > Vadose zone | place: USA... | reverse complement strand
TGGAAATGCATACGAAATGGCTTCGATGCTGGTCATGAAACGAGACTTGCTACCCGGCTTCCCGTAGAGAATTCTGCTGCGATAGTCGTACGTGGCCCATGTCCGCCGCACACCACGAGCTCACCCGGCAGAGCCTTCAATTTGCGAATTGAGGCCATCAGTTGCTCGCGGTCTGCACCCGGCAGGTCTGTACGGCCGATTGCGTTGCGCATCAAGGTATCTCCGGAGAAAAGAAAATCTCCGATCTGCAAACAGATGCTGCCTTGGGTATGTCCCGGTGTGGACAACCACGAAATCTGGAATGGCCCGAGTCCAAAGCGACTCGCCAGTTCGGCAATATCGTGGTCAATCGTCGGAATCCGAATAGGCTCATGAGATTCGAAAACCATCCGAAAGAGATTGCCTCGCTCGACTAGTCGCGCATCAGCGCCGTGTAAATAGAACGGCACCTGAAATTTCTCCTTCAGCGCGGCAACCGCGCCTATATGGTCGAAATGCCCGTGCGTGTTCACAATAGCAATAATTTGCCAACGGTTCTGATCGATCCAGCCAATAAGTTCGTCGGCTTGACTGCCGGGATCGATGATCAGAGCATCGTTATTTTTTGTGACAATGTAGCAGTTCTCTTTCCACCTGCCGTTGACAAAAGTATGGACCTCCGGCGTCAACGTAAACCACCAAAGTAAATGCTCTGGCCCGTGATCTGACGAGCAGCATCGGAGGCGAAGAAGTTAACAGCGGCCACCAATTCATCCAGTTGAACCAGATCGGGCTTAACCAGCAGAGCCCGCGCTTCATCGAGTGCTTTCTTAGTAACGGAATCGAGCATGGGAGAAGCGAAAATCGAAATCCCTACCGTGTTGAACGTAATGTTCTCGCGCGAGAATTCGCGTGAGAGCGAGAACGTCAATTGCTCGACTCCAGCTTTGGTGGCGCCGTACATGGCTGTTCCGGCGCTGCCCAGAGGTACAGCAATAGAAGAAAAGTAAATCAGCCGTCCGAAGCCGGACCGCTTCATGAGACGCAGCGCGTGACGGCTTACCAGAAATGCCCCGAGCAGGTTGGTGCGAAGCATATTTTCGATCTGGCTGCCGCGAACGAGCAACGCCAGCCCCGGACTGTTGACCGCGGCAGAATAGATCACCACTTCAAGCGAGCCCGCGTCCGAAATTTCGGCGAACGCCGATTTCAGCGTGTCTTCCTCTGTGACGTCGGCACGAATATGGCGGTAGCGTTGGTGGATAAAATCACTCTCGCCACGGCTCAATCCAAAAACCGTGTGCCCTGCGTTGGCGTAATGTTCCGCCAAACCCCTGCCCACGCCCTGCCGACTGCCGGCGATCAAGATTGTGCATCCAGTTCTCACGACGTTTGGCGCTTGCCCAGGACTTTTTCAATATATTCCGCCATGGTGCCGATCGTGCGGAAGGGATGTTCCTCAAGGCCCATGTTGTCTTCATCCACTAGCACGACTGACTTTCCCAACTTCTTGTGAATCTGTTCCTCGACAGCGACAACCAGGTTCACAAAAGTCAAAGAATCCACGCCCTTGTCACTTCCTAAGAGGCAAGCCTCGGGAGTCTTCTCGACCGGCGCACCACCTATAGTCAGCGCTTCTACCTCGTCGATAGCGGAGTATATGAATGTCAAAATGTCATCGCGCAAACGTGCTTCCCCCTTTGGCTCTCAATCATTGTCCGACGTGGCCCGTTCGAAGCCAACAGTACAGGCTTCTACCGACGTTTTAAAGAAACTAGCGTAATACCTCCGCTGTTTGCGGCCGGACGCGGCGGCTGATTTCGGTGACTGCGTCTAGATGGCTCACCGGAACATCGGGCCGAGCGATTAGTTCGGTCAGCAAAATTCTGAAATCCTGGGCCATTTGGATGATCCTCGTTTCGGAGAATAGATCAGTGCAGTACTCAAAGTAGCTGGCGCCACCAACGAATCCGCCAATTTCCAATGCCAAATCGAACTTTGCCGTGCCGTTATCGAGGACCTCAACTGGACTGGCGTTGATGCCGTCTAACTCCAATAGAGGGTACGGTTGCTGAGGCGCGCGAAAATTGATTTGAAAGAGCGGAGTCCGACTGGGGTCGCGTGGCGGCTGCACTGCTTCCACGATCTTATGAAATGGAAGATCGGAATGGATCATCGCGCCGTGCAAAGCCGCGTCCACTCTGCGAATCAGCTTCCGAAAAGTTACGTCATCAGCTAGATCGATTCGAAGCACAACCGTGTTCACGAAAAATCCGATTAGCTCCTCAATTCCTCGGCAACGCGGCGTGCAGGGCGTGCCTATGCATATGTCCGTCAGTCCGGTATGAGCCTGCAGGAACACCCCAAAGGCGGCGCACAGCGCGCGGTAAGAGGTCGCGCCAGCCTCTTGCAAGAAAACGCTAGCCGCAGAGATCAGCTCGGGGGAGAACTCAAAGAAATACTTCGCCCCACGCATTGTATGGACCGCTGGCCGCGGGAAGTCCGCCGGGAGATCCACCGTGGGAGCGCCCGACAGCCGTTTCTTCCAATAGGAGCTCAAAACTTGCAGGCGTTCATCGGTGACAGAGTGCCTCTGCCATGAAGCAAAGTCGCTGTAGTCGATCCTCAACTCTGGGATCTTAGCCGCACCACCCAACACGAGGGAGTTGTAAAAGGCAGCCAGGTCGCGAAACAGAATAGCAACCGACCCTCCCTCGAAAACGATGTGATGGACCACGTAGAGGAAGATGTATTCCTGCTCGCCAAGGCGGAACAAGAACGAGCGTGAGACCGCGTTGCGTGCCAGATTAAAAGGTCGAGCGGCCTCCTCGTGAATCAACCGCTTCGCTTCAGCCTCTCTTTGTGGCAATGGCAAATGGCGCAGATCGGTTGTCGGCAAATCAACCGTTCGCGTCTTCAGAACCAACGGTAAGGGTCGGCCGCCTCTTGAAAGAAAGGCCGTACGCAGCACTTCATGACGTTGCACGACAGAGTCCAAGGCCCGTTGAATTGAATCGACATCGAGATTTCCCTGCAATTTCACCAGCAGGGGGGTGTTGTACACCGACGTCCCTGGAGCCAACTGGTCCATGTACCACAAACGCTCCTGTGCAAACGACAGCGTCCTCTGCTCATCAGGAGCGCGGCGCTGCACAACCAGAGTCGGTTTGTAGTTTGTGGAGCTTCCCACGAAGTTAATCTACCTTAAGGCAAACCGCTCCCTGGACACAAAGAATTAAGTGCGTGACGCCGTGGGTAAACGAAAGTAACACCGGCGAGAGCAGCCTCGTTAGACAAAGTATAATTAATTTCCCCGCCAGTCCTCCCCTGGGGCATACTTCAACCAGATTGCCTGCCAAGGAGTAGAACGACTGCATGCAACCGCAGATGAGCGCCGCCTATGAGCTGTCCCCACAACAGAGACTGATCTTCGTCCTGCACCGAGAAACTTCCGTAGTGGGCCTCGCGATTTTGCTGGAAGGCAAAGCCGATTCCGGCAAGCTTCGTCAGGCAGTGCAGTCGCTCGTTGATCGTCATGAGATTTTGCGCACCAGCTTTCAACGGCGCGCCGGAATGCGCTTTCCGTTCCAGGTGGTAAACGAGAGCGCGAAAGTTGCATGGGAAGAACTTGGGCTTGAGCAGCTAAGTGCGGACGAACAGAGGTCGCGGATTGAGGAGCTACTCGGCGACGGGTCGAAAATCAATATCGAAGCCGGTCCCGCTTTGATTGCACGCTTTGCACGACTGGGATCCGACCGGCACGTGCTGGCGCTTACGTTCTCCATTCTCTGTGTTGACGATGTGAGCTTGAACAACCTTTTCTCAGAAATCAGGGCGCTCTATTCCGGTGAGTCGCTGACCGAAGAAGTCGTGCAATACGCTGATTATTCGGAATGGCAGAATGAGAGGCTACGCACCGACGATGCGGAAGCGCGGAAAGCTGCACAGTTCTGGAAGCGTGGGCAGATCGAATCCATTCCATCGTTGAGCATTCCTTTTGAGTTGAGCATTCCTTTTGAGTGGAAGCACACTAGCGACGCGACGGCATGGGCCTGTGTTCCAGTATGTTGCGATTTACAGCAGACCACGGACGATGAAGATTTGTTGTTGGCCTGTTGGCAGGCGTTCCTCTGGCGCATCACGGGACAGCACGAATTTGCCGTCGGCTGCATGAGTGACGGTCGGAACCATGATGAGTTCGCCGCCGGAATCGGAATGTTCGCTAGACCACTTCCACTGATCGCCAATTTCGAGAACGAAAACAGGTTCGTTGATTTCTCGCAGCAAACAGAAAATCAGCGAGCGGACGCTCTCGAATTACAAGACTATTTTGCCGCAGAGAGAATTGGTGATCACGTTACAGTTGGGGTCGTCTTTCAAAAAACGTCGGGAACGAGTGCGGCCACCGATATAACGTTTTCGGAATATGGCCGACTGGCTAATCCGTCCGCCTTTCGATTACAGCTCCGCTGCCTCAGCGACGGAAGTTCATTGGCCCCGCTTCTTGACTTCGACCGCGCTTATTTTCCGACGGAAGTCATCGCGCAATTCGCAGAAAATCTGGCAGTTTTCATTGAAGCTGCGAAAGCGGCTCCGTCCTCTGCGATTAGTGAGTTGCCGATCATAACTGAGACGCAGCGACGGAAAGTCGTTGTAGATTTCAATCAGACCGCGGCTGAGTACTCTAAGAGCAAGTGCATACACCAGCTTTTTGAAGATCAGGTGGCCTTACATCCAGAGCGGCCAGCGCTTCGTTGCAGGGAACGCGAGCTTAGTTTCTCCGAACTGAACCAGGCAGCCAATCGGATCGCGCACGTGTTGCGCACCAACGGCGTTGCACCCAATGTCTCCGTCGCGCTGTGCTTAGAACGTTCGGCGGAGATGATCATCGCACTGTTGGGAGTTCTCAAAGCCGGCGGCTGTTACGTGCCATTGATTCCTGATAACCCCAAGTCTCGGCTGGCGCATCAATTGGCCGAAACGGGCGCGCCTGTACTGCTCACGGAAGAAAAGCATCTTGCGCAATTGCCCGAGTTCACCGGCAAGACGATTTGCCTGGATCGCGATGAGGATTTATTTTCGTCCGCTTCAGATTCCAATCCCGAAGTAAACGTCTCTCCAGAAAATCGTGTTTACGTCATCTATACCTCAGGTTCAACTGGCGTGCCCAAGGGAGTAGCCGTCCGGCACTCCAATCTTGTCAACTACAGCAGTTTTATTTGCCGCCGCCTCGAACTGGAGCAAGAATCTGCGGGCTTGCACTTTGCCACAGTCTCGACCATCGCGGCTGACCTAGGAAACACCAGCATTTTCCCGTCGCTGATTTCAGGCGGGTGCCTCCACGTAATCGGTTATGAGACGGCAATGTCGCCAGCAGTATTTTCGGAATATGCATCGAAACATCCCATTGATGTGCTGAAGATCACGCCTTCGCATCTCTCGACACTGCTGAATTCCAACAATGCGCCACAGGTGCTCCCTCGAAAATATTTATTGCTCGGTGGAGAAGCTGCGAGTTGGGATCTGATCAACCGTGTCAGAGCAATCGGCAAATGCGCGATTCTCAATCACTACGGTCCTACGGAAGCTACAGTCGGATGTTGCACTTTCAGCGTTGACAAAAGCGATGTGAGCGCATGGAGTCCGGCCACAGTCCCAATTGGCCGTCCTATTGCGAACGATCAGGTTTACATTCTTGACCGGCGAATGGAGCCGCTGCCGGTCGGCGTCGCTGGAGAATTATGTATCGGAGGTGCGGGAATCGCTGAAGGCTATTTGAATCAGCCGCAGCAAACAGCCGAGCGTTTCGTGCGAAATCCATTCTCTTCCGATAAGAACGCGCGGCTCTATCGTACAGGCGACCTGGCAAGATTTCTTCCGGATGGAAATATTGAATTTCTGGGCCGCATCGATCAGCAGGTAAAGATTCGCGGCTTTCGAGTGGAACCAGCCGAAGTTGAAGCCATCCTGAAACGACATCCCGCGGTAAAGCAGGCTGCCGTCGTTGCTTGCGACGACAAGTCTGGAGAAAAGCGCCTGGCCGCTTACTTTGTGGGCCGCACCAAGGCGGAAGAATTGCGCACATTTCTCGCGCAAGAACTTCCTGACTACATGGTGCCGGGGGCTTTTGTTTCGATGGATACCCTTCCCCTGAACGCGAACGGCAAGTTGGACGTCCGCGCGCTACCCTCACCTGAGCAGCAAGCCGCATCACGTGAGTTCGTGGCACCGCGCACACCTGACGAAGAGAAATTAGCGCAGATTTGGCAAGAGGTGCTGAAACTGGATCGCGTCGGAATGACTGACAATTTCTTCGAGCTTGGCGGCCATTCGCTGCTCGCGACTCAGATCATCTCGCGCATCCGCAGCCGGTTCCGGGTGCAAATGCCGCTGCAATCTTTCCTTCGGAATCCAACGATAGCCGCTCTAGTACCAGAGATCGGCCATTGCCCCACGATCGAAAGCGAGCAGGAAGAAATGGCACGGCTGCTGCAGGAGTTGGAAGGTATTTCGGAGGAAGAAGCAGAACGGCTGCTTGCCGCCGAACTGGAGAAAGATCAGAGCTAATCGGCGACGGCGACGCGTTTCCGGCCTCAGGGCTTACGCGGAGGCTTGTGAGAAAACTTCATAGGCTTGTTCTTACCCAAGTCGGGGGCCGCATTCTGAGACACCGACTTCTGAGCGGCTGGGCGCGATTGCGGCTTCACATTCTCGTGTTCAATCTTCGAAAGTTCATTCGCTGACGAGGAGGAATTCGTCCTAAGGGCAGCTGCCACCGCTTCCGAACTGACCGACTTTGGCATGGACTGGCTGGAGCTGACACTCTTATGTACGCCTGAACCCGTCCGCTTCTGGCCTGTAGCGAACATTTGGGCAAATATAGCCACAACGATGACGGCAGCCGTTCTCATTAACCTAGTCTCCCCCAAATATGCTACTCCCTTCCAGTGCACGTGATATTCCAGTTGTGAAAGTGACAATTTCTTGCAGGTAATCTGGACAAGTGGCATGATTTGTGCAAACCTCTGAAAAGAAGCTAAGAAGGTTTGTTTTAAGTTGCCCTTCGCTGCCTCGAAACAGAGCTCTCCGGTTACCGGGAAGCCGATAGGCCGTGCACCCTCCCCATAGCTTCGAATTTGTGATTTGACCTGCTTCGGGAGACAAATGTCCACCACGTTTGAGCTGACCATTAAGCCTCGCAAAGGCTGGCAGGCCATTGATTTCAAAGAAGCTTACGTTTATCGCGAGCTGCTGGCTTTTCTCGTCTGGCGCGATGTCAAGATTCGTTATCGGCAGACGCTCTTGGGCGGATTGTGGGCCATACTCCAGCCCTTCATTGCCATGCTGATCTTTTCGTTCATCTTCAATCGTCTGGCACACGTCCAGAGCGATGGCCCTCCGTACAAACTTTTTGCCTATGCGGGGCTGGCTCCATGGACATTTTTTTCCACTTCTGTGACCCAATCCAGCAACAGCTTGATCGCCAACCATCAACTGGTATCGAAGGTCTATTTCCCTCGTATTTTCATCCCCTTAGGGGCCATCGGGGCGCTTCTCGTGGATCTTTTTCTTTCACTGGGATTGTTCGGGGTGATGATGCTCTACTACCACTGGCCGCTGACCTTGGCGGTACTTTGGCTGCCGCTTTTTATCGTCGGCGCAGTGCTAGCTGCCGCGGGTACCGGACTGATTCTCTCTGCGCTCAACGTTAGCTTTCGCGATGTGAAGTACGCCGTGCCCTTTATGGTGCAAATGGGGCTCTTTGTGACTCCCGTGATTTACCCTGCGCATTACATTCCGGAGCGCTGGCAATTTCTGTTGGGGCTGAATCCGATGGCGGGAGTCGTGATCGGATTCCGCCATGCTCTTCTCGGCAGCCCGGCGTCATGGGAGGTCATTGGCGTCTCGCTGGCCATGAGTCTCTCTCTATTCATCTTAGGACTGCTGATTTTCCGCCGTATGGAGAACCGATTCGCAGACATCATCTGATGGAGCCGATACTCGAAATCCGTAATATTTCCAAGCAGTACAAGCTTGGGGGAAAGCGCATCCGGAAGACGGACACTTTCCGCGAAGTCATCCATCGCGCGGTGAGCGCACCTGTCCGTGCAATTGCGGGCCGCGAAGCTGGTGAGGTTGAGAAAGAAGAGCTTTACGAATTCTGGGCATTGAAGGATGTCAGCGTAAACGTCAATCAGGGAGACGTCATCGGCATCATTGGCCGGAATGGCGCAGGCAAGAGTACTCTTCTGAAAATTCTCTCGCGTATTACGAGTCCTACGGAAGGCACCGTAACTCTGCGTGGCCGGCTGGCTAGCTTGCTCGAGGTGGGCACCGGGTTTCATCCGGAACTCACCGGGCGGGAAAATATTTTTCTGAACGGCGCGATCCTGGGGATGCGCAGGGTTGAAATCACAAAACGCTTCGATGAGATCGTCGCATTTGCCGAAGTCGAAACATTCCTTGACACTCCGGTGAAGCACTACTCGAGCGGAATGTATGTGCGGCTGGCATTTGCCGTGGCCGCACACCTGGATCCCGAGATTCTTGTTGTCGACGAAGTCCTTGCCGTCGGCGATCTTTCATTTCAAAAAAAATGCCTCGGCAAAATGGGCGAGGTCAGCCGCGGTGGGCGCACTGTGCTGTTCGTCTCGCACAATATGGCTGCGATTGAAAATTTGTGCAGCCGTGCAATCGTTCTGCATCAGGGCGCGCTTTGCTTCGATGGGACATCCAAAGACGCCATCCAGTTTTATCTCAACAGTCTCTCAACTCAGAGCGGGACGGGCCATGTAGTCGAACTGAGTGGCGTCGGCGATCGCCGTTCGATTATTGCGCCGCTGCTCAGGCGTCTGGAATTTCTCACGCAAAACGAGCAGCCCCTAGCTGAAGGACTGCCGATTGGTTCCCGCCTCAAAGTGAAGGTCTATTTTGATTTGCCCAAGGCGATCTCGGACTTCAATGTTGGGCTCGGCTTCAACAACAGTTATGGCCAGCGAATCTTCACCGCTCACAGCGTGTTTGAACCGAACCGTTCAGAGAAAGAACACGAAGGTGCGACTGTTTTTTCTTGCGAGATTCCCAGTTTTACGCTGATGCCTGGTGAATACACCGTAAAAGTGTGGCTTGATCTGAAAGGCTCAGAAGCGGACGCCATAGAAGACGCAGCCAAGATCAGAGTTTTGGAGTCGGATTTTTACGGCACCGGGAAAGTTCCGTGGAATGGAACGCTTGTGTTGAAACACCGCTGGTATCTGGAGCAGGCGGCCGACGCGAAGTAAGCTGCGGCGATAGTTAAGATCCCGAAACAACGCTCGGATGTCAAATTGAACTTTTACATAATGGGATTCAAGAGAAAATAATGTCATCGAATCCATTGTTAGCGACGGCTGCTTTCCGGCTTTCCTCGCAGCAGGAACGGGCTTGGTCTCAACACGAGCGCGGCGTGGCCCAGTTTGCGCAATGCGCGATACGCCTCGATGGGCCGCTGGATATAGCAAAGCTACAAGAAGCGTTGCGACAAGTTGTACTGAAGTACGAAATCTTGCGAACAGTATTGCGGCGCCAGACCGCAATCAAGCTGCCATTTCAAGTCATTCAGGAAGAGTCCGCGTTTCGTTTCCAACAGTGCGCACATCAGAACGCAGAAGAGTTGCTTCGTAAGGAGCGCGAGGCCTCAGCGTTAGGCGACCAGCCGCTTCGGGCATTGTTGGCGACCAATGGTTCCGAGTCGAATACGCTGATTTTGACGCTGCCCGTCTTCTGCGCTGACAGTTCAACTCTGAAAACTTTGTGCCGTGAGATCGCAGCTGCGTATAGCGGCGAGAGCAGCGACTCGTCCGAGGCAATGCAATACGCAGACCTGGTCGAGTGGCAAAATGAATTGCTGGCCAGCGAGGAGACCAAAGCCGGAAGAGATTTCTGGCGAGAGTGCTGCCGCAGTATAGATTTCACTTCGCTCGATGGTGCCAGCCTGCCGTTAGAGAGGAAACTTGAGGCGCCCTTTACGTTTGGATGCATCACCGCCTCATTGTCTGGCCTTTCGCAGCAGATCAGCTCCCTCAGCGGCACATTGAAGGTTTCTGAACAGGCCATTCTTCTGTCCGCATGGAACGCCCTGCTATCGCGAATTACTGAACAGCCGGACATCGCGATCGGAGTTGAGTTTGATGGACGGCGCTACGAAGAATTGGAGACCGCCCTCGGTCCGCTTGCGCGTTCTCTGCCCATTCGAATAGAAGCCAAGCCGGATATTCCGTTCCGCAAACTGAGCGACACTGTCGAGCAGGCGATCGCAGAGGCACGCAATTGGCAGGAGAGTTTTACCCGGGACCAAGCTTCGGAAATTGACAATCCGACGTTGCCGTTTAGTTTCGCTGATTACGATCTCGGCGGGAAGCACACATACGGTGGGGTGGGGTTTCGGCTGGAGCGGCTGCACGTGGTCAGCGAGCGTTTCAAGCTGCGGCTGGTTGTGGTGCGGCGAGAATCGGAACTGGAACTGGAGTTTCACTACGACGCTGCGCGGCTCGAGCGTGCTTCAGTTGAACGCATTGCCGGGTACTA
>Ga0137359_10005378_pt1 | contig 10548 bp, 9 predicted proteins | sample Mad1_40_16metaG_FD_108281 | JGI IMG/M metagenome (GOLD analysis project Ga0137359, IMG submission 108281) | Vadose zone soil microbial communities from Angelo Coast Range Reserve, California, USA - Mad1_40_16 metaG | ecosystem: Environmental > Terrestrial > Soil > Vadose zone | place: USA... | reverse complement strand
CGTCGAGAGGTGGGCATGAGGTGGGTTCAGCCGAGGGAATAGCGCGAGTGCTTTGCTGCGAACCCTACTGATCGAGTTGTGAACCAGACGATACGCGGCGTACGTGCTCGAGCTCCGAGTCTGCCGATATGCGGTACTTGCTCGAGCTCCAAGTCTGTCGACACGCGGTACTTGCTCGAACTCCGAGTCTGTCGACACGCGGCCGGTACTGGGTCGAGTTGCGAGCCAGACGAGGCGCGAGGGAAGTGAGCCCTCGTCAAGCGAGGACAAGCAGCGCAGGCGTAGCAGCGCTACGCCGAGCAGCGGAGCGACCGAGCAACGACGTATGGCGAAGCAAATCGGCCCAGTACACAAATCGGCCCAGTACCTTGACGGGCGGGGGAGCCGACTTGTACGTTGCGGAGGAAGTCGCGGTCGACGACCGGCGACGGACGATCAGTGACGACCACCGCCTCCCGCGCGATCCTTCCTGGCGAGTACGAGAGCGTCCCCGACGCCGGGCGGCTCGAACAGGTGCTGCGTCTGCACGACGCGTTGCTGCTCGGCGACGTCGCACCGTCCAACATCGCGGCTCGGATCTGCCAGGGCGTCGCCATTCTGCTGCGGGCGACGACCGTTCGGCTCGCACTGCTCGAGGACGAGCGCCTGGACGTCGTCGCCACCTACGGCGCACCCGACCGTTCGTCCATCGACGTGGCGGAGCTCCGCCAGGCAATCGCCGACCGGCGACCGGCGATCGCCACCATCGCCGAGGGACGGCGCACACTGACGATCCCACTCCAGGGCGGCAACGTTGCGGTCGTGCTGCAGATCGTCGAGGAGACGGAGCAGCCCGTTGGTCCCGAGCACGTGGCGCTAGCGCGCTACGTCGGCGCCCTCGCCGCGATCGCGCTGCGGCAGGCGGCGCAGCGCGAACGCTTGGAGCATGCGAGCGCGAGCAAGTCGGAGATCTTGATCGCGATGTCGCACGACTTGCGCTCACCGTTGAACGTCGTGCTCGGCTATACGCGGCTCCTCGGCGAGGAAGCCTTCGGGCCGTGCTCACCCGAGCAGCGCGAGGTGCTCGGGAGCATCGAGCGCTACGCGCTGGAGCTCTTGTCGCTCCTGAGCGGCGTCCTCGATCTGGCGCGCGTCGATGCCGGCCGCGAGCCGCGGCGCGAGGAGTTCTCGCTCGCAGAGCTCTTCGACGAGCTTGCCTCGGGATCGCTCGGCAGCCGCTCCGCCGACGGCGTCGAGCTGGCGTGGCGGGTCGATCCCGCCCTCCCCCCGCTGCGGACCGATCGCTTCCGCATCCGGCAGATCCTGCAGAATCTCGTCGACAACGCGCTCCGCTTCACCGAGCACGGCAGCGTGCGCGTGACGGCCGAGCGTGCCGGCGAGGCCGTGCGCTTGTCGGTGACGGACAGCGGGCGCGGCATCGATCCCGCCGATCTGCCGCACCTGTTCGAGGTGTTCCGCCCGGGCGGCGACGGCAAGACGCGCGGCGCCGGAACGGGCTGCGGGCTCTATCTCGTGAAGCGGTACGCGGAGAGCCTGGGCGGCCGCGTCGAAGTCCGCAGCACTCCCGGCGAGGGCACCTGCTTCACGGTGGACCTACCCTTCCCCGTTTGATTCACCTCACGGGAGCACCGTCACCGTCGTGTCGCCGGCCGGTGACGACGTGATGCCGGTGACCGGATCCGTGGCCGAGATCACCGCCGATCCGGCGCCGGCGGCAGCGACGTCGCTGCGGTTGCCGTCGGCGTTCGTCGCAACCGCCACCGCCGGATCGCTGGAGACATACTCGACCTTCTGCGTCAGGTTGTTGCTCGAGCCGTCGTCGTAGTGCCCGGTCGCGGTGAGCGACGCGTGGTCACCGACGTGCAACGTCTTCGCCGTTGGCGCCAGCGTTATGCTCACCAAGTTTCCGAAGACGGTGAGCGTCGCGCTGTCGGCGTTCTTGGACGTCAGGCCGCTGACCGGATCGTGCACGCGGATCGTCGCGGACCCGGGTTGATGCCCCGTCGCTCTCCCGCGCGTACCGGCGTCGTTCGAGACCGTCGCGACGGTCTTGTCGCTCGAGCTCCACGCGACCTTTTGCGTGTAATTCTGCGTCGCGCCGTTCCCGAACTCGGCGATCGCGGTGAAGTTCGTGCTCGTCTCCTCGGCGATGCTGCGCGCCGCAGGCTGTACGATCAGCCGCCGCGGCGGGCCGTTCGGCGTCGGCGAGATCGTCGGCGTCGGGCTGCGCGTCAGCGTCGGCGTCGCGCTCCGCGTCGGGGTTGGCGTCCGTGTCTTCGTCGGCGTCGCGCTGCGGGTCGGTGATGGCGTCCGTGTCGCGGTCGGCGTCGTGCTACGCGTCGCCGTGGGGGTCGCGCTCCGCGTCGCCGTCGGGCTCTCGGTCGGCGTGCGCATGGCGGTGAGGGTCGGCGTCGGGGTGATCGTCGGCGTCCTGACGACGGTCGCGGTACGCGTCCGCGTCGGCGTCACGACCCCCGACGGACGCGGCGTGTGGGTCGGCGTCGCCGTGCGGAGTGGCGTCGGCGTGCGTGCCGCGGTGAACGTCGGCGGTCGCGGCGTCGCCGTCCGTCGCTCCGTCGGCACGACGAGCGGGGTGTCGCTCGGACGCGGCGCATCCTTGAGCGCCGGCACGCACACCTCGCTGAGCGCGGTCGCGTTCACGACCGCGGAGCCGAACGTCGTCTCGGTCGAGAGCGTCGCGCGGGCGAATCGCGGCTGCGGCGGCGTGGTACGCGCCGGCCGGGCGCGATAGCAGACGAGATGCTGGGGATTCTCGGGCGCGTCGGGATCGGCGCCGTTCAGATCGGCGGGCGCGCACACGCGCGCGGGTCGCGTCAGCGCCAGTGTGCGCGTGCCGATCTCGTCCGTGATGACGACGGTCCGCGGGGTGAAGCGCAACGACGTAGTAGCGGTGGCCACGGCCTTCGCGGCGTAGCAGGCGAACACCCAGGCGGAGGCCGCACCCGCGGGCGCGCCGCCGGTTCCGAGCGCGGCCGCCGCCGGCAGCAGGATGCGGTCGGCGCCGCGCACGGCGAGGCGCAGCGTCCCGAACTCGTCGGTGAGCTCGTGAACGGACACGATCGGCAGCGGCTGCGTCGGCACCGTCCGGGTGCGCGCGATCGCATACGCCTCGAGATGCGCGTCGCCCTCGAGCAGCGCAGTCCCGCCGACGTCGGCCGGCGCGCAGACGCCGAGGACTCGCCTGACGTCGCGGAGGTGCGCGTCGCCCGTCGCTGCCGATCCCAGGCCGTCGACGACGACGTCCGACGAGCGCGGCGTGAACTGCGGAAACGGCGGTGCGCCGCGCTCCGCGCGTGCTGGGAGCGCGCGGTAGCACAGATAGTGTTGGTCGCCGCTCGGCTGGCCGTGCGCTCGCCCGGCGACGAGCAAGGCGACGGCGACGGCGGTGATCGAGCGAACGATGCTCACGACGTGTATCCTCGGCGATCGCTGTTGGATGGAGGCGACGGTTGGAAGGCGGCGATGCGTGCGCAACGCGGCTCGTGACGACGCCGGCACGCACGAGCGGTGGAGCGCGACCAGGCGGTCGCGCCACTCAGGAGATTCTGCGAGGTCGCGCGGCTGCCTTCACGGACGGAAGCGCGCGGGTCGCGCGTCGACCGTCAGGCGGACGCCGCGCGACGACCGAAGTCCTGTGACTTGATGTAGGCGACCGTGCGCGCCATGCCCTCGTCGAAGTCGATGGTCGGCTTGAAGCCGAGGAGGCGGTCCGCCTTGGCGATGTCGGCGAGCGTATGTCGCACGTCGCCGGCGCGCGGCGGCGTGTGGCGGCAGGTCAACGGATGGCCGAGCTCGCGCTCGATCGCGTGCACGATGTCCATCAACGTGTAGCGCGAGCCGCACGCGATGTTGAATGCCTCGCCCGCCGCCGCCGGCGCTTCCATCGCGCGGAGGTTCGCCTGCACGACGTTGTCGATGTACGTGAAGTCGCGCGACTGCATGCCGTCGCCGTGCACCGTCAGGGGCACGCCGTCGAGGCCGGCTTGAATGAAGAGCGGCACGACGGCGGCGTACTGCGAATCCGGATCCTGGCGCGCCCCGAAGACGTTGAAGTACCGCAGGCTCACCGTCTCGAGGTTGTAGAGCCGCGTGAAGATTCGGCAATAGTGCTCGCCGGCGAGCTTCGACGCGGCGTACGGCGAGACCGGCAGCAGCTCCTGATCTTCACGCTTCGGCAGCGCCTCATTGGCGCCGTAGACTGACGAGGACGACGCCGCCACGACGCGCTCCACGCCCGCGTCGCGCGCCGCCATCAGGAGCTGCAACGTGCCGGTGATGTTCACGTCGTTGGTCGCGAGCGGATTGTCGACCGACCGCGGCACCGAGCGCAGCGCCGCTTGATGGTAGATGCCCGTGACCCCGTCGACGGCGCGGCGAACGGCATCCATGTCGCGCAGATCGCCCTCCATCACCTCGACGTCGGCAGCGAAGGACTTCAGGTTCTCGCGCTTCCCGCTCGAGAAATCATCGAAGATCCGCACTCGCTCGCCCGCGCGTACGAGCGCCTCAGCGAGGTTCGAGCCGATGAATCCTGCGCCTCCGGTTACCAGGTACATTGCGCCTCCTTCGAGAGCGGTACATCACGACAATAACCGCCCTCCGATGCACCGGCAACGCACGAATCATCCGATCGCCTGCTTGCCGCCGGGCACGCTCGTCGGGGCGACGAGCGGTTCGCCGTCCTCCTCTTGCGTGTCGACGGACCGTCCGACGACGGCGAGCGCCTTTCGCGCTCCGTCGAGGAACGCGTTGCGCAGCTTGTAGGCGGTCGTGTGACTCACTTGGTAATGGAGGCAAATCTCGCCCAACGACTGCTCGCGCTTGATGAGCGCCAGCGCCAGGGCAAACCGCTCCTCGGGCGTGAGCTTCTCGCGCTTTCTCATGACGTGTTGCTCCTTTGTTTGTACGTGACGTTCGGCCGCAGCATTCAGCGGCGGCATTCGTGGTGGGACGGGGGATCGGGTCGGTGGTGCTAGCGCAACGTGCCGCGGCGCAGCTCGTCCGGAGTCGCGGCGCGCACGGCGAGCACGCGCGCGCGGATGCGCAAGCGCTGCCCGGCGCCGCGGGTGTTGAAGTCGGCAATCACGTCGTCGCCTTCGACACCGATCAACGTGAACACGAGGCGCGCACCGTTCGCGGCGCGCACCTCGTACCGCTCGCCGGCAACGAGCGCGATCGCCGGCGGCAGCTGCGCGCGCGGCAGCCGGCGGACGAGCTCGTCGCGACGGGCGCCGTATGCGTCCTCGGGCGCGATCTCGATCGCGCGCTCATCCCCTGCGGCGAGACCTTCGACGAGCCGCTCGAGCGTGGGAAAGAGCTGCTCGTTCCCGTGCAAGTAGCTGACGGCGCCGCAGCGCTCCGTCGAGTCGACGACGGTGCCGTCCTCGAGACGCGCTTCGTACTCCAGCGTCACGACCGCATCCGCCTGCGCCCGCATCGGGGTGCTCATCCGGCCGCCTGCCGCGTCGCCGCGAGGGGGCCGAGGAGCGACCGCAATGTGTCGCGATCGCCGCCCGATCCACCCTTCAGGACGAGCGGCAGGCCGACGGCGTCGCCGCACGCGATCGTCGCCGCGGCAACGAGCGGCGCGACTCGTCCGTGTACGACGAGCTCGGTCGCGCCAACTTCGCGCAAGACCGCATAGCTGGTCTCGCCGCCGATCAGGACGAGCGCCCCCGCCGCGCCGCCGCGCAGCACTTCGCTCGCAACCCGGCCGAGGGCGCGCTCGACACGACGCCGCGCGACGGGATCGGCCGCCTTCGCGAGCCGCGGCGCCGACAGCACGGCGCTCCGTCCGGCGCACAGCGCCGCATGCGCGCGGGCGACGGCGGCGGCGTGGTTGGCGGCGGCGCCGCCGTCGCGGAGCGGGATGCGCTCGGCCAGGTCGGCCCGACAGAGCGCGTCGACTTGCGCCCGCGCCATGGAATGCAAGCTGCCGCAGACGATGAGCGCCGGCGCCGGCAACCGCGTGCGTTGCCCGGACCACCTTGGCGGCATCGCCGACCCGGTCGTCGACGGCGTGCCGGTGACGGCGCCGGGTGCGTCAACCCGGTTGCCGCCGCACATCCGCGCACCGACCACGGCGGCGACGCCGATCGATCCTGCGATGCAGAGCGGCCGCGGCAGCTCGAGCATGTCCTGCGTCGCGCGCGCGAGATCGTCGTCGCACTCGGCGTCGACGACGAACACGTCGACGCCGGCGCCCATCAGCGTGCGCGTGCGATGGTGGAGCCCGCCCGCCCGGATCGTCTCGAGGCTGATCATTTCGGTGCGTCGCCGGCTTTCGCGCGCGATCACCGCCACGACGGACGACTCCGCGCCCGGACCCTCGGGATCGGCCGCGAACTCCGTCTCGGCGAGCCGCCGGCCGCCGAACCACTGGCAGCCGCCGCGCGTCACCCGCCCCGCCGCGGGGACGGCGGGTGCGACGAACGCCGCCGAGGCGCCGAGGCCGTCGATCGCGCCATCGAGCTCGGCGCCGAGATGACCGCGGAGCGCGGTGTCGATCTTCTTCAAGAGAACGTCGATCGGCCGCCGGCGCGTGAGTCGCAGCACGCGCTCGTACGCCTCTGCGGCGCGCACCGCGCGGCTTTGGGTGTTGACCACGCAGACGGCGTCGTCGTGGTCGGCGGCGGGCCTGCCATCGACCGCGACACGCACGGTGGCGCCCGCCTCGGCGAGCTCCGCACCGACGTCACACGCCCCGGTCACATCGTCGGCGATGACCTCGAGCGACGTCATCGCATCAAGATCGCCCGCGCCGGCGCACCGTCGACGCCTTGGAGGTTGAGCGGCAGACACACGAGCGTATACGTCCCCGCGCTCACCGTGCTTAGATCAAGGCCCTCGATGATGAGGACGCCGCGTCCGAGCAGGCGCTTGTGTACCGGGAAGTCTTTGCTGCCGAACTGTTCGATGGAGAGATAGTCCATGCCGAGTGTCTTCACGCCGCACGCGAGCAAATGCTCGGCGGCGTCGAGGGTGACGTAGGTGAATCCTCGCTGAAATCCCGACCGCCGCCATAGCGCGGAGTTGTCGGTCTTGCAGAGCACGATGCCGTCGCGGGGAATGTCGTGCTCGGCGAGCGCCGCCGCGTCGATCGCGGCGCGATCGCGCAGATCGAGCACGGTCGCGGGACCGACGAAGCGATCGAGCGGGATGTGCTCCAGGGTCGTGCCGCCGTCGAGGAAATGCGCCGGCGCGTCGACGTGCGTGCCCGTGTGCGCGCCGCACGCGAGGTGCGTGAGGTTCGCCGCGTCACCGGACGCGATCGCGCGCACGCGCCGCACCTCGATCGCCGGATCACCCGGGTAGATGTGCATGCCCGGCTCGTCCTTCACCGAGATGTCCCAGAGCTCGGACACCGTCATGATGCGGTTCCGTGTCGTCGAAGCGATGACGGCATCACGCGGCGTGTTCGCCGGCGCGCCGGGCACCGAGCTCGGCGGCGACGCGGATCGCCTCGAGAAGATTCCGGTGATCCGCCGTGCCGGTGCCGGCGATGTCGAACGCGGTCCCATGGCCCGTCGAGGTGCGGATGAACGGCAAGCCGACGAGCAACGTCACGACCGTGCCGAAGCCGAGGAGCTTGACGGCACCCAGACCCTGATCGTGGTAGAGCGCGATCGTCATATCGTAGAGTCCTTGCTTTGCCTTGAAGAAGACCGTGTCCGCGGGCACGGGACCGATCGCGTTCACGCCCTCTGCGCGCGCGCGCGCGAGCGCCGGGATGATCTCGTCGATCTCCTCGCGCCCGAAGAGACCGCCTTCCCCTGCATGTGGGTTCAACGACGAGACGGCGATACGCGGCCCGGTCATCCCTTGATCGACGAGCGCCTCGTGGCCGAGCATCACCTTCTCGTAGACGCGCGCCTGCGTGACCTTATCGATCGCCTCGCGCAGCGACATGTGGTTCGTCAGCAGCATCACGCGCATGTCGCCGAGGAGGTTCACCATCGCGTAGCGCTTCGTACCCGCCATCTCGCCGAAGATCTCCGTCGCGCCTTCATAGTGATGGCCGGCCGCCCGCATCGCCTCCTTGTTGAGCGGCGCCGACACGATGCCGTGCACCTCGCCGGCGAGCGCGAGGCGCGCCGCCTCGCGCGTGTAGTGCACCGCCGCCTCACCGAGCGCCGCGTCCATGACGCCCATGCGCACACGCGCGCGGTCGACGTTGCCGTAGTCGAGGACCGCCGCGCTGCCGGGGCCGCCGTGCGCGTTCGCGGCGTGTTCGACGGTGTCCAGACGCAGCGGTACCCGCGCCTGCTCCGCGGCGGCGCGCAGCACGCCGACATCGCCGAGGACGACGGGCTCGCACCAGTCGTGCACCCGCGGGTCCGCGAGCGACTTGACGATGATCTCCGGGCCGATGCCCGCCGCGTCGCCCATCGTGATCGCGATCGTCGGCTTCTGCATCAACACCTCCTCATGATGAACGATATCATTCGTAACCTGCGGCACGGAGCGGCAGCGGCGGCGCGTGCGTCACGTCGGCGCGCGCACGTGCGGCGAGGACGCTCGCGTAGATCGCCTCGACCTGATCGAGCACGCGGTCCCAGCCGTACTCGTCCTCGACGGTACGCCGCGCCGCGGCGCCGAGCGCGGCGCGCAGTCCCGGCGAGCGCAGCAGGTGCAGGATCGCAGCGGCATAGCCGCGAGCGCTGCCGTCGGCGACCACCCAGCCGTTCACGCCGTGGCGCACCGCCTTGGCCGATCCCGCCGAGACGACGACCGCCTTTCCCGCAGCCATGTAGTTGAGCAGCTTCATCGGAAATCCCGACCACTCACGACGCGGACAGAGCGCCACGTCGGCGGCTTGCAGCAGGTCGCGCACCGTCGCGAAGTCGGCGGCGGTCACGATGCGCACGCCGTCGGTCCGCGCGGTGAGCACGCGCCGCACGGATCGCGGTGCGGCGTGCGTCGCGAGCACGAGGAGCGCATCGGGCACGACGTGGCGTATGCGCCCGATGCTCCCCAGCAAGAGCTCGACGTTTTGATAGCCGTCGAGATTCCCGGCGTACAGCAACAGGGGGCGGCTCCCGAACGCGAAGCGGGCACGGATTGCCGCGACGTCGCCCGACGAGCGCGCGGGGAACTCCTCGACCGAGCCCCCAGGCGCGACGAGATCGACCGCTCCGACGCCGCGCGCGCGCAAAAAGTCGACGAGCTCGTGGCAGATGGCGATGCAGTGGTCGGCACGTCGCGGCACCTCGCGGTCGGCGAGCGCGCCGAGAGCGCGCGCCGCACGCCGCGCCAGCGCGCCGCGAAAATACGTCGGCAGCTCCTCCGCGAGCGCGTTGTGGCTGTGATACACGACCGGCACGCGCGCGAGCCGTCCGGCTGCGAGGCCGACCAGCGCCGCCTCGTAATTGTGCGCGTGAATGATCTCGATCCGCTCGTCGCGCACGACACGCCACACCTTCGCGAGGAGCGCGGCGTCGAGCAGCAGCTTCGCCGCACGCGGCCCGGAGCCGCGGGCGCGACACCCGGGAATCGCCGGAATCCGGCGCACGGGGACGCCGGTGAGCGCGTCTTCCAGCCCTTCCGCGTAGGCGACGACGACGACCGCGTGGCCACGCGCCTGCAGCCCCTCCGCCAGCCGGCGGATCAGCAGCTGCGATCCCTGCAGCGTCGGGAATGGGCATGCGGCGACGATCGCGATCCGCGACGTCACCGCTCCGCTCCCTCGAGGTAGCCGAGCGCGACGAGCCGCCGCCAGAGCTCGTCCTCCTCGCCGGCAGTGCGTGCAGACGGCTCGCCGGCAAAAGCTGCGAGCGTCGCGGTGTTGCCGCTCTCGGCACCCGCAGTGACGATCTCGCCGGCCACACCGGGAATCACCCGCCCGTCCATCCACGACGGCACCGGAAGGCCGGCGAGATGCAGCACGGTCGGCGCGACGTCGGTGATCGAGGCCGCGGCGCGCATCCCTCGCGGCACGGCCGGGCCCGCAAGTGCCCAGAGCCCGTCGGCGCGATGGCTGCCGTTCATGCCGCCGCCTTTCCCGGCGACGTACTCCGCCGGTGCCAGCGGGCGCACGCTCGCGCGCTCGTCGCCGGTGCTCGGCAGCCACACGTACGAGTAGCCGTTCTCGAGCGCGGGCTCGAGGACGAGGTCGGGAGCGCCGTCGACGCAGCCGCCGGTGTAGATCTCGTCGCGGCGATGGACGGCGGCGACGATGCGCGCGCCGCTCACCGGATGCCGCCACACGAGGAGATCGCCGCGCAGGCGTTCGAGCAGCGCCTCGTAATCGCGCCCGGGCGCGACGGTGCCGAGCGGATCGCGGCCGCGCACGTTCAGCCAGATGCTGGGCGCGTAGTTGAGCTCCTCGGAGAAGGCGCCCGTCCGTACCAGATGGATCGCGCCGAACCGTGACCACGCTTCGAGTCGGCGCGCGAGGCCGCGGCCGCGCCGCCGGACGGCGCGCTCCTGGGCGCGGCGCGGCAGCGCGCGCAGCGCCAGGCCGCGTGCGCCGCGAACGACGCGCGCCGGAACCGTGCGCGCCCCCGCGTGAAAGCGGAGCAGGCCGCG
>Ga0137359_10005373_pt1 | contig 10550 bp, 11 predicted proteins | sample Mad1_40_16metaG_FD_108281 | JGI IMG/M metagenome (GOLD analysis project Ga0137359, IMG submission 108281) | Vadose zone soil microbial communities from Angelo Coast Range Reserve, California, USA - Mad1_40_16 metaG | ecosystem: Environmental > Terrestrial > Soil > Vadose zone | place: USA... | reverse complement strand
AGGTGATCACATACGGTAGCGGCATGACGCTCGCCCAGATATCCGCCAGCCAATGCAGCCAGGATGCGTCGCATGCTGGCGCGGCCGGAGCGGTTTTCGCGGAGGTGGCCTATCAAAGTGAAGGCCGGTGGCTCCGCCATCGCGTCGTGCCCATTCCGCAAGGCATGGCGCTGAAGGAGGGGCAGGCGGTCTACATAAATGTTCCGTCGTGTGCGCTTGCGCGCCGTGGATAAGTGATCGTCGATTCCGCGGAGTGGGGAATCCTGTGGCCAGCATTCATCGCCGGAGTGCTGGTCACGGCGACTCATGTGCCCCTCGGCATGCAGGTGCTCGATCGCGGCATCGTGTTCATCGACCTCGCGATCGCGCAGGTCGCCGCGCTCGGCGTAATCATCGCCGACTACCTCGGCTGGTCGCCGACCGGGATCGCGGTGCAGGTGGCGGCGCTCAGTGCCGCGCTCATCTGCGCGGCGCTGCTCACCTGGACCGACAAGCGCTGGCCGCAGGTGCAGGAGGCGATCATCGGCGTGGTGTTCGTGATGGCCTCCAGCGCGGCGATCCTGGTGCTCGCCAAGAACCCGCATGGCAGCGAGAACCTGAAGGACTTGCTCTCGGGGCAGATCCTCTGGGTGAATCCGGGCCGGCTGCCGTACGACGCGCTTTTCTATGGCTTGATTCTCATGCTGTGGTTCGGCTTCCGCGAGCGTCTCGGGCGCATGGGCTTTTACGCCCTCTTCGGCTGCGCGGTGACGGTTTCCGTGCAGCTGGTGGGCTTATTCCTGGTCTTCACGACGCTCGTCGTGCCGGCGCTCGCGACTTTCTATTCCCGGCATTTGCGCCTGCCCAAGGCCTACAGCGTAGGGGTGTTGGGCTATGCGCTCGGCCTGCTCGTTTCCGTCATAACCGACCTGCCGTCCGGCGCCATGATCGTGTGCACCATTGTGGTGATCGGAATGGTGTTCGCGTCGGTGCTGAAGCCGCGCCCAGCGGCATGAAACCGCACGCATAGCATGGCGCATTTCCGCCGTCCGCTGGCTGCAGCGGCGACGCTCAATGGTGCGATCTTTCTCGTCGAGGCGATCGCGGGCTATCGAGCGAACAGCCTCAGCTTGCTGATGGACGCGGTCCATAACCTGTCGGATCAGGCGGCCCTGGTGTTGCTCTATCTTGCGCTCGTGTTGCCATCCGGCGTTTCGCGCACGCTGCTGCGCTCGGCGAATCTCTTCAACTCAGTAGGCCTGGTGGCGGTGAGCGGCTTGCTTCTCTGGCAGGCCGCGCAGCATGTTCTCGCCCCGACGCCGCTCGCCGGCGCGGTGCCCGCGTTCGTCGGCCTGGCGGCCGCCGCCGGGAACTGGGGCGTGGCGCGGCTGCTGCGTGAGCCGGCGCAGGTGAGCGTCGCCGTACGGCTTGCCTATCTTCACAACCTCGGAGACATGTGGGTCTCGCTCGCCCCGGTGGCGGCCGGAATCCTGGTCGCCGGCACCGGCTATTTCGCGTTCGATGCGCTCGCCGCCGGGGCAATCGCACTATGGATCATCGGCACGACGCTCCGCGAAGTCGTAGTGTCGCGCGATGAGCTTATCTGGCCGCAAAGGCTTGATTGCGGGCATCCGCGGTCGGGCAGACTGTAGGATTACGAGCGCAATGCACCTTCTCCGCACGGCCCTTTGGGCAGGCTTCGCCGCCTTGTGCTTCGCCCGCCCCTCGCTCGCGACGCACAGCGTGTTCGCCTGCGAGCCGGAGTGGGCCTCGCTTGCGCAGGAGCTCGGTGGCGCCGAGCTCACGGTCTTCTCCGCCACGACCGCGTTCCAGGACCATCATCGCATCGAGGCGAAGCCGAGCCTGATCGCGCGCATGCGCAACGCCGACCTCGTCGTTTGCACCGGGGCCGAGGTCGAAATCGGCTGGCTGCCGGTGCTGCTCACGCAGTCGGGCAACGATCGCATCCAGCCGGGCACGCCCGGCTATCTGGAGGCCGCGCAGTACGTCGCGAAGATCGAGATACCGAAGGTCATCGACCGGGCGCTGGGCGACATGCATCCGTCGGGGAATCCGCATGTTCATCTCGATCCGCGCAACGTGGCGAAGATTGCCTATATCCTCTCCGCCCGCCTTGCGGAGCTCGACCCGGTGAACGCGCAGCTCTACACGAAGCGCCTGCAATCGTTTAGCGAACGCTGGCAGGCGGCGACCAAGCGCTGGGAGGCCGAGGCGCGGCCGCTCAAGGACGTTCCGCTGGTTGTCTACCACAAGGATTATTCGTACATGATCCGCTGGCTCGGCCTGCGGGAAGTCGACACGCTCGAGCCAAAGCCCGGAATCCCGCCAACGCCGACGCATCTCGCCGAATTGATCGAACGCGCCAAGCGCGACCGGCCGAGCGTGGTGGTGTACTCGCCATATCAGAACGTACGGGCGGTCGAGTTCCTTTCCGAGCGCACCGGCGTTCCCAAAGTGATGCTGCCCTTCACTGTTGGCGGTACGCCGAAGGCGAAGGACTTGTTCGGCTTGTACGACGATTGCATAGAGCGGCTGCTCCTGGCCGTCACCAGGCGCGGCTCCGACTGACTTGAATTTCCGGGCAGCGCCCTCAACATAAACGGTCTCACCTGCATGCCTGAATTCCACGGCACCACCATCCTTTCCGTGCGCCGCGGCTCGAGTGTCGCCTTGGGCGGCGACGGGCAGGTGACGCTCGGCAACGTCGTCGTCAAGAGCGGGGCGAAGAAGGTGCGGCGGCTGCACCAGGATCAGATCCTCGCCGGCTTCGCCGGCGGCACGGCGGACGCCTTCACGCTCTTCGAGCGCTTCGAGGCGAAGCTCGACAAGCACCAGGGCAACCTCATGCGCTCGGCGGTCGAGCTCGCCAAGGACTGGCGCACCGACCGCATCCTGCGCCGGCTGGAAGCGATGCTCGCCGTTGCCGACCGCGAGCATTCGCTCATCATCACCGGCGCGGGCGACGTGCTCGAGCCCGAGCTCGGCATTGTCGCCATCGGCTCGGGCGGGCCGTTTGCGCAGAGCGCGGCGCTCGCGCTGTTGCAGAACACGCAGCTTGGCGCGCGCGACATCGTCGACAAGGCGCTCGCCATCGCCGCCGATCTCTGCATCTACACGAACCACCAGCGCACCATCGAAGTCCTCGAGTAGAAAAGGGGTCAGAGCAATTTTTCTGTAACAGGTGTTTCCGGAAAATTGCTCTGATCCCGTTTCGGAGGTTTAGGTCATGAGCGGCATGACGCCGCAGGAAATCGTCCACGAGCTGGACAAGTACATCGTCGGGCAGGGGCGAGCGAAGCGCGCGGTAGCCATCGCGCTGCGTAACCGCTGGCGGCGCCTGCAGGTTGCAGAACCCCTGCGCCAGGAGATCACGCCGAAGAACATCCTGATGATCGGCCCGACGGGCGTCGGCAAGACCGAGATCGCGCGCCGCCTGGCGAGGTTGGCCGATGCGCCGTTCATCAAGGTGGAGGCGACGAAATTCACTGAAGTCGGTTATGTGGGGCGTGACGTCGACACGATCGTCAGGGATCTGGTGGAGATCAGCGTCAAGCAGACGCGCGAACAGGCGATGAAGCGGGTGCGCGCGCGCGCACAGGAGGCGGCCGAGGAGCGCATCCTCGACGTGCTTATCCCCACGGCGCGCGGCGTGGGCTTCCAGGAACGCTCGGCGGAAGAGAGCGCGACGCGCCAGAAATTCAGGAAGCGGCTGCGCGAAGGCGAGCTCGACGACAAGGAGATCGACATCGAGGTCGCGGCAGCGAGCCCCAGCATGGAGATCCTCGCGCCGCCGGGCATGGAGGAGCTCACCTCCCAGATCCAGGGCATGCTCTCGAACCTGGGCGGCGGCCGCCGGCGGCTGCGGCGCATGAAGATCCGCGAGGCGGCCGGGATCCTCACCGAGGAGGAGGCGGCGCGCCTGGTGAACGACGACGAGCTGAAGAGCCGCGCGCTCACCAATGCGGAGCAGAACGGCATCGTGTTCCTCGACGAGATCGACAAGATCACGAGCCGCTCGGAAGTGCAGGGGGCCGATGTTTCCCGCCAGGGTGTACAGCGCGATCTCTTGCCCCTGGTGGAGGGCACCACCGTCTCCACTCGCTACGGCATGGTGAAGACCGACCACATCCTCTTCATCGCCTCGGGCGCTTTCCATCTGGCAAGGCCCTCCGACCTGATCCCGGAGCTGCAGGGGCGCTTCCCCATCCGGGTGGAGCTGGACCCGCTGTCGGTGGATGACTTCGAGCGCATCCTCACCGCGACCGACGCGAGCCAGGTGAAGCAGTACCAGGCGCTGCTCGAGACCGAGGGCGTGAAGCTCGACTTCAAGCCGGAGGCGATCCGGCGCCTCGCGCAGATCGCCTACCAGGTGAACGAGAAGACCGAGAACATCGGCGCGCGGCGGCTATACACGGTGCTCGAGAAGCTGCTGGAGGAGATTTCGTTCGACGCCGGGCGCCACGGCCCGGGCGAGATGACGATCGATGCCGCGTACGTCGATGCGCGGCTCGGCGACCTCGCTAAGGACCAGGATCTGGCGCGCTACGTTCTCTGAGCTCCGCTTCGAGGCAAGCTCGGCAGAGGCAGTCCCGCCCGGCGATGGGTTGAAGGGCCGGTAGCTCCTCGCACCAGCAGGCTTCCTCGTCCGCTCCGCAGCGGAAGGGCTTCTTGCACCGGGCGCAGGCCAGCTCCCTCATGCGGCCAGTCTACCGGGGCCTTGAAATCCCGTTGGCCAGCCCTATCTCCCTGGTACTGCCACAAGACAAAGGAGATATGCAGATGGCAAACGTTACGCGATTCGACCCGTTCACTGACCTGGTCGACGACCTGTTCAAGGGCTTTCTCGTGCGTCCGCTGGCGTTCGAAGGCCGTGCCGAGTTCGGCACGCTGCCGCGCGCCAAAGTGGACGTGACGGAGAAGAACGGCGCCTACCTGGTCAGCGCCGAGCTGCCCGGTGTGAAGAAAGACGACATCCACGTCACCCTCGATGGCGCGCAGGTGACGCTCGAAGCGGAAGTGAAGCGCGAGAAAGAAGCCGACAAGGAAGGGCGCGCGCTGCACACCGAGCGCCTGTACGGCAAGGTAAGCCGCAGCTTCACGCTGCCGCAGGAAGTCGATGAGGCGAAAGCCGAAGCGAAGTTCCGGGACGGCGTGCTGGAGCTCACGCTGCCCAAGAAGGCGGCCGCGCAGCGCAAGCAGGTCTCGATCCAGTAGCGCGGTCTAGCAGCATGGAAGGCGGGCGCCCCGCGGGCGTTCGCCTTTTTGTTTGTACTTTGTAGAATGCGGCGAGCATGAACGCGCCCTTCATCCACAACCCGCAGGCGGCCGAGAAGGCGCGCGTGCTGGCCGAGGCACTGCCCTACATCCAGCGCTTCCACGGCAAGACCATCGTCGTCAAGTACGGCGGCAACGCCATGACGGAGGAAGAGCTGAAGCGCGACTTCGCCTACGACGTCGTGCTCCTGAAGCTGGTCGGCATGAATCCGGTCGTGGTGCATGGCGGCGGCCCGCAGATCGAGCAGCTCCTCGCGAAGCTCGGCAAGAAAGGCGAGTTCGTGCAGGGCATGCGGGTCACCGACGCCGAGACCATGGACATCGTCGAGATGGTGCTCGGCGGCCAGGTGAACAAGGAAGTCGTCGAGCTCATCAACCAGGCGGGCGGCAAGGCGGTGGGGCTCACCGGGCAGGACGGCGCCTTCATCCGCGCGCGCAAGATGCTCTTGCCCTCGAAGGAGAACGGCGCAATCGACCTCGGGCAGGTGGGCGAGGTGCAGTCGATAGATCCTTCGGTCATCCAGGCGCTGGAGGCGGGCGGCTTCATTCCGGTGGTCGCGCCCATCGGCACCGGTGCCGATGGCACGACCTACAACATCAATTCCGACCTCGTCGCCGGCAAGCTCGCGGAGATCCTCGCGGCCGAGAAGCTCGTGGTGATGACGAACACGCCGGGCGTGCTGGACAAGCAGGGCAAGCTCCTCACCGGGCTCACGCCGAAGAAAATCGACGATCTGGTGCACCAGGGCGTGATCTCGGGCGGCATGCTGCCGAAGATCGGCTCGGCGCTCGATGCGGCCCGGAACGGCGTGAAGAGCGTGCATATCATCGACGGGCGAGTGCCGCACGCTCTGCTCCTGGAAGTGCTGACCGACCAGGGAGTCGGGACGCTCATCCGCAGCCAGTAGCTGTGAGTATCGCCCGCAGATGGCGGTGAGGCTCGCCAGAATTCAGCCATCGCGGCGGGTGTGGATCTTCGATCTTGATAACACCCTGCACGATGCGCGCGCGCGCATCTTCCCGGCGATGCACGAGCAGATCAATGCGTACCTGCGGCGCTATTTCGGGGTGGATGCCGCGGGCGCGGACGAGATCCGCAGCCGCTTCTGGCGCACCTATGGCACGACGCTGAACGGCCTGATGCGCCACCATGGCGCCGACCCCCGGCACTTCCTGCGCGAGACCCACGTATTCCCGGAGCTGGCGGAGATGGTGGTGCACGAGAATGCGCTCAAGCACGCGCTGGCGCGCCTCGGCGGCACCAAGCTCGTGTTCTCGAACGCGCCGCGCCACTATGTCGAGGAGGTGCTGCGCGTCATGGGACTCGCGCGCACCTTCCACGGCGTGTACACCATTGAAGATGCGCGCTATCGCGGCAAGCCGGCGTTGCACGGCTTCCACGTGCTGCTTAAGAAGCACGACCTCGACCCGCATCGCTGCGCGTTTATCGACGATGCGCTGGAGAACCTGCGGGCGGCGCATCGCCTGGGGATGTCCACCGTCTGGGTGTCGCGCGAGCGCCGGCGCGTGCCGTTCGTCGATTTGCGCGTGCGTTCGGTGGTCGAGCTGCCGCGCTTGGTTTTCAGAACAGGCTCGGCTTAGAATTCCAGCCCCCAGCTTCTCATCCCATGCCCCGAGCCAAAGGCGAACGCAAGCTCGAGATCTTGAAGGCGCTCGCCCGGATGCTGGAGGCGCCGAAATGGGAACGCGTCACCACCGCCGGGCTCGCCGGGTCGCTGGGGGTCTCCGAGGCGGCGCTCTACCGCCACTTCGCATCGAAAGCGCAGATGTACGAGGGCCTGATCGAGTTCATCGAGAGCTCGGTGTTCACGCTGGCAAACCGCATCACCCAGGACGAGGCCGACGGCCGCAAGCAGTGCGAGCAGCTGACCGAGATGCTGCTCGCCTTCGCCGAGAAGAACCCCGGCATGGTGCGCGTCATGACGGGCGATGCGCTGGTGGGCGAGCACGAGCGGCTGCAGACGCGCATGAACCAGTTCTTCGACCGCTTCGAGGCGACGCTCAAGCAGTCGCTGCGCGTCGCCGAGGACGGCGAGGCTGCGGCGCGCGCCAACGCCATCCTGCGCTACGCCATCGGCTGCATGCACCAGTTCGGCAAGAGCGGCTTCGCCAAGAAGCCCAGCGAGAGCTTCTCGGCGCAGCGCAAATATCTATTGACCTAGCCGCAGACGCGGCAGGCCGGATCCTGGTTGACCTTGACGGTGCGCCAGTCGGCGGCGAGCGCGTCGATGAGAAGCAGGCGGCCGCTCAATGATTCGCCGGTGCCGACCAGCAGCTTGATGGCTTCCATGGCCTGGATCGCGCCCACCATGCCGGTGAGCGGCGCGAACACGCCCATTTGCGAGCACTGGACCTCCTCGACCTCGGCGTCCTCGGGGAACAGGCAGGCGTAGCACGCCGCTGCGGGCTGGCGGCGGTCGAAGACCATGACTTGCGCGTCGAAGCGGATCGCAGCGCCCGACACCAGGGGGCGCCGATGCGCGACGCAGGCGCGATTGACGGCGTGGCGCGTGGCGAAGTTGTCGGTGCAATCGAGCACCACGTCGGCGTCGCGCGCGAGCTCATCGAGCTCGTCGGCCGACACGCGCGCGGCGAGCGGCACGACGTGGACCCCGGGGTTCATGGCAAGCAGCGCGCTGCGTGCGGCAAAGGCTTTCTGCGCGCCGACCGATTCGGTGCGATAGAGGATCTGGCGCTGCAGGTTGGTGAGGTCGACCTTGTCCGGATCGGCGAGCGTCAGGCGGCCGATGCCGGCGGCGGCGAGGTAGAGCGCGGCGGGGCAGCCGAGCCCGCCCGCGCCGATCAGGAGCGCGCGCGCCGCGCGCAGCTTCTCCTGGCCCTCGATCCCGATTTCCGGGAGGAGGATGTGGCGGCTGTAGCGGAGAAGCTGCTGGTCGTCTATTAGTGCGCGGAGAAGCCGCTCGTTAATTCGTCTTGGTCGACTGCGCGACCGTCGGCGCCTGGCTCTTCACCGGCTCGCCCTTGAGATAGGCGATCGCCTGCGTGAGCTGGAAGTCGTCCTTCGAGCCGAAGTCGATCGGCTTGAACTCCGCCGGCGTCGGCGCGGGCACGGTGCGCGCGCGCGGCGCGGCTTCGGTGCCTTTGCCCGCTTCCTTCTTCGCCTCGGCCTTGCCGCTCTCGAGATGGCGCTGCAGGTCCGCTTCGCGCACGCGCGTCGCGGTGTCGCTCGGGTCTTCGACTACGACGTCGGGCGTGATGCCGAGCGCCTGGATCGAGCGGCCGTTCGGCGTGTAGTAGCGCGCGGTGGTGAGCTTGATCGCGGTGTTGTTGCCGAGCGGCATGATGGTCTGCACGGAGCCCTTGCCGAAGCTCTGGGTGCCCATGACGATGGCGCGCTTCTGGTCCTGCAGCGCGCCGGCGACGATTTCGGAGGCGGAAGCCGAGCCGCCGTTCACGAGCACCACCATCGGCACGCTCTTCACCGCGGCCGGCAGCGACTTCAACACGTCTTCGCTGCGCCGCGCGTAGTCGTCCGGCGAGGCGTAGAACTTCTTCTTCGCATCTTCCGCGCGGCCGTCGGTGGACACGACGAGGCTCTTCGGCTGCAGGAACGCCGCGCTGACCGCGACCGCGCCGTGCAGGAGGCCGCCCGGATCGTTGCGCAGATCGAGCACCAGGCCCTTCACCTGCCCCTGCTTGAAGAGGTCGTTCAGATGCTTCACCAGCGACTCGGGCGTGCCTTCCTGGAAGGCGCGCACGCGCACCCAGGCGTAGCCCGGCTCGTACATCTTCGAGCTGATGCTCTGCACCTTGATGATCGCGCGCGTCAGCGTCACGATGATCGGCGCGCTCTCGCCCTTGCGTGTAATGGTGAGCGTGATCTGGGTGTTGGGCTTGCCGCGCATGCGCTTGACCGCATCGTTCAGCGTCATGCCCTTGACGGGGGTGTCGTCGAGCTTGACGATCAGGTCGTTGGGTTTGATGCCCGCCTTGAACGCGGGCGTGTCCTCGATCGGCGAGATCACCTTGACGAAGCCGTCTTCCATGCCGACCTCGATGCCCAGGCCGCCGAACTGGCCCTGTGTGCCGACCTGCAGCTCCTTGAACGCCTCCTGGTCAAGATAGGCGGAGTGCGGGTCGAGGCCGGTCAGCATGCCGTTGATCGCCTCGGTGAAGAGCTTCTTGTCCTCGACCGGCTCGACGTAGTTCTTCTTGATCGCGTCCACCACCTCGGTGAACGCGCGCAGCTCTTCGATCGGCAGCGGCGCGCGTGTCGCGCGGTCGGCGATCGCCTGGAAATTCAGGCTGATGAGCACGCCGGCGACCGCGCCGACGAGGATGAATCCGATGGAGCGAAGCTTTTGCATGGTCAGGGGGGGTCGCCTATTTCAACGTGACCCAGCCGAGCGGGTCAAAGGCGCGGCCTAAGTGCCGCAATTCAAAGTATAGACCGGTTTCCTCGTTACCACCGCTCGCGCCGGCCGTCGCGAGCGGTTCGCCCGGGCGCACTACGTCGCCCACCTGCTTAAGGAGCGAATCGGCGTTTGCATAGATGGACAAATAGTTCTCGCCGTGGTCCACGATCATGAGGTTGCCGAAGCCGCGCATCCAGTCGGCGTAGACGACTTGCCCGCCCGCCACCGCCCTCACGGGCTCGCCCTGCGGCGCGCGGATGAAGACGCCCTTGGCCTCGACGCCGCTTGCTCCTCTTGGAGCGCCGAAGCGCCGCGTCAGTTCCCCTCGCACCGGGAGGCGCAGCTTGCCGCGGAGCTGGGAGAACGCTTCGGTTTGTAAAGTTGCATCGGGGACCGCTTCGACGCGCGCCAGCGCGCGTCCGAGGCCCTCGACCAGGCGCGCGAGACGGCCTTCGTCGGCCCGCAGGACGCCGATCTGGCGGCGGCTCGCCCGCAGCTCGCGCCCCAGGCGCGCGAGCACGCGCCGGCGCGCCTCGCGCTCGCGCAGGATGCGGCTGCGGTCGGCGCGGCTCGCCTGCTCCACAGCGTCGAGGCGCGCACGCTTGACGTCGGCCTCGCGCTGGAGTGCGGCGAGCGCCTCGAGCTCGGCGCGGTGCGTGGCGACGAGCTCGGCCGCAGCGCGCGAGAGATACGCGATGTATTGCAGGCGCCGCGCGAGCTGGCCGGGATCGTCGCCGGAGAGCGCGGCGCGCACCAGCTCCGGCGCGGCGAGCCCCTGGCGCGCGCGCAGCACCGCTTCCACCGCGCCCTGCCTCTCGGCGAGCGTGCGCTCGAGTGCCTGGCGGCGCTGGGCGAGGCGGGCGGTGTCCGCCTTGAGTT
>Ga0137359_10005369_pt1 | contig 10555 bp, 7 predicted proteins | sample Mad1_40_16metaG_FD_108281 | JGI IMG/M metagenome (GOLD analysis project Ga0137359, IMG submission 108281) | Vadose zone soil microbial communities from Angelo Coast Range Reserve, California, USA - Mad1_40_16 metaG | ecosystem: Environmental > Terrestrial > Soil > Vadose zone | place: USA... | reverse complement strand
GCTGGATGATCCACGCGTGGATCAGGCCAATCAGGAGGCTGCACAACGCATGATCGCCGCACGACCGCGTCTCGTGGACGTGCGACCGGCGGGCGAGGTAATCCCGGGCATGCATAAGCACCTGCTGCTGCACGCGGGGCCGCCCATTACCTGGGAGCGCATGTCGGGTCCTCTGCGCGGCGCGATCATCGGCGCGCTGATCTATGAAGGGCTGGCACCAGACCTGGCGGCCGCCGAGCAGTTAGCCGCCAGTGGAAATATCATCTTCGAGCCCTGCCACCACCACAACGCTGTTGGCCCAATGGCTGGCCTCATCTCAGCATCCATGCCTGTCCAGGTCATAGAAGAGCCAGTCTACGGGCACCAGACTTATAGCACCTTGAATGAGGGGCTGGGCAAGGTGTTGCGCTACGGCGCCAACAGTCCCGACGTCATAGCAAAGCTGCGCTGGCTGGAGCAGGTGCTGGGACCGGCCCTGGCCCGGGCGGTGGGTGCCATGGGTGGAATTGAAATAAAGTCCATCACGGCGCAGGCGCTGCAAATGGGCGATGAGTTACACAATCGCAATAAGGCGGCGACTTCCCTCCTCTTACGCGAAATCGCACCGTACCTGGTGGAGACGGGCACCTCCACCGCAGAGACTGCAAGTGTGCTGCGCTACATCCACGGCAATGACTTTTTTTACCTGAATACCTCCATGGCAGCCTGCAAGGCCATCACGCTAGCGGCGCACGGCATTCCTTTCAGCAGCGTGGTAACCACTATGGCGCGCAATGGTACAGACTTCGGCATTCGCGTAAGTGGGCTAGGTGAACGCTGGTACGTGGGTCCAGCGCAGCCGATCAAGGGGCTCTATTTCAGTGGGTACACGGAGGCAGACGCCAATCCCGATATCGGCGACAGCACCATCTCGGAGACCGCGGGCATAGGAGCATTCGCTATGGCGACCGCCCCGGCCATCGTGCAGTTCATTGGTGGTACGCCCGCCGACGCGCTGCAATACACATTGGAAATGTATGACATTACAGTGACTGAAGACAGTCAGTATCAACTGCCGCCCTTGAACTTTCGTGGGACACCCGAGGGCATTGATATCCGCCAGGTTGTGCGCCAGAATCTGCTGCCCATCATCAATACCGGCATTGCCCATCGCCTGCCAGGCGTAGGTCAGGTTGGCGCAGGCATCGTGCGCCCGCCCATGGAGTGCTTCGTCGCCGCGGTCCACGACCTGGCCACAAGCATTCAGGACAACTAATCGAGCAGCACATACTCTTCGTCAAACTCCCAGTCGTCGAGCGTGTCTATTTCTATGTAGGCGTGCGGGTCCAGGGGACGAATACGCTTGGAAAGGTGAATTTCCACAATGCGATTGTCGTTGGCGCCCAGCCCTTTGCAGAGTGCGTCCTGCGTTATTTTTAAGCCGCCGTCAAGGTCTCGCTGGAGAGGAGTTGCAAAGTAGTACTCGATATACAGCGCGAGGTAGCAGGTGCTCACGCGTTTCAGGAAGGACTCGTTCAGGATCCCTTGTCGCTCAAGATCAAGCAAAGCTTTTTGCACATCTGATTTATAGCGCAATGCCACTGGGGTGAGCTTACGATACCCCCGGGTATCAGTATAATACTGCTCATTGATGCTCGGAGGGAGCGGAAGTGTTAAGCATAACCGCGTAGCGGTACTCGTTGTTGGTCGTCGTTGTTGCACGTACTTGCCTACCTTCTATTGCCTGGCGCACGGCAGCACACCCTGAACGCACGCTTTCTATGCGTATCTCTCCCTGCTCACCTTAACACATTTGTTCTACAGATTCAAGCGGAGCGGCCACAATTACATTGCTCGCCAAAGATCATCCCATCTCGTTTTCCATGATCACCAGCAAACGTAAAGATGAAAATTAGTATTCCAGATGATACACTGTAGTATCCCAAATAGGGATCGTTTTGTGATGATAGTTCGCAACTATCGTGATAGAAATGCGATGCCAGTCCTCTACACTTGCTCTATGTGAGCAAAAGAGTGAGCTATGCGAACAAGTGAGTGGTAGCTACTCACAATTGCAACCATTGACGGACTCATCGTACACCGTTATAGAGTGCGAATCAGGATGGCTGTACGAGAGCAATGAAATCGTCGGAGTCAGATTTGTAGAATGATAACAAGAATTAAGCAATAGCAGAAAGAGAGAAAAGAGCATGGCACAACCAGAAGTTGTCGTCCTGAGCGGTGTACGTACCGCCATTGGAGACTTTGGCGGGGGCTTAAAGGACAAGCCCCCGACCGAACTGGGCGCCGCTGTTGTCCGCGAGGCAGTCACACGAGCAGGCATCCAAGCAGAAGAGGTGGGGCACGTGGTCTTCGGCAATGTCATCCATACCGATGTCCATGACATGTACCTCGCGCGCGTGGCCGCCATCAACGGCGGCCTTCCCGTCGAGACCCCGGCCCTCACACTCAATCGCTTATGTGGAAGCGGCCTGCAAGCGATTGTTTCGGCCGCCCAGACCATTTACATGGGCGATGCCAAAGTGGCGATCGGCGGCGGCGCCGAAGTGATGAGCCGCAGCCAATACTGGCTCCCGGCTGCACGCTGGGGCCAACGCATGGGGGATGGCAAGCTGATTGACGCGATGGTAGGAGCCCTCAGTGATCCCTTTGACGATTGTCACATGGGCATGACCGCTGAGAATGTCGCGGCCAAGTGGGGCATCACCCGGCAGGCCCAGGACGAACTGGCGCTGCAGAGCCACCAGCGGGCGGCAGCAGCCATCCAGGCAGGCTACTTCAAGGAGCAAATTCTGCCCATGGCATCCAAGGTCAAAGGGCAGACCGTCGTCTTTGACACCGATGAGCATGTCAAGGCGGACACCACCTTGGAGAAGTTGGCGAAATTGCGCCCGGCCTTCAAAGGGGATGGCAGTGTGACCGCAGGCAATGCCTCGGGTATCAACGACGCCGCAGCGGCGGTGGTGCTGATGGAGGCCGGTGAAGCCCAGCAGCGCGGGTTGCATCCTCTGGGTCGGCTGGTCGCCTATGCCCATGCGGGGGTAGACCCCAAATACATGGGCATCGGACCAGTGCCAGCAGTGCGGAAGGCGCTCGAACGGGCCAAGCTGACCATCAAGGATATGGATGTGATCGAGCTCAATGAGGCCTTTGCCGCCCAGGCGCTGGCCGTCATGCGGGACTTGGACCTGCCGCTGGATCGCACCAATCCCAACGGCAGCGGCATCTCGCTTGGGCACCCCATCGGGGCGACGGGCTGTATCCTGACGGTGAAGGCTCTGTACGAACTGCGCCGCATCGGAGGCAAGTACGCCCTGGTCACCATGTGCATCGGGGGAGGCCAGGGCATCGCTGCCATCTTCGAAGCCATGTAAGTGCGAACTATAATGAAGCATGGGATGACCAGCGGGTGAAACTCGCGTGGTCATCCCATGCTTGTGTGGATAATGTGTTGTTCTGCATGCTGTCATCGTTGTGTGATGGCTTGTGGCGGCGCTGTGATACAATCGAATTCATGAGGAGACAGAGCAGGTGCAAGACACACATTCGACTGCCGCCCATCGTTGGATGGGCGTACTGCTCATCGTCATCTCTGCCGCCGCGTTCGGCGCGTTGCCAATCTTGACGCGCCTCGCCTATCGCGCTGGGGCCGACCCTCCCACCGTGCTGCTACTCCGCTACGCCATCGCTGCGGTGGTGATGGTCGTGATAGTAGTGGCCCGTAAGACGCCATTGCCCCGTGGGCGTATTCTCTGCGGCCTGATCCTGATGGGCGCGGTCGGGTATGTCGGCCAGTCGCTGGCGTACTTTACGGCGTTGACCCTGGCATCAGCGAGCCTGGTCGCGCTGCTACTCTACTTGTATCCGGCCATCGTCACCATGCTGTCAGCCCTGTTCTTCAAGGAACGTCTCACGCCTGTGAAGCTCGGTGCGCTCCTCCTCGCGCTGGTTGGCACAGCGCTCACCATCGGACCTATGGGAAGTGGGCGCGTGCCAGGAATCCTCCTGGCTCTAGCGGCAGCTGTCATCTATTCCGGGTACATCCTGGTCGGCAGCCGTCTCATACCGCACGCCAATGCCATCGGGGCCTCGACCACGGTCATCGCAGCGGCAGCAGTGGTGTACACCGGCATTGTCGCAGTTCGTGGCCCCCTATTCCCCCACACCCTCCTCGGATGGGGAGCGGTAGTCGCCATTGCGCTGGTCTCGACTGTGCTGTCCATTGTCACATTCTTCGCTGGCCTGGAGCGGATCGGTCCAAGCAAGGCCTCAACCCTCTCTACTCTAGAGCCTGTCGTGAGTGTTGGGCTGGCTATCCTCATCTTGGGAGAGGCGCTTAATCCGCTCCAGGTTCTGGGCGGCGTGCTGATTCTGTGTGCAGTGCTGATCTGCAGCATCACGTGATCTACCGATGGCCGCAGGCGAGGAGATTCTCACAAACCTCATCAGCGGATACTTGATCTATCCATGTACAATAAGATAACTGGTTCTGCCAAGAGATCCAGGTGTCAGGTACCTCAGCAAGGTTTTATCATGCGCAGCGCACCCACACCGAATCATCCGGAGCAACGTATATAAAATAGGAAAGGAGAGTCGCGGCTGTGGAACAAATCAATGAGCAACATCCTCACAGAGGAGATTGGCTGCGCGAGATCGTCTTTGGACTCAACGATGGCCTGGTGACCACCCTCGTGTTCATCATGGCAGTGAGCGAGGTTGCTCGTGCACGGTTACTCCTTGTCGTGCTAGGTGAGGTGCTGGCGGGAGGGATCTCTATGGCCCTTGGGGGTTATCTTTCCGCACGGACGGCCAAGCAGGTCCTCGACCAGCGCATCGCTACCGAGCGCTATGAGGTTGAGCATGAACCGGAAGAGGAACGGGCAGAATTGCGTGCTATCTATCAAAGCAAAGGCTTGAGCGGCCCCTTGCTCGACCGGGTGGTTGGGTATCTGACTGCCAACAAGGAACGCTGGCACCGCGCGATGGTCCATGACGAGTTGGGGGTGGTAGCAGACACACACATCAATCCCTGGCTAGAAGGCTTGCAGGTGGGGATCTCCTTTGTGGTCGGTGGCCTCATCCCAACGGTGCCAGTGTTGCTCTCCCTGCCGCAGGTCCAATGGTGGGCTTATGGACTCACGGCACTGACTGCCCTGGTGCTGGGAGCGGTCAAAGCTCGCTATACCCGCCAGGGTCCAGTGCGTGCTGGGCTTGAATTTCTCGCGGTCGTCACCATCGGAACCCTGGCAGGTGTTGGACTCGGACTGCTCTTGCATGGAGCCTGAGTTCGGGTTGCGATCCCTCACAATGTCCACACCCTCGCATCACTAAACGCCACTTCAGTCGGCGTGTTTAGTCCAAGTGCCTTAGCAATAACTCCTATCATTCCATCACGGTAGTAATCAGGATGAGGGTCTTGTACCTCATCAATGTATTGCTGATTCACGTAAAGATCAAATTTGGGCCCCTGCGCCACTAATGCGATAACATTGGTTTGACCCGAACCCGGTATGATGTATGGAGAACGTCTCTCCGTCAATATTGGATTGATTGTAGCGTTCAATCTTTACCTCGTAGGCGAAGTCTTTGAAGCGAGGAGTTCTCCCAATGCACACGTGAAAATATACTGGATGCGTATTATCTCCATATACGCTCACGTGCAAGCCCCCTCCCTTGAAAACACAGTCAGGATAATTCGGCGGGTTCCACTCATAACCCTTACTGTCATCTCTCAAGGAATCATGGAGAGCAAATGTTCCCTTGCCAGGAAGGTAGGTAGGATAAGGAATCTCTGCTGGGGCTGTTTTAATGACAGCTATGGGAGTCGCAATCCTTGCACGAGAATCAGCGACACGCGAGGTTGAAACGTAGAAACCCACAATTCCTGCGATTAGAATCATCACAAAACCAAACACTAATATTCCGCTGCCTCTTGACCGGCGCTTTTGCAGTGGTTGACTAGGAGGCGTGCGCCTGACGTCAAGCATGACGTCAGGCGTAGAAACGGGAACAGTCTGTTGAAAGGAAGCGTGCTCCAAGGCCTTCCGCGCCTGTTGCATACGACAGAGCAAGCAGCCAATCCCGACGAGTCGGGAATAACTTCCCGGCGAATTGGGAATGCGTCTCATGACACGGGAATTCTTGCTCAGGTATGCTCTTGAGAGATGATGAGGACAGGGGATGAGCAGTTCGTCCTGGCTGTGCCTGGAAACGCCATCCCCCCCCACGAAAAGTTGATGAGTTTGTATGAGCACACGGAACAGCATGAAGCTGTTCAGAAAGGAGTGCCTTCGATGTCAACTGAAGACAACAAGGCAGATGTTCGTCGAGCCTTTGAAGAGGACTGGATCCAGAAAAATGCGGCTCTCCGACGCTCGGCTGGAAGGAGGTGGTCTCTGAGACGCCGAGTATTTCTCGCGCTTGCTTTAGGTCTGCTGCTCGCGACTCTTTGTGCCGTTCCCCTGCACGCGGCTGGCCCGCATGTGCTGCGCGTGGGCAGCTATCATGGTATTTCAGGACAATTCCAAACGATTCAGGCGGCGGTGAATGCCGCGCAGCCTGGCGACTGGATTCTCATCGGTCCAGGCGACTACCACGAGCAGGGCGCCAGTAACGATGGCGTGCTGGTAACGACGTCCAACCTTCACCTGCGAGGCATGGACCGCAACCGCGCGATCGTGGATGGCACGCTGCCCGGTGCTTCGACTTGCAGTTCCGACCCTGCCCTTCAGGACTTCGGCCCCAGTGGGAGCGGACGCAACGGCATCGAGGTCTTGAAGACTGATGGCGTCTCCGTGGAGAACCTGACGGTGTGCAACTTCCTGACCGACAATCGAGGGAACAACGGCAACCAGATCTGGTTCAACGGCGGCGATGGCAGTGGCACCATCGGCCTGGGGTCGTTCCGGGGGACGTACCTGACCGCCAGCTCGACCTACTACAAGGACAACACGTCCGCTCAGGCTCGCTATGGCATCTTCGCCAGCAACGTCAGCGGTCCTGGTCTGTTCGACCATGACTATGCGGGCAATATGGGCGATTCGTCGTTCTATGTCGGTGCTTGTGGGGACTGTAATGTCGTAATCACGCATGTGCATGGGCAGAACAGCCCACTTGGCTTTTCGGGTACCAATGCCGGTGGTCATCTCATCATCGAGAACAGCGAATGGGACCAGAACAAGGTTGGTATCGCCCCCAATAGCCTCAACAACGACGACTGGCCCTCGCCTCAGAACGGGGCCTGCCCTGCTGGTGAGACTGGTCCAACGGGAACCGCTTCCTGCACGGTGATCCGCGACAACTACGTCCATGACAACAATAATCCCAACGTGCCTCAGATCGGTCTCGCAAGCACGATAGCTGCGGGAAGCGGCATCGTGCTGGTCGGTGGCCAGAACGACACCGTGATTGACAACCGGGTCAGCAATCACGGGTTTTACGGTATCCTGATCTTCGACTACCCCGATGCGAGGACGCCGCCCACCACCAATCCCAACCCTTGTAGCGGTGGCATCCAGCTTGGCTCGATCTGCTACTTTGTCGGCTACGGCAACGAGGTGGCCAACAACTTCCTCATGGACAATGGCTTCTTCGGCAACGTGACCAACGGGGACCTGGCGGACAGCCATATCGCGAGCACTCCAGGCAACTGCTGGCACGGGAACTTCGACCCCCATGGGCTGACCAGTGCGCCTGCCAACATCCAGACCACGCTGGGAACCTGTGGCGTCGCGAACCAGGGAGATCCGACGGTCGAGGCTGTGGTCTTATGCGTGAACGGATATGCACCAGCCTGCGCTGGTCTGCCTCCGTTGCATTTCCCAAAGGAGACGGCTCCCGTCCTCCTGCCGATCCCTCGTGAACAGAGCATGCCCGATCCCTGCGCTGGTGTCCCGGCCAATCCCTGGTGTGAGCAAGCTTCACAGAGTAACCAGGGGAGCACTGCCTGGTTATCGACTTCAACGAGGGGAGCACTGACCGTCGCAGATCTGCCCATCCTGGCGGCTGCAGATCGCAAGAGAATTTGATCCCTACTCAAGAAAGGAGGTTTGAGGCGATGAAACGCTACCTACTTACCCTGATTGTGCTGGTGACACTGCTGAGTGGCTTGCTGGTGACGACCACCAGAGTTGCCCATGCTGATACCAGCAGTTGCATCACCCCCAACGGAACGAACGTCCTTCAGGGGACACTTGGGGGAGCCAACTACACGATTGCCGTCCCGTCGAACTGGAATGGCACGCTGGTCCTCTACAGTCACGGCTATGTTTTTCCCAATCAACCGCTCCTCTACCCGGCACCTGATGTTGGAACCGTTCCCACCATTCCTCCTGTTAGTGATACTCTGACTGAGGCTGCACTCTTGCAGCAGGGCTACGCGCTGGCTGGCTCCTCTTACAGCCAGAACGGCTGGGCGCTTCAGCAGGCGTTTCACGACCAGATTGCCCTGCTTAATCTCTTCGATACGACCTGCGGCACTCCGACTCGTACGATCGCCTGGGGTCACTCGGAGGGCGGTATCATCTCGGCCGGGCTGGTTCAACTGTTCCCCGATCGTTTTGCCGGTGCCTTGCCGATGTGCGGAGCGCTTTCCGGTGGCATCGGGACCTGGAACCAGGCGCTTGATAGTGCCTTTGCCTTCAAGGCCCTGCTGGCGGGGAACGCGCCACTGTCCATCGTGCATATTACCGATCCCACCTCTTCCTTTACTCTGGCCCAGCAACTCCTGGCACAGGCTCAGAGTAGTCTAGAGGGCCGGGCGCGCCTCGCCCTGGTCGCAGCTTTATCAGATATTCCTGGCTGGTCAGACCCCGCTTCGCCTGAGCCAGCCAGCACGGATTTCAAGACCCAGGAACAGAATCAGATCCCCTGGCTAAGCCATGACTTTGCCTACGCTTTCTTAGCTCGTGCGGAACTGGAAGCGCGTGCCGGTGGCAACCCCTCCTGGAATGTGGGGGTTGACTATACCAGGCAACTGGCACATTCATCCGATCGCGATGAAGTCATCGCCCTCTACCAGCAAGCCGGTCTGAATCTGACTCAGGATCTGCAGGCCCTACAGAGCGCTTCGCGCATCGTAGCTGATCCACCAGCGGTAGCGTACCTGAACAGCTACATCACCCTCAACGGGAACCTGAATATTCCTGTTCTGACGATGCACACGACTGGCGATGGACTGGAGCCCCCCGAGGAAGAGCGGGCCTATGCGAGCGTGGTCCACCCAAGCGGCGACACCAGCTTGCTGCGCCAGGTGTTCGTCCACCGCGCCGGTCATTGTACCTTCACTCCTGCGGAGACGCTGACGGCCTTCCAAACGCTGATTCAGCGCCTGGATACGGGCAGGTGGGAAGATGCGACCAATCCCGATGTGATGAACCAGGAAGCGGCGGCACTTGGTCCCAACCTCAATGTGCTCCGAGAACCCTTCCCGACCGGGACACTCACCTCAACACCGCCAGCTTTCCTCAATTTCCAGCCGACCCTCTTCCTGCGCCCATTCCCATCCAATGGCTCACAGTGAGCAATAAGGGAGGGCAGAGGGGACAACTTCCCCTCTGCCAGGCTCGGGGTTGTCGCCAGCTGAGGGAAAGCGTATGAGACCGCTGGTGAGCGCCAGGCGCTGCTTCACACTTCAGCTCCTTGATGAGGAGTGTTCCCCCCTTCATCAAGGAGTATACAAGGAACAAAAAGCCGCGTATAATGAAAGGCGAGGATCAATGGACCGCAAGTCTGAGCAGAAGACTGGCAGTGGGAGTATGCATATGCGGCTGCTTCCTACACCCGCACGGATAGGTATGCATGCAGAGCAGCTGGGCGTTGGCGGCACGCGCCTGCACGGGCGCTGGCTCCTCCTTGCCAGGATGCTCTGGCTCGCTATTTTCGCCCTCATGCTGGTGGTCTTCTGCGCAAACCTCGAGGTCGGCAACTACGGCCTGGCCATCACCATTCTGCTCATTGCCACCACCAGCATGTGGTTCGCAGTTAGCCTCGTGCTGTTCTGGCGCAAGTCCAGCGACTGGTTCATCCTGTTGTTTTCCCTGGTCCTCGTCCTCACGGGTGGACTCTTCTTTCCACCTCTTCCAATCGCGTTAGGGAACGACGGAGCCTGGTGGGCTCTCATCGATATCCTGGTGGTCCTGGCCACGGTGACGCTTAGCTTTGTGTATGCGTTTCCCGATGGGCGCTTTGTTCCCGGCTTCACGCGCTGGCTGGCCCTGGGGTGGATCGCCGTCTCACTCGTGCCCGTTCCCATCCTTGCTGCGGTTTATCACGGGAACTGGTGGTTGTCCCCGCCCTATACGCTGGTGCGCGTTGCTTTTTATTGCAGCCTGGCGCTGGCCATATTGTACCGCTACCGACGGAGGTCCACGCCAGTCCAACGCCAGCAGATCAAGTGGGTGGTCTTCGCCGCGACCATCGTCGTCGGATCGGTGAGCGTAGAAAACCTGGGGATGGGCGTGCTCCCCTCCTACTTCCCGGCGCTTGCCGTCTCACCCCAGCTCCATCACCTCGTCGCAGCACTGGCCATTAACCTCTTGTCCGTCCTCATCCCGCT
>Ga0137359_10005367_pt1 | contig 10556 bp, 12 predicted proteins | sample Mad1_40_16metaG_FD_108281 | JGI IMG/M metagenome (GOLD analysis project Ga0137359, IMG submission 108281) | Vadose zone soil microbial communities from Angelo Coast Range Reserve, California, USA - Mad1_40_16 metaG | ecosystem: Environmental > Terrestrial > Soil > Vadose zone | place: USA... | reverse complement strand
CTGTTTACACCTACAGCAAGAGCAAAGGCCTCTTTCCTGGAGTATCTCTGGAAGGCGCAGTGCTCGGGACGAGAAAAGAGGCAAACGCGCGCTATTACGGGCGGCCAGTGAACGCGGGCGATATTTTGCACGGCCGTGTCGCACCGTCAGCCGGTGCTGCGCGCTTGCGCAACGCCCTCGGTCGCTAAATCCGTTGGTCAAATCTCAGACAATCATTTTCGCGTAGCGAACGATTGTTGCGGGCGGACAACGGAACCGGTGGGAACCGAGCGACGTAGACGGGAAAGCCCGAGAGGGTTGACGAGCCGGGAGGCGAGTCAATCAATTTACTTTACAAACAGGCCGCCGCTTCGCCAGCCTGAGCGATGTGCGCTGGCATGTGATGATTTGTTCTTCTGTTGCCTTGCTGTCAGTGGCTCAAGCGCAGAATCAGGAGGGCAAACTCGTCGATCGCCTGCTCAGGCCGAACACGACGTTGCAAAACAGCGCCCAGAATAAAAAAGTGTCGGCGAGCACTGCGGTGATCGATAGCCGCGGAACGGTTGGCACATTCTACGTCCAACCCAAATCCAGAGAGAAAAGCTTTGCCGCAACGCGCGATTTTTCGACACGCGCGATTGCATCTCGATCTTTTCACGGCCGCGATCGAACGAAAGTCTCTTCGCCCAATCAGATATTGAATTCGCAAACGACTTACCCAACATCATCCGAGCCCGAGCTTCTTCCGGCCTACGATAGCGAGAAGAGCATTGGCGGCCGGAGATTTGCCAATCAGCGAACCTTTCTTGATCAGGGCAAGAGTCAAAAGGCCCTCAACCGCCAAAATCCGCCGCTGACGATCGAACAGGTGCGCGAATTACTGAACAAAAATAAATAGCGCACCGGCCCGGTGCACTATTCCTTAACGGATTATGCAACCGGACGAGGCGCTTGCGATTTTAAGACAAGGGGCCGCGCAAATCATTAGCGAAGCCGAGCTGCGCGAAAAACTCGCGCTTGGCCGGCCGTTGCGCGTAAAGCTTGGGGTCGATCCGACCAGTGCCGATATTCACCTCGGTCACACGATCGTCTTGCGCAAACTCCGGCGATTTCAGGATCTCGGCCATCAAGCTGTTCTCATCATTGGCGATTTCACTGGAATGATCGGCGACCCGAGCGGACGCTCAGCAACGCGTCCGCACTTGACTCACAAAGAGGTGATGGCCAACGCGGAAACTTATCGCAAGCAGGCTTTCAAGGTTCTCGATCCCGCGCGTACCGAAACCGTTTGCAACGGCGACTGGTTTCGCACGATGTCTTTCGAAGATGTAATTCGCCTGAACAGCCGTGTCACCCTCCAGCAGATGCTTCAGCGCGAAGATTTCCGGGCCAGGATCGACAAGCAACAAGCCATTCACGCGCATGAGATTCAATATCCGATCATGCAAGGCTGGGACTCGGTCATGGTGAAGGCCGACGTTGAACTGGGCGGGACCGATCAGCTCTTCAACATTCTGGTCGGCCGTGATTTCCAAAAGGAGGAAGGTATGCCGCAGCAGGTCGTTTTTCTTCTTCCGATCCTGGAAGGTTTGGATGGCTCCAAGAAAATGAGCAAGAGCCTCGGCAACTTCGTTGGCGTGAACGAACAGGCCGCGGACATGTTTGGAAAACTGATGAGCATCACCGATGAATTGATGGCCCGTTATTATCCGTTGCTGCTTGGGCGCGTACTCGACCAAAAGGCGCATCCGCTTGAGGCGAAAAAGCAACTCGCGTTCGAAATTGTGCAGACTTATCACTCCAGCGACGTTGCGCAAAAGACACTGGATGAATGGAACGCACGGTTCAGTGAGAAACGCCTGGCTGACGCGGAACTTCCGAAACTTAAGCCGCGCGAAGATGAAGCCGTCACAATCATCGTCGAAGCGTATTCAGAGGCGTTCGGCGTGAAGAAATCCCGGGCCGAAGTCAGCCGCTTGATCAAACAGGGCAGCGTCCAACTCGACGGAAAAAAAATTGTCGATCCAAAAGGAAAAGTTTCCTTGCGATCCGGTCAGGTTCTTCGACTCGACAAAACACACGCTGTCCGGATCGAGTGATCGGCTAAAAAACAGAAAGAGCACGAAGCGCAAGCCCCGTGCTCTTTCTGGAGTTGTTGCTGATGAAATTTACGCTGCCGCCGCCGTTTCGAACATCGGCAAAATCGGAGCGCGCTCGACATACGGGGCCGCGATGCCCTCAAAGTGCGCGCGGATGCTGCGCAATTCCGCCGTCACAAATGCGTCGACAAAATGCAAACGCCGGTCGAGCCAGGCAAAGAGTTTGTTGTTGATCTCGTAATGAACCGCGAGCGTGACCTCGGTGCAGTTTGGCCGGATCTCGGTGAAATCCACCAAGCCCATCAGGTCGATATTCCCGCCAACTGATTCGAAAGCGCATTGATCTGGCGAATCGCTCTCGATCGCGAGCAACACGGTTCGGGCTTGAAAACCGAGCGGCCCGCGGAAACTAAAATCGACCGTTTTCGAAGACGTCACAGTGGCTTTCGTCACCATCAGGAATTGCCGGCGATAGGATTGAATGCTGGCGAGCCGGGCTTTGCACTCGGCTAGCGGTTGACTCATATGAAGGGTTTTTTCAAGGAGCATATTAGTAGGGTTAAGTTGTTGGATTCTTTAGCAACGGCGGTGCCACCAGCTTTTACCCGGGGCAGGCCCGTTTCAGGGGGCATTTTGTGTAAATTTTATTTACACATGTGTCTATTCCATCGACAAACCCGCCTACCGAACCGACTCAATTATCTGGCTCCAAGCAGGAGGCAATTCAGTGATATTCTCGACCAGTCCGGGAAAGATCGGAACATCGACAATCTTCTCTAAAATCTCGGCGTTTGTCGCCGCAGCAAATCGGTTTCATCCCGGCGCAGCGCACACGCGACCCGCGCAGCAAACGCAAAAGTTGCACGATGGTGTGCGTTTTGCCGACACCCGTGTCCGTGCGGGTAACAAAAAAGCTCACGCGAATGCAATGTTACGCAGCGCGGACGCGCTCCGCTGCAATTGACTGCATCATCGAGCGGAAAATTTTGGCGCCGTCGGCGCTGCCGAGACGTTCATCGCACGCCCGGTCGGGATGCGGCATGAGCCCGAACACGTTTCGCTCGCGATTACAGATGCCGGCGATGTTTTCAATCGAGCCATTTGGATTCGCTTCAGGAACGATCCGCCCGTGGCTATCGGCATAGCGCACGATCACTTGTCGATGTTGATTCAAATCACACAGCGTCTGTTCATCGGCGAAGTAGCAACCTTCCCCGTGCGCCACTGGCATTCGCAACAATGTTCCCTCTGGGCATCCATGCGTGAACGCAGAGTCAGGAACTTCCACTCGCATCGTCACCATTTCGCAAACGAAGCGTAACGAACGATTACGCACCAGAGCACCCGGCAGTAAGCCCGCTTCACAAAGAATCTGGAAACCGTTGCACGTTCCGAGGACGAGCTTGCCTACGCGCGCGTCGCTCACCACCGCTTCCATAATCGGGGAGAAGCGCGCGATGGCGCCGCAGCGGAGATAGTCGCCGTAGGCAAAACCACCCGGCAAAACAATCGCGTCGTAATCACGCAGCGATGTTTCCTTGTGCCAGACGTACTCGGCACGCAGCCCGTCAATGCTGTTGATGCCAGCGACGCAATCCTGGTCGCAATTGGAACCGGGAAATTGAATGACCGCGAATTTCATCCGCATTCAGCGCGCGGTCGCAAAGCGGGCCGCCCGTTGCTCTTCGTGATAATCGTTCACGACAAGACAAGCGTGGATGACTCCCGGAATCCAGCCGAGAAGAGTCAACAGGATGCTGAGGAAAAAACTCCCGAGCCGCCCGGTCATCAAGACCGCCACCGGCGGAAGCACGACACAGAAAAAATATCGCAGTGCCTTCATTTCTTCCTTCTGACTGCTGACCTCCGACCTCTGACCTCTGACTTCTGGAGTTCGTAATCTTCGATCACCGGATTCGAGAGCAGATCGCGGCAGAGATCGTGCAATCGTTTTTCAAGATCGACATCTTCTCCCTCGACGTCGATCTCCATGTATTTGCCGATTCGCACGTTCCGCACTTCCGGCATCCCGAGATGACGCATGGCATCGCGGACGGCGTTGCCTTGGGGGTCGAGCACCGCCTCTTTCGGCTTCACGATTACGTTCACTTTCATCGCGGCAAACCTAGCGCGAACCGTCGCAGTCACAAGCCGCAGCTTTACGAGCAACTCTGTTCCTGCGAATGTCGCGCGCGATGAAGGCAACGAACTGGCGCATCCCTGCCGCATGGCTCACGCTGTGTGTGGTTTGGAGTTCGACCTGGCTGGCGATCAAAGTTGGCTTGCGCGATCTCCCGCCGATCTCGTTCGTCGCGATCCGATTTGTAATTGCCGTCGCAGTGCTCATGGCCGTCTCGATTGGACGCGTCCGACTGCTACCGCGCCAACGCAGCGATTACGTGTTGCTGGCCGTTACCGGAGTGCTGATGTTCGCCCTGAACTATGGGCTTCTCTTTTGGGGAGAACTGCACGTCTCCTCCGGTCTAGCGGCAGTTTTGCAGGCAACCATCTCAATGTTCGGGATAGTATTTGCGCACTGGATGTTGCCGGACGAACCGCTGCGGCTGCAAAAGCTCGGCGGCGCGCTTTTGGCCTTAGGCGGAGTCGCATTGATCTGCGCGCGGTTGCTCAATTTTAACGGTCCGCTGGCGTTTTGGGGTGGACTGGGGATTGTTGCAGGAGCGGCCGGCGCGGCATTCTCGAACGTATTAATGAAACGTCGCGCGATTCAGCTGGCGCCGGCAATGATCGCTGCGTGGCAAATGATTTTCGGCACAGTGCCCATGCTCGCGGTCGGATTCCTGGTCGAAGGCAATCCGTTACGGTTTCATTGGAGCGGAATGTCGATCTTCTGTTTGCTCTATCTGGCCGTGCTCGGTTCCGCGCTGACCTTTCTGCTTCTTTACTGGCTCCTGCCGCGCATGACCGTTACAAATCTGCAAACGATTTCGTTAATCACGCCGCCGGGCGCAGTGATGCTCGGCTGGCTCATCGGCGGCGAAACCTTTCCGATTTGGTCGCTGCTGGGCGCTGGCTTTGTGCTGGCGGGCGTCTGGCTAATTTTCCGAAAGACCGGAGTTAAAGAAACCGCCGAAGCTGTCGCCGCGGTTCCCGACCGCGGCTGATTACGCCGCCGCGCGCCGTTTTTGCTTAACGAGTGCTGAGGTTGAGCGTCGACGGGCGCCGGCGCCGTTTCCACCGCGTTTGACCCGGCCCGACTGACTCCGGTTCAGACTTTCCTGAAGGACTTTGACAAGATCGACAACGTTCGTGCTGCGCGGCGGTGCGGCCGGCGCTGCGGGAAGCTTTTTGTTCTTCGCCTTCTGCTCGATCATTTCCATGACCGCGTTGCGGTAATCGGAACGGTACTTCTGCGGTTCCCAATCCGCGCTCATGCTGTCAATCAAGGCCTGCGCCATCTTCAGTTCTTTCTCATTGAGTGCAGTGCTCGGACGATTCAATTCCTCAGGCGTAAGCACTTCGCTGGCGAAATGCATGAGCTCGAGAACAAGGAACAATCCATCCGGCTTCACCGCCGCAAGATATTCGCGATTACTGATCACCACTTTGGCGACGCCAATCTTTCCCGTGCCGCTGAGCGCCTTGTGCAAAAGCGCGTACGCTTTTTCGCCGCCCTTCTGTGCCTCCAGGAAATACGGCTTGTAAAAGAATTTCGGGTCGACCTGCTCCAGATCGACGAAGTCGGTGATGTCGATGGAATGGGTCGATTCGATTTTGACCTTCTCGAAATCTTCGTCGCTCAAGACGACATATCGACCGCGTTCGTACTCGAAGCCTTTCACGATCTCATCGGCCGGAACTTCTTTCATGTCGGCCTCCGCCACCTTTTTATATTTGATCGGGCTAAGATCAGTCCGTCGCAGCTGACGGAAACTCAGTTTCTCTTCGCGGGTAGCCGGATAAACTGCGATCGGGATGTAAACCAACCCGAAACTGATGCTGCCTTTCCAAATTGGACGCATAGGTTTTAGAACGGGAGAGTCGTTTCCACCAATTGTGAATAAATGTCAATAACCTTCTTGTGAATTGGTTCAAGCACGAACCGTTCCCGCAGTTGTTAGGCTGTTTCGCGTTTGACCTCAGCGGCGTTTTTATCCTCGCGCAACCCGAGAAAGACCGGTTGGCGCAGCTTTCCGTCCCGAGTCCACTCGGCGAACTTAATCTGCGCTACGAACACCGGATTTACCCAATGCATTTTCCGCATCATGGAAGCCGTAATGCCTTGCATCCATTCGGTGCCCTGCCTTGACGGAAGATCAACAAATGGGCAACTGTCCCGTTCTTCCTCACGGAATTTCCTGTGCAACATCGACAACGACTTTGATGTAAACCCGGAGCCAACCTTACCGGCAAACATCAACCGGCCATTCTTGTAATAACCGACAAGAATGGCGCCGAAATGTTTGCGCGAACTGCCGGGCGGTGTGTAACCGCCGATCACAAATTCCTGTTCGTTTACGCACTTAAGTTTGATCCAGGCGCCGCTTCTTCGGCCCGGCTCGTAAACGGAATTGCGCTGCTTGCCGACGATTCCTTCGAGACCGCGGCGCTTTACTTCCTTAAGCAGCGCAGCCGCGTCGCCGCCGATCTCGCCGGAAAAGCGAACCGGATCGCCAACATTCTCGCAAATCTTTTGGAGAAGATTTTTCCGTTGCTCCAGCGGCAGCGAGATCAAGCCTCTTCCGTTGAGCTGGAGCAGATCAAAGACGTAAAAATAAATCGGCGGCTCTTTGCCTTCTCCGGTCGCCGCGGCGACACGGACTCGTCCCGTGGCGAGCATCTCGCGCGCCTGTAAAAGCTGAAAGGACGACCGGCCTTCGTCGTCGAGCGCAACTACTTCACCATCGATCACGCATTCCCGAGCCGGCAATTGCTTAACCGCATCGACAATTTCCGCAAACCGCGCATTCAATTTGTTTCCGTTTCGCGAGAACAGCGAAACCTTCTTGTCGATCTTGACCGCGATTGCGCGGATCCCGTCGAATTTCAGTTCGCAAATCCAATCGCCTGCTGTCGGCGGTTTCTCCAACAGCCGCGGCTTCATCGGCTCGATGAAGCGCGCTTTTGCTTTTGGTAGGGACAGCTCTCCGAGCTGTCCGTCAAATTCCGTGTCTGATTTATTTCGTCGGACGCCTCGGGTCCGAGCCGGACCGGCGTTATCGCGCCCTACCTCTACGTCTTTTTTTTTAAGCGCCGCCTTTATACGCGCCTTCAATGTCGATCTTGCGCTCGTGTCTTTGTGCCCGTCCGGCTCGGACCGATTTGACTCCCATTCCGCGTCACGTTCTTTGGCGATTTGCTTCATGGTGCGGCCGGTTTTGACCGATTGATCATCGAGTTTTTTTGAAATCGGTTTCGCGTCCGCGCCCGTTTTCAAAATCAGCCACTGATTCTTTTCGCCTTCGCGGCCGCGGATGCGGACCAACGTCCACTCGCCCTTCGCTTTCTTTCCATCGAGGACGAGATGAAGCTTTCCCTCACGCAGAGATTTCGCCGGCTGCTCGCCGTAGACGTAATAGTTGCCGCGGTCCCAGACCATCACCGTTCCGCCCCCGTAATTTCCTTCCGGGATCACGCCCTCGAACGTTTCGTATTCAATCGGATGGTCCTCCACTTCAACCGCCAGATGTTTTTCGCCCTGCTTCCACGGCATGCCTTTAGGCAGCGCCCAGGATTTGAGCACGCCTTCCATCTGCAGCCGAAAATCGTAGTGCAACCGCCGCGCGTCGTGCTTTTGAATGACGAAGCGGCTCGCGCCACGGACTTGCTTTGGCCGTGGCTTGCCTTTCGGCTCAGCCGTGCGCGCAAAATCCCGTTTTCGTTTGTATTCCTTAAGTCCCATCCGTCTTAAGCTAACCACGGATTAGGCGGATGAACGCAGATTTTTCTAGAGGGGTTAGTCGGACGCGACGGCGCGCGTCCCTCCCGAAACTCTGCGATTCTGCCGCCGCGGACGGCGACCGCTACAACGCTACTCGTTAGCCAGCGGTTCGCCGACGAGATAGCGCGTGAAACGGCGGATCACGATGTTCTCGCCGAGCTCGGAGATTTTTGCGCTGAGCAAATCTTTAATCGTTTGATCCGGATTCTTGATGAAGCCCTGTTCGAGCAGGCAAACCGTGCTGTAAAACTTGTCGAGTTTCCCATCGACAATCTTATCCACAACACCTGCCGGCTTGCCTTTCACTTGGGCTTTATAAATCTCGCGCTCAGCCTCGATCAGTTTTCCGGGTACATCTTCGCGGCTAACGTAAAGCGGATGGGCCGCGGCAATGTGCAGCGTGATATCTTTCACAAACGCGCGGAAGATTTCATTCTTCGCCACGAAGTCGGTCTCGCAGTCTACTTCGACGAGCACACCCACTTTGCCCTGAAGATGAATGTACGAAGCAACGATGCCCTCTTTCGTAACGCGTGAAGCTTTCTTGCTCGCACCCGCGATTCCCTTCGTCCGCAAAATCGTCTCGGCTTTCGCCAGATCGCCGCCCGCTTCCGCAAGCGCGCGTTTGCAGTCCATCATTCCCGCGTTCGTTTTCTCGCGAAGCTGTTTGACTAATTGAGGGTCGATGTCTGTTTTAGTTTCCATGAAACGTTGAGCGTTAAACGCCTACTGAACTCAGGCCGACACGCCGGCCATGTCCATCTGCTCGCGAACGCGCGCTTCGCCGCTGGCGGAGACAATTGCATCGACAAGCTTCTGTAGCACAACGCGAATCGCGCGAATGGCGTCGTCGTTTCCGGGAATCGGATAATCGATCATTTCGGGATCGGCGTTGGTGTCAACAATCGCGACCACAGGAATACCGAGCCGCCGCGCTTCATTGACAGCGTTTTGCTCGCGCGTCGTGTCGATGACCACCAGCGCATCCGGCAACTGCGCCATCTCCAGAATGCCAACGAGATTCCGGCGCAGCTTGGCCGCTTCGCGATTAAGGGCCGCAAGTTCCTGTTTGCCCATCTTCTTGTATTCGGGCGATTGCTCGATCTTCTCGATGTATTGCAAGCGGCCGATGCTTTTTCGGATCGTGGTAAGATTCGTCAACGTGCCGCCCAGCCAACGCTGATTGACATAAAATTGTCCGCAAGCTTGCGCGGCTTCCTTGATTGCTTCCTGCGCCTGCTTTTTGCAGCCGACGAAGAGGATTTTTCCACCGCGTCGCGTCACTTCCTGAAGAAACTCGGTCGCCCGCCGAAGCTGCTTCACCGTTTCATCAAGATTGATGATATAAATCTGATTGCGCTGCTCGAAGATGAACGGCTTCATCTTCGGGTTCCAGCGCTTGGTCTGGTGACCGAAGTGCACGCCGGCTTCAAGAAGCTCGGGCACTAATTCTACTGTGTTTGCCATACAAAAAATCGCCGGGCCGAGGGGGAAACGGCGGACGGGGAAGATGCTCTAAGACACGTAATGTCGCAACTGCAATTTCAAGCCTTTGCCAATAATGGAAATTCTCTACCTGGCCCGACAACGGAGCAGCCATTCGGTGAGAACGAGGGCTGCCAGCGTGATGCAAGCGGCCGCGGATAAAAGGCAGTATCTGCAAAAAGAATGGATGATGAAAGCCTGAAGGTAGACCAGCCAGAGACTGGTGATAGCCATTGGAATTGCGATTAAAGCAACTACCCGCCACGCAATGCTGTGACCGAGTGCAGCGAGCACGGCCGCGACGAAGACAGCAAAATAGGCGATTGCTCCGATAGCAGCGAGCGGCACCCCAGCCACGTCCGCATATTTGCTGCCAAGCACGGCCGAACAATCATCTCCGCATCTAACATAATCACCGCGAAGATGCTTCACAGTTAGATAACCGCTGTCAGCTAGCCCAATAACGGCCACCAAGACAGCAACCAACATGACAATGCTCCGGTGCCGCGCCACTATCCCCCTTTTGCGAGTGCAGCCTGGATCGCAGCCCGAAGGCCTCTTTCGTTAAATTCGGCATTCGGAACCGAATAGCTGTTAATAAAAACCCACGGAGTGAACTTGACACCAAGCGCTTGCCCGCGGGCCTGATCGGCTGCGACGCGCTCGTGCAGCTCGCTCGCATCTAAATCTTCCTCAAACTGCGGGACATTCAATCCCAGCTCCTTGGCACGGTCGATTAACACGACACGCGGGGCAGGGGCATTCCCCCACATCCATTGAGTGCGGTAGAGAGCATCGGCCATCTCCCAAAAGCGATTCTGACGTGCTGCCGCCTCCGCAGCGCATGCGGCTAAAATGGCATTCTGGTGTTTTTCCATCGGAAAGTGGCGAAATACGATGCGCAGTTTGTCCCCGAACTCGGATCTTAACTTCTTCACAGTCGGGTCGGAACGGGCACATTGGGGACATTGAAAATCACTGAACATCTCAAGTGTCACCGGCGCGTCGGAGGGGCCTAATATGTGTGCGGGCGTGGCCCCACGTGGCGGATCTGAAGCGGTCAGTGTCACACCCGCTGCGAACATAATCAG
>Ga0137359_10005365_pt1 | contig 10557 bp, 7 predicted proteins | sample Mad1_40_16metaG_FD_108281 | JGI IMG/M metagenome (GOLD analysis project Ga0137359, IMG submission 108281) | Vadose zone soil microbial communities from Angelo Coast Range Reserve, California, USA - Mad1_40_16 metaG | ecosystem: Environmental > Terrestrial > Soil > Vadose zone | place: USA... | reverse complement strand
GCGTCGTGGCGCCGACCGGCTCCCAGCGCAGCGCGGTCTCGGTCGTGCGCGGCAGGGCGTCGAACTCCATGCGGAGATCGTCCCACAGCGACGCGAGCGACGTGAGCTCGATGTGCGGCAGGTCCTTGCCGGCGGCGAGGCGGTTCACGTTCAGCGTCGCCTCGATCATCTCGAGAAGCTCGAGGCTCGAGTGGCGGATGCGGCCGAGGAGGGCGCGATCCTCGTCGCGCGTGAGGTCGTCGCCGAGGATGTCGGCGTAGCCGAGGATCACGTTGAGCGGCGTGCGCAGCTCGTGCGACATCGTGGAAACGAACTCGGATTTGAGTCTCCCGGCGCGCTCGAGCTCCTCGACGAGCCGTGCGTTGGTGAGCGCCATCGACGCGAGCTGCGCGATGCCGCGGGCGACGCGCTCCTGCGTCGACGTGAAACGGTCACGCCCCACCCGGTAACCCGCGGTGTGGATGCCGACGATCTCGGTGCCGCGCCGGAGCGCGACGCAGAGGAGCACGCGAATCTCGTAGTAGTCGAGAACGCTCGCGACCATGGGATACATCGCGGTGCTGTCGCGGCGCACTTGAATGAGGTCCTCACGGAGGAGCTGGATCATCCCTGGCGACGTCGGGTCGGAGGGGAGGCGCAGGAGCTGCATCGCATCCCAATGCTCGTCGCGGAGACCGTGCTGCGCGATCGCGGAGTAGACGCCTTCGTCGGGGTTCCAGAGCCACGTGCTGCTGAAATCGCAATCGAGGACTTCGGTCGTGAGGCGGCACAGACGCTCGAGCACGACCGGTGTCTCGAGCGACGAGATGAGCTCGCGGCCGACGAGCGCCAGCGCCGAAGAAGTCGTCGCCTCGTCGGCGCGCTCCGTCTCGACGCGCGTGCGCTCGGTGATGTCGGAGATGAAGCCGATCATGCGGACGACGTTGCCCGTGTCGTCGAGGACGAAGTAGCCGTTGCTCTCGGCGAAGATGTAGACGCCGTCCTTGCGCCGTACCCGGTACCGCATGTGAAAGGAGGTCTTCGCCGCGACGACGCGTTCGACCTCGAGCTCGAAGGGCTCACGGTCGTCGGGGTGGACGAACATCACCCAGCCGCCGAGAGTCGTCGGCAGCTCGGCCTCCGCGTAGCCGAGCATGCGCTCGAACGCGCCGGCGTACTGGACCTCGTCGCGATTCGGGTCCCAATCGTAGAGCAACTGCCCGCTCGCCAGGATCGCGGCCTCGTAGCGGTGTCGCCAGCCGGCGCTCTCGGCGACCGCGGCCTCCCCGCGCGCGAGGCTCTCCATCCAGCGCGCGCCGTAGATGAGCCCTTGCAGCGCGGCGGTGGCGCCGGTCGCGATCGCGCCGCCCAGCACCATGATCAACGTCGCGAGCGGCACGGCGGGGCTCGGCACGATGCTCAGCACGAACGTGTTGCCGACGATCAATCCCGCGACGGCAATCGCCAGGTCGAGGCCGGACTGGACGAAGACCAACGCCGCGAAGGTCGCGAGGCCGGTGAGCGTCGCCTCCTGCATGTGGTTGCCGAGCGCGCCGTCGATGTAGGCGGAGACGAGCGGCAGGAGGAGCGCGAGGATGAGCGTGTAGCCGCGGACCGACCGCCACGTCACCCGTCGCGACAGCCAGATGCCGAAGGCCGCGTAGAGGCAGACCACGAAGCGCAGCCAGAAGAAGCCGTGCGACTCCTGGTACCGCACGATCGCGATCACGCCGTAGACGCCGAGGAAAATGCTGCAGCCGGTCCGCATCGCGTGGCCGTCGACAAGGAGCGGCGTATTGATGAGGCGCCACCAGGCGCGCGCCCCGCCCGGCGCGGCGGTCGCGTTCCTCGCGGCCCCGGCGGTCAGGTTCCTCGTGGCGCCGGCGGTCACATTCCTCGCGGCGCCGGCGGTCACGTTGGCGGCGATTTTGTGCGTGCTCGCATGCGACTCGCGGCGCGACCGCGGCGCCTGCGCATCGATGCTGCCACCGGTCGGCTGTGTTCGTCGCTCTGGCATGCGAGGGCCGCGAGCGAGACAGCATGCGCCGTGCCATCACGGCGATCCGGGAGTTCGTCGCGCGATTCTCAGGGTGAGCAGCGAGCATGTGGCGCGTACGGCGGCATGGGCGGCATGGCGTGGGCGCGAGCGACACAACCGCGCCGCTCACGTTTCGGTTTTCACCCGTGCGTATCGCGAAGCCGCGCTGGTACGTGCGTTGCTTTCGGACGGACATCGAGAGTTTAGCGATGCCGACGCACGCTTATGCCGCGAGCTTGTATGCGATCCCGCCGGTCGTTTGCGGCATCGCGATGCTCACGCTCGGCATCGGCACCCTGATTCGCGAGCGCGGGTCGCGCGTCGCCGTCGCGTGTTTTCTGATGGCGACGATCCAGAGCATCTGGCTCTTGGCGTACGCCGCCGTGTACTCGTCGACCGTCGCAGACGTGGCGCTGTGGTGGGCGCGCGTCGCATATGTCGGCGTGACGCTCATCCCGGCGAGCGTCTGGTACTTCGTCGTCGTCTCGCTCGGGCTGTACGTCCGCTACCGCTACGTCGTGTGGGGCACGTGGCTGCTCGGCGCGGTGTTCTTGATCGCGGCGCTTTTCACGAACGCGCTCCTCGGCGACGTCCATCTCTACTGGTGGGGCTACTACCCGCTCTACGGTTGGCTGGGGACGCCGTTTCTCGCCTACTTCTTCCTGTCGATGATCGCGAACCTCGGCCTCTTTCTGCGCGAGTACCGCAAAGCCGAGCCCGGGACGTCGCATGCGCGCCGCATCCGCGGTCTCTCCGTCGGGCTCGCGATCGCGTATCTCGGCTCCGTCGATTTCGTCGCCAAGTACGGATTCGCTGTCTACCCGTGCGGGTACGTGACGCTGTTCGTGTTCTTCTCCATCTGCGCGTGGACGATTCGCCGCTACCGCCTCGTCGACATCACCGCCGCGTCGACCGCGAATACCGTCGTGAACACGATGACGGATGCGCTTCTGGTGATCGATTACGAGGGGGTGATTCGTCTCGTGAATCCCGCGGCGCGAGCGCTCCTCGGGGCGACCGACGTCGAGCCGACGGGCCGACCGCTCACGTCCGTCGCCGGGAGCGCGTTCAGCGTGCCGCTCGCGGCTGTCGCCGCCGCGGGTACGCTGCGCAACCACGAGCTCACGATGCCGAACCCCGACGGCAGTGTCGCGACCTACAGCCTCTCGGCGTCGACCCTGCGGGACGCGCGTCAGGATGCGATCGCGACCGTGTGCCTGCTGCGCGACGTCACCGAAGAGAAGCTCGCGGAGCGGGCGCTCGCCGAGGCGAAAGAGCAAGCGGAGACCGCGAACAAGGCGAAGAGCGAGTTCCTCGCCAACGTCTCACACGATCTGCGGACGCCGTTGAACGTCATCATCGGCTACACGCAGCTGCACGAGGAAGGCGTCTTCGGCGCGACGACTGCCGAGCAAGCGGACGCGCTCCGCCGCGTTCGCCGCGCCGTCCAGGATCAGCTGACGCTGGTGCAGGACCTCCTCGACCTGGCGCGCATCGAACAAGGGAAGCTCTCGTATGGCCTCGTGCCGGTCGCGGTCGGCGGGCTCGCCGAGTCGATGCGCGATACGATGGCGACTCTGCTGCGCGGCCGGCCGGTGACGTTCGCCGTCGATATCGCCCCTGACGTCGTCGTGCTCGCCGACCCGGAGCGCCTGCGCCAGATCCTGACCAATCTGCTCGTCAACGCCGCCAAGTTCACCGACACCGGCAGCGTTCACATGACCGCCGCGTACTGCGACGACTCCGTCATCATCGCGGTGAGCGATACCGGGCGCGGCATGGACCCCGAAATGCGCGCGCGCATCCTCGAGCCCTTCGTGTGTGGTGACGAGGGCCAAGGCTGGGGTCTGGGGCTCGCGATCGTCGCGCGACTCGTCCGGCTCTTTGCGGGCTCGCTGACGATCGAGAGCACACCGGGTCAGGGAACGACGATCATGGTGCGCCTCCCCGCCGCGGAACGCGACGAGGTGAGCGAGGCCCCGCGGCTCGTCGTCTCCGCCTGACGCGGCGGCCATTCAGGCGACCCCAGCCATTCAGGCGAACGGCAGCCATTCAGGCGAGCAGCTGCCATTCAGGCGAGCAGCTCCCGGATCATGTAGAGGAAGAGCACCACCTGGATCGTGAAGAGGGTGCCGCGGACGAAGACCAGCCAGTGGTTGACGCCGATCAGGTGGACCGAGCTCTGCGCGAGGCGTGCGCCGAGCACGTACGACGCGACTCCGTCGGCGACCGTGGGCTTACCGAGCGCGTAGGCGGAGAGAACGATCGCGGCGAAGACCGGCAGGTTCTCGACGCAGTTCATGTGCGCGTGCTGCGCGCGGACGACGAAGCCCGGGTCGTCGGTCGGCCGGCCGCGCGTCCATGAGTCGGCGCGCTTCTGGCCGGCCATGACGAGGCCGGTCCGGTAGAAGACGTAGGTCAGCATGAGCGCGAGCGTCCATGCGGCGAAGAGCAGCAGGGCGGTGATTCCTTTCATGACCCCTCCTTCTGCAGGCGATGGTTCGCTGCCGAGTACGGGTTCTTTGCCTCCGACTCAAGGGCGAGGGCCCGGGGTACGGCCGAGGCGGCGCGGACGTGGACCATGCCGCGCCGACGGTGGGTCAGCCCGTCTTCCTCGTTTCCCCCGTTTCGTCCTCACCCTCCTCGGCCGCGCAACGCCGATCGCCGACGTACGCGAGCAGCGGCGGCCCCGTCGGCCGTACTCCGAGGTGCCAATGAACGTCATGAGGCGCCGTACCCCAGGCGCGGACGGCGCCGGCGTGGATACCGTGCAGGTGATGCGCCGCGCACACCGCGGTGCGGTTCGTGCGCTGGTTGCCGCCACCGCGTGAGCGGTACAGGACATGATGATCGTGGAGGCTGCATCGCGAGGTGCACCCCGGCACGGTGCAGCGCCAACCGTCGCGCGCGAAAATGGGATCGCGGTGCCGCGGCATCGCTTCCCAGTCGGCGATCGCGTGCTGCAGCACCCGTTCGAGCGCGTACCAGCGCGGCGCCCCGGGTTCCGCGAAGACGTCGAGAGCCTCGCGCACCAGCGCCACGACCGACGCGGGGGCGGTGACTTGAATCTCGGCGTCGCAGACCTCAGATGCAGCGCGCCGGGCGCTTTCGGACTTCGCCAACGTGATTTCGAGCGATGAACGCGCACGGATTTGCAGTCGCGCGCTGGAAGCGAGCGCCGTGGAAGCAAGCGCGGTGGAAGTGATCGCGGTGGAGGCGACCGCGGTCTCGGCGGTCAATGGAGACTCCAGCACGCTGTCGATCGGCGGGGGATCGAGCGGCATCGCGGAGCCGCAGACGTCGCGGACGTCGAGTACCCAAGTCACTTCGTCGGTGAGGCGGCGCACCGTGACGATGTCGGCACGGGCGAGCCAGGCCGCGGCGTTCGCGCGATCGACGACCGGCAGCAGCGTCAACACCTGTACCCACGAGATCGCGCCGGCTTCGTAGGCGCGGGCGAAGTCGTCGTCACGACGCGTGCCGCGCTCGACCTTGAGGAGCGACCATACCTTGCGTGCCGAGATGCCGAGGCGCTCGCGGACGTAGTCGGCGAGCGAGGTGAATCCGTGGGCGCGATAGATGCGTTGGTTGACGACGATACGAAGGAGGCGGCCGATCCGCGGCTCGCTCGTTCTGATGGCGCGCACCGCGGCGACGAGCCGCGCATCGAGCGCGAACGGATCTGACGGCGCACGACACCCATCGCGGTCCAAAGGTGATGGCGTCGCCGGGGCGACGGAATCATCGTCGGTGCGGGTGGCGGTGACGGCCGAGTCCGCGTCAGGGGCGGGTGCCGGCTCTCGCGCAGGGCGGGTGAGCCGCATGGACGCGAGAAGCGCGCGGTCGACGAACGACGCGTCAGGCGGGCGACCTGAAAACGCTTCGGCGGCGATGAACTCGGCGGCGCGCCACGCGGGGAGCGATTCACCGGCGACGCGCGACGCGAACGCGAGAGCATGGCGCCAGAGGGCGCGGATACGGGCGGGGCACGCTATGCGCAGGCGAATCGAGGGCTCGCCGTCGACCGTGCCGTCGTCGGCGTCGGGATCGGGCTCGACGCGGTCGGCGGCGTTCCTCCGAGTCGCCGTTGCTGCTCGCTCGAGCTCTTCGACAGTGGAATGACCCGCGCGTGCAAGCCAGAGCTCCTGATCGTCGGGGCGCGCGGCGGCGCAGACGGCGCGGACCTGCGCCCACGAGAGGTCGCCACGATCGAACGCGGTCGTGACGAGGGGCAGCGCGTCGAGGCGCGTCGCCACCCACGCGGCAGACTGCAGCGAGCGCGCCGAGAGGCCGACGCGCTCGCGCGCGTAATCGCTGAGCCGGACGAACCCGAGGCGACGGTACGCGCGACAGCGAAGCAGCTCGCGCGCAACCGTCCCGAGCTCGTGGCGCGACGCTCCTTCCATCCGGCACGCGACTCGCAGCTCGATGTCGATGCGACGCGCGAAGCGGGCGCGCTCGGTGAGAAGCGCACGCTCGCGCTCGGCGTCAGCATGCGTGTACGTCGGCTGGGGAGACCGTCGAGCGACGTGCGCCGAGCGTGCGGCCCCGCCGCTGCGTGAACGCCGCCGCCAACGTACTCTGTGCCGCGATGAAACCATCGTGAAGAGTGCCTCGTGAGCGAGAATGCCGCGACCAGCGCGCCGGATTCGCCGCGCCGTCGTAGGCGAAGAATAGGCGAAACACTCTCAGCACGTCAACTGTTTCCTGGGGGCTTGCGGTATTCTCGGTAGTCATATCGCTCAGCGAATACAGCGTAACGATTCTCGGTAGTCATATCGCTCAGGGAATACAGCGTAACGTCGCTCGTGCGCCGGCGGGCTGGCGGAGATGATCGAGAAAACGCGACCGAGATGCGCTGCGTCCGCGCCAGCGCGATCGCCGTCACCTCAGGGAACGATCGCAGGCTTGATCTTGAAAGGCTTGCTCGCGAACGGCGCGACGACCGTCGTGGCCGTCGCCATGCCGATATCTAAGTTGCAGACGTCGGTCACGGTCGGACCCGTCGCGGCGCCCCAGTAGTTGTCGGTCGCGACCGCTCCGTTGATTCCGAAGTTGAACAAGCCGCAGTCGCCGTTTCCGAAGAGGTTGTTCTTTTCGACGACACCGCTGAAGCCGTTGGAGATGGAGATTCCGGGTCCGGTGTTGCCGAGCGCGGCGTTGCGGAGCGCGTTGGTAGTGCCGACAGGTTGCAAGCCCGCGCCGCTGGCGTTGCCGATCGCGACGTTGCCGACCATGACGCCATCCCGCACTTGGATGCCGGTGCTGTTCATCGCGACGACGTTCTTGCGGACGGTCTTGCCGGGACCGACCACGTTGATGGCGAAGTTCCAATTGACGACCTGATTGCCCTCGATGACCACGACCTCGCCCGGAAAGATCGCGACGATGCCCAACGCTCCCGCGTTCGGGTGGGCGGCGATCAGCTGATTGCCGCGGATCGCGACGTTGTTGGAGTCGACGGCGATGCCGGCGCCCTGCTGATGCGTCGTCTCCGTCACGAGGAAGCCTTTTCCCGGCCGGCCGAACTCCCCGCCGTTGGTGATCAGCAGCACGTTGTTGTTGACGTCGGCGGTGCGCGCGTCGATGAGCGTCTCGGCGGCGCCGTTCGTCGACAGGATGACGACGTTCTTGTTCATCGCGATCATGCAGCCGCACCCGGGCGCGGGCGTTTCCTCGCCCGCCGAGTCGCCGGGCGTGCCGCTGCCATCGAGGTCGCCATATCGGCCCGGGCCGACGAGGATCTTGTCGCCGACGGCGGCGTTGGTGATCGCCTGGCTGATCGATCGGCACGGGAACTTTTTCGGTCCGCAGCCGCCGGAGTCGGTGCCGTCGTTGCCGACGTAGAGCGTGCCGCCCTGCGCGGAGCGGGCGACGACGAGGAGCACGGCGGCGGTCAGGAAGATTCGAAGCGGTCGATGGGGCATGATCTCTCCTTCATCGTGATCGGACGACGATCCTCCTCATGCAGGCGGCGAACGTCAAATGCGACCTCGAATACTGCCCCGCAATGGCGCGCGGCGCGGCGAGCCCGACCTGACCATTGCGATCTCCTCCGGGCGCGCGTAGGAGCGCAGGGATGGCACTCGGCGGCGGCGTGAAAGGCTGGCTCGCGGCGGGGCTCGGCGTGATCACCATCGGTGGCGCGATATTCGGGTTCGTACTGAACGCGCAGAAGGTGGTGGAGATCTTCACCGGTCATCGCGCCGCGGTGAAGCAGCGGGACGAGGCGGTGAAGCAGCAGGAGGAGGCGGCGCGGCAGCAGCGCGCCCGCGACGACGAGGCGGCGCGACAGCAGCACGCGCGCGACGATGAGGTCGCGAGGCTGCTGGCCGTCGCGCGCGCGCAGCGGGCCGACAATGACTTCGCCGCTGCGATGAAGACGCTCGACGATGTGACGGTCCTCGCGCCTGCCAACGAGGACGCGCGCGTGGCGCGTGAGGACATCGCCATGGCGTGGCTACGTCAGGCGCGCGTCGCCGCGTCCGCGAGCTTCACCACGTTCTCGACGCCGCTCGCGCGCGTGCTCGACGAGGGCGTGCCGCGCGCGACGGGGTCGCGTCAGGCGGATCTGATCGCGCACCGCGGTTGGGCCGAGTTCCTGCGCGAGCGAGATGAGCCCGAGCACCATGACCCGAGCGCGTTCTACGCGCGGGCGCTTGCGGTCGACGGCGCGAACCCGTTCGCCCACGCGATGCTGGGGCACTGGATGCTGTGGGGCCACCAGGACCGCGGCGCGGCGCTCGCCCACTTCGACGCGGCGGCGGCCTCGGGACGCGAGCGCCCGTGGGTGCGATACCTGGAGATCGCGGCGCTCAAGAGCAACTCGTTCACCGACAACGCCGCGGAAATCGTGCGCGTCGCGAACGCCGTCCGACGCGAGGGCGGCACGATCGACGGCGCGATCCGCCGCGACATCCACAGCCTCTACTATTCGGTCGGACGCGACAAAGACGATCCGCTGCTCGGGGCACTTCCGCCGGAGGAGCACGTCACGTTCTATCGCTGGCTCTTCGCCGACGACCTCGCCGATCCGAAGCGCGAGCCGAGCTACGTGCTGAATCTCGTCGCGCTCGAGGAGCACGCCGGCCATCGCGACGTCGCGCGCGCCGAGCTGACCGCGCTCCGCGCTCGCATCGCTGACGGGGACCCACAGCTGAAGCGGCAGATCGACACGGAGCTGAAGCGTCTCGGTAAGGCGTAGCACCGACCGGACGAGAGGCGCTTCGTGGCCGTCGGAGGACGACGCGCCTCGTGACCGTCGGAGGACGACGTCGCCTCAGTTACCCGTCGCCTTCTCGAGGAGCGCTCCGAGCGCACGGCTGTCGCCGCGCTCGGCCGCGGTCTCGCCGGATCGTTCGTAGATCACCGTGCCGTCGGCTGCGAGGATCGCGAGCGTCGGGATGTAGCCGTGGTAGTGCGCCTTCATCAAGGAACGCTGATCGTCGGAGGGGTGGCCGACGTCGACGAGGATGAAGCGCACGCGATCACGGAACTTCGGATAGAGCGCGACCACGCGCTCAGCCTCGCGATTCGTGTTCCAGCAGTGCGCGGCGCCGAAAAATACGAGCGCGGCGCGGCCCTTCACGAGCTCGGCGTCACCGAGTCGATCGCCCTCGATCGGGAAGCGGCTGCTCGAGTCGTCGGTGAAGCTCAGGACCGGCGCCAGCCGCAGGTTCTCAGCCGCGCGCGCCCACGTGGGAGCGATGACCGTCACGAGCGCCGCGAGCAGCAGCGCGCCCCATCGAGGTCGACGGCCGTTCCATCGAGATCGACGGCCGTTCATGGCGCCGCGAACGCCGCCGCGCCCACCTTTGCGATGTCCTCGTCTTCCTGGGGCGTGTTGCCGCTGACGCCGATCGCGCCGACGACGTGGCCCGCGGCGGTGAGCGGAATTCCTCCCTGGAGCGGCGTCGCCCCGGGCAGCGCGAGCGCCGCGACGCGGCCGTTTCGGATCTGCTCCTCGAACTCGCGGCTCGGTCGGCGGAAGATCGCCGCCGTCCGCGCTTTGCCGATGCCGACCTCGACGCTCGCGACCTGGGTGTCGTCGAGCCGATGGAGGACGATCAAATGGCCGCCGTCGTCGACGACTGCGATCACGACCGTCGCGTGCCGTTTGACGGCTTCGTCGCGAGCGGCGTTGGCCACGTGTAGCGCGGCCTCGAGAGTCAGGACGGGCTTGGTCGGAAGAGTCGGCTCGGCGCCCGACGCGATCGTCGCCGTCGCGAGCATGCATCCGATCATCACTGCCAGCGTACGCATGAGAGCCTCCTCTCGTCACGGACTCCGCACTTCGATGCCGTGAGCGGCAGAACGTCTCACCGAAGCTTGACCCTCCATCCGGCCGGTTGTACACCACGCCTTTCGCGACGGGCACTTGTGAGCTGCGCCCGGCGCGACCAATCCATCGCAACGACCCGGAGCACGATGTCGATCCTCATCAATAAGGACACCACCGTCATCATCCAGGGCATCACCGGCCGCGAGGCCGTGAACCTGACGCGCGAGGGCCTCGACTACGGCACCAAGATCGTCGGCGG
>Ga0137359_10005363_pt1 | contig 10559 bp, 11 predicted proteins | sample Mad1_40_16metaG_FD_108281 | JGI IMG/M metagenome (GOLD analysis project Ga0137359, IMG submission 108281) | Vadose zone soil microbial communities from Angelo Coast Range Reserve, California, USA - Mad1_40_16 metaG | ecosystem: Environmental > Terrestrial > Soil > Vadose zone | place: USA... | reverse complement strand
GGATCGCATCCACGTGAAACCTGCCGTTGACACCGAGCCTCACCCACTCGATGTCGCGGTCGAGATCCAAACCGGCCTTCTTGAGTTGTATCTGGATCGCCCAATGGCGAATGCTGTTGAAATCGCTGATGCCGACCCGCTTGCCTTTCAGTTCTTGCAGCGTCTTGATATGCGGCGGCGCCATCCAGACATTGGTATGCTGATTGCGCCAACCACACAAAATGTAGAGATCGGCGCCCCGGGCGCGCTGATAAAAAACCGTGCGCGACTGGACGTCCAGCGCGATATCGATGGACTTTTCTTTCATCGCCTGTGAGATGCCCAACTTTTCGAGGCCGAACGGCACCATCGAATCGGTCAACATCTCATAGCCCAGGGTTCCGTGGGGCGTGACCAGCCCCTCGTCATAAAAGAAATTCATCTCATGCGCCGTCATCACCGGTACTTGATGCAGCATATGATAACAAGTCGGCGCGATTCTCAGTTTTCCGTCGAGCATGGTTTGTTCTCACTTTCCAAAGTAATTTTCGAATTTCATTCCGTTATGCTTTGTATTTCGTCTGCGATTTTTACTCAAGGGCGAATTTCGTACTTGTCTCGCCTTTCCGAGGTTTGAACGATTTGAACAGCTTGGACCGCTTTAATGTTTTGAACGCGTTACCATCGTCCTTCGTCACTTCTTATAAAGCGCCCGGATAAATCCGCTGTCATCGATTTTTTTCATGAAGGACGGCTCGACGATCAAGCTCGCGTCCGTTTGCTTCGCCTGCGGATATTGCAAGGACAGCATGTCCAAGGCGCTCTTCACGACCTGAACCGCCGGATGCGGGGCTTCATCCAAGGTCCCGCGAGTAGCCTGGTAGGTCTCTTCGAGGATTTCGTCGTCGGCGCCTTTCATATACTGCTTGAACACCGCCAGGGTTTTCGCTTTGTTGGTTTTGAATAGATAAATCCCTTCGACGATGCATTTCAAAAATCTTTCCACCATCTCAGGAGTTTTCGTCACGGTCTGTCGCAAGACCACCACACTCGTGTAGGGATACTCGATCCCGAGCTTGTCGAAATTGGCCAATTCCCGAAAGCCGGCTTTGCGCGCAATGAAGAGATGGGAAACCGACATCGCCGCCGCGTCGACGACGCCCCGTTCCAACGCCTGCAAACCGAGATAGGGTTCGCCGGTGGGTAACAACTTCACGTCGCGATCCGGATTCATGCCGAACTTGGTGCGCAGCACGTATCTCACCGTCGCGTCCAAGAACGCACCCGGTCTGCCCGTCGCTATCGTCTTGCCCTTCAAGTCTTCGACGCTCTTGATGCCCGCCTTGCCGAAGAGCGATGTACCGATCTTACTGGTTAGGGTGCCGATCAACACATGATCCTTCACCCCAGCAATATGGGCGGTCATCGTGCCGGTCGCTGAAGCAACGACGATAGGCACATCGCCGGTAGCGAGCAACTGCTGCGGCCGCACTCGGCCGGCATAGATCGCTTTCAAATCCAAACCGTACTTTGCGCCGACGCGTTCTTCGACCGCGAGCCAAAGCGGTCCGTATGTGCCGGTAAAGTTCGAGTACGCAACAGTCAACGGTTCGAGCCGGGCAGCCGCCAACGCATGGCCGGTGAGAAATAATGCAACAAAGACAAAAGATCTGGCGAGTAAACTTAATCGCTGGGACATAAAGTGGATCCCCATGACAAGGGATTAACCTTGCCGGTTATCACCGCGGTGGTTTCATGTCAATGAATGAACGACCAGATTTGTCCGCAGCAAGCCCCGGGGACATCAAAAAAGATTAATGAGAATGTTACCGCGGATTGTCATTCCAAAATATTATCGGGATCCAGTTCCAGATTCGCCCAAGTTAACGTGAGCAGCATTCGAACATGGCAGGTTCTTAGAGGTCCGCAAACGCTTCGTGCATCATCCCCGGCGGGAGTGCACTACTGACCACAGCAGTTTTTGTATTTCTTCCCGCTGCCGCACGAGCAGGGCTCGTTGCGTCCAACTTTCTTTTCCGCGACTATCGGTTTGGGCGGGTTCAGTAATCGGGTCAGATCGGCAATGTTCTCCGGTTTATCCGGCTCCAATTCGACTTTGTATTTCCATCCTCTTTTTTGAAAAATAGATTTTACTTCTTTCAGTCTTTTTTCTGTTTGCACCGTGACCACTGCCGGATTCATTTCCGTTCCCAACTTCCCGGTCTTCTTGCCGTCGAAAACCCCAGGACGGATTTCAGCATCCACCTTGTTTCTCATCTTCCCAATATCGGTAATTTTGTTGCCCATAACCTCACTATTTCAGATATCCTGAAACTAATCCACATTAAGCCGTGAGCGACATCGCTGGTGTGAGGTGACCGCCGCTTGGAAATAGCCAGTCGCGGTCAGGTTCTTTGCGAGAGCTCTAGGAAAACAAAGTTAAAGCCAACGATGCGGAACGATTCTAACGCGGTGGTTCCGGAATCCAGAAATCTCGAAGACTTATAAATTCCAGCCCCATCGCTTCGAGCTTCGCGCTCAAGGGCGTGTCATCAATTCCAGCAAGTGACCGTCCGGGCCGTGAAAGTAAACACCCCGGCCGCCTTTTCGGGAATTTAATTGGCGATTCGCCGTGTTCCTGGGATCGCTGCCCCAGGTGATGCCGGCCTCCTGCACGCGTCTAAAGATCGCATCGAACTCGTCGTCGCTGACGTGAAACGCATAATGATGCGGCTCGAAGGACTCGGCATTATCGAAGTCCAAGGTCAGCTCTTCGTTGACGCGCACAGGCGCGAAGTGTCCCATCGCCCCATCGTAATTGAGACCGAAGATCTTTGCGAAGAACTGCGCTGCAGCCTCTTTGTCCTTTGCCGGCACAATCGTGTGATTAAGCTTTATCGACATAATCCCTCCTTTGATCCTTTGACCGCTCAGGAACGATCGTGATTGCCCCGCTACCAATCCTAACTCTAATACTTCATCTTGCAACGCGCGCCGTCAGGGCCGAGACGACCTTCAACCCGCCCAAGAAAACTCACCCTCACTTTTTATAGAGCGCCTTAATAAACCCGCTCTGTTCGATACGCTTCATGATGGTCGTGTCGACGATCAAGTTCGGATCGGTCTCTTTCGCTTGCGGGTATTGATAGGACAGAATCTCCAAGGCGGTTTTTGTTATATCCAACGACGGCGTGGGCACGTCTTCCACAGCGCTTTTGGCGTATTGATACGTCTCTTCCAAGATATCGTCGGACGTTCCTTTCATGTATTTTTTCAACACGGCCAAGCTTTTCTCTTTATCGGTCTTGGAGAGGTAAATTCCTTCAATCATCGTCTTCAAAAACTTCTCCGTTAAGTCGGGGCTCTTGGCCGGCGTTTGGCGCAGCGTTGTGACGGTGTTGTACGGATATACGACCCCGGCCTTATCATAATCGATCAATTCCCGATAACCCATTTTCTTGGCGATCAACGTGAACGGAATCGTCAGTGACGCCGCTTGCACGACGCCGCGCTCCAGCGCGGGAAATGCCAGCTGCGCTTCCCCGATCGCCAGTAACTTCACGTCGCGATCCGGCACAAGCCCGAGTTTCGCTCTCAACACATACCGAACCATCATCTCGCCGAACGCACCGGGACGACCAGTCGCTATGGTTTTACCGCGCAGTTCTTCCGCGCTTTTGATGTCGCTGCGGCTGAAAATAGCGGAATTGACCTTGTTCATGGTGGTCATGACGATCACTTGGTCTTTCACGCCGAGAATGTGTGAAGTAAGAGCACCCGTCCCGCTCGCCATGACGAACGGAACTTCGCCGCTCGCGAGAAGCTGTTGCGGTCGTATTCTGCCGGCATAGATCGCTTTCAAATCGAGACCGTATTTTCTTCCTAGACGCTCTTCGACGGCGATCCACAGCGGCAGGTAGGCTCCGGAGAACGTCGAGTAACCGATGGTGACCGGTTCGAGGGGAGCGGCGGCGAAACAGAACGAGGTAACCACCAGCGACGCACAGCCGATAGAAAGCGCAATGAGCGATGTTATCAGTGTCATTTGAAATCCCTTCTTCCAATGACTCAGCGGCGACTTGAATTCCCGAATGGCTTGGCCTGAACCTCTTGCCCGACGTCGATTTGCAGCAGATCTTCTCCGACAATCAACGGGCCGGCATATTTCTGCCGCGTTGCCGGAATCAAATCCTCCGGAGTTGCCCTGCCAAACAAGAGCAGATGATTATAAACGGCGAGCTTCGGCTGCGCCCGCGCGAAAACTATGCCTGCTTGCTCCGGCGTCGTATGGTTCGAGCCGATTCGTTTCAGCTGCTGCTGGTTTTCCGCCGCGCTACCGGCAGCGGCGGTGACTTCGTGCACCAAAAGATCGACGCCATGCGAGTGTTCAATCAGGTTTTCATTGAACGTCGTATCGCCCGACAACACGGCGGCGCGACCTTGATAGTCGATCCGATAGCCGTAAGCCGGCAGATCTTCACCGCCATGATCGACTTCAAATGCGCTGATCTGGACGCCATCACTTTCGAGCACGACTCCTGCGGCGATCTCTTGCGCTATTAGTTTTACCCCTTCCGCCGGATAACTTTTGCTGCGCACACGGATGTCGACGTGGAACGCTTTCGGCAGGTGTTCCATCATCTGCTTCGTCCCCTCCGGCCCCCAAACTTGCAAAGGCGTGCTGCGTTTCCCCCATGGCCGGCCGATCCAACCGGTCAGCCAGAGATCGGGGAAGCCGACGACATGGTCGGAATGATGGTGCGTCAAAAACATCCCGGTGATATCGCCAAATGGAATTCCCAACTGGTGAAGTCGCTGCATAGCGCCGCGCCCGGCATCGAAGATGAACTTCTGTTCACCGACTTCGACCAGCGTGCTCGGACCGAAACGCTCCAAGCTCGGCGGCGGCGCGCCGGTGCCGAGCAACGTAACCCTAAATAGATCTTGCGAGGATTGAGTCATAGGTCACTGCCTTCGCGTCTGCTGCCTCCCTTTTTAGGCAAGGAATGAAGCCAGGTTAATTCTTTGCCCGCGATAGCTCGTCATATAAGCGATACATTGTCCGCCGACATCCGGGACTACCAATCTGATCTTGTCCGCGGCATGCCCTTGAGAGCCGATAAGCTGGAAAAATACGAATACATGAAAGAAAACACATACTGCCGGATGTTACCGGCACACAGATCGACCAAGCTCCACCCCCCGGATGTTTTCGGATTTTATTTATTGAGCGTTAGCGACCGGCGAGCAGTGACTTGATAAAACCACTTTGATCTAGCTCGCGCACCAGCCGGCCGTCAGCGAAATCTTCCGGCTTCGCGCCTTTGGCTTTTGGAAACGGCTTTTCCAGCTCCTGCAACAGGCCCGCGATGCCCGCCGGATAGGGCGGCACGCTAAAGCCGGTTTTTATGATCATCTCGTAGGTTTCTTCGAGAACATCTTGGTCATCCGTACGGAAATACTTTCCCATCGTTTTCATGGCAAAGGCCTTGTCCTTCATTCCACGCACCGCGCCCTCGATGTACGCCCTGAGATAACGTCGAACGGTATCCTCATTGGACTTTAAAAACTTGCGCGTCGTCACCACGCCGTTGACGTGATACTCGACGTCGAGCTTGGAAAGGTCCACCAGATCTTTGAGTTTCATTTTCCGCGCCTGTAGGGTCGCCGGCGGCGTCACTGCTGCAGCCTGAATCTTGCCGGCGACCATTGCGCTGATGGTTTCCGCCGGCCCGCCCGTCTGGACCATGGTGATGTCGCGCTCCGGATCGATGCCGGCGCGCCGTAACGCGATGCGGGAGGCAAGGTCGGACTGGGTCCCAAAGCGAGTCGTGCCGAATATTTTGCCGCGCAGATCTTCGACGCGGTTGATGTTGGGCTGGGCGAAGATCCACCAGTTGAATTTTTTCGCAATGGTCGCGATGATCACGGTGTCCGTGCCGGAGAGCGCGGCTTGAATCGGTCCCGCGCCGCCGGCTTGGATGATCGGCAGCTCTCCCGAAAGCATCGCCTGCAGTGCCAGCGAGCTTCCCGGAATGCTGATTACCTCCATATTGAGACCGTTCTTCTCGTAGAAATTACCTTCCTTGGCGAGCCAAATCGACATCTGCGCACCTGACGCGGAGCCGCCGCCGGTGCGAAGTTTTTCCAGCTTTTTCTCCTGGGCCGGTGCGGTCAGCGGACAACAGATTGCCGCAATGAGCGCGGCGCAAAATAAAACTCGACGCATCATCCCCCCCTTTTTTATCAATGGCGCTTCGCGCGCCCGCGGCCGCCATCTGCGAAATACCTGGCGCGATTCTGATATAGCACAATCTGCCGGAGTAATTCGACGCGCTGCATCGACAAATCAACCCGATCAAGTCGGTTGAAATATTTAGCAGGCAAACCTGCCATTGCGACCCTACAGCGCAAGTCCTTGCACGCGGGTTTAACTTCTCTAAAGTCGGCAAGCTCGCGGCGATAAATCGGGGCACAACGTTTGCTCAGTAGGCCTTCGCCGGGGATAGGAAACAACAACTGGATACGACACCAGGCTTCCTATACCCCGGCGCCAGGCTGCGGTTAATCAAGAGATCTGACGACCCCGCGCAGAGATCGAAAATCGCGCGGCTGAGTCGGCCAGCCAGTAAACCGAAACCCACGACAAACACGTTTTAAATAAACGATCCCGCAGCGAGCTGATGGTTGATCATTACGCTCGCCACGAGGACCTGAGCTACGGGTTGTGTCAATCCCGGTACCCAGTCTTTCATTGACATCAGACAAAGTAATCAGATACGTTCTGGTCAAAGATCGTGCCGATCACGATAGAAAATCAAAATGACGTTGACCGGACTGCGCGCGCTGCCGCGCGTGAAATCCTAAAGGAGGCGTTACTTATGCCGACGATTAAAGGTCTCAGCCACGTGGTGCTTTATGTAAATGACTTGGACAAGATGGTTGCGTTTTACAAGGATGTATTGGGCCTCGTGAAATACCGCGAGCACCCCGGCCGGATGGTATTTCTGACGGCTGACCCCAATATCGAAGACCACCAACTCGCTCTCGCCAAGGGACGCGAGGGCAACGCCAAGATCATTGCGCATATCGCCTGGCGCGCCGATACGCCTGCCGACGTCAAGGCATATTACGAGCGTTTTAAGGCGTTGGGCGTGCCGATCGACCACTGTGTGAGCCATGCTTACGAGGAAATGGGCAACACCGTGTCATGCTATTTTCTCGATCCCGAGGGGAACCGTCTGGAGGTTTACGCCCTCGTGCCTGAGCGCGACGACGCGCGCATCAATCGCCCTCTCGATCTCGACAAGAGCGTGAGTGAAATCGTCGCGCAGGCAAGCGGTTTAGGTGGTACCTCGCAATAGAAAACTGACCGCGCCTCGTTTTGCTTACCCAGGCTAGGCGCCCGACGGCGTCGACTGTCCCGCAAATTCGAACGCCGCCGCCACGAGTTGCTCCGTGCAGCCCGCCCACGCGTGCATGTGACCGAATTCTCTTTTACGCCTCCGACCCAAACAAGTCGACGCGCCGGCCGTCGCGAAATAGATGCACGCGCTGGGGATCCGCGTTAAGATGGAGACTATCGCCGCGCTTGATCCGGTTTTGCCCCGGCAAGCGCGCCACGAGCTTCAGCTTGCCGCAAAGCAGATGAACAAAACAATCCGAGCCAAGGTCCTCGACGAATTCAGCTGTACCGGAAAACCACGCGTCCGCGCTCGCGCAAGGGCGAAAATCTTCCGGGCGTATGCCCAGGGTCAATGGCGAGTCTACCGCGCTACGACTGGCGACAGTGCCGGCTAGATCTATTTCCACGCCGCCTTCATCGTGAAATTTTCCATTGCTGTCCAGCCGGCCTTCGATTAGATTCATCTGCGGCTGGCCGACGAAACCAGCGACGAACAAGTTGCTCGGCCGATGATAAATCTCCGACGCCGTGCCGACCTGTTGAATCCGCCCCTTGTCCAAGACGATAATTTTTTCACCAAGAGTCATCGCTTCGGCTTGATCATGGGTAACGTAGAGCATCGTCGAACCTAACCGAGTGTGTAACCGACCAAGCTCGACGCGCATGTTTGCCCGCAACGTCGCATCGAGATTGGACAGAGGCTCGTCAAAAAGAAAAAGCTTCGGCCGGCGCACAATCGCCCGCCCCAAGGCAACCCGCTGTCGTTGCCCACCGCTCAATTGTTGAGGTTTTTGTTTGAGTTGATTATCGATCTCCAACAACCTCGCGACCTCGGTGACGCGCGTTTGGATCTCGTCCTTCGCTACGTCGTGTAAGCGCAACGAGAATCCCAGATTCTCAAACACCGTCATGTGCGGGTACAGGGCGTAATTTTGAAACACGAACGCGACATCGCGATCCTGCGGCGGCAAGAGATCGACGCGCGTCGTATCGATATCAACGGTTCCGGCGGAGGCGGATTCCAGACCCGCAACGATGCGCAAAAGTGTCGTCTTGCCGCAGCCTGACGGACCGAGCAAGACACAAAACTCGCCGTCGGCGACGGTAAATGAAATCTCTTCCAATATCCGCGAAGCGCCGAAAGTTTTGGAAAGTTTTTTGACCGTCAGAGACGCGATGGCTTCCTCCAGCTCCGTCGCCCGGAGCGATTTCTTAACCTTTCACCGCTCCCGCTGACAAGCCCTGCACAATGCGACGTTGAAAAATCAGTGTTAGCGCAACCAGGGGCAGCGTGGCGATCGTTGACGCCGCGGCGATCTCGCCCCACGGCATCGTGTATTCACCGGGGAAGAGTGCGATACCGACCGGCAGCGTTTGCAACGCCGGATAGGTCAAAATAATCAGCGCGAAAAAGAACTCGTTCCAGGCGTGGATGAAAACGAGAATCGCGGCGGTAAAAAGTCCCGGCGCCGCCAGCGGCAACACGACGAGCCGAAGCGCTTGCCAGCGCGTGCAGCCGTCGACCAGTGCCGCTTCTTCGATATCGTACGGCAGCTCCTGGAAAAACGTCGTGAGCACCCAGACCGCAAACGGCAAGGTGAGCGAAATATACGCGGCAACAATGCCTTGATAACTATTGAGCCAGCCCAGGAAATTCAACAGCCGCCACACCGGACCGGCAATGGCGATCTGGGGAAACATGGAAAGCGCCAGCAGCAACATCAGATAGTAGCGCGCCCAGCGCAATTTGAACCGCGCCAGCGCGAAGGCCGCCAGCGACGCGATGGCGAGACTGACCAGCGTTGTCGCTAACGCGACGATCGCGCTATTGCCGATATAATGAAGCAGCCCGTATTGCGTGATCGCCGCGCGATAGTTGTCCCAATGAAAGCTCGGCAGAATGACCGGCGGGATAGCGATGATCTCGGCGGCGCTTTTCCAAGACGTGAGCACGAACCAAGAAAACGGCAGCAGGGTCAGTGTACCGATCGCAGCGACGGATGCGGCGAATGCGAATTTTTTCATGTTTGCTGCGCCTTTCGGAGCAAACCGGTTCCGAGCAGACGAATATAGAGAACCGACAAGAAAAACGAGAGCAAAAATACTACGACGGCGATCGCCGAGCCGTAGCCGATCATGCCTTCGGCAAAGCTCTTTTTGTAGCCATAGAATTGTAAAAGATTAGTCGTGTCTGCGGGACCACCTTGGGTCATGACGAATACGAGGTCGAAAACCTTGAGCGCGTCGATGGTGCGAAATAGCAGTGCTAACAGCAAAGCTGGCTTGACCAGCGGCAGCGTAATATGACGAAACTTCCGCCACGCGCTGGCGCCATCGATGCTGGCGGCCTCGTAGAGCTCACCGGGAATCCCCTGCAGGCCAGCGAGGATGATCAGCGCGGCAAACGCGCTGGTCTTCCAAATGTCCGCCACCATGATCGACAGCAACGCCAAGCCTGGCTCCGCCAGCGGCGCCCAGTACAGCTGAGTCGCGTCTCCGTACAGGAGATAATTGAAAAGACCGTAGCGGTCGTTGAAAATGAAACGCCACATTTGCGACGAGACCACGGTGGGCACCGCCCAGGGGATGAGCACGATGGCACGCAGCCAACCGCGGCCGCGGAAGGATTCGTTCAGCACCAGCGCCATGGCGAGACCGAGAAGCACTTCGATGGGAGTCGTGACGGCGACGAAGATCATGGAAGTGCTGAGCGAGCCCAGCGCCACCGGATCGGTTACGAGATCGCGGTAGTTCTCCCAACCGACGAATTTCTGGCCGAGCCAGGGCAGAGTCAAAATCATGCGGTAAAGACTTAGGCGAAAGGACTCCAGAATCGGATAGAGAGAGAAGACGCCGACAAACACCAAACTCGGCAACAAAAATCGCCAGACCGGATCTTGCCTATTGCTCACCGCTGTCTCCGATCACGTAAGAGGTCCAAAGCGCGATCCATGTCGCGCGACGCGGCTCGCGCGAGCTGGTCGATGTCCGAATCGGCAATGGCGATGGCCGAGCTGAAGTAACGCTGCAAGATGTTTGAAAGCGGTAGATACACCGGCGTTCGTGGCCGCGGCGCAGCCAGAGTGAACGTCTCGTACTGCGACTGGAACTGGGGACTTTTCTTGAGGATCTCGGGATCATGATAGAGCGCCTTGCGCGCCGGCCCGCGGCCGGT
>Ga0137359_10005362_pt1 | contig 10560 bp, 6 predicted proteins | sample Mad1_40_16metaG_FD_108281 | JGI IMG/M metagenome (GOLD analysis project Ga0137359, IMG submission 108281) | Vadose zone soil microbial communities from Angelo Coast Range Reserve, California, USA - Mad1_40_16 metaG | ecosystem: Environmental > Terrestrial > Soil > Vadose zone | place: USA... | reverse complement strand
TCCGTTGCGGCGGCCGCCGCTCGCGGCGTGTCCTTCCCGTACCGTTTGCCGAGGCTCCGAAAATTCGCTTTGCCGCGCAACCGCACCAGATCGTGATCGGATGCGACCACCTGGACGGACTTTACGTTGACTTCGGCAGCCAGAATATCTAATAGGTCTGACAAGACCGGGCCCTGGGCTGCCGCCGGAACGGCCAGCTGCATGCGGGCCAGGGGCTGCCGGACCCGCAGGTTACGCGATTCCCGTGCGGCCCGAGCCAGCGAGGCGAGGCGGCGGACTGTGCTCATGGCGGCCAGCAGCTCCGGCTCCCGATGACCCCGGTCCGCCGGGAACGGGGCGAGGTGGACGGAGGTGCCCGTCAGGGCCCGGTGCACCCAGTCGGCGATGAAGGGGGCGGCGGGGGCGAGCAGCCGGACCGCGGCGACGAGCGTCTCGTGCAACGTTTCGAGCGCAATGGGATCGGTCGCCCGGTCCGGGGCCCAGAAGCGCGGTCGGTTGCGGCGGATGTACCAGCGCGACAGATCCTCCCCGACGAAATCCATGATGGCGCGAACGCCGGCCGTGACGTCGTAGCCGGACCACGATTGCCGTACGCTCGCGACCACTTCATCGAGCCTGGCCAGGAGCCAGCGATCCGCGGCCGGCCGCTGGCTGAGTGGCGTCGCGTCCGCTTCGGCGGGCGGATTCCAATCCTGGGCGTAGCGGCGGAAGAAGTCGTACGTGGAGCGCAGCGTGTTCAGAAATCCGCCCGACACCTCCGGAATCTGTTTCTCATCGAACCGCTTCGGCAGCCAGACCTGACTCTGACCGAGCAGGTAGAGCCGCACCGCATCGGCGCCGTGTGCGCCGATCACCTTCCACGGATCGACCACGTTGCCGCGGCTCTTCGACATCTTCTGCCCGTGCACGTCCAGCACGTGCTCGTTCACGATCACGTGCTTGTAGACCAGCGCGTCGAACGCCGTCACGCCGATCGCGAGCAGTGAATAGAACCAGCCCCGGGTCTGATCCACGCCTTCGCAGATGTAGTCGGCCGGGAAGTGCGCCTTGAAGTCGGCCTGATGCTCGAACGGATAGTGCCACTGCGCATACGGCATCGAGCCCGAATCGAACCAGGCATCGATGACTTCGTTCACGCGCCGCATCGTGCCGCCGCACTCGCTGCACGGCCAGGTGTACGTGTCGATGTACGGCTTGTGCGGATCGAAATCGGCCGGCAGCGATTGCCCCCAGCGCTGCGCCAGCTCCTCGTAGGATCCGATCACCTCGCGATGGTCGTGGTCGGCGTCGCATTCCCAGACGTTCAGCGGCGTGCCCCAGTAGCGGTCGCGCGACAGCGCCCAGTCGACGTTGTTCTCGAGCCATTCGCCAAAGCGGCCGCTGCCCACCTCGGGCGGATGCCAGTCGACTTCCGCATTGATCTCGAGCATCCGCTTTTTCACCGCCGTGGTGCGGACGAACCAGGAGCTGCGGGCGTAGTAGATGAGCGGCGAGTCGCAGCGCCAGCAGTGCGGATAGCTGTGCGAGTAGGGGCGGGTTTCGAGCCAGCGGCCGTCGTGCTTCAGCCGCTCGATGATGAGGCGGTTCGTTTCCTTGTCGGTGACGAGCTTGCCCTCGAGCTCCGGCCAATTCGTACCTCGGAACGTCCCGTCCGGGGCGACCGGATTCACGAATGCCAGACCGTTTTGTTGACCGGCGGCGTAGTCGTCCGCCCCGAACGCCGGGGCCATGTGCACCAGGCCGGTGCCCTCATCGGCGCTGACAAAAGCACCGGCGACGACCACCGCCCGTTGTCCTTCCGGTGGCAGCGGCACGACCTCGAGGGGCCGTGTGTACTTCTTGCCGACCAATTCACGACCTCGATAGCTCTTGATCCGGTCTCCCTGAATCAGGGGCCGGCCGTGGATGTGGACGTCGCCGGCGCGAGCGACCGCCGCGATGTAGGTGGTGATCTTGCCGGTCGTGGGATCGGCAAGCGCGTACTCCCCATATTCGAGATCGGGATGAACGGCGACCGCCACGTTGGCCAGCAGCGTCCACGGTGTCGTCGTCCAAATCACGAGGACGCGAGGGTCGTCACCTTTCCGGCTCAGCAGCGGGAACGTGACGTAGACCGAATTGGTCTGCACGGTCTCGTAGCCCTGCGCGACTTCATGGGACGACAATGCCGTGCCGCAGCGCGGGCAGTACGGCAGCACTTTATGGCCGCGGTAGAGCAGCGCCTTTTCGTACAACCGCTTGAGCAGCCACCACACCGTCTCGATGTAGTTGTTGGTGTAGGTGACGTAGGGATGCTCGTAGTCGAGCCAGTAGCCGATCCGGTCGGACAGCGATTCCCAATCGGCTTTGTACTTGAACACGCTCTCGCGACACAGCTTGTTGAAACGCTCGATGCCGTACGCCTCGATCTCGCGTTTGCCGCTGATGTTGAGCGCCTTTTCGATTTCGATCTCGACGGGCAGGCCATGCGTGTCCCACCCGGCGATCCGCGTCACCCCCTGCCCCAGCATCGCGTGAAAGCGGCAGATCAGGTCCTTGAGCGTCCGCGAGAACACGTGGTGGATGCCGGGGCGGCCGTTGGCGGTCGGCGGTCCCTCATAGAAGATGAAAGGCGGCCCGTAGCGTGTCGCCTCGCTCACGCGTGTGAACAGGCGCTCGAGCTTCCACGTCGCGAGCAGCTGCTGCTCCAGCTCGTCGATGGATTGCGTCAGGTCCGAAGGCGGATACGGCATCTGCTAGAGCTGTTCCAGGACGCCGCGCACGACAGCCGCGAGCTTGGGCTCGGCGCCGCGCGCGACGGCAATGATCTGTTCCACCGACGTCGGCTCGAGTGCGTCGGGGAGACAGTTGTCCGTGATGATCGAGAGCCCGAGCACGCGCATGCCCTGGTGGACCGCGGTGATCACTTCGGGCACCGTGCTCATGCCCACGACATCGGCGCCCAACGCGCGCAGCATGCGATACTCGGCGCGCGTCTCGAGGTTCGGCCCCGGCACCGCGACGTAGACGCCCTCGCGCAGCACGATCTTGTGCTCGAGCGCGACGTCGCGCGCGAGCTTGCGCAGCTCGGGATCGTACGCGGCCGACATGTCGGGAAAGCGCGGGCCCTCGGCATCGTCGTTCGGGCCCGCCAGCGGATTGTCTCCGAGAAGGTTGATGTGGTCGGAGATGAGGACGAGGTCGCCCGTAGACCAGAGCGGATGCATCCCGCCCGACACGTTGGAGACGATGAGCGTCTTCGCGCCCAGGGCGCGTAGCACCCGCACCGGAAAGGCGACCTGCTGCAGCGTGTAACCCTCATAGCGATGAAAGCGGCCCTGCATCATCGCCACGCGGGTCTTGCCCAGCATGCCGAACAACAGCCGGCCCGCATGGGTCTCGACTGTCGGGCGGGGGAAGCCGGGAATATCGGCGTACGGGATCGAGACGTCGGCCTTCAGCTCGTCGGCCAACGCCCCGAGTCCCGTGCCGAGAATGACGGCGACTTCCGGAACGATTGCGGTCCGCGTCTGCACGGCGCGGACCGCGTCTGTGACGGAGACTGCGTTCAAGCTTTCTGGCTCCCCCCCTCTCCCCCTCCATCCAGCGCGCGCAGCTCGGCGAGCTGGCGCTCGAGCAGCGCGCGGAAGCCGCCCATGTACTGTTGAAAGCGGCGCTCCGTCTCCGCCATCTTCGCCTGCACCGCGCCCTCGGCGGTGCGCGCTTCGTCGAGCAGCCGTTTCGCTGTCGCTTCGGCCTCACGCACGATCACCTGTCCCTCGCGCTCGGCAGCGGCGCGCGTGTCCTGGCGCAGCTGCTGTGCCGCGACGAGCGCTTCGTTCATCGCTTTCTCGCGTTCGCGAAATACCCGCAGCTGTTCGGTCAGTGCGGAGAGGCGCTCCTCGAGGACCTGGCGCTCGCGAATCGCGCGCTCCAGTGCGTCGGCGACGCGCATGCGAAAGTCTTCGACACCCAGCGTGTCGTAGCCGCGCAGCGTCTTCCGAAAGTCCTGCTTGCGGATGTCGAGCGGTGTCAGGTTGAAGGCTTCGTCGTTCACGGCGTCTCCCCCCCCCTCGGTCCGAAGAGGGCGGTACCCAATCGGATCACCGTTGCTCCCTCGAGAACCGCTGGAGCGTAGTCGCCTGACATCCCCATCGAGAGGGTCGGCAGCCATACTCCTTCCTCCTTCTTGATCCTATCGCGCAAGACGCGCAGGTCCCGGAACGTCCGGCGCTGCACGTCTTCGTCGTCGGTCAGTGGTGCCAACGTCATCAACCCTTCCAACCGCAGATGCTCGAGCTCGGCGACCTGTCGCGCCAGCATGGGTGCCTGCTCCGGCGGGCAACCGCTCTTCTGTGCCTCGCCCGCCACGTTCACCTGCAATAACACGCGCTGTGGTGTCGTCGATCTGCGATCGAGCTCGCGCGCCAGCTCGAGGGAATCGAGGGAATGTACCAGGTCGAACCGCCCCGCGACGACACGCGCCTTGTTGCGCTGCAAGTGCCCGATCAGATGCCAGCGGACACCGGTCAGCTCTTTCAGCGCGTCCTGTTTCTGCACCGCTTCCTGGACGCGGTTCTCACCGATGTCGGCTAGGCCGGCGTCCATCGCGGCGCGAATCGCGTCCGGTCCAAACCCCTTCGTCACGGCGACGATCGTCACCGGCTGCGGGGCCAGCCGCGCGAGCTCGGCCCTCACCTGCGCCAAACGCTCCGGGAGGGCCTCGAAAGCCATAGCCGTTCAATTTAACGCCTAAAGAGGCTCTGCACGCCCTCGGTTTCGATGCGGCGAATGACCCCGGCGAGCGCCTGGCTGGGATTCAGGTGGTAGCTGCGGCGCAGATAATCCAGCGCCTGGCGCTGATCGCCGCGGAGGGCGGCCGCGTTCCCCAGCTCCAGGAACGGCACTGAGAACGACGAGGCGACCTGTTGGGCGGCTGGCTCGAGGTCGAGCGAGTCCGCAGCAAACAACTCGCCCCACGTGAACACCGAATCCACGAGCATGCGGGTCCGTGTGGAATCCACCATCGTCCCCTGGATGCCGCGCAGAAACCGTCGCGTCGTATCGGCGCGCGGGACGATCTTGAACACGAGCCCCTGGAACACGAGCTGGGGATCGAGACCGAGCCAGGATCCCCGGCCCGACGACACGCCGAACGTGACCGGACGCCCGGCCGGCAGATATTGCGCGATCGTATAGAAGATCACCTGATCGGACGTGCGAAGAACCTCCCCCTTGCGCACCGGGAGCTCGAAGTTCCCCGCGCGAAAGACGCCATCGTCACTCACCCGCAGCGGCTGCATCCGCTGGATGTCTTCGGCCGTCAGTTGCAAAACCGGACCCGCGGGCAGCTGCGGGGGCGCGAGCGGCCGGTAGAACGCGGGCGCGCGCGCGGCGTCGAACGGCCGCGCGGATCGCGATGCGAGCTGGTGCAGATACCAGTCGAGATTGGCGAGCGAGAGGTTGATGAGCGTGACGTCCCGCCGGATGCCTTCTACTTCCTGCAGATACCACACCGGGAACGTGTCGTTGTCGCCGTAGGCGAACAGGACGCCGTACGGCTCCACCGATTGCACCAGGTCGTACGCGAAGTCACGCGCGACCGTCGCATCGGGACCGTGGCGGCGCGAGGCCGCTGTGAAATTGGCGGCGAACGGCAAGAGCGTGACCAGTGAGGCGACGGCGATTCCGACACGGGCCGGTGCGACTTGCGACACCCGGCGCACCAGCCGCACGAGCCCGAGCGCGGCGAACACACCCCAGATCTGGAAGCTCACGACGAAGAAGTAGTCGCGCTCGCGTACCTCATGTTGGTCAATCGTTGGGTACTGATCCCAGAACAACGAGAACCCCGCCTTGAAGTTCATGTAGATGACGAGGCCGATACCCGTCACGAGCCACAGCGCGCCGAGGAGGTACGCGATCCCCCGGTCGCGGCGGCGGGCGAACTCGAGTCCCAGCATTCCCAACGAAACGAAGACGAGCGAGACGAACACCATGGGGATGTTCGGAAGCGAGCGGCCCCATTGCCACGAACAGTACTGGAAGAAGTTGAGCAGCTGTTGCCCGAACATCTTTAGACTCCGGCCGGGATTGTCCGGACCGGGGAAAAACATCGGATTGTCGAGCAGACCGCGGCTGCCGAATTGCTCGCGCCGGATCACCTTGAGCAGGTTGGTCCAGGTCTCCGGGTCCGCCTCGTTCAGCACCGGATGCAACCCGGAGCGGATATAGAGGAACGCGTAGATCGAGATCCCGGCGGCCGCGACGCCGATCGCCACGATCGGAAACGTGGGCGAGTCGGCGGTCACGCACGCCACGACAGCTCCCGCGACGAGCACACCGCCCACGATGAGCAGCGGTGTGCTGCCGAGGCCGACGGCCACGAGGAGGAACCACAGCGCCGTGAGCGTACCCCACTCCGCCCATTCGACTTTCCGCTCGTCGGGATCGGCAGCGGGTCGTGTGTGTAGTGTGTACGCGATGAACAGCGACACCGCCGGCCCGACGAGCAGCGCGAGCAGGTGATTGCCGATCGACAACGCGGCGATGTAGACGATCAGCAGCAGGATGTGCGGTGCGCGAGCCGTTCCCCTGACATCGCGCCACCGCAAGCACAACCAGCAGATCGCGGCGATACTGAACGTCGCGAACGTATAGACCTCGGTCTCGTTGCTGTTCTGCCACTCCGTGAAGGCGAACGCGGAGAGGATCGCCGCCGCGGCCGCTCCGCCGACGCGCAGGATGCGGTCCTCATCGGCCAGGAATCGCTGCGCGACAAGAAACAGGCATCCGGCGCCGGCCGCCGAAAAACAGGCGCTCATGAGATTCAGCCGCCACGCGTATTGGCCGATGCGGACGATGTCAGCCCAGACGTGGCCGACCAGTACGAAGAGTGGCGTGCCGGGTGGATGGGGAACGCCGAGGACCTTCGACGCCGTGATGAATTCCCCTGCATCCCACAGCGTGACGGTGGGCGCGAGGGTAATCACATAACCGATGAGGACCAGGAGCGCGACGACCGCCGCCTCCCGGTACGGTGGTTTAGGTGGCAGGCTGAGTCACGCGCTCACCGCCTTCGAGATGCGAGACGGCGCCCGAGAGCAAATCGCGCACCTGTTGCGGCGTGAGGTGACGATACAGCAGGCCGTGGCTGGCGACGGAGATCGTCGAGGTTTCTTCCGACACGACCAGCACCGTCGCATCAGTCTCCTCCGACAGTCCCAGCGCCGCGCGGTGGCGGGTGCCGAGGGATTTGTCGGCGACCTTGAACTGCGTGAGCGGCAGCACGCACCCCGCGCCGATGATGCGATCGCCGCGGATCAGGACTGCGCCATCGTGCAGCGGGGAGTACGGCGTGAAGATCGTCGTCAGGAGGTCGGCCGAGACTTTGGCTTCCACCGGGACGCCGGTGGTGATGAACTCTTCCAGCCCGATGTCGCCCTCGACAGCAAGGATCGCGCCGGTGCCCGCCCGGGACAGCCGGTCCAGCGCCTCCGCGATCTCTTCCGCCACCGATTGCCGGTCGCTGCGCGAGAAGGCGCGCATCAAGCGTGATTGGCCGAGCCGCGCCAGGGCGTTCCGCAGCTCCGGCTGGAAGACGACGATCGCCGCGAACGCGCCATAGGTAAACACGACGCCCAGCAGCGTATAGATGATCGTGAATTTGGCGAACAGGGCCACAAAGTAGGTCAACGACAGGATCACGAGGCCGATCACGATCTGCATGGCCCGGGTCCCGACGAGGAACAGCAGGAAGCGGTAGATGACGAACGACACGAGCAGGATCTCGAAGAGATCCGGCCAGAGCCGCGGCGAGAGAAACTTGAACGCGTCGACGTTCACGTTGGATTGGTCGTAGCGCCCGCCAGTGCAAGGGCTTCGCGTGTCATTGCGACGTCGTGAACTCGGAATAACCGCGCGCCGCGCTCCCAGGCGAGGGCACAAGCAACAGCCGTGGCGCGATCGCGGTCTTCTACTGGACGGCCCGTCGCTGTGCCCAAAAACCGCTTCCGCGACAGACCGACGGCTACAGGATAGCCAAGGGCGACGATCGTTGCCAGTTCGTCCAGCAGTCGAAAGTTCTGGGCGGCGGTTTTGGCGAAGCCAAATCCGGGGTCGACGACGATGCGCTCGCGAGCAATTCCCGCCCGCTCGGCATTTTCGGCAGTGGCCGCGAGCTCTTCGGCCACCTCGGGAGCGACGTGGGCGTACGTAGCCAGATCGTCCATGGTGGCCGGGGTGCCCCGCATGTGCATCAGGATCACGCCCGCGTCCGCACGCGCTACCACCGCGCCCAGCCCCGGGTCGTGCTGCAACCCGGAGACGTCGTTCACGACGGCGGCCCCGGCGTCGAGTGCGGCCCGCGCGACCTCCGCCTTGCGGGTGTCGACCGACACCGGGCCAAGGCCCCGCCTGATCAGCCCGGCGACGACCGGGACCACCCGAGCGATCTCCTCGTCTGCCGGCACCGGTGTGGCGCCCGGCCGCGTCGACTCACCACCCACATCGAGAAGGCCTGCGCCGTGCGCCGTGAGCTGTGCGCCGTGTTCGATGGCTGCCTCGACTGACGGCAGATGACCGCCATCGGAGAATGAATCGGGGGTGACGTTGATGATTCCGACAATGACCGGTTTATCGAGCGGCAACTCAGCGCCGCGAATCAACCAGGAGCGGGGCGGCTCCGCGCGCGCCGCGAGGAGCCGGCCGAGTTCCGGGGCGAGACGCGCCAGCTCGGCGGGCGCGCGGTCGTAACGGGCGAGCGGCGCGATTCGGCTCGTGGAGCCTGCCACGAGCGCCCAGCCCCCAAGCCCCAACCCCGAGCCCCCAGTAAGGACGTCGGCGCCCGACTTGGTGCCCCAATGCACGAGCGCTTCGCGCTCATCCTCCGTGATGCCTTCGATGAGGACGACGAACGGCTGGATGCCGATCGCGGCGAACCACGCCGGCTGTGCTTCCCATCCCCGGGCCGCGAGCGCCGCGCGCACCGCTTCCGGTGCGTGCGCGGCGACCGCGGTGACTTTCATGCGGGGGGCGCGGAGAGGTCCGCGTTCTTAGCTTCCATGCCCCTCGCTGGCTCGGGCTGGCGCCGGCGGCTCAGGCTCCCGCAGGCTCAGGCGGCGGATTGCGCAGAACACCGCCTGATGTGCGTGGCGCCCGTTCTTTTTCTGTCGATTCGGGTTCGCTGCGGGGTGCCGGCGCGGGCGGCGGCACGTACGGCGGCAGCGCCTGGCCGGCGATCACCATCTCGACCTGCTCGCGCTCCAGCGTCTCGCGCTCCAGCAGCGCCGCCGCCACACGATCGAGTGCGGCGCGCCGCTCGCTGACGATCCGCGCCGCCTCGCTGTAGGCCCGTGTGAGGATGTTCTTCACTTCCTCGTCCACGATCTGCGCCGTGCGATCGGAAATCTCGCGGCGCTGCACCACTTCGCGGCCCAGGAAGATCTCCTGCTCGCGGTCGCCCACGGCAATCGGACCGATGACCGCGCTCATCCCGAACTGCGTCACCATGCGCCGCGCGATGTTGGTTGCCTGCTGGATGTCCTGCGCCGCGCCGGTCGTCACCTTCTCCGGTCCGAACACCAGCTCCTCGGCGACGCGGCCGCCGTACGCCATGGCGAGCCGCGACTCGATCGACCGCTTGGTGTATTTGTGCAGCTCCTCCTCCGGCAGGTACGCCGTGAGGCCGAGCGCCCGGCCGCGCGGAATGATCGTGACCTTGTGGAGCGGATCCGCGTCGGGCACGGTGAGCCCGACGAGGGCATGGCCGGCTTCGTGATACGCGACGAGGCGCCGCTCCTCGTCGGAGAGCACGCGGCTCTTGCGTTCGAGGCCGAGCATCACCTTGTCTTTCGCGTCCTCGAAGTCCTGCCCGTCCACCTGGGCCTTATTACGGCGCGCCGCGAGCAGTGCCGCTTCATTGACGATGTTCGCGAGCTCGGCGCCGGCAAGACCGGGCGTGCCGCGTGCGATCCGCTCGAGATTCACACCGGGCGCCATCGGAATCTTGCGCACGTGCACGCGCAGGATCTGTTCGCGGCCTTTCAGATCGGGCATATCCACGACGATCTGCCGATCGAAGCGGCCCGGCCTGAGCAACGCGGGGTCGAGGATGTCGGGCCGGTTGGTGGCCGCGAGCAGGATCACCCCTTCGTTGGATTCAAAGCCGTCCATCTCGACGAGCAGCTGATTCAGCGTCTGCTCGCGCTCGTCGTGCCCGCCGCCGAGGCCGGCCCCGCGGTGGCGTCCCACGGCGTCGATTTCGTCGATGAAGATGATGCAGGGCGCGTGCGCTTTGCCCTGCTCGAACAGATCGCGCACGCGCGAGGCGCCGACGCCGACGAACATTTCCACGAAGTCGGAGCCCGACATCGAGAAGAACGGCCGGCCCGCCTCGCCGGCGACCGCCTTGGCGAGCAGCGTCTTGCCCGTTCCCGGCGGCCCGACGAGCAGCGCGCCCTTGGGCAGCCGGCCGCCGAGCCGCTGGAATTTCTGCGGGTCTTTCAGGAAGTCGATGATCTCCTCGAGCTCCTGCTTCGCCTCGTCGCAGCCCGCGACGTCGGCGAACGTAACCTTGGGTGT
>Ga0137359_10005359_pt1 | contig 10564 bp, 7 predicted proteins | sample Mad1_40_16metaG_FD_108281 | JGI IMG/M metagenome (GOLD analysis project Ga0137359, IMG submission 108281) | Vadose zone soil microbial communities from Angelo Coast Range Reserve, California, USA - Mad1_40_16 metaG | ecosystem: Environmental > Terrestrial > Soil > Vadose zone | place: USA... | reverse complement strand
TCGTCTTGCCACCGCCCGACGGGCCGACGAGCCCGATCAGCTCGCCTGCCGCCACATCGAAGCTCACGCCCCGCAGCACCTGGCGGACGCCGTCGTAGCCGAATGTCACGTGCTCGAACGTCACCCGTCCGTGGACCGGCTCGAGCCGCACCGGCTCCACCATGTCGCGGATCTCCGGCTCGGTGTCGAGCACCTCGAACACCCGGTGCGCCGACGTCGTCGCCCGGTTGATCGTGCGCGCCATCTGCCCGATCACGTCGATCGGCGCGAGGAACATCGTCGTGTAGAGCAGGAACGAGACGAACGTTCCCACCGGCAGCTGTGGGCCTGTGCCGAGCAGCCGCGGCACGGCGAACAGCCACACCGTAATCGTCATCGCGTGCACGCCGAGGACGAGCAGCGGCCAGAACGTCGTCCATGACGCGTGAATCCGGTTGAACTCCGCCGTCACGTCCGCGTTGCGCTCGCCGAAGCGCGCGATTTCCCGGTCCTCCTGGTTGAACGCTTTCACCACCCGGATTCCGGGGATGGTGTCCGACAACACGTCGGTCACGCGCGACCACTTCCGCCACGCCCGGATGAACAGCCGGCTGATGTTCTCGCCGTGCCGATAGATCACCCAGCAAAACACCGGGATCGGCAGGGTCATCACCAGACCAAGCCTCCAGTCGAGCGAGAGTAACACCGTTCCCAGTCCCAGCAGCTGCACCAGCGAGAGTGACACATCGACGATCCCAAACGCGAGGAACTCCCAGAGACGGTCGGTATCGGCGGACACGCGTGTGATCAGGCTGCCCGTTCGCTTGCGCGAGAAGAACGACAGGCTGAGCCGCTGGATGTGCTCGTACAGTTGATCGCGCAAATCCCGGGCAACCCATTCGCCAAGAATCGCCATCAACCGCAGCCGGACATACGCCGCGGCCTGTTTGACGAGGTACACCGCCGCCATCGCGGCCACGGCGAGCGTCGCAATCGTCCCCGCGCGGGTGAGCGACAACGTGCCCGCCTGCGCCGGGCGCACCACGCGGTCGATCAGATAGCCCGCGAGATACGGCGGGATCAGACTGACCAGCGTGATGACGGTGGCCGCTGCCATGCCGAGCGTCAGGTCGCGGCGATAGGGCTTTAGATAGCCTAGCAAGCGCCGGATGACGGCCGTCTGCCGGCCCGACACGAGTGCCTGCGCGTCGCGAATCGGCCGCGCCACACTCTCGGCATACAACCGGTCCGCTTCGCCGTCGGCCAGCTCGCGCGTGTGGCCCTGAACCTGCTCCTCGAGCACGAACCGGATGTTCTCGAACGCGCGCCGCTGCCGGTGCGTGTAGCGCAGCAATGCCAGCGCCGGCTCGCCCGGTGCGCCCAGGATCGTCAGCGTGTTCGCCGACAACCCGGGCGCTTCACGGACCGCCTCGATGCTTGCCCGCTCGATGCTGCGCACGTCCCAGCCCTCGCTGTCCCGCTTCGCGACCGCGATGTGCCTGGGGCCCAGCGCGAACCACGTTTCCGAGAGCACAAGGCTCTGGTCGAGATCAGCGAGCGCGTACAGCTGGATGGGCGCGCCCTGCCAGGCGTGCTCGATCTCCCGTCGCAACTCCGGAGGGAGCCGCGTCGGCTGGGCGGTGTAGCGCTCGATGATGTGATCGTCGAGTTGTTGCTGCGTGCTCATGTCCGTGATCCTCGAATCGGGGGTAACAGAACGGCCTCCCAGGTCCCATGAAGCACCCGGAAGGCCGGATCACGGCGCGAACTAGATCCGATCGACTTCTAGGGTGCTCCTCCACCTCCACCGGCGCCGGCGATGCCGGACGCAACACGCCCACGCACGTCGACAAACGGCGCGACCAGGCACCAGGCCAGGCCCACCCAGAGGCGACGCAGCATTGGCGTGACGGTGGATTGACGAATCATTTCAGTCCGAGACCCTTTCGTGCGTGTTTCGGGGGGCTACTTCGAGCAAACTAAGACGACGTACGGAGTCGGTCAAGGCGAAGATTCACGATCACCCCCGAATCGGCCGTCCCGCAGCGAAATCGAAGAGCGTGGCACCGCGCAGGCGGTAGAGCGCCGTCCAGTATCCGCGCAGCCCCCGGACGTATTCGACCAGCGCCTGGTCCTTCTCGGCCTGCGCGATGTACAGATTGTCGATCGTAATGCGGCCGATCACGTAGCGATTGTACGCCACCTCAAAGCGCTTGGCGGCGACGCTGTCCGCCTTCGCCACGAGCAGTGCGGTGCGGCGCGCCTGTGCGAGTGCGAGCGCGGCGAAACGAGCGTCGTGCACAACCTGGGCGAGCGTCGCGTCCGAGAGGTTGGTGACGCGCTCGCGATCGGCCTCGGCCGCCCGCACTCGTTCGTGATGCGCGCCCCACTGCCACAGCGGAACCTGTACCGACAGCGTGAAGCGCCGAGCCTCGAGCAGGTTCTGATATGCGAGGCTCGCCTCCGGCGCCGTGGCGTTGAATCCGTAGCTGGCCTGGACGGTGGCACCGGCGCCCGAACGAAGACGCGCCTCGGCGACGCTCCGCCGGGCCTGGACGTCATCGAGGGCGACGGCCGTCACCGCGGCGCGATTCTTCAACGCTTCGGCCACGGCGCGAGCCGTGTCGGCCTCGAACTCGGGGACCTCCCCCGTCACCGCGACCCCGACCGGCGTCCCGGGGGGGAGATCGAGCGCGAGGCGCAAGGCGTCGGTGGCGCGTTCGTGCTCCAGCCGCGCCGACTCGAGGGAGGTACGGGAGCGGAGCAACGCGAGCTCGCTCTGCAGCAGATCGTTCTCGCCGATCTTGCCGACCTCGAACCGCCCGGTGTTCAGGCGGTACAACGTGTCGTTCACCGCGGCATTCGTCACGGCATTCTCGAGCGCGACGCGGGCGGCGTAGACATCGAAGAAGAGCGTGGCCGTTTGGAGAGCCAGGTCCTCCATCGCTTCGAGATATGCGCGTTCGTCCAGCTCGGCGCGCACCGCGTCCTCCTGACCGTCCCACGCGGCGGTGTTCGGACGGAAGATGTCCTGCCGCAATCCCACCGATACCGGCGTCGAAGACCACGACTGGTAGGCGGTCGGGCCGCTCACCCTGAGCCGAGCCAGCGACGATGACACAAACAGATCCCCGCCCGTAACCGGGATTTTCTGAGCGAGGGTGAGCGTTACGCTGGCGTCGGTCTGCTGCTGGGGCACGAATTCGGTGCTCCCGTCATCCCGGAGCACCGAAATGATCGACTTGTTATACGACGGCAGCGTTCCTCCGAGAGACAGCTGCGGTAGCAGCCCGGAGCGGTACGCACGGTGGCGGTAGCGCCCCGATTCACGTGCCGCCCGCGCGGCGCGGGCCTGGTGCCCGCGCTGCTGCGCGAGCGCGATGGCCTCCGACAGCGTGATCGCCTGGGAGGAATCCCGAGGCGCCGCCTGGGCCGCGAGCGTGGGTGTCACAGGCGCGCCAAGGGCGAGGGCTAAGGTGAGGCACACGCGGTTGTTCATGAGTTCACTCGTAGCGGAGGCAGACGACTGGATCCTGTCGCGCGGCGCGGTAGGCCGGGACGATCCCGAAGGCGATGCCCACGGTGAACGACACGCCGAAGGCGACGAAGACGGACAGGGATGACACGATCGTGGTGATTCCCGCGAACCGCTCGATGCCCATCGACAGGCCGACGCCGACGAGAATGCCCACCACGCCCCCGGCCACGCTGATCAGCACCGCCTCGCTCAGGAACTGAAAGAGGATGTCTTTCTGGGTGGCGCCCATGGCGCGGCGCACCCCGATCTCCCGGATCCGCTCCAGGACCGACGCGAGCATGATGTTCATGATCCCGATGCCGCCCACCACGAGCGAAATGGAGGCGATGGCGCCCAGCACGACGTTGAAGATCGTCTTGGTGCGCTGCTCCTGGCGGAGCAGCAGCTCCGGCACGGTAATCTCGAAATCCACCACCGTGTTGTGTCGGCGAACGAGCATCCGCTGCAACACGTCGGCGACGGGAGACACGAACCGCGACTCGGTCACCCGCACGATGATGCGATCGAGCTGGTTGCGGTTGGTGCGCTCCTCACGCTGCTGCTCGGACTCCGTCGGCGCGTCGTTGGTGGTGACGGTGACCTCCCGGGCCGCCTGCTCGATATCGCGCTGCGTGAGCTGTGCACGATTCCGGAAGCGGATGAGCACGGTGCGCACCGGCACGTACACGTCCATGTTGGCGTCGCGGATGCCCAGGCGCTGCGCGGTCTGCTGCGTCAGGCGACGATCCTGGAGCACGCCGACGACGGTGACCCAGGTCTCGCCGACCTTGAGGGGGCGGCCGATGGGATCCTCGGTCGTGAAGAAGCGCGTGCGTACGCCATGGCCGATGATCGCGACGGGGAGCCCGCGCTCCACCTGCAACGGGGTGAACGTCGTCCCGGTGGCAAGTGCCAGGTTCGTAAGGCGGAAGTACGTCGTGTCCACGCCCACCAACTTTCCCGAGCGTCGCAGGCCCTCCCGCGTGAGCGACGTATTGAGGACGACTTCCGCGCTCGTCACCTCGACCCCAGGAACCACGTGCGCGATCGCCTGGGCGTCGGCGTAGGTGAGGCCGGGCGAGAACTTCGTCACCTTCTTGTCGGGTTGGTCGTCGGCGGGGCCCTCGCGCTGCTCCACGAGCGGCGTGATCATCACATTGTTCGAGCCGAGCAGGCGCATCTGCTCGAGGATTTCACGCTCGGCGCCCTTTCCGATCGCGAGCATCGCAATCACTGAGGCGACGCCGAACAGGATGCCCAGCGAGGTGAGCGAAGCCCGCAGCTTGTTGTGCCGCACGGCTTCGACCGCCGTGCGCATGCTGAATCCAACGTGCGCGATGAACTGGCGGCGCAGCTCGGCGACGTTCACCGCACTGGCGGTGGAACCGCGATGCCTCCCCGGGGTGCGGTGTCACCGCCCGCCACCGGCAGGCTGTCGCGCACGGAAGCCGGGAGACGCGTCAGCGCGATTCGGTCGTGATCCGGTGGAGGCGTCAGCAGCACCCGGTCGTTCTCCTCGAGGCCGCGCACGATCACCACTTCGTCGTCGTTCATCGGTCCGGTGATCACTTCCTGTTTCACGATGCGTCCACCGTCCTGGCGATACACGAACGGGATGCCGCCCGCGCTGCTCACCGCTTCGAGCGGTACGAACAGCGCCACATTGAGCTTGAGGGTCTCAATCGCGTTCCCCGTCGTCATCCCGGGACGCAGCGTCGTGTCGGAGCCCTGGACCGTCACCTTCACCTCGAAAACCTTCGCGTCGGCGTTCGGCCGCTGTTCACCGACGTTCGCGACACTCCCCACGCTTCCGGTGAGGCGCTTGGTAGGATCGGCATCCAGCGTGAGCGTCACGGGCTGGCCGACGGCAAGCTTGCGCACGTCGATTTCGTTGACGTAGGTGACCGACTCCATTTGCGTGAGGTCCGGCAGCGTGGCAACACCCGGCTCCCACGCGTTCACCTGCGAGCCGGTCGTGCGCTTGCGGCCATTCCATTCTTTCACGTAGATCACCATCCCGGGCGCCGGCGCGCGGATCGTAAACCCCGCCATCACGTCCTGCACCACCTTCAGCAGATTGCGCTGCCGCTGGAGATCAGCGCCAACCTCGCGCATCTTCGCGCGCGCCTGCTCGGTCTTGGTCTCGTAGTCCGACCGGGCCTGGGTCAGCGCGCGGTCCGCCCGTTCGTAGTCGATCGCGGCCTGGCGCTGCACCGTCGGCGCCTCGTAGACCGCCTGCTCCTTGGCGAGACGTTTCTCCTCCAGCGCCAACTCCATCGTGCGAATGTTCTCGCGTGCGGTCGACAGCGTCAGGGTGGAGTCGAGCATCGCCTGCTCGTACTGCGCCTCCGCTTTCTGGAGGGCGAGGCGCGTCTCGTCAAGCTTGTTCGCCAGGGTCGAGCGGTCGAGCTCCGCGACCACATCGCCCTGTTTTACAATCGTGCCTTCCGGCACGATGGACTGGATCTTCATTTGCCACGCGCCCGCTTGCTGCGCGCCGGCGGGAGCGGTGATTTGCACGAACTGCCGCGCCCGCAACTCGCCGGACGTGGTGACCGTGACGGCGAACGGACCACGCTTGACGCGAGCGACGAGGGAATTTTCCGGGGCTGCGGGACCCCGCGCCAGCAGCCAGGCGCTGGGGACGAGAATGGCTATTCCGATCCCGGTCAGTTGCCGCCGAGTGGGGCGGAACGCCCGCAGCGTTGCCAGCGAGGGAAGTCGAAGCGCACGCATAGTGTTACCTCACGGGGGAGCCGTAAGTTAGACACAATCCAGCCGTTTTCCGTTCCACGCTAGATGGCCTAGGAGCCGCCGAGCCGCCGCGCGACGTCCCGGCTCCACGCCGCCTGCTGGTCCGCCAGGAGCCCATGGTTCGTCTCGTCATCGTAACGGCGTTGCTCGGCCTTCTCCTCCTCGGCAAGTCGCTGCGCCAGGGCGCTCAACTCCGCATCGGTCTTGGCGCAGGGGCGGGCCAGATCCCCAAACGCCCGCTGCATCCGGCGGGCGTGCACCTCCGCCAGATCGAAATGCGTCTGTTCGTGGCCCAGCACCGTCCGGCGTTGCGTGGTGTCGTTCAGGACGATCGCCTTGACCCACGACTGCCGCGGCCGGAACCCGGCGATCACCCGAAACTCGAACCCATCACCTCTGCATTTCCAGCCTGAGTACAGCGTGTACGAGATCTTCGCGCCCTCCGCGCCCTCCGAGGGCGGGGACCCCTGGAAGTCCCTCCAGGCGAGGCGCCGCCCTGCGGACCACGGGAACGCCTGGTCTGCGGCCAGATCGCGCTGCAGCACGTCGCCCAGCGCATTCGACGCTGCAGCGGACGGCGATCCACGCCTGGAGGGACTTGGGGCCGGGCCCCGAGCAGGAGCCGGGACGGCGTGGCTGGCGCACCCAAAGCCCAAGAAGAGCAAGACCGCAACGGCGAGTCTCACGGAAGGACCACGATCCGTCCCCGCGGCGGAATCCCCGCCTCGAGCTCCAGAATCCCGACGCTCGGCGCAATCCCAAACCGGGGCGCGCCTGCGCCACCCGGATTCATCACCGTCACCGTCTTGTCCACCAGCTCGAGCAGCGGCCGGTGACTGTGCCCAAAGATGATGATCTCGGCATCAGGAAACGCCTCGTGCAGTTTGGCGGGATTGGGGCTGCCGAACTGATCGCCGTGCGTCACGACGATGGGGAAACCGTCCAGCTCGATTTCGGCGACCTGCGGAAGCTGCGCCCGCAAATCGACGCCGTCGCTGTTGCCGTACACCGCCGTCACGGGCGCCAACGCTCGGAGCTCGACCAACAGGTCGCTGCGCCCGATGTCACCACCGTGCAGGATATGATCGACTTCCTTGAAGATCTCGAACACCTGCGGGCGCAGCATCCCGTGCGTATCCGAGATGACGCCCAGTCTCACGGCGCTTGCGACGCCGTCACGTAGAAGTTCTCGTCCACGCTCAATTCACCCGCCTGCGCTGAGGCCTCCAAGCTCTGCCACGCTTCGGTAGGCCGGAGTAGCCGAGTCCCCATTCCCGGAATTTGGACGCGGACCGGCATATCGAATCCCGGGACGACGTTGGCCCAGTGATAGGACAGCGTGGTACCCTGGACGCGGAACTCGAACACGGGGATCCTGGTCGTCGTGAGATACTGTGCGAATACCTTACTGAGATCGATTCCCGCTTCGTGGCTGATGTAGTCCTGCACCTGTTTGCCGGTGACGGTCTGATGGTAGAACGCCTTGTTCAGGCCGCGCAGGATATCGCGCCACCTGGCGTCGTCGTCGATGATCGCCCGGATCGTGTGCAACATGTTCCCACCCTTGGGATACATGTCGCCCGACCCTTGAGCGTTGACACCAAACGCGGGCACGATCGGCCGGTCATTCCGCACTCCCCGGCGCGCGCCGATCATGTACGCCGCGCCGGCGCTCTTCCCCAGGCGGCACTCGGTGTAGATCCCCTCGGCGTAATTCGCGAAGCTCTCGTGCACCCACATGTCGGCGTGATCCTGGGCCGAGATGTTGTTGCCGAACCACTCGTGGGCGCTCTCGTGCACGATGATGAAGTCCCACTGCAGGCCGAGTCCCGTGCCCGACAGGTCGCGGCCCAGGTAGCCGTTGAGGAAGTGATTGCCGTACGCGACGGCGCTCTGATGCTCCATGCCGAGGTGCGGTGTCTCGACGAGCTTGTAGCCGTCGGCGTACCACGGATAGGGACCGAACCAATGCTCGAAACAGCGCATCAATGGGGTCACCTGCTGAAACTGGCGGCGGGCCGTGTCGACATGATAGTCGAGCGGCCAGAAGTCGAGTGTCAGCCGTCCCGCCTCGCCGTTCAGGGTATCGCTGAAATCCGCGTAGTGACCGGCATTGATCGTCACGTCGTAGTTGTTGATCGGACTCGTGACGAACCACTCGTAGGTCGTGGTGCCGTCGCGATTCTTCGTGGTGCTCCGCAGCCGGCCGTTCGAGACATCGACCAGCGGATCGGGCACCGTGACCGCGATGCGCTGGCTGTCCGGCTCGTCGGCGAGATAGTCCTTGTTGGGCCACCACACGCTGGCGCCCAATCCTTCGTTCGCGGTCGCGATCCACGGGCGGCCGAGGCTGTCGGTCGGGAATGTGAATCCGCCATCCCACGGCAGCCGCCGCCCGACCCGAGGCTTGCCGTGATACCACACGGTAATCGTCCGAGCCTCGCCGGGACGCTGCCGCGCGGTGAGCGTCACGAAGAACGCGTTGCCGTCACGCCGGTAGGTCAGCCTGCGACGGTCCTGCACGATGCTGTCCACGACGAGGGGTTGCTGGAGGTCGATCTGCATCTCACGCGCCGTTTTAAGCACGCGGTAGGTGATCCCGTTCCACCCGACGATGCTGGAATCCTGCAGGTTCACGCGCGTGTGCAGGTCGTAGAACTGCACGTCCCACCACGCGCGCGCGGGTCCGTTGGAGCCACGCAGCGTGTCGGCGTGGGTGTAACGCGTCGTGTCCTGCGCCGACCCGATCGAAACCAGCGCGAGCCCGGCGGCGAGAAAACTCATGGCAGCACGAATACGCGCTCCCCGGCGAACTTCCGTCCCTTGATGTCCCATAGGAAGAAAATTACCACGCGAAAGGTGACGCGCTCGCCGGTCGGCGCGCGCTCGAGCCACTTCCCTTTGTGCGTTCCGTTCACCAACGCTTCCTCGCACACGCCCTGCGGCCCGATGACGATGCTCTGAAGATCGAAGTGGATGTCGGGAAAGGCACCCAGCAATTCCATATAGAAACGTGTCGCACCCGCGTGGCCCTCCCAGCGGCCGCCGTCGGGAAGGACTTCGTACACGCAGTCGGGCGTCAAGGTCGCAATGAGCCCGGCGATGTCGCGCTTGTCCTCCGCAATCGAATGCGCCTTCCAGAGCGCGCGAATCTCGCGATACAGCTCCGGCGTCACCTCGCGCGCGAGCAGCTCCCGGACGTCCACCGTCAGCCTTGCCAGGGTTTGATCAATCGAATCTCGAGGCCCACCTGATCGACGATGCGCTGGACGATGAAGTCGACGAGCTGGCCGATCTCGCTTGGTCGCTGATAGAACCCCGGTGCCGCCGGCATCACGACCGCGCCCGCTTCGGCCGCCAGCGCCATGTTGCGCAGATGTATGAGCGAGAGCGGTGTCTCCCGCGGGACCAGGATGAGCTTGCGCCGTTCCTTGAGCGTCACGTCAGCGGCACGCTCGATGAGTGAGCGGCTCGTACCATGGGCGATCGCAGCCAACGTGCCCATCGAACACGGGCACACCACCATCCCGAGCGTTTTCACCGACCCCGACGCCGGCTCGGCGCCGCGGTCCGAGTCATTGAAGAGACGCACGCACCCCCAGTCGCCGCCCGTCGCCTCCTTCAGGCCGGCTTCGTCCTTGATGCCGCATTCTTCGGTGAGCAGGCGCCAGCCATGCGTGGACACCAGCAGCCACGTGGGAACGTGATTGCTCGCGAGAATCTCGAGCAGTCGCACCGCGTACGGCGCGCCGGACGCGCCGGTGATCGCGAGCACCAGTGGAGCAGAAGGGGTTGCCACGGCCGGAAACATAGCGTTAAATCGACCTCATGCTCTCATACACTCGCTGCCTGGCCTTCGCGGCCTTCGTCCCGACTTTCGTCGTTGCCCAGCAAACCCCGACGACGTCTCCCGCCGCGCCGGCGCTGACACCACCCGTGGCGGCGGAGCGACCACATCGCTTCGACGAGTTTGGCACCGTGCGCATCGACCAGTACTACTGGCTCAAAGACCGGAATAATCCGGAAGTCATCAAATACCTCGAAGACGAGAATGCGTACACCAAGGCCGTCATGGCGCACACGGAGGCGCTGCAGGGACGACTCTACGACGAGCTGAAGGGGCGCGTGTTGCAGAATGATCAGTCGGTGCCGTTCCGCGAAGGCAACTACTTCTACTATACGCGGCTCGTAGAGGGGAAGAACTATCCGATCTACGCCCGCAAGCGCGGTTCGGTGAGCGCCCCGGAAGAGATCATGATCGACGCCAACGCGCTTGCCGAAGGAAAAGCGACATTCCTGATCAGAGGGTGGGAT
>Ga0137359_10005355_pt1 | contig 10565 bp, 6 predicted proteins | sample Mad1_40_16metaG_FD_108281 | JGI IMG/M metagenome (GOLD analysis project Ga0137359, IMG submission 108281) | Vadose zone soil microbial communities from Angelo Coast Range Reserve, California, USA - Mad1_40_16 metaG | ecosystem: Environmental > Terrestrial > Soil > Vadose zone | place: USA... | reverse complement strand
GTTTACGCTCCTTGCCATCTTAGTGGGGGCGGTGGCCGTCGCGCAGACCCCGACTGCCGATCAGCTCAATGCGCTCAAGAGCATGCCGAAGGATCAGCAGGACGCCCTCATCCAAAGTGTCCTCGGCCAAGGTGGCACCACCGGCACGAAATCCGATACCAAACTCAGTACGCCGGAGACAGTGCAGCCTAAGATCGACCAATCGAATGAATTACTGAACAAACTCAGGAAAGGAAAGACGCTCGACGACCGTACGCTCCGTCAGCTCGATGAAAATCCGGAGCTGCGGGCGGACGACACGGTTCTGATCGATCTGACTCCCATCGACCGGTACAGAGACAGCAACTCAAACTATCCGAATGGCGCCAACCCCAATGGAAACGACAGCGGCAACAACGGCGTGGGCGTCAACGGCATCCCTGGTATCCCCGGCATCAATGGTATCCCTGGCATTAACGATGTAAACGGCGTCACTGGCAACGCCGCCAATGACAGTAGCGTCAATGGCACGAGAAATAGCAGGTCCATTCGCGGCAACAACAATAACGACTACGGCCGCGTCAAGGCGGACGTCAAAGAAGCGGCAAGACAAAAGACAGATGAGGAAAAGGACAAGATTGAGGAGAAGCGGCAGCTGATCCTGAAGGACAATCCCTACCATCTCAATCGATTTGGGGTGCTGGAATTGCCCGGGCTGCCCGCGATCCCGCTGGCTGGTTTGACAGCCGATGAAGCTGCCAATCGGCTCAGCGCAGATCCGGATCTGCGCGAATTCACGGTAAAGGTTACCTTGTTGCGTTTGCAGAACTTCGACGAGCAGGCTCTCAAGCCATTCGGATACGACTTATTCGAAGGGTCGCCGAGTACGTTTGCTCCGGTATCGGATATCCAAGTGCCAATGGACTATGTCGTGGGGCCGGGCGACCGGCTGAATGTGCAGCTGTATGGCAACGAGCCGGCGACTTATATGCTGACCGTAGGCCGCGACGGGCGCATCAACTTCCCGAAACTTGGCCCGATCATGGTCAGCAACATGTCCTTCGACAGGGCGCGTGCGACCATTGAACAGCAAGTGGCACAGCAACTCATCGGTTCTCGCGTCAGTGTGACCATGGGTGATTTACGCTCCATCCGTGTATTCGTGCTGGGTGATGCGGAAAAACCCGGTTCATACACTGTGAGCGGCCTGTCCACCATGACCAATGCTTTGTTCGTCAGCGGCGGCGTGAAGAAGATTGGATCGCTGCGCAAGATCGAACTGAGGCGCAATGGCCGATTGGTCACTGTACTCGATTTGTACGATCTGTTGCTGCATGGAAACACCAACGCCGATCAACAATTGATGCCGGGCGACGTCATCTTCATCCCGCCCATCGGCGACACTGTATCGGTGTACGGGGCAGTGCGCCGGCCGGCCATCTACGAACTCAAGTCGGAAAAGAGCGTGGAGCAGGTGGTTGACATTGCCGGTGGCCTGTTGCCGGATGCGGATGGGACACAGGCTCAGTTGGAGCGTATTCAGCCCTCGCGTCTGCGTGAGATGCGGAACATCGACCTGACGTCGGGCGTCGGGCGCAGTGCGGAATTGGCCAATGGCGACAAGTTGCGCGTGCCCGCAATTCGACCGACGCTCGAGAACTCTGTGGTGTTGTCGGGATACGTCTTTCGTCCCGGGTCCTTCGAATACCATCCGGGCCTTCGCTTAAGCGATATCCTTCCCAGCTTCGACGAGTTGCGTCCGAACGCCGATCGCCACTACATCATGATCCGTCGAGAAATACCGCCGGAGGAAAAGGTCGAAGTGCTCTCCGCGGATCTCGAACACGCACTCCGCGCTCGCGGTTCGACGGCCGATCCTGAACTGCGGCCGCGCGACCAGATCTCCGTGTTCAATTTGTCGGCGAGCCGCGAACGCGTGGTCGCCCCTGTTATCCGAGATTTGGAGCTGCAGGGAACGCCCGACCAGCCCGCGCAAATCGTCAGCATCGCGGGAAAAGTGAACGCTCCAGGCCGCTATCCGCTGGAACCCGGCATGCACGTCGCCGATTTGATACGCGCCGGCGGCAGCTTGGAAGATTCCTCTTATGGCGGCGAGGCGGAATTGACGCGATACGAAATCGTCAATGGCATCGCACGCCAGAGTGAGTTGATACCGATCAATCTTGCTGCGATTCGACGGGGCGATCCCGGCGCCGACGTCCAGCTCAAAGCCTACGATGTGTTGTTGATCAAGATAACGCCGCAGTGGGAGGAGCCGGGCAATATAGTCCTGGCCGGCGAAGTTCGTTTCCCAGGCAAGTATCCCATTCACCGGGGCGAGACGCTGTCGTCCGTGATTAGAAGGGCCGGCGGATTCACCGATCTCGCCTTCGTCGAGGGAGCGGTCTACATACGTGAGGAATTGAAGCAACGCGAGAGAGACCAGGTCGAGATATTGGCCAATCGACTGCAGAGCGATTTGACGTCACTGTCGCTCGAGGTAGTTTCGAGTAGCACGTTGGCAAACAATGCAAACGGTGGAGCCGGCGGGGCACAGGCGCTGGCCATTGGGCAACAATTGATGTCACAACTTCGGCAGTTGAAACCGGTTGGTCGATTGGTCATCGATATGAATCGTGTCCTGCAGGGGCGGCCAGGCATGTCGGAGGATGTGCTGGTCCGGGATGGCGACAAGCTTTTCATCCCGAAGCAAACGCAAGAAATCCTCATCTTGGGTGAAGTACAAAGCCCCACCTCGCATGTATATCAGGCCGGCCTGACCCGCGACGACTACATTGCCAAGAGCGGCGGGGCCACGCACAAGGCTGATCGGAAGCGCATTTACGTCGTACGGTCGAACGGCAATGTCATTTCCGGAGAGCGCACGGGATGGTTCAGGCGTTCGCAGTCGGCCGAGATACGTCCCGGCGATACGATCATCGTGCCCCTCGATACCGAACGAGTCAGGGCGCTGCCTCTGTGGCAGGCTGTTACCACGATCATCTACAATTTAACGCTGGGAATTTATGCGATACGACATTTCTGAGCAACGTGCGTGCGTGGACCCGCGCTCGAGGTTCATCATGTTGTGACAGGCGGCGGGCCGATTGTCGTTCGACGAGAGGAAAATGATTCGACCCAAGGTGTTAGTTCTGTTAGCTGCCTTTAACGGATCAAAATGGATTCTCCAGCAGGTGGAGAGCATTCTTTGCCAGGTTAACGTCGACATTCATTTGATTATCAGCGATGACGGTTCAACCGACGGGACACGTGCTACGATCGACCAGCTCACGGCCGATCACAGAGTGCATGTCGTAACCCCGGCCGCTCCTACCCGCTCCGCCGCACAAAATTTTCTGTGGCTCATCCGTAATACGCCTGCCGATGAGTACGATTTCATATCGTTCGCAGACCAAGACGATGTTTGGCAGGAAGACCGAATATTTCGAGGTTGCTCAGATCTGATCAAATCGAACGCCCAAGGCTATTCAAGCGCGGTGATCGCATTCTGGAGCGACGGCCGCAAAAGTACTCTGACGCCGGTAAAAACACCCACGGCGTCCGATTTTTTGTTTGAAAGCGCCGGCCAGGGCTGCACCTACGTGCTTGACAGAACTTTCTACCGCAGGCTGCGAGCGTTCTTTATCGATCATGGATCGGAAACGCAACTTCTTCATTACCACGACTGGGCAATATATGCGCTATCGCGTACCTGGAAGTTGAGGTGGGCCTTCGATACGAAACCAAGTTTGAGTTATCGACAGCACGAAAAAAACGACACCGGTGCTCGAACCAGCCTGGACGGTGTTCTGAAACGGATCGGCCGGATCAAAGATGGTTGGTATTCGCATCAGTTGCGCACGATTGCAAATATCTGCGTGGCTGCCTCCCCTGCGGATCCCGTCATTTCGGAGTGGCATGATTTATTGGTTCAACCACGCGGTTTTTCGCGACGATGGGGCATGGTGCGTTTCTGCTTGAGAGGCGGTAGGCGCCGCCTGTATGACAAGGCTATCTTAGTGAGCGCCGTTGTGGCGGGATGGATATGAATTAGCGGTCAAATGCGGCGATTGGATGTTTCTGCCATTCCATTTCCGCACTGACCATCATCGCGATGACGTCCTTCATCTGCGCTTTCGCCTGCCAGCCAAGCAGACGCGCCGCCTTGGCGGCGCGTCCCTTGCCGTTGGTGATGTCCGTCGGGCGAAACAAGGAGTCGGATACCGAAGTGTGATCGCGCCAATCGAGGTTGACCTGCGAGAAAGCCTCTTTCACGAAATCTTCGAGGCTGTTGCTGACTCCCGTCGCAATGATGAAATCATCTGCGGTTTCACGCTGCAGCATCCTCCACATGGCTTCGACGTATTCGGGAGCCCAACCCCAATCGCGATGAATGCCGAGATTGCCGAGAGTCAACTTTTCATCGCTGCCCCTGGCTATGCGGCAGGCTGTGGCAACTATCTTTCGGGTAACGAAGCGTTGCGGTCGGAGCGGCGATTCATGATTGAACAGAATACCGGTGCTCGCGTGCAATCCGTAGGCCTCGCGATAGTTAGCGACCAACCAGAAGGTAGTCGCCTTCGCGACCGCGTACGGACTGCGGGGCCGGAAGGGCGCATCTTCCACTGCGCCGTCGGCATCCGTATCGCCGAAGCATTCGCCCGAGCCCGCACTATAGAAGCGGGTGCGCTTACCGAGAAAGCGAATGCTCTCTAGTAGATTGATCGTCCCCGTGATGATGCTGTCGAGAGTTTCGACCGGCTGTCCGAAGGACAGGCCCACGGAACTCTGGCCTGAGAGGTTATAAATCTCGTCCGGCTCCGCTTTTCGCAGCAGATGGAGTACGCTGCGAAAGTCGTGGGTGGCCATGGATTCCAATTGAACTTGGCCGCCGATGCCCAACCGCGCAAGACCTGAAAAGTTCGTGGTTTGGGCGTCGCGGGAGGTCCCGATTACGGTGTATCCCCGTGCCAACAACAGTTCGGCTAGATAGGCGCCGTCCTGCCCCGAGATTCCGCAAATGAGTGCCCGCATACTTGTAAAAACGCCTCCGCGATTAACCCGGTGAACGTCGCCGATTCCGCGCGCGACAACGATGTCTCGAACGCATTGTACCCGTGAAGCGCGGCCTTTCGATAAAGGTTGACGATCGTGTCGGTGTTTGCATCTATGGCAGAATCGCGTTGGCCGAAGAGTTCATCGCATCACGGCGCTCGAATAAGTGAAGAAATAGCGCAACTATGACCTGCAGAATTCCACCAGCGAAAATGTACATATTATCGAATATGTTCAGGAATGCGAGCGAACTGAGAATTCCGGACGCGGTTATGAAGTACTTGCTGCCGCGCAATATTTTCAAGCAAATCACCGTAACCACTATGAAGTACGAAAACGATAGCAACAGACCGATCCAACCCATGAGTAAGAACGAGCGGCCATACATGGTGGAAACCGCGAGTTCATCGGTAATCAGTACCGGATTTAAGGACATTACCGTGTCATCTGAAACGATCCTCTTCGATACAAAGTCGGGTAGAAATTCGAGTTCAAAATAAGTCCCCGGCGAGTCGTTGGCAACTCGATCGGTTATGTTCAGCTGCAGGTTCGCAAGTGGCGAGGACACGTAGAGATACGGCCAAAAGAGCGCAGTGGGAATATCGGAGTTTACGAAACGATCGCTAGCTTCACCGATCTTGAGAATAATGCTCTCCCCGCTCGCGCCATGAGTTCTCAAGTCGCCCAAGAGTCCGAAACCCCAAAGAGTGCCAATGATGATCACTGCAAAGCTCTGCAGTAACCTGCGGCTTATACCGCGACGCTGCACGTATACAAATACTAATGCGAGAAGCGTAATCATGAATGCTCCCCGATTAAAGATCAGCAACGATGTGCTCGTGGCAGACACAGAGAGGGCAAGGAAAAGTTGCCGACGCTCCAAAAGATACACGTCGAACCAATAGACTGCGTAGAAGTAGCAGAACCCGACAAATGCTACATGCACCACCGGGATGCCGAAATCTTGATAGTTGAAATCCGCGCCCGTCGTGATCAGTACAAGGGGGATTCCGCGGTTGACTATGATTTCCGCGGCGAATACCGCAATTAGCACAATTGCGATGTAGAGGTGAAGTTCTACCGACTGATGTCTATGTGCGCACGTGTCCTCGATGTCCCCAATTGTGATGGCCAAGAGGACGCATACCGCGCACGTGACCAGCAAAAACGAAATCAATGATTGCTGCAGCGGAGGATAGAGGTCCGAATAACCCAGGGAATAAACGCAAAGTGCAATGCAAAAGCCGGCAGTATATGCAGCAAAGGGATTCGCCAAGATTCGAGTAGAATAGCTGGACCGCTGAAGCTCAATTGGGCGCACTGATGTCCCCGGGAGGATTCAGATCGATAAACTCGTATTCGGAAGGAGCCGAGGCGGCCTAGCGCGCGGACCTTATGGAATTTAGTCGACCCCTAAATGCAACGACCAGAAACCACGCCATATCGCTAAGGACTGCTCCGGATACGGCGAACATGGACCGCTTCGGAGCACTCTTGTGTTCGGGTGTGACGGCCGGATCAACGACGCGAAATGCGTAGTCATTATTCCCAAGAGCCGTCATTTGTTTTTTTATTTCCGTTTCCATAAGTTTGTAAATAGAGGTCTTTACCTCCATGATCGAGGTTTTCGCGGAGGCGGCTTCCAGATACTCTAGGTTTCTGGTGCTGCGCTCAATTGCCTGATGTCGCAGCAGGTCGTTCGTGGCACTCACGAGACCATCCACCCACTGCTTGGCGACCTTAGGATCCTCCCAGGTTACAGATATCGTAACGAGGCCACTCTTTCGATTCTCGACAACCGTCCGAATATTTCTATCAAATAGGATGTAGGCATCCTCTAAAGTTGGAATGGCTGTTTTTTTCGTCGACTTCCAGTCGTGTGCAGCGGCGTCCCATCGATCATGAAAAAGAATTGGCAGCAAGGAATTTACCTGTATGTATGCGTACACCAGTGCACGCGATTTCAGGATCGCTATGGCTTCGGCTTCTTTGTTTCCCGTCCCACCAACGCCAACTAGTGATGCAAGCCCGCCTAATCCACCAAGTTGTGAGTTTTGGCCCAAACCCAGTAGTTCGTCGGAAGGTATCAATATCGCGTCAGCTTTGAACACAGGGGTGAAACGATAGCTGATTGCAACGCCGGCAACCGCACCCAGGAATGAAACTAAGAGAAGAATCTTCGCGTGCCGCACCAGGATATCTACGCCGCGATAGAAGATCGGCTCAGCGCTACCATTCATTTCGATTCGCTTGGATTCGACTGTTCATTTCAGTTTTCCGCTCGAGAGTGATGGGCGAATTGCTTAGATCGTCATCGCCATGCGCTTCAGCGCACACCGATAACTGTGAGGGAATCCGTTCGTCTAAGCTAGAGGCGACGGAAGCCGAGCCGAGTTCATGCGTCAATCGCAGTACGCTTTCTGCAGGGAAAACAAAGAGTTGACGTTCATGCTGGCGACCGATTGTATTCGGCCTGGATGATGATGGCAACGATGCGAAGCGCCTTTCACACATTACCAAAGCTTAACCGAGTCCGAATATCGATTCCGGCCGGTCACGACGCAAGTATAGAGAGAACGGCCGTTATCCATGAACGTTGTGCGGGAGATGCATGCAGAAAATGCGTAACCGTTCCGAGCGAATCGCACGAAATCCAAATTGAAGCCAATTGTCGTGCGGCGCTCACGCCTTGAGAGACGACAGTGGCGTGGTTTTGGCGTAGAATTTGAGCGGGCGATGCATGGACTACCATGCTCTCGATTGTGCGGTACTCGCCTCGTAATACTCGAGAACTTTTGGTACGGACGCATTTGGGCGCGAAAGATTATCCAACGGATAAGCGAGCCTCGCGATGAAAGAGATTGAGCCCGAATGCGCTGCGGCAGAGGGCGCGCCGGCGACGGTCGCCGTAATTGTCGTAGCGTATAACAGCGGGTCCGTCATTCGGCGGTGCTTGGATGCGCTCGCTATTCAAACGCGCCGTCCGGACGCCGTTCTCGTAATAGACAACAATTCGCCGGATTCGGAGTACCTGGCTGAAATTCGTGAAAGCGACGGCCTCAGGATAATTCGCAACAATATTAACGAGGGGTTTTGCGGCGCGAACAACAGAGGCTATCGTCTGGCCGGCGACCACACTTATGTAGTATTTCTTAATCCGGATGCCTTTCTTCACCGGGATTTCATTAAGCGCGCGGTGGATTGGATGGAACGGCCTGAAAATGCGCAGGTAGGGATACTTACCGGTACGTTATTGGGGTTTGATATTGGTTGCGAGCGGCACACGGGCGCAATTGACTCGACAGGCGTGTTCCAAACTTGGTATGGAAAATGGTACGACCGTAGCCAAGGCGAAGCGTGGGTGGAAACCGGTGCTTCGGCGGATGCCGAGGATGTCCCAGCAATTTCCGGCGCGCTCATGTTTTGCCGTTCACGAGCGATCGAGAGCATTCGGGCGCCGAATGGGGACATCTTTGATCGCCGATTTTTCATGTATAAAGAGGATATCGATCTATCACTCAGAGTCCGGAAACGAGGCTGGCGTCTGGTTTATCGGCCGACCTTAATTTGTGATCACTGCCGCGGATGGCGGGGTCGTCAGCACATGTCTACGCGCGCGCGGTACATGTCGGCCAGAAATGAACTACGACTGTGCTTTGCAAACAATGGGAGGGGAATGGTTTACAGTTCATTGAAGTATCTGTTCGTTCCTTTGGAGGACATTTTTATAAAGCTATTGCGGCTTTTCAATCACCGACCGACCGAATGAGCGTGTCAGGGCCTTCCGTTGATGGGATGACTCTCTTTATCGTGGTGGTACTTTATAACCGCACTATCGATGATTCGTCGACGTGTACGGATCTGCTGAATCAGGACTGTCCTCACGGACGGAATATCTTCCTTGTCTATGACAACAGTGCTCACTCGAATATAGGAACCATTCCCCAAGGATGGAACGTACACTTGGATCCGAGTAATGGCGGTCTTTCGAAGGCATATAACTTTGCGGTCGGGCAAGCTGAAGCGGTAAGCTGCAAGTGGGTCTTGCTGCTGGATCAGGATAGTAAACTTCCCCGTAATTTTCTGGCAAGGATCCACGAGGGTCTTCTGGAGATGCAAGCATATCCGGAGGTCGTCGCCACTATCCCAATCATCAAGGCGGGTGGCCGTCAGGTGTCGCCAATGTACCCAAAGCTCGGCAGGGAGATCCCGTTTGATCGGCGCAACGTCGTTGCGTCGGAATGGTTGACGGCTATCAATTCCGGAACATGCGTTCGGACTGATTTCATTGATGCAATTGGCGGCTTTTGCAACGATTTTTGGCTCGACTATCTAGATCATTGGCTATTTAAGATGATAAGCAATGAGCGCAAGAGCGTATATGTGGGCGACCTGGTGCTGGAACATGACTTGTCTGTCGCAAATATGAATCGAGTAAGTGTTGCGCGATACAAGAGCGTATTGGCAGCCGAGCTACGATTTACAAACGACTACCTTCCGCTTGTCTGGCGAATGATAATTGTGCCGAGGCTGCTGGCTCGTGCGATCAAACATCTTGTGTATACCCGCGACAAACGAATAGCTGCATCCATGGCTTCGGCGGCCATCGCACAGGCCGGCTATCTATGCCGACTGCATGGGCCTGCGGGCTAGCTCCATGCCCCACTCCAATTGCGCTTGGAAACGCGATATAGAGTTACTATGGTGTTGACTATCTCGCTAGGGTTAATCGCAAACTACGTGCAGGAGGGCGCATCGTGGACCTGAAGCGGTACCCGTTGGCCGTCGTAATCCCTACATATAATCGTGCGGACGTTTTGTTGGAGTGCCTCAAGCATCTCGAAGATCAGACCTGCAAGGACTTCGAAGTCGTCATCGTAGACGATGGCAGCACTGATTCGACACCCGAGAAGATGAAGGCTTACTTGAGGAATACCCCGCTCGCCATACGGTATACGCGCCAGGAAAACCACGGACCCGCGCGTGCTCGCAACAATGCAATCTCAATGGTCGAAGCACCGATTTCTCTTATGATCGGTGACGACATCTTCGCCTCGCCCGCACTCGTGCACGAGCATCTTCAATTGCATCTCGAGCATCCTGATGAGTCCGTTGCTGCTTTGGGGCTGAGTCGGTGGAGCGAAAAGGGACAGTCAGTCACTCCTTTCATGCAGTGGCTCGATAGCGACGGCCTGCAGTTCGATTTCGGTCCGTTGCTGCGAGGCAAGACTCCGGACTGGGCAAATTTTTGGACCAGCAATATTTCCTTGAAGACCAAGGTGCTAAAGGAGTTTCCATTCGATGAGTCTTTCCCGCATGCCGCGATGGAGGACATAGAGTTAGCCTGCCGTATCGAAGCGAGACATGGATTGAAAATGATGTTTCTGCCGGAGGCACTGGCCCACCATCTCCACCCCACGTCTTTCGTTCAGGCTTGCAGCAGGATGGTCAAGGTCGGAGAATCGACCGCGCATTTCGACCGGCTATGGCCGGGTAAGCGACATACAAAACGAAACATCCTGAAGCGTCCC
>Ga0137359_10005351_pt1 | contig 10571 bp, 7 predicted proteins | sample Mad1_40_16metaG_FD_108281 | JGI IMG/M metagenome (GOLD analysis project Ga0137359, IMG submission 108281) | Vadose zone soil microbial communities from Angelo Coast Range Reserve, California, USA - Mad1_40_16 metaG | ecosystem: Environmental > Terrestrial > Soil > Vadose zone | place: USA... | reverse complement strand
TACCGGTGAACTACAAGTCATTGCCACAAGGCGTGCGCCTGGCAGTCGAGGCGGCGCAGAACAAAAAAGCAGCGGCCATTTCCGTGCTCGATCTCAGCGAAGTGGGTGCATTTACGTCCTACTTTGTGATTTGCACGGGATTCAGCACGCCGCAGGTGCAGGCGATTTGCACGGAGGTCGAGGAGCAACTTTACAAAGAGCTGGGGCGCTCGCCGGAACACCGTGAGGGGCGCAGCTCATCGGAATGGGCGTTGCTCGATTTCGGGAGCTTCATCGTGCATGTGTTCAGCGAGCAAGCGCGGCGTTACTACGACCTGGAACGGCTGTGGCGCTCGGCGCCTAAATTGGAAATTCCGGACGAGCCGGAAGGAGCGTCCGGCCCTGGCACCCCGCGCGGGACGCGAAATGTGGCGATGGGTGGTTCGCATGCTCCCGGCGAAGCGGTTTCAAAATGACAGAGGAGCGGCTGCCGTGGATCTCCGCGGACCCGGCGTCGCAAAATATTTTTGAGTTGGCGCAGAAGGTTGCCGCCGCACCCACGACGCTGCTGATTACCGGTGAAAGTGGTTCGGGCAAGGATTACCTGGCGCGGGTGATTCACGAGCTGGGGCCGCGGCGCGACGCGCCGTTTCTGAAGATTGATTGCGCCAGCCTTCCTGCGCAGCTGGTGGAAAGCGAATTGTTCGGCCACGAGCGCGGGGCGTTCACCGGCGCGGTCGAGCGCAAGCTGGGACGCTTTGAACTTGGCGGCCACGGGACGATCGTGCTCGACGAAGTAGCCGCACTTTCGGCGGCGGCGCAAAGCAAGCTGCTACGCGTTTTGCAGGAGCGCGCGTTCGAACGGCTAGGCGGTACGGAAACTCTGCACATCGAGGCCCGGCTCGTTGCCCTAACCAACGTGGACCTTCCCGCGGCCGTGGCAGCGGGCCGCTTCCGCGAAGACCTGTTCTTTCGCATGAATGTGCTGACCATCGCGATGCCGCCGCTGCGGGAGCGGCGAGCCGACATTCTGCCGCTCGCGGACCACTTCTTGGCAGCGCTGTCCCTGGTGCACGCGCGCACCGGCGTGCAGCTTAGCGAAGCTTCCCGGAGGTTGTTGGCGGCTTACACCTGGCCGGGCAACGTTCGAGAGTTGCGCAACGCGTTGGAGCGTGCGGTGGTTTTTAATCGCGTGGAAGTGCTCGAGCCCGAGCATTTTGCTGAAAATATTCGAGCGGCGGCGGCGGGAAGCTCCGGAATGATCGCGGGCCTGCGTTCGCTGGACGACATGGAGAAGGAAGTTATCGCGGCGACGCTGGAAGCGACGCGCTACAAAATCACGCAAGCCGCGGCGATCCTTGGCATCAGCCGCAAGACACTGCTGGAAAAGCGCAAGAAGTACGGGCTCAAGTGAGAGAGCCCGTGCTTTGATCTTGTCAAGCTGGGGCGCAGCATGCTGCGCCCCTACGGGCGCCAAATGCGTACGGCTTGCGGTGACTTCGAGTGCACGCGCGCCAATTCGCAGAGAAGCTCGTGCTAAACTGAATTCAGGCCAACCACCACCAGCGGTCGGCCCTCTCGCGGTTTTCCTTCAAGACCGCCTCTGCTGATGCCCAAAGAACTCTTCGGAACCGACGGTATTCGGGGCGTGCCAGGCACGCCGCCCCTGGACGACGCCACGCTGTATGCCACTGGGCGCTCGCTCGGAACCTATTTGAAACAAACGAGTCCCGCCGCTCACGTGCTGATCGGGATGGACACCCGCGAGTCGGGCCCGCACATCGCGGCGGTGCTGGCCGCTGGGCTTGCCAATGCGGGAGTGTCGGTCGACTTCGCCGGGATAATCACCACGCCCGGGGTCGCGTGCCTGGTGCGGCAAAGAGGGTTTCAGGCCGGCGTGGTCATTTCCGCTTCCCACAATCCCTTTCAGGACAACGGCGTTAAGCTTTTTTCCAACGCGGGGATGAAATTTCCGGATGCGATCGAGGAAACGCTGGAAGAGGACATCTTCAAACACCGCCGCGAACCTGCGCCGAAGAATCCGCCGATCCTCGCGGCGGACGAGACTTTGGACGCTCGCTATCTCGACTTTCTTCGCAGCAAGGTGATTCCGGGCGCCAAGCTTTCGAGCCTGCGCCTAGTCCTGGACTGCGCCAACGGTGCTGCGTACAAACTCGGCCCGGAACTTTTTGAGTCTCTCGGTGCGCACGTTATAGCGACGGGCGCCGACCCGGACGGGCGCAACATCAATGCAGATTGCGGTTCGCTGTACCTGGAGGGATTGCAAAAGCGCGTGGTGGCGGAGCGCGCAGGGCTGGGAATCGCGTTTGACGGGGACGCGGACCGAGCGATGTTCGTGTGCCAGTCGGGCAGGGTTGTCAACGGAGACGGGGTCTTGTTGGCGGCGGCACGCCAGTTGAAATCGGCTGGAAAGCTGAAGGGCAACCGCGTGGTGGCGACTTCCATGTCCAACCTTGGACTGGAGCGAGTGCTGGCGCGCGAGGGGATCGAACTGGCTCGCGCTGCCGTCGGCGACCGTTATGTGCTGGAAGAGATGCTGCGCAGCAACAATGTATTGGGCGGCGAACAGTCCGGCCACGTGATTTTTCTGGACGATTCGCCCGCCGGGGACGGCTTGCTGACAGCGGTGAAGATTGCGTCGCTGGTTTCGATAAACGGAAGACTGGAATCATTGATTACGGGGCTCAAGGACTACCCGCAGACTATCGTGAATGTGAGGGTGAAGTCGAAGCCGCCGCTGGAGTCGCTGCCGCGAGTCTCGCGCGCGCTTGCGGAGGCCCAAACCGCGCTCGGGGACAATGGCCGGGTGGTGTTGCGCTATTCGGGGACGGAGCCAGTTGCCCGCGTCATGGTCGAAGCGGAGCACGACGCGGACGTCCAACGTTATAGTCAATCGCTGGCAGACGCGCTGCGCGAATCCATCGGCGCCTGATCGCTGGCGTGACTTGTTTTCTGGTCGAACTGTTCCTCTGGAGCTTTCATCCGACCGCTGTCCGGGACAGAATCCATGTGTCACATCGGTGTAACAGCCGCGTCTCTCCCAAAGAATGGATGTAGGCGGGGTCTTGCCTGTGGGATTTTGTAGGTGACGAGCGGCGGCTTTACGACTGTGGATACCGAAATTGGACTAACTCCTGTAGTTTCATGCGGGTGCTTGGTTGTGAATTTCTGATGACATGCTGGCACACGGTTTGCTCTCTTTCTACAGCAACGCTGTTCAAAAAAGATTGGCTTCCCGGGGTGGCCGGACCCCAACCTCGACTGGGTTTCCGGTTTTGGGGGGTCAGTTCTAAGGAAGAAGGGGGCTTGCACCAGCCCCCTTTTTCGTTCTCCGGCTGTATGGTTTTCGGGTGGTTAGTTCGCGGCTCCCGTGGGTGGTTCCTGTCATGACCAGGTAGGTCGCAAGCCACCGCGCCCATCGGCCTAGCTGTTCCCGAGTTAAATTCCCAGCTTCGAAGCCGATTCCCATGGTGAAATGTCCGAAGCTACTGGCGCAGGTGAGCGTCGAACCAGGCTAGAGTGCGGGCGATGACGTCGCGCTGGTGCTTGGGATTGGCGAAAAGGTGGCCTTCGTGTTCGTACACCACGAATTGGGTTTCGACGCCGAGGGTCCTGAGGGCGTGCCAGAATTCGTAAGATTGTGGGGCGGGAACTTCGCCGTCACTGTCGCCCACTAGGATCAAGGTAGGCGTCTTGGCCTTCTTGATGAAGTTAATGGGCGAGCTTTTGGCGTAGGTCTCGGGATCGTCGTAAACGGACTTGCCGAAGAACGGAATCATCCACTGGTCAATTAGGTTTTCGCCGTAATACGACTGCCAGTTGGAGAGGCCTGCGCCGGCCATGGCGGCCTTGAAGCGATTGGTCTGCGTGACGGCCCACATGGTCATGAAGCCGCCATAGCTCCAGCCAGCGATGCCCAGGCGGTTTGGGTCGATGGGCGCGACGCGAATGGCTTCGTCGACACCCGCCATGATGTCCTTGAAATCGCCGTAGCCAAAATCCCTGACGTTGGCGCGGGTGAAGGCTTCGCCTTGGCCGAAACTGCCACGTGGATTGGGGTAAAGGACGAAATAGCCCATTCCTGCCAGACCAGCGGTGAAATCATGGCTGCCCGGCCAGTGGGAAAGCGAAATGAAGGACGGTCCACCGTGGACGTTGACCACCATGGGGTATTTCTTAGCCGGGTCGAACGCACTGGGATAGAGCAACCAGCCCTGAACGTCGTGACCGTCATTTTTCCAGGAAATGCTCTTGGCTTGGCCCCAGGCGGGTGAAAGAGCCTTGTTGCGAGAGGTGACGGGAGTCATGTTGGCCGGATTGCCGCTGATCAACGCTACCTCGGGCGGGTGGGCGAAGGATTGGAAGACGCCGGCCATCGTGCTGCCGTCGTTTGCGGCCGAGAGGGTGAAGCTGAAAGTGCTGCTGCTGGTGAGCATGCCATCGCTCGACCAGCGCTGTTCGATCTTGCCGGTCACAGGATCCAGCGTAGCGATGGCGGGGTTGCCACCGACAAATTCGCTGAAGAGAATCTTCTTGCCGCTCCGCCAAGCGAGCCACGCGGCGGAGGCTTTCATGTCCTTGGTGAGATTTTTGGCTTCGCCGCCGTCGCTGCTAATGGTGTAGATGTCGCCGCCGGTCAGGCCTTCATCGCTCATTAGACCTTCGATGAAGGCTATTTGTTTGCCGTCAGGAGACCAGACGGGATTGGCGATCTGTAGCTTGGGCTTGTAGATGGATTTCATCAGGCCGGTGGCGGCGTCGAACGTGGAGAGTTCGGAGATCCACCAGTTGTTGTCGCCGTTGCCGGGAGCGGAACTGACGACGAAGCGCTTACCGTCGGGCGACCAGTTGTATTCGTAGATGTACGTGTCGGCGGGGGTGATTTGGGTCAACTTGCCCGCCGCGGCGGGCTGGCCGGTGGCGACATCGACCAAAGCCAGGCGCTGCTCGAAGAAGGCGTCCTTCATTTCTCCGGTTTCGGGCGTTTCTGCGACGAGGGGTCCGGAGGCGCGCGTCGCGTTTTCCGTGAAGAGGACCGCGATGGTCCCGCCGTCGGGCGACCAGCCGGGATTCGCCAGGAATCCTTTGACGTTGGTGAGCATCTTAGCGGGACCGCCTGCCGCGTTGGTTACGTAGAGCTGAAACTGACCCTTTTTCGCGGCGTCGGAGAGGAAGGCAATTTTCTGGCTGTCGGGTGACCAGGCGACATCGCTCTCGGCGTGCACAGAATCGCCGACGCCGGCACTGATGCGCCGTTGCGGCGCGGCGCTTTTGAGAGCTTTCACATAAATCACCGTGCTGCCAGAGACGACACCGTTCTTCGAGTGCACGTCTTCCACCCAGGCGATGGAATTGCCGTCGGGAGAGGCGGCAGCTTGCTGGAAGGTGTGCGCGGCAAAAAGGGTCTTCAAGACGTTGTCGAGGGACGTGTTGGCTTGCGGTTTCTGTGCGGCTTTTAGGCGCCTTTCTACGTCCTGGGTGGTGCCGGGTTTTTCTTGGGCGAAGGAACGGCTTGCTACTAGAAACGCCAGCGGAATTGCCAGAAGGGCGGCGATGCACGCGCACGGAATCATTTTCACGTCTTCTCCGATCGGCTGGCGCTAGGTACAGTAATCCGGGCAGGGATGGAGGGCAAGTAATACGAGCAAAGCGGCTGCTGAGGAGCAATAGTGCGATAGAATCCGCGCAACATTTGTCCGGGAGGATGCGAGATGGTCGATCGTCGAGAGTTTCTGTCGTCATTTGCGGGCGCTGCGGCAGTGGGGACGGCGCTGAATTTTGGCGGCGAGCTTTTTGCGCAGCTTGCGCAAGCGCCGGGTCAACTGCCGGATTGCGGGCTTTACGATTCCAACGAAGAAGCTTATTGGACGGAGTTGCGCAAGCAGTTTCTGATTCCCGCGGACGAAGTGTATTTGAACAATGGAACGGTCGGGTCTTCCCCTGCGCCGGTGTTGCGGGCGATCTTCGATGGCTACAACGAGACGGAGAAGATGGCGCAGAGCGATCCCGAGGATTACCCGATTTGGGGCTATGGTGCCTGGAACGAGTTTCGCGATCCGCTAGCTGCGTTTGTGGGCTGCACGCGGGATGAGATTGCGCTGGTGCGCAATGCCACGGAGGCGAACAGCTACATCGCGAATGGCTTGGACCTGAAGGCTGGCGACGAAGTCTTGATGACCGACCAGGAGCATCCCGGCGGCGAGCATCCCTTCAACCTGCGCGCCAAGCGTTACGGAATTGTGGTGAAGAAGGTCACGCTGCCGAAGCCGGTGCCAAATGCAGCGGCGGTGCTAAATCTTATCAACGATGCGATTACGCCTCGCACGCGGGTTTTGTTCTTCAGCCACATCACAACAGTTACAGGAGTGGTGTTGCCAGCCAAGGAACTTTGTGCACTGGCGCGATCGAAAGGCATTCTTTCGGCAGTGGACGGCGCGCACGTTGTGGGAATGATGGCGCTGAACGTTCATGACTTGGGCTGCGACATGTACTCGTCCAGCCCACATAAGTGGCTACAGGCGCCGAAGGGCAGCGGATTTCTCTACGTGCGGGACGAGGTGATCGATCGGCTGTGGAACACAATTGTCACCGCCGGGTGGGACGAGCCCAAGCTGCGCGCCGAACGCTTTCAACGCATCGGCAGCTCGAATGTGCCGTCGTTGTGGGGAATGCGCGCGGCGGTGAAACTTGCGAATGACATCGGTTTGGAGCGCATCGAGCGGCGGCACCGAAAGATGGCCGACTATATCCTAGGCGAGATGATGAAGCGCGGCGCGGAGTCCTGGACATCGCCGGACGCCGCGTTACGTTGCGCGATTGCATCGGTCAACGTGCCGCCGATCCAGATCATGGAGATCGAAACATGGATGTGGCAGAACAAGAAGATCCGCATTCGCGGCGGTGGACCTTCGAAGATTCGGCTCTCGACTCCCTACTATCTGCTGCGCAAGGATGTGGACAGATATCTTGCGGCGTACGACGAATACCGCACGAAGAAAGGCTGATTTTGTCCGCTTTCTTGACCGTGTGCGCGCGGGTCGACTACACTAACTGATTCGCGGAGAGCCGTGGATGCGGCTTGTGGGATGCGGCCTGAAATTTGTGAGGCTGCGATCCGTAGAATATAAGGGGGATTGGTTTGCCAAAGCGCACCTATCAACCGCGCAAACGCCGGCGCGCCAAGACGCATGGATTCCGTTCGCGCATGAAGACCGCCGGAGGCCGCAGGGTGCTGGCGGCACGCCGCAAGAAGGGCCGTCATCGGCTCACTCCCGAATAGCGCGGGGCGCCTGGATTTTCCGCGCGAGGCGCGGCTGGTGCGGCGCGGAGACTTTGACGCCGTATACCGGGCCGGGAAGCGCCGCTCCAATTCCCATTTCACCGTTTTTTTTCGCGCGAACCAACTGCCGCACAGCCGCTTCGGATTCAGCATCAAGAAAGCGCTCGGCGGCGCGGTGGTGCGCAATCGCATCCGGCGGCGCGTGCGGGAAATCGTGCGCTGCCATCGTCTGGAGATACCTGCAGGATGGGACATCGTCATACACCCGAAGAGCAACGTGGCGAAGGCGGAGTTTGCGGCGCTAGAGGCGGAGTTGTTGCGCCTAATGCCGAGCGCATGAACAGCTTGCCAAGGACACCTGGCGTGCGCCTGGCGCTCGGGGCGCTGCGATTCTATAAGGCGTACTTGTCGCTGCTCGTGGGCGGAAGCTGCCGGTTTGAGCCCACGTGTTCGTTGTATGCCTACGAGGCGGTCGAGCGCTTCGGCGTGGCACGAGGATCGTGGCTGGCGCTCAAGCGGCTGCTTCGCTGCCATCCTCTATCCGGCAAATTTGGGTACGATCCCGTGCCCGGAACCTGGCGAGACTCTCACCACAGCACAGCTACCCGCAATGAGGCGCATTCGTGAGCGAACCGCAGAAGAAGTTCAAGCTGACGCACGAGCTGCGCATTGTAGTGGCCTCGCTATTGTCCCTGATAGTGATCTTGGCCTGGGCCAGGTTTTTTGCGCCCAAGCCCCCTCCTGTTCTTCCGCAGGGCAGCCGACCGGCACAGACGGCACGCGTAACCCCGGGAAATGGCAATCCGAGTTCCGCTAGCCCTACGACCAGTGGCACGGCAGCCGCCAGAGGGACAATCACCAGTGTGTCCGGTGTCGCGCAAGCTGCAATTCCGCCGAAGGCCGACACGCAAGAACGCACCATCGTGGTGGAGAACGACCTCTATCGCGTGGAATTCTCAAACCGCGGCGCAGTGGTGAAGAGCTGGCAGCTCAAAAAATATACGGATGACTCGAAGCCGCCGCGCATTCTCGATTTAGTGCATCCCGACGCCGCGCAGCAGACTGGCGGCTGGCCGTTTGCGGTGGCGTTGAACGATGAGCAGCAGGAATCCGCGGCGAACAGCGCGCTGTATCAAATTTCCACTCCGGCGAGCACGCTCCACGCGCCGGCCGATGCGGAATTCAGTTGGAGCGACGGCCACCTGGAAGTCACCAAACGCTTTCACTTCGATCACACGTATGTGGTGCGCGTCGAGACCTCGGTGAGGTTCAACGGCGCGCCCGTTGTCGCTGGGATGAGTTGGTTGGGCGGCTTTGGCGATTTAACGGTCTCCAATCCCGCGCCAATCGATACCGTCTCGGTCTTCTACAGCGAAAACGGCAAGCTCACCAACATCATGGCCAAGAAGTTGGACGGGCCGGAGAAGTGGCCGCATGGGGTGTGGCAAGGCGGCAAGGACTGGACCGGGATTGAGGACCGCTACTTCACCGCGGTGTTTCTGCCGCCGACCAGCGCGCCTCCAAGCAGCCTCGAGGAACGCTATTGGAAGGTTTTCCGCACCGTTCCGGTGGAGGGCAAGGACACCGAGGAAGCAGTCCCGCAAATCCAGACGGCAACTTCGGCGCAGCCTTTGGCGCTGCGCGTCTATGCGGGTCCGAAGGACTATGACGACCTGAAGAAGATGAACCCGCCGCTGCACTCGCTGGTGAATTTCGGGTGGCTGGAGTTTATCGCTGATCCGCTCTTCCACGGATTGAAATGGCTGCACGGCTACATTCCGAACTGGGGCTGGGCGATCGTCGTGTTGACGCTCGTCGTCAACATGCTTCTGTTTCCGCTGCGTATTTCCAGCTTTCGCACGACGCTGAAAATGCAGCGCGTGGCGCCGGAGATCAAGCAGATTCAAGAGAAGTACAAAAAATATTCCATGCGCGATTCGCGCAAAGCGGAGATGAACAAAGAAGTCATGGCGGTCTACAGCCGCGAGAAAATAAACCCGGTGGGCGGCTGCTTCCAGATGTTTTTGCAGATGCCCATCTGGTTCGGGCTGAACACCGTGCTGCGCTATGCCATCGAAATGCGGCACGCGCGCTGGTTTGGCTGGATTACGGACTTGTCGGCGAAAGACCCGTATTACATTTTGCCCATCATCATGGGCCTTTCGATGTACCTGGTCTCGAAAATGACGCCGATGACCACCACCGACCCGCAGCAGCAGATGATGATGAAGATCATGCCGGTGACCATGGCCGGACTGTTCATGATCTCTCCCATCTCCAGCGGCCTGGCCGTGTATATTCTTACCAGCAGCCTGGTCGGCATCCTGCAGCAGTGGTGGCTGAACCGCACGCATCCGCTGCCGGCGGCGACAATCCAGGCCCAAGGCAAGAAAAGCAAGAACAAAAAGCAGTAGCGGAATCGCAAACGGGCCCCGAAGCTTATTCCACCCTGTTTGATTGCTTGAGGTCATGGCTCAGGAACTTATTCAGAATGGGAAACTCGATCGGCAAGCCGCCGCCGATGCATTGCGAAACTTTTTGGAAACGATTATTCGGATGGCAGGGTTTCAATTAAAGGTGACCGTGAGCGTGGCTGCGCCGGGCGCTGGAAGCGACCCGGAAGTCCTCGCCGACGTGGACGGCCGCGACAAGGAGATCCTGCTGGAGCGAGGCGCAGAGGTATTGAAGGCCCTCGAGCATCTGGCCTTTCGCGCTTTGCGGCTGGAGCCGGAGCATCACGAAAAGATTCACATCGATTGCGGCGGATATCGCGCGCTGCGCTTTGAAGAGCTGCGCATGACCGCGAAGGTGGCCGCGGAGCGGGTGCAGACGTCAAAACAGCCGTTTCGGCTGAATCCGATGACTTCACGCGAACGGCGGATCGTGCACCTGGCATTAAAAGACATGCCGGGCGTCCGCACGGAGAGCGTCGGCGTCGGCGAGCACCGCCAAGTGGTAATCCATCCCGCGGACCCTAAAGCCTCTAACTAACGTTCCATTTCTAAAGGCGGACTCGCCCCGCCACGCGATGGGCCGAAACCATTGCTACCTGGGTCTGACCCAGCCTTGCGACAGCACCGTACCGTCGGCGGCAATGCGAACGCGGTACGTGAAGGATGCAGGCCGATCCGGTCTCATTGGGGGAAAACGCAAATCGGAGATCTCGACGACTGCGTCAGCGCCCTCTTTGTGGAAGCGCGTCACCGGAAAGCGGGCGAACCATAAAACAGTCTGAACTTCCGGCAGGCGCTTGGCTGCTTCCATGTAGGGATTGAGCGCGGCGTCGCAATAG
>Ga0137359_10005350_pt1 | contig 10572 bp, 6 predicted proteins | sample Mad1_40_16metaG_FD_108281 | JGI IMG/M metagenome (GOLD analysis project Ga0137359, IMG submission 108281) | Vadose zone soil microbial communities from Angelo Coast Range Reserve, California, USA - Mad1_40_16 metaG | ecosystem: Environmental > Terrestrial > Soil > Vadose zone | place: USA... | reverse complement strand
TGAAGCCATGGCATGCATAGAAGCACGCGGCCTTCGCAAGGCCTTCGGCACAACCATCGCGCTGGACGGAGTCAATTTGCGCGTCGAAGAGGGCCGCATCCTTGGACTCATCGGCCCGAACGGCGCAGGCAAGACCACCGCGCTCAACGCAATTCTCGGCCTTATCCCATATCAGGGAGAACTGAAGGTGCTCGGCCGCGATCCCTGGAACGAGCGCGATCAACTCATGCGCGACGTCAGCTTCATTGCTGATGTCGCCGTGCTTCCGCGCTGGATAAGGGTTTCGCAGGTGCTGGACTACGTCGCGGGCATTCATCCGCGATTCGATCGTGCCAAGGCGGAAGGTTTTCTGGCGAAGACGACCATCAGGCACGCCAGCAAGGTACGGGAATTGTCCAAGGGCATGGTGGCCCAACTGCACCTCGCTCTGGTTATGGCCATTGACGCGAGATTGCTGGTACTGGACGAGCCGACGCTTGGCCTCGACATCCTCTATCGCAAGCAGTTCTACGATTCACTCCTGAACGACTACTACGACCGCAGCCGCACCATCGTCGTGACCACGCATCAGGTGGAGGAGATCCAGAACGTGCCCACCGATGTGATGTTCATCAATCGCGGCCACATTGTATTCGATTGCAGCATGGAAGAGTTAGAGTCGCGCTATGTGGAAGTGACGGTGCATCCCGCGCAGGTCGCCGCGGCACGCGCGCTCAAGCCAATTCACGAGCGCCAGGTGCTCGGCCGCAGCGTCCTGTTGTTCGATCTAAAGCGCGACCATCTCGATCGTCAACAACTCGCCGCGTTTGGCGACGTGCGCACGCCCAGCATCGCCGACTTGTTCGTTGCCATGCTGTCAGAAAAACCGGGAAATAGGTTTGGCAATCAATTCGGCCAGGCACAAGGAGCGGCTCAATGAACACGCAATCGAACGCCATACCCGGGTCGCCCCATCACTCGCAGACAAACGAGTCGCAGGTAATCGCGCCCGCGTTCATCTCGGAGACTCAGCGCATGTACTGGTTAGTGCGACGGGAATTGTGGGAGAGCCGTTCCATCTATATCGCGCCACTGGCCGCCGCCGCCTTATTTCTGTTCGGCTTCTTAATCAGCACGGTTCATCTGCGGGACACGATGCGTGCCGCGTTGGCGCTCGACCCGATGCAGCAGCATCAGTTGATTGCGCAGCCGTACGACTTCGCTGCGCTTCTGATCATGTTCACCACTTTTCTCGTCGCGGTTTTCTATTGTCTCGACGCGCTGCACGGCGAGCGTCGCGATCGCAGTATTCTGTTTTGGAAGTCGCTGCCGGTTTCCGATCTCACCACCGTGCTCTCGAAGGCCAGCATCCCGCTCGTGGTCCTGCCACTGCTCACCTTCGCGATTACCGCTGCCACCCAGTGGATCATGCTGCTGCTTAACTCCGCAGTACTGCTGGGGAGCGGCCTGAGTGTCGCGACGTTATGGACACAGGTTTCGTTGGTCCAGATGTGGCTGATGCTGCTCTACCACGTTGTGACCGTGCATGCGCTCTGGTATGCGCCCATCTACGGATGGCTGCTGCTGGTCTCAGCTTGGGCGCGGCGTGCGGCATTTCTCTGGGCCGCCTTACCGCTGCTCGCGATCGGTATAACCGAAAAGATCGCGTTCAACACTTCTCATTTCGCTGCTATGCTGCAGAACCGCATGGGCGGCGGCGCGGAAGCTGTAATGGCGCCGGGTAGCTCCCCGATGGATCCGATGACACACCTCACCCCGAATCATTTCCTGAGCAGCCCGGGTCTATGGATCGGCCTGGCAATCTTCGCGGCCTTCCTCGCCGCAGCGGTCCGGCTGCGCCGCAATCAAGGACCGATCTGAATCGCACGCATGCTTGAGTAAATCACCCAGATGAGGAGAAACGGACCCGTACGTCAGTATATTGGTCGCCGTGGCCGCGGCGTCGCCACTACAACAGCCTGCCGCTAACGAACATCTCGGTCAGGGCTGAATTCCGTTGCGAACAGGCCTTGAAAGCAGCAGCCTGTTTTTGGTTTCTGCAAGGTCCGGCCAAGTAGCACATTACCTTCTGCGAATTGCCTCGCGCTCTTTCCGATTGTTATAGTCTTAATTCCATGTATCGCGACTTCCATGCACTCGATCGCTGGAGCAAGAAGCAGGTTCACTGCCTGTACCAGGCCCTGGTTGTGGCCGTGGCCACGCGCCATGCAGATGCCGTTGATATCAAGTTCCTGGTGGATGGGCGTCCTGTCTGGGTTGCATTGCCTTTACCTGCGTGGAACGAATACCAGAAGCGTGCGGGAAAGATAATCACTGACCCACTGGCGATTGAGATTGCCGGGCATTTCTTGAAGACGGCGCTTGAGTCCGGCGAAGGCGTCGGGCGGGAAATGTATTCGCTAACCGTTGAGCAGACACTGCAGCATCTGAATGGCGTGGTTCACGAACCGGAATCTGCATCGGCCGCGGTGTTGCTACACGGTTCCACATAAGCGGAGACACGCGGGCGAGGGCGCCCGCGCCACACTAAGCTCGTATTCCCACTGCTGCCATCATCCTTCCAGTTACACCCCACTCTGCGCGATGCGAGAAGAACAAATCCAAGCGGCAGGAAGTGCACTGTCCGAGGTCGGCGATATTTTTTGCCGGAACTCCCGCGTCGAGGAGTTGTCTGCGGTTTGCTTCCGCCAGATCGAGAAAGATTTTCTTTGGCAACTCGCTGTGCCCGGGAGCCCGCGCCGTCAAGAACAGCAGTGGATACTTCTCGTGGATCTCATCTGTCTCTTTGGTTTCGCGGAAAAGCTCACTGCCATAACTGAATTGGGATTCGAAAACTGCCCTGACTTCCGGCCCGACTTGGTAGCAACAGTTACGAATTCCAGGTCCAATTGCGGCTCTGACATCAGCCGCCCTGGTTCCGAAGCAGCGATGCATCTCGCCGACGCCTTTTTCGACGATGCGCTTAAGAGTTCCCCGCCATCCGGCGTGAAACACCCCTACAGCGCGATGTTTCGGATCGACAAGGATGACCGGCAGGCAATCCGCCGTTTGAATGGCCAGAAGGATTTCCGGGGTGTTGGTGATCAACCCGTCTCCGGCGAGGATTTGCCGTGGAAGTTCTGACACACAATGGATCAAGTCAGAGTGAATTTGCCGCAAAATCACCAGCGGCCGGAGCGATCTCCTGTTTTTCGCGCCAATAGCTAAGGCAAATGCCTGACGATTGCGCTCTACTGTGACTTTGGAATCACAGGAAGTAAATCCCAAATTCAAAGTTTTCCCACCGTAGGTCTTGGAGAATCCGCCCGCTCGAGTGCTGAAACCGTGCACCAGCCAGGGGATGCGGGCTAACGAATCGGCAAGCAATACATCAATTTGAGTTTTGGACTTTGTTTTGACCTTGGTCTTTGTCTTGGTTCCAGACTTTGCTTTCACCCGTCCATCTTAGCAATTGCGTTGCCGGCTCCATCGTATAATCACGGGTTTGCCCGACTAGCAAGATTGGAGAAGAGCATGCGTTCATTGTTTGCCCTATTAATCGCGGCGGTCCTTGCGACCGGCGCGGCTGCCCAACAACAAAACGGCAACCAGCAGCAGGCTCAAGCACAGCAAGACAAGCCGCCCCAAAAGAAACAGCAGAAGCAAATCGCTCCGGAGAAAGAAAAAGAAAATAAGCCCGAAGAGCCGGCGACGAAGAAGACGGAGCCGGCACCCTCTCAGCCGGACCAAAAGCCGGGGGACGACAAAAAAGAAGAGCACTACGACATGACGGAAGTCCCGCCGGTGGTCACCCATCAGCAGATCACGGTCGCGGGTAAGACTTTGAAGTACACGGCCGCCGCCGGCCGCCTTCCGATCAAGCGCGGGGACGGCAGGATCGAAGCCGAAATGTTTTTTGTCGCCTATTCGCTTGACGGCCAGGACGCCTCGAAGCGTCCACTGACTTTCGCATTCAACGGTGGCCCGGGGTCTGCATCGATCTGGTTGCACATGGGCGCGCTGGGACCGCGACGCGTGGCGCTTACGCCTGATGGGTTCCTGCCCGCCGCCCCTTACCACGTGGAAGACAATCCCTACACACTGCTGGACAAGAGCGACCTGGTTCTAGTGGACGCAATCGGCACTGGATTCAGCCGTCCTGAAAGCAGCGAAATCGGGAAGAAGTTCTGGGGTGTGAAGGGCGACATTGACGCATTCAGCGAGTTCATTCGCCTGTACATCACGCGTTACGACCGCTGGACTTCGCCGCTGTTCCTGCTCGGTGAAAGCTACGGCACCACGCGATCAGCCGGAATTGCTGGCAATCTCGCAGAGCAGGGAATTTCGTTTAACGGAATCACCCTGCTTTCCATGGTGCTGAATTTCCAGACACTGGAAGATACAAAGACAAACGATGAGCCCTATATATTTCTGGTTCCATCTTTCACGATGACTGCCGGTTACCACCACAAATTGCCGGCAGACCTTCAGCAGGACGTAAATAAGGCGCGCCAGCAAGCCGAACAATGGGCGTCCGGCGAATACGCGCAGGCGTTGAACAAAGGCGATGCCCTCAGTCCAGAAGAACGCCAGAAGACAGTCGAGCAGATGTCTCGCTATACAGGTTTGAGCAAGGAAGTGATTGATCAGGCCAATCTGCGGATTGACGTGCCCAAGTTCACGCACTATCTCTTGATTGATCAGAAACTGCGGGTCGGGCGGTTGGACGGACGCTATACCGGGCCCGATCCGAATGGCCTGCTGGACACACCGTTTTACGATCCGACGGAAGCTAACATCATGTCGCCGTTCAACACTGTGTTCAACAACTACGTACGCACGGAGCTGGGATACAAAACTGACATGCCCTACTATGTTTTCGCACGGGAGTCTGGGTTCGAGAACAAGTGGGACTGGGGATCAGCAGGAGAGGGCTTCCCGGACACCGCGAGTGCCTTGCGGCGTGCCTTGGTCAGGAACCCGTTCCTTAAGGTGCTGGTGATGGAAGGTTATTACGATCTGGCAACTCCATACTATGCAGCCAACTTCACCATCGACCATCTCGATCTGCCCCCCAAATATCGAGGCCAGGTCTCGTATGCGACGTACGAGGCGGGTCACATGGTCTATTTACCCAATGAGAGCCTGAAAAAGATGAGAAGTGACGAAGGCGCTTTCATGGACAAGTCGATGGCTGGTCAGTAGCCATACAACTCTGGTACTGACGGCCGGCGGGGTTTCGCTTGCGTCCAGCCGCGCGATGCGGTACAAACGGCGCAATGTCTATCTTGCGCCGTTCTATTTTTCTGGTAGCCCCCTTCTTCGCTTGCGTCCTTCTGGCACAGGTACCCGCGCCAAGCCCTGTACCAGCGCCTCCGGTGAAACCGCCGCTCGTCGCGCCGGGAGTCACCGTTGACCACTCACAGGAGTCTTACGTCGTTGAGAAGCTTAGAAACTCATTTCGCTTCGAAAGTGACGGGACGGGCCGCCGAGAAATCTACGCTCGCATTAAAGTCCAAAGCGAAGCCGGGGTGGAACAGTGGGGACAATTGGTGATGGGCTATAACTCCGCCAATGAGCGGGTGGAGATCCCTTATGTTCGTGTGCTGAAGTTAGACGGCTCGACTGTGACTGCTCCGGCGGACTCGGTCCAGGACCTGAGCATTCCCCTGCAAAAAGAAGCTCCTGTCTATACCGACTATCGTCAGAAACACATTACCGTTCCAGGCCTCCGACCGGGAGAAGAACTCGAATATGACTTCGTAACCATTACCCATACTCCACTGGCCGCCGGCCAGTTTTGGATGGAGCATGATTTCGCTAAGACCGGTACGGTGCTTGACGAGCAACTCGAAGTCGATGTTCCCAAGAACCGCAGCATCAAGCTAAAGACCAAGCCGGGGAATGATCCTAAGATCACTGAAGAAAACGGCCGTCGCATTTACCGTTGGACAAGCTCGCACATCGACGAGGACGAGAAAGACAAAGACAAAGACGACAAGAAAAAAGAGAAGAAAGCAAAAACAGAACCCGATGCTCCCGCCGTGCAGATGACCACTTTTGCCAGCTGGGAGCAAATGGGGCGCTGGTACGCCGGATTGGAAAAGGACCGGCGCCAGCCGACGGCGGAAATCCGCGCCAAGGCGACCGCGCTGACTAAAGGCAAAACAACCGACATTGAAAAAATTCAGGCGCTCTATGACTATGTGGGGCCAAATTTTCGCTACATAAGCCTTTCTTTCGGCGTAGGCCGTTTCCAGCCACACTCAGCCGCCGACGTGCTGCACAACGAATACGGCGATTGCAAAGACAAGCACACGCTGTTGGCCTCACTGCTGGAAGCCTCCGGTTATCACGCGTCTTCTGTACTGATTAATTCCAGCCGCAAGCTTGATCCGGACATTCCTTCGCCCTCGCAGTTTGACCATGTGTTCACGATGCTGCCGCTGGCGAAGGACGAGATCTGGATGGATAGCACGACTGAAGTGGCACCCTTCCGGCTGCTGTCGGCAGCGCTGCGGAAAAAGCAGGCGCTCATCATTCCCGAAGATGGCACACCGCACCTGGAGGAAACCCCGGCTGATCCCCCGATGGTGAATCGCCAGCGTTCCGAACTCGACGGGAAAGTAAATGACTTCGGCAAGCTCGACGGACATGTTCGTTACGAGCTGCGTGGCGACGCGGAACTTTACATGCGCATGCTATTCCGCCACGTTCCCCGCAACAAGTGGAACGACTGGGTAAAGCAGATGAATACCTTTAGCGGACTGAACGGAGAAGTGTCGGAGCTAAAGGTTTCCGATCCGGCCGAAACCCACGAGCCATTCAAAGTTGAATACCGGATCGTCGCTGCGAATTTTCTGGACTGGTCGAAGAAAAAAACGGACCTCATCCTGCCGCTTTCGCAAATAAGCATTGCGGATGCCGATGAAGACGATACTGAACCGATCAAAGTCGGCTCGCCGGTGGAGTACGTGTATCACCTGCGAATTGAGTTTCCGCCAAAGTACATCGAGCGAGCCCCGCTTCCTTTTTCCATGAAGCGCGACTACGGCCGTTACGAAGCCAGCTACAAGGCTGACGCGAACGTCTTCACTGCAGAACGCCGGCTGGAGACCAGCATGAATGAGTTGCCGGCTGCGCGCGCGAGCGACTACACCGCGTTCCGCAGAGCTGTCATGGCAGATGCGGGGCAGCATCTCTCGATCGATAGCAGCGCGGCCGCCACACCGACGTTTTCCAGCGATCTGAAAGGTGACGATCTGGACGACGCTGCAAAAGCCGCCTTCGACCGCGGAAATTTCAAAGGAGCGATTGAGTTGTTCAAGCGCGTCGTCGAGACTGATCCCAAGCACAAGACGGCCTGGATGGATTTGGGCCGCTCCTACATGGTGCTTCGCCAGACCGCTGACGCCATTAGTGCCTTCAAAAAACAAGCCGAACTGAATCCCTATGACGCGTACGCATATGGCGCCCTCGGGTGGGCGTACACTACTCAGCGGAAATATGACGATGCCGCAACCGCATTCAACAAGGCGATCGAAATTGATCCCTTAAGCCAATATGCGCACGCCGCCCTCGGAAGCATGTATCAGGAGGCGCATCAGTACGAAAAAGCGGCGCCGGAGCTGGAGAAGGCGGTCTCGCTCAAGCCGGATGATGCTGCCTTACAGATCAACCTGGGCGACTCGTATTTGAACCTCGGCCAGGATGATAAGGCGCTCGCAGCCTTCGACCGTGCGGTGCAGATTTCAGCCACGCCCGATGTGTGGAACAACATCGCCTATCAGCTCTCGCTGAAACAAGTCCATCTGGATCGTGCGCAGCAGTATGCGGAATCGGCAGTGACTGCGATCACGAACACACTGCGGAACCTTTCGCTTGACCGATTATCTGATCGTGATTTGGCTATGGTCATCGAACTCCACGCGAACTGGGACACGCTGGGATGGGTTTATTTTGCGCGAGGAGATTTGAACAAAGCCGAGAAATACGTGAATGCGGCGTGGGAACTGGGCGAATACGGCGAGGTTGGCGACCATCTTGCGCAGATTTACCAGAAGCGTGGCCGCAAGGATGATGCGGTTCGCACCTATGCCATGGCGCTTTCGGGTTTACGGCCTACCCTCGAAACCCGCGGCAGGCTGGCTCCGTTGGTCGGCGGAGACGGGAAGGTGAACTCTGCCGTGGAGCAACACAAGCTCGATTTGCAGACCTTGCGAACGGTGAGGCTGGGAAAGATTGCTCCCGCGAGCGGGACGGCGGACTTTTTTGTCGTGCTTGCTTCGTCTCCGGCGGGAGCCAGGGTTGACGCGGTCAAGTTCATCAGCGGAGAAGAGAAGTTGAAACCGCTGACCGAGAACTTGAAAAGCGCAAAGATCGACTTCTCGTTTCCTGATGATGTGCCAACCAAAATTCTCCGTCGCGGAATTCTCTCGTGCTCCAAAAGCGGTGGCGAATGCGAATTTGTGATGATGTTGCCGGAGGATGTGCACTCCGTGGATTGAGGACCGAATTTACCACGGAGACACTGAGACACGGAGAAGCATTTATTATCTAGAGCTCGATTCCCTGATTTTTTCGTAGGCGTGCGCGATTTGGAGGACTCTTCCTTCTTCACTCGGCGCACCAACGATCTGCAATCCAATCGGCAATCCTCGCGAGCTGAACCCGCACGGGACCGAGATTGCCGGTAGTCCCCACACATTCACCGGCCGCGTGTTGTGCAAAAGCAGTAGTTCGGCGGGACGTAAAAGCGCGCGATCCTTCAGCAATGCGGAAATCGGCGGTGCAGGAATCGGAGTTGTCGGAGTGACAAAGACATCAACGCCTTGGAATTTCTGAGCGATTTCCCGGCGTTGTTTCTGCAGATCATGCAGGGCATTCTCATACTCTTGCGAGATAATTCCTTCCCCGGACAGCAGGCGGCGCAGCGTCTCAGGATCGTAAAGCTCCGGAGAAGACGCGATCATCTCCCGGTGATAGGTATATGACTCCGCTGCTTGCAGCGTCCGGTCAACGCTGACGGGCAGGTCAATTTCGCGAATGCTGGACGCGAGCGCTGTCAGTTGATTGATTGCGTGCTCGACGGCGAGAGCGACTTCGCTATCCAAGTCTTCAAAGAAAAACTTCTTGGGGATCCCCAGCACGAAATTCCCAATTTGCGTTCCCAAGTTCTCCCGGTATTTTGATTCCGCCAATGCGTCGAGAAGGATGGCCGCATCTTCTACAGTTCGGGTGATCGGTCCGGCGTGGTCCAGTGAGATAGATAAGGGAATAATTCCCTGGGTGCTGACCAAGCCATAACTCGGCTTCAGTCCGACTACTCCGCACAGTGCCGCCGGCTCGCGAATGGATCCGGCAGTGTCGGTGCCAATTGCGCCGTAACACATTCCGCAAGCAACGGCTGCCGCGGAACCGCCAGAAGACCCTCCGGCTATGAACTCCGGATTCACAGGATTTCTGACCGGTCCAAAATGCGAAATAAGGGAACTGCCGCCATACGCGAATTCATGTAAGTTCTGCTTGCCAATCAGAACCGCACCCGTGGCTTTCAATTTCTTGACGACGTCGGCATCTTCGGCGGGAATGCGATCTTTGAATACTGCGCTCGCGGCCGTCGTTTTCACTCCGGCGGTATCAACCAGATCTTTGAGCCCAATCGGAACACCATGAAGCGGGCCACGCCAGTGACCAGAGTGAATATCTTTCTCCGCCTGCTCGGCTTCCGCCAAAGCGGATTCAGCCGTAACGGTAATGAAGGCATTCAGAGTTGGGTTCAGGCGTTCAATAACGTCGAGGCACTCGCGCAGCAGCTCGACCGGCGAGATTTCGCGCTGCCGAATCAGTTCTGATGCTTCCGCGATAGTCCTGAAATGCATTTCTGTGCTGGCAATCTTATCCTGATCCGCGCATTCTTCGGCGAGCTTGCCTATAATCAGTTTGCTCGGAGGCAGTATGGCGCAGATGACGACGACCCCGGTACGTACTCAAGGCTTCTACCTGCAAGGAAAGTGGATTGAGGAAGGGAAGCCGGTGGAGATCCGCGCACCTTACGACGGCACTCCGATCGCGCAGGTTTTTCAAGCCACGCGGGAACACGCTGAGAAGGCGATTCAGGGGGCAGTGCGGGCATTTGGCTCAACCCGCAAATTCCCTGCATTCGAGCGGCAACGAGTGTTGCGGGCGATTGCTCAGCACATTACATCGAGAAAAGACGAGTTTTCGCGCACTCTGGCGCAGGAAGCTGGCAAGCCTCTCAAAGCAGCGCGGACCGAAGTTGAACGCGCCATTTTCACCTTTACGGTTGCAGCGGAAGAGAGCACGCGAATTCCGGGCGAGTACCTGTCGTTGGACTGGCAGCAATATACGGCGGGTAGGTGGGGGATCGTGCGCCGGTTTCCGCTTGGGCCAATTGCCGGAATCACGCCGTTTAATTTTCCCCTGAATCTGGTGGCGCACAAAGTTGCCCCTGCGATTGCCAGCGGCTGCCCAATTATCTTGAAACCCGCTCCGCAAACCCCGCTCAGCTCTCTGCTTCTGGCTGAGGCGGTCGAACAAGCAGGGCTGCCGGATGGCGCATTCAACGTGCTG
>Ga0137359_10005347_pt1 | contig 10575 bp, 8 predicted proteins | sample Mad1_40_16metaG_FD_108281 | JGI IMG/M metagenome (GOLD analysis project Ga0137359, IMG submission 108281) | Vadose zone soil microbial communities from Angelo Coast Range Reserve, California, USA - Mad1_40_16 metaG | ecosystem: Environmental > Terrestrial > Soil > Vadose zone | place: USA... | reverse complement strand
CAACGCTCCTTGCGCAAGGGGGTGGTTGCGGCGCCGATGGCCGCTTTGCGCAACCTTTGCACGGTCATCGATCAAGTGGCGCCGGATCGCGTCATCGTCGAGCAGGTGAACCTTCACGGCGACATCGAGGAGGGAGCCGGCCTCGTCCTGGCCGCAAGCTTCCTGCTTTTCGCCGACGACGAGGCGGGACTCGCGACCGCCGCCCAGCCCTTGCGCGACGCTCTCGCCGAGGCGCGCTGGAAAGAGGGACCGGTCGTCTGTGCCGTGCGGCCGGATGTCCGTGTGACCGCTGCGGTCGCTGACGCGTTCTCGGCCGCCGGCCTCGACTTCGTGAAAGACCCCCCGCCGCTGCCCTTCGCGACGGATTTCGGAAACATCTCGCAGCGCGTGCCTTCCGCGCTCATCGGTGTTGGTCGTCCGGGCGGGTGGAGCTTTCATACCGATGAAGGCGCCAGGCAGTTCGCCGGACCCGACGGCGAGGCGGTGGCGCTCGGGATTGCGCGCGTGCTGGCGCTCGCCGCCATCCGACTGACCGAGCCGCAGTGAAGGGATGGCGGGCCCGCCCCAGCCCGGCTTCGCCGGATCGAACCAGCTCCAGCTCGTCATGCTCTCGCAATGCGGCGTGACGTTGGTATCTCGGCTTCGGCTTCGGCGGCGCGGCTGGAACGTCGTCATGGGCCGCTCTGCATGTCGAAAACGGCGGTACGGCAACTGACGCGGCCGTGACTTGCAGGCTCTGCACAGCTGGTCTCTATCCGTCCGGGCCGCCCCTTGCGCGCTAGCGCCAGGTCGACCTGACTGAAACTCGCGATCCAACCCCCCTCGCGCCCGCACTGGATTGTCTCGATCATCATCCGGCGTTGACCGTCGGCGCGTAGGATATAGAGCGCGCCATCCCCCTTCGCCTGCAAGATCTCGAAATCGACCACGCCACCCGGGGCGATGATGTCGAGATCGCGATCCACCCAATGGCCGAAGATCAGGCGGCAATGCAAAGGCGCGGCACCGCGATTGGCAAGGCTCATATGGACAGGGCGGCTGTCATCGCCTGGGGACGTCGGCGGTAGGTTCACGCACGCCGAGAGCAAAAACACAGCCGCCAAAGCAGCCCCCGAAAGCAGCCGGCCGCGGTCTAAGGCACATATATTATTGCTGCTCGTCATCTAGCTGGCCGTATCGGCGGTCGGCAGGCACGCGGGCGGCAGCGGCCGTTGGCCCTTCAGCAGATCGCTCGCCCGCTCGGCTATCGCAATGACGGAAGCATTGACTGGACCGGTGGTGATGGAGGGGATGACAGAGGCGTCGCAGACATAGAGCCCTTCGATGCCCCGCAGCTTTAGATCGGGTCCGACCACAGCCTGATCATCGACCCCCATACGACAGCTGCCCACCGGGTGATGATGAGTGAAGGCCGCTTTCGCTAGAAAGGCGAGCTTGTCTTTCTTGCTGCTGACCGCGGGGCCCGGCAGCACTTCGGCGGCCCGCCAACCGCCGAGCGCTTTTGCGCCGCCGACGGCCCGCGCCGCCTCGAGGGCGTCGAGATAGGCCTCTCGGTCGTAGGCTTCGGCCAGGTAATTGGGGTCGATCAACGGCGCGATTTTGGGATCGGCGGAAGCGAGCCGGATGGAGCCACGGCTCCGCGGATGGGTGAAGCCGAACATCAGGGTGTAAGCCTCCCCCATCGGCAGCGGCGCGAACTGTTCGGTGGTAACCGGTGCCACCACGCAGGCCAGCACGAGTTCTGGCGCCATCGTGCCTGCGCCGCGCTCGATATACATCAGCGATTCCGAGTTCTGATATTTCGATGGCGGCAACGGGCGGCGGGCGCGATAGACATTTCCGCCCGAGAGCAGATGGTCGTGCAAGTTACGGCCGACCGAGGGCAGATCGCAGGCGACCGGGATGCCAAGCCTGCGCAACTCATCCGCCGGACCGATGCCGGAGCGCAGCAGCAGGGCAGGCGAACCGATGCTCCCCGCCGCCAGGATGACGCCGCGCCGGGCCATCATATCGAGGGGCCCGTCCCTGCCCTCGGCGCGCAAGCCGCGGCAACGACCGCGATCGAGCATCAGCGACAGCGCCAGGGTCCCCGTCATCAGATTGAGATTGGCGCACTGGGCGGCCGGCGTCAGATACGCGTCCGCGACGGTCTGGCGCTGGCCGTCCTTGATGGTGAGCGTATTGAGGCAGGGGCCGGCGAGCCGTGGGCCGTTGTGGTCCTCCGTCGGTGCGAAGCCGACCTCGCACCCTGCCGCCATATAGGCCAGCGTTACCGCATGGGGATCCCGAGGGCGGATCAGATGAATCGGCCCCCGATCGCCGTGATAGGGGGAGGCACCAGGCTCATAGGTCTCGCTGCGGATGAAATAGGGCAGCAGGTCGAGATAGCCCCAGCCGGAGCAGCCCTCGGCCGCCCAGCCGTTGAAATCGCAAGCGTGACCGCGGACATGGGCCATGGCGTTGATCGCCGTCGAACCGCCGACGACCCGACCGCGCGGCCAGTCATGCACGCGCTCAGCCGTGTGGCGCTGGGCGACCGTGCGATAGGCCCAGTCGATCTCGCTTCCCTGCAGCATTGGCCATTTGGCCGGCTGGGCGATCAGTGGATGAACCGCCGAACCACCGGCCTCGATGAGACCGATTTTGAGCGCCGGATCTTCGGCCAAGCGGGCGGCCAGAACAGCGCCGGCGCTTCCGGAACCAATCACCAGAAAGTCGAACCAATTTTCCGGCAATTGCCGCATGGAGCCGAACCATTCGTCGCGTTGGGGTGGATATTGTTTCCGATTTCTCCCCTGCCAGTCTATCATTTAGCGAACCAAAGCGTCACGGCGAAGCAGACTAGGGGAGGCTGCACCACCATGACCGATACGCCCGTCAAGGAACCAGTGATCACTCTATCGGCGGGACCAGTGGCCGCGTTTCCGCGGGTGCTGCGCGCCATGTCGCGGCCGGTGCACTACGACTTCGACCTGTTCTTCCAGCAGTTCTACGAGGACGTAACTCTGAAGGCAGCCAAGGCGCTGCGGGTGAAGCAGCCGGCGCTGATTCTGCATTGCGAGCCGGCCCCGGGGATCGAGGCCGCCGCGGCCTCGCTGATCGGCCCGGACGATGTCGTGCTCAACCTGGCCTCCGGCGTCTACGGCAAGGGCTTTGGCTATTGGTCGCAGCGCTACAACAAGGAGATGATCGAGATCGAGGTGGCCTACAACGAATCGATCGACCCCCGGCAGGTCGCAGACGCGTTCCGTCTGCGCCCTGACATCAAGGTGGTCTCGCTCGTCCATCACGACACGCCGTCGGGCACGATCAATCCCGCCCGCGAGATCGGCAAGATCGTGCGCGATCACGGCGCGCTCCTGCTGGTCGATGCTGTGTCCTCCTTCGGTGGCATGGACATCCATCCCGAGGATTGCTTGGCCGATATATTCATCACCGGCCCGGGCAAATGCCTGGGCGGAGCACCGGGGCTGACGGTAATGGCGGTGAGCGAGCGCGCTTGGCAGCATATGGAGGCCAATCCCAAGGCGCCGCGCGCCTCCGTGTTGAGTCTGCTCGACTGGAAGGACGCCTGGAGCAAGGACAAGCCCTTCCCCTTCACCCCCTCGGTCTCTGAAGTGAACGGCCTCGATGCCGCCTTCGACCAGTACCTGGAGGAAGGGCCGGCAGAGGTCTGGCGCCGCCACGCTCTGACCGCGCGGGCCTGCCGCGCCGGCCTCCTGGCCATGGGTCTGGCGCTGTGGGCGAAGACCGAGGCGATCGCCTCGCCGACGACCACGGCGGTCAGGGTGCCCGCAGGGCTCAAGGACCAGGACATTATCCGCACAGCGCGCGCCGAGTATGGCGTGGTGTTCTCCACCGGCCGCGCGGAGACTCTGGGCAAGCTCATCCGCATCGGCCATATGGGCCCGGTGGCGGAGCCGATCTATGCCGTGGTCGCCGTGACCGCGCTTGGCGGGGCGCTACGCCGCCTCGGCCACAAACTTGACCTTGGCCGGGGCGTCGAAGCCGCGATGGCCGCGATCGAAGCCGGCCGCACCTGAACCGGCGCGCCCGGCCGCCAGCAGCATTTCCAACGAGGAAGCGAAAGGGGAGATTCGATGCGAAGATTCGAAGGACGCGTGGCCGTCGTCAGCGGTGCCGCGCAGGGCATAGGCAAGGCGGTTGCGTTGCGCCTGGGCGAGGAGGGTGCCACCGTCATCGCCGTCGATCTCAACGATAAGGGCGCGGCCGTAACCGCCAAGGCGATCGGCGGAAAATCGTTTTCAGCGCAATGCGATATCGGCGATCCTGATTCAGTTTCGAAACTATTCTCGGCTGTCGCTGGCGAAGCGGGGAAACTCGACGTTCTGGTCAATGTCGCGGCGATCGTGCCTTTCGTGAAGTGGGATGAACTCACCTTCGAGGAATGGCGGCGCGTCCTGCGGGTCAACCTCGACGGGCTCTATCTCATGTGCCGAGCCGGCTCCGACATGATGCGCCAGTCCGGTTATGGCCGGATAGTCAATTTCAGCTCTAACTCGATCTTCGCCGGCACACCCAACATGGCGCATTACGTCGCCTCGAAAGGCGGCGTGCTCACCTTTACTCGGGCGCTCGCCACCGAACTAGGCACCCACAAGATCACCGTCAATTCGATCTGCCCCGGCCTTACCGATACCGAGGGCGTGCAGCAGACGCCGCACAAGGAGGCCTTCGGCTTTGTCGATATGCTGCAGGCGATCAAGGGCCGGGGTGTGCCGGCCGACATCGTGCCGGCCGTAGCATTTCTCGCCTCCGAAGAAGCGCATTGGATCACGGGCCAAGCGCTCGCCGTGGATGCCGGGATGGTGCGCTGGTAGCCATCGTGCGAAACTCTAGCGCCTGACCGCCCTAAGCTCATTTTGCTTAAGGCGTGAATCAGTCGCTACTTTGTTGAATGAGAGCAAGATCCGATCGGTTTGATTCAAACCGATCGGATCTTGCTCTATGGAAAACGCCCGTGCCCGCACGGGCGTTTCCGTTGCCTACAAAGCGAAGCGCGTCAGGCGTAGTAGTTGGCGCCGGTTTGATAGCTCTTGAAGCTCTCCAGATCATGCGAATAGAACAGCTCGGCATCATGCTGTTTGGCCAGCGCCTTCAAGCGTTTCATCGACTTCAGGCTCGCCGTCGGATCGAGGTGAAAGCTGGAGATGCACATCATATCCATGTTCTTCTTGCTGTAGCAGGCGTCGGCCGTGAACAGCATGGGGCGCCTGTTCTTCAGCTTGACCATCAGGCTGTAGTGCCCGGCGGTATGGCCCGGTGTTTCCAGCAGCCAGAGTCCCTTGGCGATCTCCTGGTCGCCGACGATGGTCTGGAACTTGGGCGTATACATGTCGAGAGCCGGATCGGGCGGCAGCTGCAAACCCCGCTTCTTGGCCATCTCCGGCGCGAAGGTGAGATCGGAATAGCCCAGATGCTCAAAGGGCTGGCAGTCGCCGCTCGCCTCCAGCTCCTTGGCATGGCAGATGGTGCAGGCCTCGTGCAAATATTTGTTCCCGCCGCAATGGTCGAAGTGATAGTGCGAATTGATCACGTAATTGATGTCGCTGGTCTTGAGGCCGAGGTTCGCCAACTGCCCGGGAATAGTTTGCGCCTTGTCCTGAATCGGTTTTTCGAAGGGCAGGACCCGCATCACATGGTCGAAGTCATAGCCGGTATCGAACATGTAGCGGCCGTCCTGGTGTTCGATCAGAACCGCGTAGCAGGGGAATCGGACTTCGCCCGCAGGCCCGCGGTTCCAAAAGGCGTGGAAGCCGTCTATCACCAGCGTCCCGCCATCGAGCAGATAGACTTTCGTGTCGGCCATCGTCGCACCCTCTCCTGTTCCTACCGCACCGCAGCACGTCTCGCGCCACGATCCCGATCAGCAATCCGTCACCGTCATCGCTGCCTCATCGGTCGCCGCGCACATAGGGCAAACCCAGGGCGGGCGGCAACATGCTGTGGCGAGCGAAGATTACCAAAACCAGCATGACCATGGCGAAGGGCAGCATCTGGACTACATCGGTCGGGATGTTGATCCCCGCCACTTGGAGGGCCGTGGTCATGGACAGGCTGGCGCCGAACAATGCCGCGCCCAGCAGGACCCAGATCGGCCGGCCGCGCGCCAGCATCGCCAGCACGATGCCGATGAATCCGGCCCCGCCGGTCATAAACGGTACAAACAGGCCGGCACCGACATTTGCCAGATAGGCGCCGCCGACCCCGGCCAGAAAGCCGGTCGTCAGCACGGCAAGCGAGCGCGTCCTGATCACATCGACCCCGGCGGCGTCGAGGGCCGCAGGCTTGTTGCCCGCTGCCTCCAGATTGAGTCCGACATAGGTCGAGCGGAACAGCCAGGTCAATGCTGCGACCAAGATCACGGCCAGATAGACCACGAGGTTATGGCTGAACAAGCCGGGGCCCAGAACCGGAATTCGGCTTAAGCCCGGCAGTTCCACGACCGGGGCCCGATCGAGCCGCGGATAGGTCCGGCTGAACTGGAAAAAATGGAGCAATGCGGTCAGGCCTTCGACGCCGATCGTCACCGCGATGCCGATGACGATCTGGTTCAGGCCATGGCGGATGCAAAGCAGCATGACGATGGCGGCGACCGCCATGCCGCCCAATCCGCCGGCAAGAAAGCCGAGGCCGAAGGAGCCCGAATAATACGCGGCGACGAAGCCGGTATAGGCGCCGAACAGCATCATGCCTTCGATGCCGATGTTGAGTACGCCGGCTTTTTCCGAAATCTGCTCGCCAAGTCCCGCCAGAAGCAGCGGCACGCCGGCGGTCACCGCCCCGAAAAGCAGGGATGTGACAAACGGCTGGGTTAGGAGTGCTTCCATGGCTCAGGCCGTCAGGCGTTTGCGGCGCAGATGGTCGAGATATTCGACCAGCGCCAGGAAGATGAGCAGGAGGGCCACCAGCACCAGCACGTAATGCTGCGGCACGCCGATTCGCCGGGCCGCGCTTTCGCCGCCGATCATCAGCGCCGAGAAGAATAAGGTGAAGCCGATGACCGCATAGCCGTTGAGCCGCGCGAGGAAAACGATCGGCACCACCAGTAAACCGAATGAGGGGTTCCAGTCGGCGCGCACCGTCCCCCAGACGCCCAGGATTTCAACCGACCCGGCGAGCCCGATCAGCCCGGCACTGAGCGCGAATGTCGCGATCGTGAGCCACCCGACGTTGAGCCCGGCATGGATCGCCGCGGCCGGATTGGCCCCTACGATCTGCAACTTCAGCCCGAAGGAAGTCCGGGTCATCATCAGATGCACAAGGATCACTACCGCAACCGCGATCAGCACGCCGCTATGGATCGTGGTGTCTAAGATGCGCGGCAGACGATCGTCCACCGGCAGGTCGCGGGTCTGAGGCACCGTCGTGGTCGGGTCGCGGAAGAACAGCTTTACCAGAACATTGGCGAAGCTGGTCCCGAGAAAACTCATCATCAGCGACGTGACGATCTCATTCACCCCATAGCGTGCCTTGAGAAGGGCCGGGATCACCGACCACAACGCGCCCACCAACATGGAGACGATCATGCAGATGACCAGGGTCAGCCCGCGCGGCAGCACGTCGATGAGTGCCGGCCCGAGGGCTGCGGTAACCACGGCGGCCAGCAGGAACTGGCCGTCGCCGCCCAGGTTCCAGATACCGGCACGGAAGGCCACGATCAATCCCGCCGCGATCAGCAGGAGCGGGGCCATGCGCGTCAGGGTTTCCTGCAACCCGCCCCAGCTCAGCAAACCGCGCTTCAGGACATAGCCGTAATAGGCGAGCGGGTCCTTGCCCAAAACCAGCAGAATGAGGCCGCCCATGGCCAGAGCCAGCAGCACCGGGATTAGCACGCGCAAGACCGCGGCCGTTAGCTCCCTCGCCATTTCGCCGCCGGGCGATTTCCCCTCGACTGCTTTGCTTTGTACCTCGGCGGTCATGGCGCCGCGGCGCCTGTCATCAGCAGACCCACCTTGTGCTCGACATCGGCGGCGTTGTCGACAATGCCGGTCAAACGGCCCTGGAACATCACGCCGATTCGATCGCAGATCTCCAACAGCTCGTCGAGATCGGTGGAAACCACGACGATCGCCAGGCCCCGCTGGGCGCTGGCCAGAATGCGGTCATGGGCCAAGCGGGTATTCTGCAGATCCAGGCCATTGGTCGGCTTGTTGAAGATTGCCACGCTGGCTTCCGCATTGAGCTCGCGCGCCAGCAGTACCTTCTGGATATTGCCGCCGGAGAGCCGGGCAAGCGGAGTCTTTTCCGAGGGCGTGCGGATGTCGTGACGCTGGATCTGGTCGCGCGCGTGGCTGTGGATCAGATCCCAGTCGCTAAAGCCTCGCCGCCAATAGGGTTCGGCGCCGATCTCCTTCAGAACCAAATTGGTCGCCACCGAGAACGCGCCGACCGTGCCCTCGCCCAGGCGCTCGTCGGTTATGTAGCGAAACCCCTCTCGCCGGCGCGCCGGCACGCCGTCCCGGGTGATGTCGGCGCCGTCGAGCTTGATTTCGCCCCGAGCGACACGGCGCTGGCCGGCCAGCACTTCGGCCAGATGTTTCTGGCCGTTGCCGTCGACGCCGGCGATTCCCAGGACCTCGCCCGTCCAGAGATCGAAGCTGACCCCGCGCAACGGGCATTCGCCAAGGCCGGCCTCGGTCTGCAGCGCGCTTACTCTTAACCGCGGCGGCGCGCTGCGGTCGACGGCGCGATCCTTATGCGCCTTGCGCCCGCGACCGACCAGCGTCTCGGCTTCGCGCGCATGCTCGGCACGGTTAGCGAACATCATCTGAATTACGGCATCGATGGCTTCGGCCTCCGTCATCTTCGTGAGGCGTTCCGGGGCGATCTCTCCCGCCACGCGGCCCAGACGCAGGACAGAGATGCGGTCGCCGAATTCATAGGCTTCCATCAGCTTGTGAGTGATCAAGATCAAGGCAACCCCCTTCTCCTTCAGCCGCCGCATCACCTGGCCCAGATCATGCACTCCCTGGGGCGTCAGCATGGAGGTGGGCTCGTCGAGAATCAGCACCTTCTCGCCACGCCACAATGCTCGCATGATCTCGACCTGTTGCTGCTCGCCCAGCGACAGACGGCCGACCTCGGCATCCGGATCGATCGCAACGCCGAGCAGGGCCGACAGCTCCCGAAAACGCTTCAAGGCGGGTGCTCGCCCGAGGCGTTGCCACCAGGATCCGCCCAGCATCAGGTTTTCGATCACGGTCAGGCTCGGCACCAACAGCACATGCTGGAAGACTGTGCCGATGCCGAGCGCCAGGCTCTCGCGCGGCGAACCGATGGTGACCGGTTGGTCCCCGATCAGAATCTCTCCCTCGTCGGGCTGCTGCATGCCGGCCAGAATGCCGATCAGGGTGGATTTGCCGGCGCCGTTCTCGCCGAGCAGGGCGTGGATCTCGCCGGCCCGGAATTCGAGCGAAACGCCGTCATTGGCCACCACGCCGGGAAACCGCTTGGTGATGTTGCGGACAGCGGCGACCGGACCCGGCACGAACCCTCTCTCTTCGCCCTTCGATGACAATGACGATGCCCCGCGCTCGTTCATCGACAGCCTTTGCTTCGGACCACGCCGCGCTGCGGATCGCGGCGTGGCCCTCTGCACATGATGGTTAGCGACCTGCTGCTACTGGGGTGCCGCGGTGACCGAGGTCATCAGAGCGTGGACCTTCGGCGTGTCCCAGACCGGTTCGATCTTCAGTTTGCCATCGACGATTCGCTGCCGGATGGCCATTAGACCCGACCATACATTGTCGGGAATGTGTTTGGTGTGCAACAGCTTCACCGAATCATCCGAGAGCTGGATCGAATAGTTCTTCGTGCCGAATTTGTCCGCCTTCAGATCCTCGACCATGGCCGAATAGACTGGGATCAGGTTCCACACCACGGACGACAGCAGGTTACCCTTGTCGATCGACGTCTTGTCGCCGATGACATCGATGTACCAAACCTTTCCGCCGCTTGTCGACTTGGTGGTCTCCGCAGCCTGCAGCATGCCGAAGCTGGCCCCGTCGCCCTGGCCGAAGATCACATCGGCGCCGGCCGCGATGACCGACTCGGTGACGCGGCGCCCACCGGCCGCGTCGGAATAAGCGGCTGGGCCGATCACCGCATAGAGAATCTTCACGCTCGGGTCTGTCGCCTTGACACCTTGCGCGAAAGCCGCCGATTGCGAATTCCACGACGGCACCTCGCCGGACACCACGATGCCCACCGCCTTGGTCTGGGTGGTCTTGGCCCCAAGCGCGCCGGCTAAATAGGCGCCCTCGTGGCCACTCAAGGTGTAGTCGGCGATGGCACCCAACTTGTTCGCATCAGGCCGATCGACGATCGCCACGGGCACATGCTTTTCCGCGCCAATTTCCGGTACGGCGGTGTTGTAGCCGCTGGCATGGGCGATGATCAGGCTGGCACCGCCATCGGCCAACTCGCGCGCCTGCGGATGCACGTCGCCGTAACCGAGCCCGGTCGCCGGCATAAATTCCAAGCCGTACTTCTGCGCCACGGCCTTGGCCGCGTCGAAGCCCTGCTGGTTCCAGCCGAAGTCGGTGGGATCCT
>Ga0137359_10005346_pt1 | contig 10575 bp, 10 predicted proteins | sample Mad1_40_16metaG_FD_108281 | JGI IMG/M metagenome (GOLD analysis project Ga0137359, IMG submission 108281) | Vadose zone soil microbial communities from Angelo Coast Range Reserve, California, USA - Mad1_40_16 metaG | ecosystem: Environmental > Terrestrial > Soil > Vadose zone | place: USA... | reverse complement strand
CTCGAAGGCGGCATCCGAATCGACGAGCACCCGAAGCCCCATGTTCGCGTGCGACACGCCGCAGAACTCGGCGCATTGACCGGAGTACTCCCCCACCGAGTCGCCACGAAACGCGATGCGGGTCACATGCCCTGGGGTCGCGTCTCGCTTACCGGCCAGCGCGGGGACCCAGAACGAGTGGATCACGTCGGCCGAGGTGATCGACACTTGCACGGGCTTGCCGACCGGCACGTGCATCTCGTTCGCGGTTACGATCCCGAGATTCGGATACTTGTACTCCCACCACCATTGGTGGCCGATCACCTCGACCTTGACTGCGTCGGGGGGCGCGTCGCCCGCCGTCGCGAGGATGGTGCGCATGGTAGGTACCGCGACGAGCACGAGGATCACCGCGGGTGCGAGCGTCCAGCCGATCTCGAGCGCGGTGTTCCCGCGCGCCGGCTTCGGGGCCGGGCGTCCCTCCCGGTGGCGGAACCGGACGAGGGCGATGAGGAGCAGCGCCTCGACGAGTACGAACACGATCACGGCCCACCAGAAGATGTCGGTGAACAGGTGATCGATCGCGCGACCGAAGTCGGACCGTGGCCGCAGGGTCGACTGCGGAAAGGGACCAGCACACCCGGCGACGGCGAGGGCGGCGGTGGTCAGCCAGAGGCGGCACCGCGTCATGGCGTCGAGTGCCCCAGGGTCACTCTTCCCCCTCGGCCGTCCCATCCCGGAACTCCTGGGCCAGTGGATGCCGTCGCCAGAGAATCAGGAGTGTGAGGGCGGCCCCCACCGCGTTCCCGCCAAGGATCCGGGCCCAGGCGAGCCCGCCGAGGCTCCCCTGGGACAGGATCGCCGTTAGCATCACGAACGCGAACTCGAGCAAGAAAAACGCGAACGCCGCGCCGACCATCAGGCTGGCCTCGCGCGCCGCCGCATGTACGACACTGACGGCGACGACGCCGTATGTCAGACAGAGAACGAAGTGCAGCGTGGTGAAGCGCCCCACGCCCCCGAGGAGGGCAAACGTGTGGAATGGCTCGCCCACGACGGCGTCCACCAGCGCGATCCACACCCAAATGCCGGTGCCCACAACGGCGCCGAGGATGACGCCCTCCCGGAGAGAGCTGTGAGGTCGAGTCGACATGCACCTCCTTCCTCGAACTAGCTGGTGTGTAACGTTGCTCGGTGTTCTGAAAAGCAATCCATGGACCAACGAGCGGAGGGGGACCTGCCGGATGCCAACTGCCTATCGGTGAGCGGGATAGCGGCAAAGCAGGCAGGATAGCAGGCGCGCTGCCTCGAACTCCGAATCCGCGAGATCCCGCAGAGCCCACGAACGCTCGCGGCGCGGTCACAACACCTCGCTGAAGCCGAAGGTCAGCGCCGAGGTCCCGTCGCTACTGCGCGCGTAGTCTCCCCGGAAGTACGCTTCGACCTTGCGCGTGATCAGAAGTCGGAGGCCGACACCGCCGGACGTGCGCAGGGGGGAGTCTTGGAGCGCGCCCACCGAGGGCGCGACTGCGCCTACCGCGGCGAACGCCACGCCGCCGAGTCGCCAGAATAGCCCTTGTCGCCACTCGACCTGCGCGCGAGCCAGCACGCGATCACGCCAGCGGTTGTCCTCGTAGGCCCGCAGACCGTCGCCACCTAACCCGGGCAGGAGCTGGAACGGCACCGTGCCCCAGGCTCCCTGCAGGACGCCCTGCATTGCGAGAACGGAGCTCGGCGTCACGGCGACGTAGCGCCTTGCGTCCAGCGTACCGACCCAAAAGCTGGTGCTGCTGCCGAACGCGCGGAGGTTGGCCGTCAGCTGAGCCAGCGCGAGCGCCCCACCGCGAGGGTAGTAGGTGCTGGTTCGGCTGTCGTGGGTGAGGCCCAGCGAGAGGCCGACCTGCGTATACCCGCTGCTGCCGGGGAGCGTGTCGGGAGCGAGCAAGCCGCCTGGTGCTCGTGCCACGACCCGTTGCCGCGCGATCGTCAGTCCGAGCTGCACGTACTCGGCGGGTCGCAACACCTGTTGCATGGTCAGTTCGCCGGACCATGTGTGGCCGTCGACGAGCTCGAGCGCGGTGGGCGCGGTCCGCGGGCCGATCCCGTAGAACGGGGCGGGGGATTTCTCGTACTGCACGAGGTACTTGACGCCACGTCGGTTGGCTGGCAACCAGACTTCACCACCGGACGCCACGGCAAACTGGTGCTTTTGCGTGCCGATGACCGTGACGAACAGCAAGCTCGGGCGGGTGATGCTGTCGAGCGCGAAGCGATGCAGCAGCGCCAGGATGCCCTGTACCTTAACTCCGGTGACCTCGGTCCTGGAGACCACTGGCACCGGGTACCAACTGTTGCGCGGTAGCGTCTGTCGGCGGAGCGTGCGTCCGGCCGCCACCGAATCCGCCACCTGCTGTCCAGCCGCGTAACCCGACAGCGCATCCAGAACGCAGCACGCCACGGCCGCCAACCAGACTGCACGGCCGGCGGGGCGAGGGAAGCGCACGACCGCCGGCTTCGGCGTTACGGCTGCACGACGACCTGGGCTCGCATGCCCAGAGCGAGGTGTGGCAAGCAGTAGTACTTGTAGGTGCCGGGTTTGAGCCCGGCGAACGAGATCGTGTAGGTTGCGTTGGGCGCCGCGAACAAGGGACCGGTGAGTGGGCCCATCGTCGCGGCCATCTTGCCTTGCAGGACGGTCTGCGTCCCGGCTGGGATGCTGTCCGGCCAGAAGACGACGTTATGCGCCCCGCTGACGTTCGTCCACGTAACGATGTCGCCGACGTGGATCGTGATGCTGGCCGGCACGAAACGGTTGCCCTTCGCGTCCCCGATCATCTGAACGTTCACTGTCTGGGCCCGATACGCGGGGCGTGCTCCCATAAGCTCCGCCCGAGTGCCAGCGGCTAGCACGAGAATTGCCCCGGCCATGCCGAGGGCCCCGTCCTTCCATCCATGCGTCATGAGTTGTCTCTCCTGTTAGAGTCAGTTCCAGATGGAGCGTCGAGGCAACTCTCGGGCCATCGTATCGACAAGGATGACGGCACACGGGCGCGCCATTCCACGCGTGCCCGCCGTGACATCTCGCAATACCTCGATGGGTCGTGGGTCAGGCGGGAGTTCTCGACTCGACGACGCGAGCTCCGGCGCCGTCTCGCCACGCCGGCTTCGCCAGACCCAGGCGTTGCAGCCGGGATCGCAGCGTGCTCGGATGCACATCGAGGATCCTGGCCGCCCCCCGGCGTCCCTCGATGCGCCCACCCGTCGCCTCGAGCACCCGGCGGAGGTACGCGCGCTCGTGCTCCTCTAGCGTCACGAAGCCGCCCGTAGTACCGCCAGTATGCGGTGCGGTCGCTGCCGCCGTCGCGAGCAGCGAGGCACCGATGTCCACCACGCGCCCCCGCGCGAGCACGCAGGCCCGCTCGACGACATGCTGCAGCTCCCGAATGTTCCCCGGCCACGAGTGCGCCTCCAGTCGACGCAGGCTCTCCGGTGACACATCGTGCAGCGGCTTCGCCAGCTTCCGCCGGAAGTGGGCGATGAAGGCCTGCACGAGCAGCGGAATGTCGCCGGGACGTTCCCGCAACGGGGGGAGCCGGAGCGGAACGACGCTCAGTCGATAGAACAGGTCGGCCCGGAAGCGACCGGCCGGAACGGCGGCCGCGAGATCCCGGTTCGTGGCGGCGACCAGGCGCACGTCCACGCGGACCGGATGGCTACCGCCGACGCGCTCCAGTTCCTGCTCCTCCACGACGCGCAACAGCTTGACCTGGCCGTCGAGTGGCAGTTCGCCGATCTCATCGAGGAACAACGTCCCGCGGTCTGCCTGCTCGAACCGCCCGATGCGGCGCTGCAGCGCGCCGGTGAATGCGCCCCGTTCGTGCCCGAAGAGCTCGCTTTCGACGAGGCCGGCAGCCATCGCGCCGCAGTTCAGCTTGACCATGGCGCGTTCCCGCCGCGGACTCAGCGTGTGGATGGCTCTGGCAACGAGCTCCTTCCCCGTGCCGGTCTCGCCAGTGAGCAGGATGGTCGAGTCCGTTGCCGCCACGTCCCGCACCGTCTCGAGCAGCTCGCGCAGGACCCTGTCCCGCCCCACAACCTCCTCGAAGCCGGCGACTGCCTCGGTCTCCGGCTCGACATCCCCGTGCTCCAGCGCGAGCCCCCCCTCATGGGCAAACACCGCGGACTCGATACACGCGGCTTGAAACCGGCTCATGGTCGGAGACTCCACCAACTGTTTAAGGTCGTCCAATCGGCGTCGCGCCAGCCGTGGGCGACGGCCGGGAGGTAGTAGTCATCGAGCGCAAAGGGTTCGTCCATAGCGCCCTCATTCTCCCCGCAGCGACACGCGGGACCCCGCGCGCAGCCGGTTACCTGGCGGCTGGTCGGGCGCCCGCACCACGCGACGCTCCCCCAACGAGAAGTGCCGTTCTATTGAGGCACGGTTGATCCACACGATGCTGTCGCCGCACAGGATGGCGTCGACCGGGTAGGCCTGCAGCGCGAACGATTGCGCGTCCGAGCTCGGAACTTGCGTCCCGGGGAAATAGTAGAAGCAGCGCTCCCCACCCGGGTGGCTATGGATCATCCCGACCGTCCCCAGCCAACCGGCGTCCTCGCACGTGCGCCGCGGCCGGACCCGTGTCGGCGTCGACTCCGCTGGATCCACGTCTGCGGGCGCGATGCGCTGGACGCGCACCACGCTGCCGTGGACCTCGCCGATCATGCAGCCCATCAGCTCCGTGGGGAACGCACGGTACGCGAGGGCCAGGGAGCGCCGGGCCTGATCCGACAGCACGAGCGCGTGCGCCTGCGGCAACGGTGCGCCGATCAGGCGGGGCGGCGCGGGATGCAGCGCCAACACGGATCCCACCAGCAGCACAGCGAACGCGTAGCGATACCGGAAGGCGGTCGTGAAAGCGCTCGGTGTAGAGTCTGGCGGAAGCTTCATGATCGTGCTGCCCTCCGGGTCGCTGCGATTGTTGTGACGTCACGACCACACACCATACGTGTTCGCGCTAGGCGCCCGCTATTACGCGGGAGAGGAATCTTTTTGTATTGACGGGGAGAGAGACGATGCTAGTCCGAAAGGAGTAGGGCCTTGATCCTCGACTCCAACGTCGACGGTGGGATGCGAAGCTTTGCGGCTGCGCCGAAGGGAGACGTCAGTCCAAGTGGATGATCCCGCGCTGCAGGGCGACGACGACGGCCTCGGTCCGATCATTGACGTCGAGTTTCTGGAGGACATGGCCGACGTGGACTTTGACCGTCCCCTCGGTCCTCCCGATGGCATTGGCGATGTTCTTGTTCCGCAGTCCTTTTGCCATCAGTCTCAAGACCTCCAGTTCACGGTCGGTGAGCTCGATCCGCGGCGTGAACTTCGCCAGTCGCTGCGCTATGGCGCCGGGGAGGACCCACCCATCGCGACAGACCGTCCGGATCGCGTCCGCCACTTCGTTACGCAAGACATCCTTCAGGAGATACCCCCGCGCGCCCGCCTCCAGAGCGCGATGGATGTCCGTGTCTCCCTGATAGGTGGTCAGCGCGATGATCTTCGCGTCTGGAAACTCGGCCGTGATCGTCTCAATGGCCTCGGCTCCCCCCATCACGGGCATACGCAGATCCATCAGGGTGACGTCGGGCCGGTGCGTGCGGAACAACGCCACGGCGCGTGCTCCATCGCCCGCCTCGGCCACGAGCTCGAGATCGGCATGGAGCGACAGCACCGCCGTCAAACCGGCCCGGTACATCGGGTGATCGTCAACGGCCAGGACCCGGATCGGACGGACCGCTCCTCTGTCCAGGTCGGCGACCCCACCAGTTGCCGCCATAGCGAATGGTGTCCCGGACCTCTGGCCGGATGCAATACGTCTTTCGGCTAGTCTTTCGCTACAGACGAGTCCGTAGCCCGCGTCGGTAGGGCACAACAAGCGAGAACACCGTTCCCGCCCCGGGCTGGCTGCTGAGAACGAGCGACGCGCCGATTCGGTTGGCACGCTCGCGCATCCCGAGCACACCCCAATGGCCGTCCTGCCCCACCACGGCATCCGAGTCGAACCCGGCCCCGTCATCCCGGATGGTGAGGACCAACTCTCTCCAGCGGTAGTCCAGATCGACCATCGCGTTCGCTGCTTCAGCATGTTTCCGGACGTTGGTGAGAGCCTCCTCCACGATCCGGAGGCACTCGGTATCGACCCGCGAGCGCAGGCGCGGCCGGCCCCGGAGTGCCACGCGTAATGCGGTAGAGCTGTCGGCGAAGATGCGGCGGCCAGCCTCCTCGCATGCCGCAGCAAGCTCTGCCGCCTCCGCCCCCGGCTGACGTATGTCCCAGACCACATTCCGCGCCTGGGTCAAGGTCCGATCGATCAGCGAGAGCACCCGGTCCAGCAGCGGCTGTTGTGAAGGAGGAAGAGCGAGTCGGGCAGAGGCAGCGTGCAGCTGCAGCGCGATGCCACCGAATCCCTGCAACAGCGAGTCGTGTATCTCGCGGGCGAGCCGGGAGCGCTCGTCATGAATGGCGGCGGTTCGAGCGCGGAGGACCGCTCGGTGAGCGCTCCATAACGCGAGCCCGAGCAGCAGGCACGTCGAGGCGATGAACCAGGCTCGCCGATATATTGGGGCGAGGACCGTGATATCAACTCCCGCCTCCCCATGGCTCCACCCTCCGTTCGCCGCGCGTCCCGCCACCCGAAATCGATAATGCCCAGCCGCGAGCCGCGTAAACGACTCTATTCGCTGAGTTCCCGCATCGGTCCACGTCGTGTCGAACCCATCCAGCCGGTAGCGGAATCGGACTCCGGGACCGCTCGTCAGATCCACGCCGGTGTACCTCAGGTCGAGCCGGCGGACACCGGGTCCCAGGGTGATCCTCTCTCGCGTCGGTACCGGGGCGCCGTCCACGACGATCTCCTCCAGATGCAAGGCCGGCGGCCGAATGTCCTGCTCGACGCGAGTGGGGTCCACGAAGACGATCCCATGACCCATCGCGAACCAGAGCGTTCCTCCGGGGTCCCGAAACGACCAGGGATGCGGCCAGGCGCCGGGATCGCCTCCTGGTAAACCGTCGAGCGCCTCGTAGCTGGTCGCCGTCGTCAGGGACGGGACTCGGCCGTCGGCCACCGCGGTGAGGTCCGCCAGGCTCACACGAGCGAGGCCGCCCAGCTGTCCCAGCCACACGTGACCCAAGCGGTCTTCCTCCCCCGCCCCGACCCAGTTCTCCGGCAGTCCTTGCGCTATCGTGAGGTGCACAGGCGTACCTCCGGTCACGCGCGCGAGGCCCTCAGCGGAGCCGATCCAGAGGGTCCCCTTCGGCGCCTCGAACAGGACTACCGCTCGCAACGCACCACCGGGAGGCATCGGCTGCTCCTCGAAGTGCCGCTCGTCGTCCCCTACTGCCCGCGCGATGCCGGTCTGCGTCGCGATCCAGAGCGTCCCCTTCGAGTCACGGTAGATTCGGTGAATGAAGTCGTCGGGAAGCCCGTCGTGGGTCGTCAAGGAATCGCGGCGCCCGTGCCCCAACCGGAACAGCCCCCGCCACGTGCCGACCCATAGGGTGCCGTCCGGATCCTCGTGGATCTCTGTCACCGGAGGCAGGCCTGCGGCGAAGGGCCGTTCGGCGTCGCCCTGGCCCGCGAAACGGTTGACCGAACCGAGGAGTCGACCTGCCCAGACGCTTCCCCGCTGCCCATGAGCCAGCGCGGTGACGCGATCGTAGTTCCTCACCGCTTCGGCTATAGTGAAGCTGGCCCGGCCGGCCTCGATGCGCCCCCGGAACAAGCCGCCGGTCGGCGGTGCGAGCCAGAAGGTGCCTGAGGGATCCCGGATCATTCCGCCGGGCAGCTCGGTCGGGAGACCGGTGCGTGTGGTGAAGACATCGAACGGGACTGGCCGGAAGCGGTTGAGTCCATCGCGCGTGGCAACCCAGATGTTGCCGCTCTTGTCGGGGAGGATGTCGATGACGCGGTCATCGGAAAGACCGTCCCGGCTGCTGAAGGAAGCGAACCGCCGCCCGTCGAACCGGTAGAGGCCCGCCCCGTGGGTCCCAATCCAGAGCGCCCCATCCGGAGCGGCCGCGATACAGGAAACAGCCCCCAGCGTATGACGTGTCGGCAGGGGGAATCGCTTGACCCGGCCGTGTCGCCAATGGAGGATCGCCGTAGGAGTTCCGAACCACACCGAGCCGTCCGCGGTCGCGTAGGCCCGGTTCGGGGCATCGACCAGGATATCAGCGGGGAACGTCACGGTCGACAGGCTATCGTGATGCACCCGGTAGACCGCGTCCCGGCCGGCGGCGATCCAGACGTCGCCGGTGGGGTCCACCGAGAGACTGCTGCTGGCATAACTCACGACGGTCCCAGCGACCTCGTGGAGGCCGCCGCCGCGCGGAATACTGAAGACCCGTCCGCTTCGCGTGACCGCCCATACGGTGCCTTTGGCATCGGCCGTGGCCGCATTCACCTGATCGATCTTGAACGTCGCGTTCAGTGCGGCGGGTCGCATCGTGCCGTCCGAATAGGCGAGCAGTCCGACATCGGTGCCGATCCACAGGACACCGTCACCGTCCTCCAGGAGCGGGACGGTCTGTAGTCTGGGACGACCTTGCAAAGCCGGTGTATTACTTCCGTCGAAGACCTTGAACCGGACGCCGTCGAAGCGCGTGACCCCTGACTCCGATGAGAGCCAGAGATATCCGTCGCGGGTCTGCACCAGATTCGAGGCGAACGCCAATCGGACTCCGTCCTGCGCCCGCCAGACGTCAAGCTTGTAGCGCCCGAACGCCTGGCCGGCCAGAACTGCAGGATGGCAGGAGGCTGCGGCGAGCAACGCGCAGCTCAGCAGGATGCGGCCCTTCACGGTAAAGAGGTTACGCGCTTGCTCCGACCCGGGCAACGGTGGTCGCGGTCCCTACTCGAGCCGGATGAAGCCGCGCCGCAAGGCGGTGGTTACGGCTTCGGTCCGGTCGCTGGCGTCGAGCTTTTGGAGAATGTTCTTGAGGTGCACCTTGACCGTACCTTCGGTCCGCCCGATCCGTGCGGCGACCTCGGCATTGCTGAGCCCCTTCGCCACCAGCGAGAGGACCTCCGTTTCACGCGGGGTCAGTGGGACGCGGGGAGTACGCTCGGCGAGCTTGGCGGCAACGGCGTGCGGTATGCCGCGCTGTCCGCCGTGCACGGTGCGAATCACGTTCAGCACATCGGCTGCCACCATATCCTTCAGGAGATAGCCCCTGGCTCCTGCGTCGAGCGCCCGATGAATGTCCTCGTCGCCGTCATAGGTGGTGAGCACGATTACCCTGGCGTCGGGGAACTCGTCGAGGATCGCTCTGGTCGCGGAGAGCCCGTCCATGACCGGCATGCTGAGATCCATCAGGACGATGTCTGGACGAAGTTCGCGATACTTCTCGAGCGCTTCCTCACCGTTCGCCGCCTCAGCGACCACCCGCAGATCGGGTTCGGTCGCGAGGAACGCGACGAGACCGGCTCGGATGAGGGGATGGTCGTCGGCGGCGAGGACCCTGATGGGCGAAGGGCTGGTCACCCTGATGACGATATCGCATTCTCCCAAGATCCGCATACGCCGAAAGAGGTAGTATGGTGGCCGTGCTGGTCGTGCCGTAATGTAGAGCTCACTGCGTCCGGGGGTGCGCCGTGGGCAAGATCAATTGGAGCCGCGTGATTCTGGGCGGGCTACTGGCGGGTCTGGTTCTAAACGTGGTGGACTTCGTCTACTACGGCATGGTGATGAAGGAAGACATGGCTGCCGCGATGCAGGCGTTCGGCAAACAGCCCATACCTGCCAGCATGATCTCGGTGCTCCTCGTGTGGGATTTCGTGATGGGGATCGGTCTCGTGTGGCTGTACGCGGCGATCCGGCCGCGGTTCGGCGCTGGCGTGAAGACGGCGGTAATCGCGGGACTCGCCCTGTGGTTCTTTATCGAACTGATGAGCGCGATCGGGACAACTCTCGACGAGATAGCGATGCACGCGCTGAGCGCGCTGACAAAGGAGCAAGCCCCGATGGGGCCGTTTCCCGAGAGGCTGTACACGATCGGAGCGGTCGTGGCGCTGATCAAGATTCCGCTGGCGTGCGTGGCCGGGGCCTACTTCTACACGGAAGCCTGACAGCCCCCTTTTTGAAATCGGCCGCACTGTTCGTCACGGGACGCGGCAAGATCCGTGAGCATAGATTGTAGTATGTTCTGCGCCGGCCGCATGTCGACGATCGGTATGCCCACCGCCTGCGCCTTCGCCTGCTTCGCATCAGTGCTCCACGCGCAGCGCCCCGGGCCAACGCTCCAGCAGCTCGATCACAAGGCATGGACGATTCGGGACGGTGCACCTCCCAATGTTGGCGCCCTGGCGCAGTCGGCGGACGGGGTCCTGTGGATCGGCACGCAGTCGGGACTCTACCGCTTTGATGGAGTACGGTTCGAAGAGTTCGAGCCTCCGGCCGGCCAGTCACTCCCGTCGCACTTCATCACGGCGCTGCTCGCCGTCCCGGACGGCTCGATGTGGATCGGCTACGTGAGGAGCGGCGCGAGCATCGTCGCGGCGGACCATCTCGCCAACTTCGGCCAGAACGAGGGGCTACCGCCCGGAT
>Ga0137359_10005344_pt1 | contig 10575 bp, 15 predicted proteins | sample Mad1_40_16metaG_FD_108281 | JGI IMG/M metagenome (GOLD analysis project Ga0137359, IMG submission 108281) | Vadose zone soil microbial communities from Angelo Coast Range Reserve, California, USA - Mad1_40_16 metaG | ecosystem: Environmental > Terrestrial > Soil > Vadose zone | place: USA... | reverse complement strand
TCGGCAGGCGGTTGTCATTAAGCGTCAGGACTTCACTAAAATTCTAGACCAGTTGATTACCGGAGCACCGACGATAACCTTGCCGATGCTCGCCGAAGGCACAGGACACTCGGAATGGGAAGTTCGAAAAGCTCTGAAACGTCTCGGCTATCACCGGCCAACCGGCGGTAAGAAGGGCGAAACGGAGTGGAAAAAGAAACCCGAGAAAGCCGGTTCTTAAAATTCTGCTCTACCTTGTGTGAGAACCTTGTGTGAGCTTGTGTGAGCATCTGTGACGCACACAAGCCTTAATAATACCTTGTGTGAGAGTGGGTTTGCCTATAAGGCAACCACTCACAGATGGTATTAGGGCAGTTTGGGTAAAGGAACGAAAGAAAAAGTTTTATGGCCCGATGAGCCGGTTAACGAGTCCAGTAACGAAGATGAGGCGAACGCCTTGAGTAGTACTTTGGTTGCTCTGCTGGTGGGTCGAAGGTCGTCGCCATATCGATCTGTCTCATCTGACCGAGCAATAATTACGAGGCAATGAGCCCGAGCGTATTTAAAGTGAGACACGCGGCACGTTCGCTGCCACAAAGTTTATTTTAACGATCATTTCAGTAATTTCTGTCGCAACAGAACAAAAAGAAATGACAGAAATCGCCAAATAGCGCTATAAACGTATTATTTTCATACATTTACGCTGTGATTGGCTGTTTTGTAGATCGGGCGGGAGCGAGCTAGAGCGGATAAGCCGTGCAATTCGAGATCGGGTTACGCTGTCATTATGGGCTATTTGGAGCACAATCGTCGTTCCTGGACCGATATCCGCCGCCAACGTCTTTCGGCACAACAGCTTCGAGATCGCCGCTTAGAACGGCTCTGGATGATTCGCGATCCGTGCTAAGAACACGGAATTCTTAGCGTGTAATTAAGTTGTGTATTTTCATATTGTTGGCGGCGTGGAGTAGAATGTCAGATTCGAATCCAGGTAAGGCGACGATACTCGCAACCGGGCAAGCGGACGTGCAAGTGCAGCAAACCGTGCAACCGTAGCATTATCAATATGTTAGCAAGTTTGGAGATCGGTTTGCCGGATCGAGGTGGAAATTTTCTGATCGCTGAATTGAGCCGGATGAAGGGACTCCTACTAAGTTGTTGATTACAAAAGGCTTGCCACGGCATGCCGGAGTGCGACCTGCCCCAGGCACTCGATCCTGCCGCCGTCGAACACGATGGTGCAACTATAATTAAACCATAGATATACAGCCGATTCCGATCCTAGGAAAAGGCCCACCGGGTTTCAAAACGGAGCATGGGACCCAAAAGGGTACCTCAGGCCGATCCGGACCCTGGTATCTCAAAAACGAGAATCGTCTCACGCCCGACCGGAAAGCGATATCGGTTTAGACCCGACGGACGGATTGTGACTGGTACGGACGTTCGTTACAACTTAGGCAACATAAGCGATATCGGTTTAGGTCATAAACGATATCGGTTTAGAAATGAAGACTCATGAAGACAGCACAGTATGCAGAACCAATCCTGGTCCGTTTCCCAGCAGCATTACGGGCCGAACTAGAGCACGCGGCCCAGGCCAGCGGTGTCTCGGTCGCGGCGATTATCCGGGACCGCTGTACGCCGGTCTGGATGCCACCGATGCACCAAGAGATCGATCTCCGAACTGTTACTCCGGAGCAACTCAGATTGGACCCAGACGATTACACCGAACCACTAGTCAAGATCATTTATCGAGCAACACCGGCTCCACAGCCGGAAGCGAGGAACATATGAGCGAACAAGAGATCGACATCATCCAGGACCTACCGGAAACGGATATGGCCCAGGATGTCCAGGAGTCAGAAGCCACCCCGACTCCGAAACGTGAGTACATGACTAAAGCACGCCTTGAGCGCAAGCGCCTCGACAAAGCTAGATTCGACGCAAGACAACGGGATATCGAAATATTCGCAGAGACCGCCAAGCTACAGGACTCCGCGAAGCAGGTTTATAGCAATCGACACATCAACCACAAACAGCCCGAACTGGACTCCGCGTTGGAATTCATTTGGTACGGGGAGCAAGTTTTACGCAGTATCGGCTGGCATCTGAAGTATCCGCATTATAGCCTGCAGGACCCGCTCTACGATGAAGAAGTCCGAAAGGAAATTCACGAGAAGGAATACATGCTCTGCATCCCTGATGCAGCTTGTTACAGCATGGTCGAGATAGCTCATTACGACATCCATCTAACTCCGGAACTTTCCGCGTTCGGCATCAAGGTCTACGAAAAGTTTCTATCGTGGGCGAAAAATAGCGATGAGTTCGGCTTGGATTTCATGCCCGAGATTCGAGCAGAGTTAGCCGCACGCAAAAATGGCGAGGACACCTTTACTGTCCGTAAGCCACCGAAGGGTAAGCCAGGTCCCAAACCCCGTGTCCCTGACTATCCGGACGAGAAACTGTTCCAGCCAGCAAGACTGATAGTAGCAGCGACAGTTGCGGAAGTCATTCCGGAAGTCGAACCCGAACCCGAACCAGAGTTGACTGAGAATGAGATTCTATCTCCTGGCCAGTTACTTTTGACCCAGACAGCAACCGACATTAGACGCAGGTATGTCGGCCTTAACTCGGATGCGACAAAGTATCTGGAGAACGGATCATGACCACGATGCATTGCAGAATTTGTTCCACGGATCACGACGTGCCTGACAATGCGACTCATATAGGCCGGGGTAAGCGCGGTCAGTACTCACTAGTTCAATTCGGTGGATCGACGCACGATGTAAGACTTCTTTACAAAAATAGATTTGTCGGTGGCCCACACGAAAGATGGCATGTGAATCGAAACATCAAAAAGCCAGACTGTTTACTCTGCTTTCCAGAGAAGCTACCGCCGTCATTAGAGGATGAGTTGTCTGAAATGATTTTAGAAATCGTAGAGGATACGCAGGAGACAGTATGACTAGAAAAGATGAACTAATTGAATTGATTTTAAAGTTGGTCCCAGTGGGCAATGCAGACAGAAACACACTGGAATCACATAGTGTTTCCAACCTGGAGAACATTTATAACTCGGCCAAAGAAGACCATGAACAAGCTATCTTGCTGGAGCAGGATGAACTTGCTGGTAAGAAGGCGTCGGTTGAATATCTCACAAACCAATTGAAGGAAAAGAATCGCCCAGCACGTGAGGCTAAAGAGAAAGAGCAGTTGGACACGGATCGCAAGGAGTTTATCAAAGCCTTTAAAACACTCCGCACCTTCGGGCAAACGGAAGCTAACCTGCAAATTCTCCGTGAGAGAGTTGGCCAACCATTCAACGTATACACAATAAAGTTGTTCAGCGATGCGGGTTTATTGGTCGGCAGAGTTAGTCCACCGACTCAAGCCGAGTGGGACGAATGGGCGGCTCAAGACATAGAAGCTCAGCATGAGGCCAAGCGTGCACGCCAGAGCTATTTAATCAACGAAGCTACCCCAGAACAATTACGAACCGCCGCGAAGAAGGAGGCTGAGGCGAACCGAGTCGCAGCGCAGCAAGCCCAGGCAAATGAGTTGGACACGAAGTTACAGCAACCGTCTAGCCGCCCACCACTACCTGAGTTCGATCAAGCCGGTATTGCTATCGACGCGGCATACTTGAACCGCCTAACGACAACGAACATGGCTTTATTCCGAGCGCTGATCGCGAAGCATGGCGGAAATAATGTGACTAAACGTCTGCGCGATCTTGGATAAATGAGATGTGGAAAGAAGATGCCCAAGTCGCAGACGGGCAATATTGATCGTGGAGTTTGTACTCGTGAGAAAAGGCACTCAGGGCGGTGCGGTAATGGAACTTGTCCTGGTTGCGGCATTACGCTTACGAGTGAAAACGCGACACCTTCGACTGTTAGTCACGGGAGCGGTAGATGCTTAACGTGTTCGGCATGGCGTTATCATAAAACTAGAAAAAGAAAAGGAAGTAATCCGCAAACTTATCAAATTGCGGATAGCCCATTTACTTTTTCTTGCGGGTGCTCCGGGGTTTTACCGCACCTAGGAAAATCTAATTTACTCGCGAAGGCTATGAGTCGGACCCGTGATGAATGGGCTTGCCGTGTAGCAACAATTTTAAAGGCTAGTAGGTTTAATGGAGAGAAGCAAGGCTACAAGTCTATCGATCCGAACACCCCTCATTCCGTCATAAGAACACTGATGAATGAAGAGAACTGTGCGCTTTGTAGGAAGCCGCTTGAATGGAAGTTCGGAGCCGGACTCACGCCTCACTTGCACCACGATCATGCATCCGGAGAAATATTCGGCTTCGCTCATGTGAAATGTAACCCAAAAGCCGAAGCAAAAGAAATCCTCCGTTTGAAGTCTGAAGTAAAGAAGTTGCAACAAGAAAATCAAAAACTACAGGAAGAATGTGAAGGCATTCTTCTGAAGGCAGCATAGGAGAAGATATGAGAAGTTCAATAGAAATTACCAATCAGGAAGGACTCAACTGGCAAGCTTGGGCACAAAAACACAATGTCATTGCTGATGACCCAGGCAACACAAAAATGGTTGTCAACTTCTTTCAAAAGACTTGGGGAGAAGACATCAACGATGTGAATTTGGACAAGGCATTCGACAATCTTCGACCGCACTTAAAGTTTTATAGTCCGGCTGAAGTCGAGTTCCGAAGTCTTGCTGCGCGAATGACTGTAGCAGAACGTGATCTGATAGCCAGTCTAATCACCAGCCGTGGTCTCAAAGATGGTGCGGGTGATGAGATTTTAACAAATTGGAATACCGTCGCCAGTTATCTCCTAGACAGCCGACTGTCGATCACCCCGGAGAACTTTGATATCGCTCTCACACGTATCGTCAGCGGTGGCAAGCGCCCTCTACTCTGGAAGCCACGCCTGCAGGCCAGCGAGCTAGAAGCGAAGCAACAGAAAGAAGCTGCGAAGCAACAGCCAGCACGAGCTAAGGACGAAGTTACGATTCCTCCTGGTCTTGATCCAAAGCTGCACGACCATTATCGGGCATTACATCGTGCTCCGCGACCAGAGGATGTTCCTAAGCCAGCAGATGTCCAGGCGTCAGACGCTCGTTTCAAAGACATGGCCGAATCAGTATCGACTCGTTCGCATCTAGAAAACGCCAGCATCAAACGAATGTTTGTCACGAAGAACGGTACTTCCGACATTGACTGGCAGGCGACATATCGTGCTCGTCAGATCGCTGCAGAACGCTACAACAACCGCATGTCGCAGGTAGGAAGGTAATTTTATGGCTACAAATACTTGGGCCGGTGACGAAAAGTACGCTTACATAGAATTCCCGAAGGGACAAAAACGTGAAATAAATGGCAGGACAGTTTACCTACCTAGTTTCTACGTTAAGCATGGACAGAACACAAACCAGCGGCATCAGGCTAGTTTTCTAACACCGGAGCTAGCTGCTCAGATTGCTGCACTGTATTCAGACAAGAATCCGGAAATCCACGAAGAAACTAGGCACACCAACGATTCCACTGCTCCGATGCCTAAAGAACTTTTCGAAGTCGGCGAAGCGGTATCTGCTTCTGATCTTGAGTTTAGTCTTCGCTTGGCTTTGAGAACGATATCGAAGGCGGACGTGCAGCTAGTCGTGGATAAGGTGTTGGCGGAATGAAACTCGAACCATTGAAGAAGTCGGAGCTAATCAAGTCTCTCGGCTACGACTCTGTGAAACAGCAGATGGAGATTGTGTACCGTGCTGATGGTGCCCGGTTCGTGTACTACGCTATAAGTGCCGGGCTATTCTCTGCGCTCAAGCGCTCCGCTAATCCGGGTGAAACATGGGTCCGAATCCGCGATCACTACCGTTATAAAAGAATCGACTAATCCACCGACTTTTCCCAATGCGGTGATTCGAAGATGGCCGCGCAGTCTAACAAATGCCCCACAGTAAATTTCATAGACTCGTCTAAGGATGAGCAAAGGATAATTATGAGCAAAGAAACAAACGAACCAAAGATCAAGGGAAGTTACAAATCGACTCGCGCCAACTTACCGGAGCGGGTAGCTAATACTCCCCACACCTCGACGGACTCGGAAATCAGTAGCCATGCTCCGAAACCGAAAGGTGACTATAAGCATGGTGACGGAAGTCTCGCACACGATAAGACCACCCGGAAGAATCTGCCTGGTGTTCGTAAAGGCGGCGAATCAACCCAGAAATAAACGAGTTCGGGGTTCCCGCTGATGTCGTGTCCCAGCCCGATCACCGCGAGGTGACGAGTATCCAACGATACAGCAGCGGCGGCATTCAAAGGGTGCCGCCATTTCATTTCGCGAAATTCAGGACGCGGCTCAAATCGGGTCGCGCCTTTACAATAGGAGACAGATTATGTCGGCAAAATCAAAAGCTATTTCTCAGATTTATTCATCGCCTGAAGCTAGGGCTGCAATCCTAGAGATTTTTCCTCAAGGCGAGCAGAGAAAGCTACAATGTGCCAAATCTCTGAATACGGCAGGAAAAACACAGGGTCTTCAGGCAAATCCTCGGCTTTCATCTTAAGAGTATCAGCGATAACCCTACTCAATGTCGGATGTTGAATCCAGAGACCGCCAGACTCGACACCGCGAAGAGTAACAACGTACGGCTGCGTGTCTTCAGGATGAAATTTAGTCTTTGGAACAAAAACTATCTTTTGCCCGATTAATTCCTCAAGACTTGGCATTGATTCCTCCTATTCCTTCTTAGGATTATCAAACGAAAGAGGCGTCCCGTGAGGAACGCCCCGCCGTGACTGCGCTATCGAGTTAACATTGGTTGACGAGGGAGCGCCGATGGGCCGCTCGTTTAGTTTATGGCTGAATCGGAGAAGGTGACTGTCGTGCGAGCGAATTTCGCCTGATAATAAAGTTGAATTTCAATCGACCTTTTGGGCCATTTCCATTTCCAGATTTTAAGGTTTTCATTTGTAAATGATGGGTTGCCGAAAGCCTGGACCAGCGCGTTTTTCATTCTTTGAAGACTCGGCGCTCCGTCAAGATACGCATCGCCCTGGTAGAACTTTCCGTGCACGAACGAATAGTCCTCTTCGGCCACAGGAATATTGAATAGCGGCTCGGGCTTTTTAGACAGCGGAACATACATCGTCAGCCCTTCGTCCGTTGGCCCTGAAAACTTCTTGAGGCTGTTACCCGGCGGAGCACCCCACTTAAAATTCCTGAATCCAGTGGGCGGTTCTCCGATGGCAGCAACGATAACTGTGACCAAGAAAAGGAATATGACGATAGAGAACCAACGTATCTTCATGGCTTTGTTCGTCATCGTGCCGCCAGTACGGTTTAAGTCCGAACCGTTATTTAATGATAAGCGATGAGGCCAATTAAGGCCAAAAGCAAAAGAATTAGCCCGGCAAAAAGAAGCGGACGTTCCCTCAACCATGCAACCGCTTGCCCGAGAGAAAATCCAATGCTTATTGCGACCGGGCTACTAGGCACATTTCGGTATGTCGATGCCTGAGGTTGAGATAATTGCGTTGTGTTAAGCGACACTTCCCGCCCATAGGTAACGATGATGTTGCCAGGAGTTCTCCCCGCCAAAAATGCAAGTGGAGCGCAAATGAGAAAGCCGCAACATGCCTCCTCTCCCTTGATATGTCCCTGGTCTATGTGCTCGCCGATAATCCGAAACCCCTGAGAGGCAAGAATCCTTGACTGTTCGTCCTTTTGTCTTAGACCAGCGGGAGTCTTCTGGAAAGTCTTTGTTAGATATTCCATAAGCGCACACACGCAATTAGGAGCAGGCTTCCGAAACCGAGCGAAAAGACAGCCCCTGTAACCAGCCTTAGCCAATTGACGCTCTCACGAAACCTCAATGCCTGTGTTCCGCCATCCAACAGCAGAGGGAGAAGGCAAACGATTGCCGCTGCAACATTTATTCTGCAAACCAGTGGCAACGGCAAACCAATCAACAAGCCCAGACAACGCGCACAAATCGGGAATTGGCGTCCGCCGAAAGAGTAGCTTCTATCGGAACGCTGATGGCAACCGATATATTGTGCAATTCGGTAAACCACCGACTGTATCTGGCTATGAACGGATTCCAACGTGGGATTTGGAATCATGAATCTGTTCTCATTGGTTAATTCTCCGCATCCTCTGAAGCGACGCTTATAGCACGGCTTGCTATTTTGCGCCTACCGCGATTATTTGCTGGACGCCCGTCGAGGCTTTTGAAGCACAACCATCCGTGCTATAAAATTCTCGGATGAAATCATCTGTGCGATGGCTGCTATTCGAATACCACGGCCTCGAACTCGTCATTTTGTCGAAACCGTTCAAGACCAAGAAGTTGGCGGAGAAGGCGCGGCGCAAGTATCCAGACCGCTTTCGACGGAAGATCGGAATTGGCGTGGTTCGCGCATGACCGCAACAGAGACGTTACTTCTGACGTTTGCAGCGACCATCATCGGCTCAGGATTGGGCACGACGATAGTTGCGGCACTATTCAAAAAGAGATTTGACACCCAACTCGAAACTCACAAAGACTTACTTCAGCGTGGCGGTCGAATTCACGAGAGGCAAGTTGACGCTCTTCTGCCCCTGCATTCAAAGCTTCAGGAGGCGTTATCTTACTTGCAGGGCGCGGCGGGAGCCGGGAAGTTCGCGGGGCAAGCATCGGACAAGGAGTTATTGGAGAGAATGGGGCTTAGCCTCAGAGATGCGTACGCAGAATTCTCGAAAAACAAGTTACTTTTAAGCGAGAGTCTGGAACAGAAACTTAACAAATTTTTCAGTAAAATGCTTTCGGGCGAAATGACGGTGAGTCTCGCGTTAGACCCGATGGTTCCGAACGGCGATCCACGAGCCAAGCTTTGGGACGAAGCAAGAGAAACTGCCTACAAAGAGTTGCCCACGATATTGAAAGCCATTAGCGATGAGGCAAGGGCCGTAATCCACGGCTAATGACGAGAAGCCCGGCGTCCTGCGTATTGCCACTCAAGTCGATTCGTTGTTCTGGCCGTCCTTCTGCCGCCATGCATCGACCATCATTTGAAGATTTTCACCCGAAGCCCCGGACAATATGTTCATCACGACCCACAACCCATGCTGAATTTCGATTTTGGAGTTTCGTTCGTCTGCGTAAAACTTGTCGAGACCTTCGACAAACTTCCCATATGTCTGCTTCGCCACGAACTTATCCCAATGAAAATCGAATGACCGTATCTCTCCAGAATGGCAAGCGTCGTTCGACTCAAGACCGGGCGCACCCCAAGTAGTGAAACAATGTCCTTGAAACAGCCCTTCAACGAAGCCACAAACGTATGAATACTTGGCAGCTTCATCTAACATCAGCCAGTGAAGGCCATCGGGCTGACCCCCATCGTCTGGGTGCGTAATCGCAGTGTTCTTCCACATTTTACGTGTCGCGACAATCAAATCTTGCTGACCTGGAAAGGAACCAACGGGGGAAGAAATCCTTGGGGGTCGAGGTTCGCGCCTTGCGTTGTGATTGCCGACAAGCTACGAAGCCACCACAACCCAACGTCGTGCTTTGTCGGCGGTTTCCAACAAAGCCGAACACGGGGTTGCGTCCCGTGAACTCCTCACGACCCCCTTCTGGAGTTTTAATCGCTCGCCAGAAGGCGAAATGACAGAATACCACAAGGCGCGGCGGACGCTGTTCGACGTTGGAACGAGATGGGGCAGCACTAACCCGTCCCGTCGCGCTCTCCCCATGCCTCTAGAACGTAACTTGCTAGTGTGAACGCCGCGTGCGCCGTCAGCCTCGCGTGCCGGGGTTTCAGCTTGTACGTGGTCTTCCCACGCCCGTGCGCCGAACCTTTGTGGGTGCGGAGTGAGCCTGTGCCTTCCACGATAGCCGCGAGGCCCGCGAGGATGGTTTTCAGATCGTCGTCGTCCACGATTGCCGGGTCGAATTTCAAGTCCTTGCGCACGACCTTCCACAACGGTTTGATGGACTCCTCGGACGGCATCTCAAGTTTGTTGTCTTCGATGTACGTCTTGAATAGTGACTCCAAGAGGGCGCACGAAGCCGTTACCGCTGATGGCGGGTCAGCCTCCAAGTTTTCGTAAATCCGGTCGAACTCGGTTTGCAGGCCGGACAGATCGCGAGTTCGGATGATGTCTTGCAGAGTTTTGCTGACCTCAGTTGCGCCGAGCGAGGCTATGTAGCCGCCCCTCATGTACGACAGCCCGTAGTTGCCGAGCGCTTTACGGACGCGCTCTTGGTCGGAGTGAAGTGATTTGTCCCACTCGTCGTTATCCTTTTCCATGAATTCTGCAACCACCTTGCCCAGAGTTCCCAGCGGGTCAGAGGAGGTGCTGTTCGCGTAGGTGAACCATCCACGCGTCTTAACCTGTTTATTGCCTCCCGGCGATGGATTCAATTCCAGTCCCGCCGCTTCCATCATTTGGTCAATCGCGGCGTGAGTGTACCGGCTCGCGAGGGCGTCGGAAACAACTGCGATAATGGCGGTGGGGATTTTTCGCGTCATTGACGGTAGTTTATGCTCTCGGACCCCGGTGCAGCACTGGCCGGGGTCTCTGGCAACTGGGGAACGCTGGTGGAACATGACGGCGATTCCGTTCCCGGAGATGAACT
>Ga0137359_10005342_pt1 | contig 10577 bp, 9 predicted proteins | sample Mad1_40_16metaG_FD_108281 | JGI IMG/M metagenome (GOLD analysis project Ga0137359, IMG submission 108281) | Vadose zone soil microbial communities from Angelo Coast Range Reserve, California, USA - Mad1_40_16 metaG | ecosystem: Environmental > Terrestrial > Soil > Vadose zone | place: USA... | reverse complement strand
TTGGGAAATGATTCTTTAGTTTGAGCGGCGGCCTGAAGCAGAGTTGAAATACCCTTGAGCAGTTCGATCCGGCCCACGTACAGGACAGTTTGTGTACTGCGTTGTATCTCCGCATCGCGTTTAAGGCTATGAACGCTCAGGCCGTTTGGAACGACGACGATCGGTGGATGTGAGGCGCCCAACTCCTTCTGAATTTCGCGCGCGTGCGCAAAGCTCGGACTAATCAAAAGCTGCGCCCGGCGCAGTGCAAGCCGCTGCAGAACTCTGCTCAGACGAACACCCAGAGTCAATCGCAGCCCCGGCGTGTACTTATGGAAGGTATATTGCTCCCCGTGAAGACGAATAATGACCGGCACGTTTCTGGGAAACATCGCCACCCACAACATTCCGGTTTCGGTCCCCTCAACCAGATCCAATTTGCGGAGTTTGTGCGCTCGCCGGACGCCTCTCCAGACGGCAATGCTGTACTCGATTTCCCTTATGGGCAAGGCCAGGACCTTTCCGACAAGCGGCAGCTTGCCGGCAAACCAATGCAGATTCCCTGCGCGCATTCGGTGGACTTCGGCGCCGCGGCCATCTTTGACGACGACTTGATCATTTTCGGCCAGGTCAACGACGCTAATTGAGTTGCCGGCTTCAATCAGACCGTGCGCAAGCATTCGCACCTGAGAGCCGACGCCGCTCGTCGGGCCTCCGTTCATTGGATAACTTAGCGAAGGAAAACAGATATTCATCTAATGACTTATCAAGCTGGTACTAGCTTTGTTCCGAAGAAGAGAGATGGTGGGTAGTACTACTCAATTTGAATTACTTATTTCTTCACAGCCATCAACTGCAAGTGTGTTCTCAGCCGTCCCGTACGCTGAGATAATCCCAGGAGCGACTCCCACACTTCATTCCGTTGAAGTTGCACCAGTGCGACGACTATGTTCCATCCCCATCGTCCGCATTGCCGCAGATCTGTTACGGCTGCACGCCAATTGGCAGGGCGCGCGAGGTTCGGCCGTTCAAGAAACGGCTGGGAAGCCCCGTCCCAAAACAGACGTCTCAGCAACCAGCCAGGTCGCTTTCGCGATTGCAGGACTGAGTGCCAGACTACTGCCGCTGGTTCGTAGTAAACTCCTCTCCCATGCTGCCGAAGTTGGCTAATCGCCGCTGTGTCACCTCCCGACAAAAGCACGGCTCCCTGGCGGTCCAAATCGGGATCGAAGCCCCCTAACAAACTCAACGCGTCTTTTTCGAAGGCCAGATTTGCCCCCACCAGATATTCGTGGTCGGGCAGGGAATGGCCGCCGTTACCGTGATCGACATAGGTGAAGAGCGCCAGATGTCGATCGGGTACCCAACTCGGTTTTTCGCCGTGCCAATCCAGCCAAACACGTCCACCGACAGCCCCCGGCTCCGGAGACACTTGCTCGAACGCCGTCACCAAAGCCTCCAACCAGTGCGTGTCAGCGCGCGCGTCGTCATCGATGTAAGCTACGTATCGCCCGGCCGCGGCCTTCAGCCCGGTATTCCGCGCCCGATTCAGTCCTACTTCCTCTTCTGTCATGTAGCGCAGGTTCACACACCCATCGTCGAATTCCGCGACGACCTGCTGAGTCTCTGCTTCCACGGCATTATCTACGACCACAATCTCATACTCATCGCTGGGAAGGCTCTGCTCGCACAGACTTCTCAGAGCATGCCGAAGGTAATCCGGCCTCTTAAAAGTACAGATGATGGCTGAGATTTTGATCAACGGATTTCGGATTCGCGAAACGGCGTGCTAACCGCGCGCAATCGCCAGGTCATAGGCAGCAATCATCTTTGGTAGGACATGCTCGACACTGAAAGATTCCTCAATTCGCCGCCGCGCATTATCGCCCATCGATTTGCGCAGAGAAGGCTCGGCCAGCAGCTCGGCAATTCGTGTTATCAATGCGTCTGCATTATTGACTGGAATCAGAAATCCGCTGACCCCGTCCTCGATCAGTTCCGGCGAACCACCGCTGTTGCAGGCGACCACCGGCGTAGCACAAGCCATCGCTTCCAGTAACGTGTAGGAGGAATTCTCCCAGGTGGAAGGAAGGATGCAAACGGCAGCCTCCTGATAGGCTTGCACCAAATCGGCGCGTGCCATTTCTTCAAACCGCACTTTCGTTCTTTGCGCAGCATAAAGAGAGTCCAGTATCTTTTGGCGCGAGCTTTGGCCGTCCCCATCCAAACCATCGCTACCGACGATCCGAAACTCCAGCGACGGAAAGCGGCGCAGCAAAATCGGAATCGTCTCCCTCATGGTTTCGGCGCCCTTGTTTCGTTCCAGTCGGCCCACATAAAGCACTGTGTTTTTGCGCACCGATGTCGAAGGTGGAAAGTTCGACTGGTCAATGGGATTATGCACAACCAGAGTCGTCTTCTCGCTTAAGGGCATCCAGGTTCGCGTGAGATCAATCACGGCCTTGCTCGGAGCTGTTACCAGGTTGGCGCGATTGATCGACTGCTTTTCAATCCAGTACTCTCTATAGCCGCCCTGCTTTGCGCCCAGTCCGTTGAATTGGTCTATGAATATTCGGGCTGTGTGCAGGCGCGTTACTAACTTCGGCCGCCCCGGCAAGTAGCTGACAAAAAAACCGTCGGCTCGTCCTTCCGCGGCTTCGACGATGTCGATCGGGTGTCTGCGATTTATGCTCCGAACCTTACGCATTGCCGCCCAGGCGAAGCCTGGCCAAACCCGGTTCAATCTCCAGAAGACGGGAACGGAATCCCATTTCGGAGCCGGCGAAACGCGATGAACTTCAATTCCGTCGCCGTTCGTAATGCTTGCTCCGTTAACCGCTCGTGAAATAACTGTCACCCGATGGCCAGCGCCGGCCAGTGCATGCGCCATCTCGTAAGTGTACGAGCCGATGCCTCCCCAACCCGTTTCCGGCGGATACTCCTGAGAGATGTAGCAGATGTGCAAAGGTCTCACGCGGTCTGCGGTAAGCTTTTGATAACCTGAGCCGGGACACCGGCAGCAAATGTGTAGGGAGGGATCGACCGGGTCACAACCGCACCCGCTCCGACCACGCTGCCGCGGCCAATCGTGACGCCGCGCAAGACAATCACGCGTGTTCCCAGCCAGACATCCGATTCGATTCGCACCGGCGCGGCCTGCGCGGGAGAGTTCGCCACCCCGTGGAAATCGTTGTCCAGGATTACGGTCTCATCTCCAATAAGCGCGTTGTCCCCGATGCTGATTTCGCGACTGCAAGCTATCCGCACGCCCTGATTAAGGAAAACGTTATCTCCCAGGGTCAGGCCTGCATCACGCTCGCACCAGATCTCAACCATATTGAATTTACGAGATCGAATGGTCAGACCATCGCCGGCTTTGATTGTTCCTTCCGAGCTGATCGCGCAGGGACCGAGGACGGACAAGTTTCTGCCCAGAGCTGCACAGTGTCGCCGAAAGCGCCATGACCACCATCGAATCTTAAGCTTTTCCACACTGCTCCGAACTAACTGGCTCGAGCACGGGTAACGCGCTCGGAACGGGCGCCATAAAAATGTTCAAGCACGCCCACGACCTGTTCCGGACTAATTCCCGACAGGCATTCTTCTTTCAGGTCGCGCCAGCAACGCTCTGTATTTGCATCTATGATCCCGCCCATGCACGGAGCACACGGCAGTTTCGAACGCAGCACAACATGTCGTTCGTTTTGGGGCGCGAGGATGTCCGGTTCCGTGGGACCAAAAATCGAAATTACTCGCGGAACCTGCGCCGCTTCGGCAAGGTGTAGGGTTGAAGTGTCGTTCGTAATACACAACTGACACAAACTCAACAGGGCCGCGGTCTCTGCAAACGTGAACCGTCCGGCAATTGATTTCACCCGTGTCTCCAGGCTGCCCGCAATCTGCTTACAAACCTCCACATCGTCGCCGTCACCTGTCAAAACGATCTCGAATCCCTCATTGACTGAAAGGAACTCGCAAACGGTGGCAAAATATTCCGCCGGCCAGCGTCGGGAGTTAATGTGGATCTTCCCGCCGGGATGAATTACCGCGAGCGGCATTGAGGCATCAATATTCTCGCGCTGGAGTGCGAGCTTTACAGTATCCAAATTCTCCTGGCTAACCGGATATTCGTAAGCTTGACTGCCGGCGGAGATTCCCAAAGGCTCCAGAAATTTCAGATAAGCCGTGGCCCGATGTGTGCGCGCGTGATCGAAAGCTGTCACATCTGTCAACAGCTTGTCGTTCGGTCCAACAGGTCCGATTCTTCTCTGAACCTCGAGACAGTACAAAAGCGCATTGCCGAGGTTCCGATCAAAATCGGAGAGAGCAAAATTGATGCCCAGGTCATATCGCGAAAACAAGCATTTCAAAACCAGGCTCGGGTAATACCGGATCGCCGCCAGGACCAGTTTCCCGCCGGACTGATTCACAAACCTCGAAATGATCCATTGTCCGGGATACGCCGGAAGCGTGGTGATCGTGGTGAGGCGCGGGTGATTCTGGAATGCATCCTTAACGTAACCATGCAGTGTGACGAAATCGATCTTGGCATTCGGATATTCACCCTGTAGCGCGGCCAAAGCCGGAGTCAACATCAACATATCGCCGAGGCCGGCAAGTTGAATGACGATAATCCGCTTTGGCCGTCGGCCGCCGGAGAAAATATTCAGCAGCCCCTGAATTGCAAACCTGAACGGCCAAAGCACGAGCAGCAAAACCACCATGAAAAATCGTGCGACTGGTCGCCGTTGTCGCCACTCGTAAAGTCTCCGCCGCGCCTGACGAAGTGTGGGCCGAATGTTCGCTCCTAAAAACGACTCCGTCATTAATATTTTCCGAGGGTTCGCAAGAGGTGAGACAAAAGGAAAGACACTTAGGAATCGCAGAGAAGAATGCTCTACCTCACGGCTCAAGATTTGCTTTCACGAACGCAAGGCGAGTCAGGAATTTCCAATACACTTTAGCGTCTGCCCATGCCAATCTCCATTCACGACGCTCCAGATGAGGACGTAAATAGTGACGCGCATACAAACGCAGCGCGTGGGGTAGATAATGGGGGAAATTCTTATAAAGAAACATGAAGTATCCGTGTTGAATGAAATACAGCTGCTTCTTGCCCGCCGAGGCGCGGGCCTTGTGCCATACTTTGGCGGCTGAAGTGCTTACCACGCGCCAGCCGCGCTGTCTCATACGCACTCCCCAATCCGTATCTTCGTAGTACATGAAGAAGCGCTCATCCAAGAGCCCAACCTCTTTTATCGCCGCGCTTTTTGCGAGCAATGTCCCGCCACAAACGTAGTCTGTATCCCGAATGCCTGAGAACTGTCCGCTGTCCAACTGATCCAAGCCTAAAATCCCGCCCCGCCCGGTTTCGGGATCAATAGAACCGGCGGCTATCTGAATGCGTTGAGGATCGCTCCAGTAGTACATCACGCCACCGGTTACGGCTATGGCATCGTCGCTCTCGATCGCCGAAACCAGTTCTCCCAGTGATTCAGGATCAACTACCGTGTCAACATTGAGCAACCATACATATTCGAAGCCGTTTCTAAGTGCCCATCGAATCCCAGCGTTGCACCCGCCTGCAAAACCAAGATTCCGCTTTTGTCTTAATATCAGGCCGTCTGGGTACCTTGATTTCAGTTCAAGGTAATCCGAGGGTTTTGAGAAGTTATCAACGATGACAACTCGAAAATCGCGATACCTTAGTCTGCTGAGCGACTCAATACACGCGAGCGTGTCGTCCGCATTGTTCCAATTCAGCAACACGATCGCCACGCGTTGGGTTGACGTGCCGGATCGCGGCAGTAAATGTTTTGCCGGCATGACGGTTCGAATCGTTACGAGGCGAGCTATCCCGAGTACAAAACAGGCGGCGCTAGACCCGACCCAGATATTTAAGCCAATGATACATTTTGAATAAACGATTACTCTGAATTCGCCTGACCATCACGTCGTACTCATGGGCCTTTCGCTCGTCTTCGAGCAACTTCCTCTCGACCTTGGCGGCGCTTTCGAAAAAGCCCAGGAGCATCTCTATGAGCGCGAGCCTGAAAGGATCCGGGCCCTTCGTTAAACTCCCGCAGTGATCGAGGATCTCTTCAATATCACTCGTATATCTTTTCCTATTGAAGTGGGTCAACGCTCGTTCCCGGCCCTGCTCACCCATTTTCTTAGCGCGTTGTGGATCCTTGAGTATGCCAATGATTGCAGATGCAAGGGCGGACGGATCACTCACTGGCACAATGCATCCAGTTACACCTTCAACGACCATTTCGCTGGCGCCGCCGCTGCTGGTAGCAACCACGGGCTTCCCGAGCAGCATTGCTTCCAACACGACGAGTGGCAAAGGATCTGCGACTGAAGGAAGCACGAGGAGATCCGAGCTGGCTATGATATCGAGCGGGTCATTACGATAGCCGAGAAATCGGAAGCTTCCCGTTATACCTTTCTGCTCTATCATTGCCTTCATATCGCCGGCCACACCGCCATCCGGCCCGACCACTTCAAATCGCGCATTTGGCATTACATTTAGGAGCTGAGGAGCGGCTTCAACCAGGCCCAGTGCTCCTTTTCTTTTCGAAAGATTTCCCACAAAGCAGATACGCGATCCGTTTTGTTTTCCATTTGAAGGTTCGTGACGCTTTAAGGGTCTGACTCCATCTGGTAGATCGATTCCGGTATGGACCGTCGTAATCTTATCCGCGTACAAATGGCTTTCAATGTTCTGCTTAACACTCTCAGAGACAGTAATGATCCTGTCACTCAGCGCGCCCACAAGATGGTGGAAAGCCGCCACATTAATCGGAGGATGCAAACCCGGATCTCTACCAAGTAGTTCCAGAACGTGCCAGACATGCGGAACTCCGCATAAGCCGGCGGCTACCGCACCGTCCATCACGGCCAGCGAGTTGGTGAATACGAGGTCTACTCCTTTGCTCTTTATTACGTCGGCGAGGTCAAGCGCTCTTCTTCTCAACCCTTCGCCAAATCGTACTCGGTAATCCAGATCATCCGGCTGCGCAGTCAGGCACCACGCCAATTCGGCAACGTGAGTCTCCACACCCAGCTCAGAAACCCTATCCTCTAACGGACCATGGCCTGGCAATACGACAAGAGCTTCATACTTTTGGCGATCGATCTCGCTCAGGAGTGAATACAGACAATTCTCGGCCCCGCCGGATGCGGCCCCGTGGGAAACAAACATAATTCGGGATTTCATGAAGAAAAACCTAATTGCGGTAGGCGAAGATGTTTAGACTGTTATCGAGGCCCAAATAATTCAGTCTTTCAACAAAGGGCATAGACGTTACCAGCTCTGACTTTATGTGGATTCGAAAACCACTTCGTTTCAAGATGAAAAATACTTCATCCAAATATTGCTGCTGACCAAGAAACGAATGGTACTCGACAAATAGGTGATTGATATTGTCGAGTTTATTCTGACAATCCCTCAAAACTTCAATCTCAGCTCCCTCGATATCAAGTTTGAGCAATTCAATTGGTTCGTTTAAGTAATCGAACAGCCGCACTGAAGGTACTTGTATTGTTTGGGTCGCATCTCTCAAACTTCCAAAGGCAACATGCCCGGCGTCAGCCCCTTCCGAAAGAAAGGACACTTCGCCCGGTCCACTCCAGACCGCCTTATTTACCAACTCAACCCCTTCAAGTTGTCGTTGTTTACAATTCCAAACTAACGACTCAAACACACCGGGATCAGGTTCAAACGCGACGATTCGCGCGGATGGATACAGCCGTTTCCAGTAGATTACGCCCAACCCTATGTTAGCGCCGCAATCAAGGATCAGAGGATTGTTGCTGAGGGAGGGAAAACGATATATCTCTTCGTCAAAGATCTCTCGATAGGATGAAAGGAAGGATGCAGAATCGACTAAACGGAGCGGCTCTCCGAGCAAATCTGTCTCAGTCTGTTGATAGCGAGGCAGAGCCTGCAGGCGCGCCATCTCATTTCTCAATTGCGACCCATCGTTTCCGACAGGGTTTCCCAGCATGCGGCTTGCAAATTTTCCAAGTGCCGACATCAGTTTGTTTCTACCATTGAGTCAAACTTACACAAGTAGGCTCCTGGAAAGACTTCCGTATGCCTCACACTCTCCACGTCAGCTATAACATCCATTCTCCTGGCGTAGTCCACGCTATCTATTTCTTCTACCCCTCCTCTGCCTATCCAAAGACCGACATAATAGCTGCCTGGCTTCAACAGCACTTCCTTCAGTCGAAAGCGGATAGTTGCCTCCTGGCCGGGCTGCATGCTTAGGAAGTCTCCTTTGAGCGCCGTATTTACGTCAATGAGCCGATAACCGTTCGAATCGTAGACAATGACCGCAACGTTCGCATCCTGAATATCCGCCAGACAGCTAACGGTCGTCTCGATCAGCACATCACAGCCAGTCACGATTGAATGTATGGGTTGACCGGACTTACCATTTGCTTGCAGATCCATCGATAAAAACCTCGCCTTACCACTTCCTTTATGTGTAACTTCTCGAAGATCCGTTGTTTGATTCAAGTTAAGGCCCGCTGCTTCGAATTGATAACTGGCTGTTACATCAGTCGACGGACCGTCCATTGATATCGAGCCGGACGTCAGCAGCAGTGCTCGCTTGCAAAGCGAAACCACAGCGCTGGTATTGTGACTTACGAAGAGAACTGCGCGTCCTTCTCTGGCCACATCGCCCATTTTTCCCAGGCACTTCTTTTGGAATGCAGCGTCACCAACCGCCAGCACTTCATCGACTAACAAGATTTCCGGATCGAGGTGCGCCGCGACGCCGAACGCCAGCCTCACGTACATGCCGCTGGAGTAATGTTTGACCGGAGTGTCAATGAATTTTTCAACCTCCGCAAAAGCCACGATCTCGTCAAACTTCCGTCGAATCTCGGCGTGCTTCATGCCTAGAATGGATCCGTTTAAGTAAATATTTTCGCGACCGGTCAGCTCCGGTTGGAAGCCGGTGCCGACTTCGAGCAAAGAGGCGATGCGGCCGGTGATGTCAGCATAGCCTTCGGTCGGCTCGGTAATTCGCGACAGGATTTTCAGCAGCGTGCTCTTTCCGGCCCCGTTCCGGCCAATGATACCGACAACTTCACCGCGTTTGATCTCGAACGAGACATCCTTGAGGGCCCAGATCATTTCCGCTTTCGATTTGTGACCGTTGGACGAATGATGACCGTTGCGTCTACCCAGAGACCGGAGCGCCCGGAAAGGGGTTGCTGCGGTGTCAGTCAATTTCTCTTTCAGCGTCTTGTAAGACTGCTGGTTTGCGCCAATGTGGTAACGCTTGCCCAGGCCTTCGACTTTGATTGCTATATCAGACATTAATTAGCCACGGATTTACGAGGATAAAACGGCTCAGGAATTTCTACACGATGTCGGCGAACGTCTTTTCCATGCGGCGAAAGTAGAAAGCGCCGGTGATCAGGATTACGATTGCCGCGGTGGACGAGACAGCGATGATTGGACCCGGAGCGGTCTTAGTTCCCAACAACGCCCAGCGAAAGCCTTCCACCACGCCGACCATGGGATTGAGACCGTAGAGGGTGTGCCAGGGTTCGGGCAGCAAGCTGCTCGGATAAGCGATCGGAGTTACGAACAGCCAAAACTGAGTGATGAATGGAACGATGAATCGAACGTCGCGATACTCTACGTTAAGCGCCGAGAGCCATAGTCCCACCCCGAGCGATGTCACCATGGCCAGCAGAAGAAACAGCGGCAGCCACAAGACATTGAGCGTCGGCAGCAGACCGTAGTAGAGCATCATGGCAATCAACACCGCGAAAGCGATCAGAAAATCGACTACGCCCGAAAAGGAAGAGGCCAGCGGAACTATCAGTCGCGGAAAATAAACCTTTGTGATCAGGTTCGAGCTGCCTACCAGGCTGTTCGACGACTGGCTCAATCCGTTAGCAAAAAAAGACCAGGGCACCAGGGCCGCAAAACTAAAGATTGGGTATGGAATGCCGTCCGAAGGCATTTTGGCGAGATGACCAAAGAACAGGCTAAACACCACCATGGTTAGAAAAGGTTGAATGATGGCCCAGGTCGCTCCCAGCGCGGTTTGTTTGTAACGGACCTTAATGTCGCGCCATACCAGGAAGTAAAGTAGCTCGCGGTATTCCCAAAGCTCGCTCAGTTTGAGTGGGACCCAGCCCTTCGAGGGCGCGATGCGCAGCGTGGGTAAGGCAGCAGCGGGCGAAGGGCCAAGCGCCAAGGGCGACTCGGAAACTGCGAATTCTGTATTCATCTGGGAACGACTAAGGGTGAAGACCTAAGAGCAGAGCACAGAGCTAAGAGCGGAGCATAGAGCCAAGAGATAACCCCTGGCCTCTGATTTCTAACTTCTGATCTCTGTTCTCCGACTTCTGGTATCATTGTAAAGGGCAAAGGGCGAAGTGAGCTAAGTTAAGGGCTGAGCGCAAAGTTGGCCGTTTTGCTCCCGGCTCTTTAATCTTAACCCGTTGGATCTTCGCCCTTTGCTCTTTACACTGATCGTATTCTTCACTACTTCAATCACCCGCGAGACTTCGGCAGCAGTCAACCCGGCAGAGAGCGGCAGACTGACTGTCTGCCGGCCAAT
>Ga0137359_10005340_pt1 | contig 10580 bp, 9 predicted proteins | sample Mad1_40_16metaG_FD_108281 | JGI IMG/M metagenome (GOLD analysis project Ga0137359, IMG submission 108281) | Vadose zone soil microbial communities from Angelo Coast Range Reserve, California, USA - Mad1_40_16 metaG | ecosystem: Environmental > Terrestrial > Soil > Vadose zone | place: USA... | reverse complement strand
GCGCACGTCGACGACCGACGAATCGCGATATTTCTCGGCGATGGACTCCATCGCGGCGACGGCGCCGAAATCGTCGAGCACCGCCGGCCGCAGCAGATGCGACATCTGCCGCACTGACTGCACGACATCCACCACTTGGGCGCGCACGTCGCGCACCGCCTCTTGCAGCGCGGGTACGCCGAGCTGGCGCTCGAGCAGCGCCAAGTCGAGCTTGATCGCCATGAGCGCCTGGCACGTTCCGTCGTGCAGCTCGCGCGAGAGTCGGCGAATCCCTTCCTCGACGACGTCGAGCCGCTTGTTCGACATTTGCTGCAGCTCGGCGCGATGGTGCAGCACGAGCGCGTGCAGCCGCGCGTTGGCGATCGCCATCGCCGCGCCGTTGCCGAGCGTCGCGGCAAAGTCGAGGAAGCTCGCTTCGAGCGGCATCGGACGCTCGCTGCAATCGGCGAGCACGACCCCGACGAGCTCCGATTGAAAGAGCAGCGGCAGCCGCAGCAGCAAATTCGGCGCGCGCTCGCTCGCGCCCAGGACCGACCGTTCCGTTGGGCCGGCCTCGATCACGTCCGGGCCGGATTCGTGCGCCGTGTGTAGCAGCGCCTGCCACGCGTTCGGGGCGCCGGTGATCTCCCCGACCGCGATGCGCTCGCCGCTGCGCTCGGCGGCGAGCGCGCGCACGTCGCCGTCGGGCGATTCGCGCCAGAAGAGCCACAAGCGGTCGAGATTGAGCGCGTGCAGGACGCTGCGACAGACGAGCCACAGCACTTGCTGCAGCTCGAGCGTCGCGGTGACGGTGCGCGTGACGTCGTAGAGCATCGCCATCTGTTGATCGCGCGTGCGGGCGAGCAGCATGCGCTGCTGAAAGATCGCCCGCCGGTGCTGGTCGAGGTAGTACGCGCCCAGAACCGACGTCAGCGCGCCGCCGGCGACGCTGATGACGGCGTACGGGGCCGGCAGCTCGCCACGCACGCCCGCCGCGAGCCCGCCGCCGAACGCCAACACGACACCGGTCGCGAGCGGCACCTGTCCTGCGAGGCCCCAGGGCAGCATGAGCGCCATGCCCGTCATGAAGATGATCAGCGCGAATGCGAGCGCGTCACCGCTCGCACCGACCGCCACCACGTAGAGGGTGACGAGCACAGCCACACCGAGCGTGGCGGCGATCAGGATCGGGCGGATGAGCGGCCGCAGCCGGCGCGTGTACGCCGCCCCGAGCGCGGCCGCACAGAGCGACACCTCGAGCACGAAGCTCCACACGAGCGCGGGCGCGCGCTGCGGAAAGTACGCGAACTCCAGCGTCCCCGCGGTCGCGGCGAGAACCGTCGCGAAGCCGGTCGCGAGCAGCGCACGCCGCGCCAGGACGTGACGCGTCTCCGCTGCGTATGCATCGAGCAGATGGGGTTCCAACCGATCGGCCATACTGCGTCGCGGAGGGGGCGCCGCACTCGAACCGTCGGCGAAACAACACGGATTGTCAAGCCGCGCAGCGGCGCTGGGACTTCGTCGATTTGGTGTGGGCTCGACTGGGTCGAGTTGCGAGCCAGACGAGTTGCCTCGTGGTGACTGGGCCGAGTTGCGAGCGAGACGAGGCGCGAGGGAAGTGAGCAGCGCAGGCGTAGCGGAGCTACGCCGAGCAGCGGAGCGACCGAGCAACGAAGTATCGCGAAGCAAATCGGCCCAGTCGCTTGCGCGGCCGCGCGAGGCTGACCTATGGTGCGGCGGTGAATTTCGATCTCACCTCGGAGCAGGAGCTGCTCCGCCGGACCGTTCGGGAGTTCGCGGAGCATGAGATCGCGCCGCAGGCCGCGGAGCTCGACCGCAACGAGGAGTTTTCGTGCGAGCTCACACGCGCAATGGGCGAGCTCGGCCTCTTCGGTATGACGGTAGCGCCGGAGTACGGGGGGCACGGCCTCGACTATCTCTCGTACATCATCGCCGTCGAGGAGATTGCGCGCGTCGACGGCTCGCACGCGGCGACGGTCGCGGCCGAAAACTCGCTTGGGATCGGACCGATCTATTACTTCGGCAGCGAGGAGCAGAAACGTCGCTACCTACCCGATTTGTGCCGCGGGACGCACCTCTGGGGATTCGGTCTCACGGAGCCGTCGGCCGGCTCCGACGCCGGCGGCACCAAGACGACGGCGCGCCTCGAGGGCGACAGTTGGGTCATCAACGGCAGCAAGATCTTCATCACCAATGCCGCGACCTCGATCACGGCCGGCTCGACGGTCCAGTGCGTGACCGGCACGCTCCCCGACGGCGGCAAGGAATACAGCTGCATCATCGTCGAGCAGGAGTCCCCCGGCTTCACGACGCGCAGCATGCACGGGAAGATGGTCTGGCGGGCGTCGAACACGGCCGAGCTCTACTTCGACAACGTCACCGTGCCGCGCGAGAACCTCCTCGGCGAGCGCGGCGCCGGCTTCAAGCAAATGCTGGAGACCCTCGACAGCGGCCGCCTTTCGATCGCGGCGATGGGCCTCGGCGGCGCGCAAGGCGCGTACGAAGCGGCGCTCGCGTACGCCAAAGAGCGCCAGCAGTTCGGCAAGCCGATCAGCCATTTTCAAGCGAACGCCTTCAAGCTCGCCGACATGGCGACCGAGATCGAGGCGACGCGCAACCTGCTCTACAAGGCATGCTGGCTGCGCGATCAGGGTCGCGCCTTCCGCAAAGAGGCGGCGATGGCGAAGCTCTGGGCGTCCGAGGTCATGCGACGGGTGACGCACGCCGCGGTGCAGATCTTCGGCGGCTACGGCTTGATGGAAGAGTACCCGGTGGCGCGCTTCTACCGCGATCAGCGCCTGCTCGAAATCGGCGAGGGTACCTCCGAGGTGCAGCGGCTCGTCATCTCGCGTCTCCTCGGCTGCTACGATTGAGATGCCTCCGGCGACGCTCTTCCTGAACGGGCGCGTCCGGACCTCGTGCGATGGCGAGCCGGTGGCGGCGCTCGTCGTCCGCGACGGCACGGTCGTCGGGTCGGGCGACGCGGGGTCGATGCGGAGCGTCGCCGGCGCCGGCGCGGAGATCGTCGATCTGCGCGGCGCGACCGTGCTCCCGGGCCTGATCGACACCCACCCGCACCTGCTGCACTTCGGGGCGTTCACGTATCCGCTCGTCGACGTCGCGGACGCTGCGTCGCACGCCGACATCGTCGCGCGAATCGCCGCGCGCGCCGCGACGATGCCGGCCGGCGAGTGGATCATGACGACGCCGGTCGGCGAGCCGCACTATTTTCTGCGCCGCTCGTATCGCGATCTCGCCCAAGGTGCCCTCCCCGACCGCACGGTCCTCGACCGCGCGACGGATCGCCACCCGGTGATGATCCAGGCGTGGGCGCCCGTCATCCCCAACGTGTGCGCCCTCAACTCGCCGGCCCTGGGGCGTCTCGGCATCAGCCGCGACACACCCGACCGCGTCGCGAACGTCTGGATCGACAAGGACGCGTACGGCGAGCCGACCGGCATTCTGCGCGGCTCCGTCAACAACTACTACACCAACGACGAGTTCATGAACGGCCTCCTCCGTGAAGTGCCGATCCTCGATCCCGCCGCCGTGCTGCCGGGCACGATCCGCGCCATGGGCGAGTACAACCGCCTCGGCGTCACGACGGTGTACGAAGGGCACGCGATGGGCAAGCTCGAGGTCGGCGCGTACCAAGCACTGCGGGCGGATGGGGCCTTGACGGTGCGCGTCCTGACCGCGCTCGAGGCGGAATCATACGGGTTACCGTGGACGCACCCGCTCTCGATGGCCGAGTTCACGGAACACCTCGAGCGCGCGCTCGCGACGCGCGATCGCGGCGACGACCTCTTGCGGCACGACGGCGTCACGCTGTCGCGCGGCGGCCCGTGCTGGCCCGGTTTCCTGCGCATGCACCGCCCGTACACCGGCCCGTATGGCGATCTGACGAACGGCGTGACGTTCGTCTCCGAGGAGAAGGAGATTGCCGCGCTCGAGTTCTGCGCGCGTCGTGGTCTGCGGCTCAACTTCATCGGCGCCGGCGACCGCGATCACGACGAGTTTCTCGCCAACGCCGAGATCTGTGCGCATCGTCATCCCGACGTCCGAGCCCGAGCGTGGATTCTCCAGCACGTCTTCTTCCTCACCGAAGAGCAGGCTCGCCGCTACGGCGCGCTCGGCTTTCACGCGACGACGAGCATGTCCTTCTCGTGGGGCAAGGGCGATCTCTTTCTCGCGCGCGTCGGCGAGCAGGTCGTCGAGCATCTGATCCCGCTCCGGCGCATGCTCGATGCCGGCATGACGGTCGCCTGCGGTACGGACTGGGGGCCGAAGAACGTGTTCGAGCACCTGCAGCTCGCCCTCACCCATCGCTTCGCGGTGAGCGGCCGGAGCAATCTCGGTCCGGCGCAACGGGTGACGCGCGCCGAAGCGTTGGCGATGTGGACGCGCGACGCCGCGCGCGCGCTGCGATGGGAAGGCATCGGCGCCCTCGGCGCCGGCGATCACGCCGACCTGATCGTCGTCGACCGCGACCCGCTCACGTGCGCGCTCGACGATCTGCCGGCGACCCAGGTGATCCGAACGGTCCTCGGCGGCCGTACGGTGTACGACGGAGGAGCACTGTGAAGAGGATTCGTCCGCGATTCGCGATCGTCGGCGTCGCTGCGCTCTGGCTCGGCCCCGCCCTCGCGCTCGCGTGTCACGACAGCGGCGGCGCGATGCCGCGGTCGATGCGTCCGGCGACGTTGATGTCGGGCCTGGGCGATCTCCACCACCCCATCACGACGACGAGCCCCGAAGCGCAGAAGTTCTTCGATCAGGGTCTGCGGCTGATGTACGCCTTCAATCACGACGAGGCCGTGCGCGCGTTCACCCGCGCGTCGGAGCTCGATCCGAAGGCGCCGATGCCCGCCTGGGGCGTCGCGCTCGCGCTCGGCCCGAACATCAATCTCGACGTCGACCCCGAGCGTGAGAAGGCGGCCTACGCCGCGGTGCAACGCGCACGCGCGCTCGCCTCGACGACGCGCGAGGACGAGCGCGCCTACATCGAGGCGCTCGCGCGCCGGTATTCCGATGACCCGAACGCGGATCTGAAGGCGCTCGCCGTCGACTATGCACGCGCCATGCACGACGTGGCGGCCGCCCATCCCGATGATCTCGACGCCGCGACGCTGTACGCCGAGAGCCTCATGGATCTGAACCCGTGGAAGCTCTGGAACGCGCAGGGGCAGCCTGCGCAAGGCACCGAGGAGATCGTCGCGACGCTCGAAGGCGTCCTGCGCCGCGACCCACGCCACCTCGGCGCGAATCACTATTACATCCACGCCGTCGAGGCGTCGCCGCATCCCGAGCGCGCGCTATCCTGCGCCGCCCGCCTCCCGACGTTGGCGCCCGCGGCCGGCCATCTGGTCCACATGCCCGCGCACGTCTACATGCGGACGGGCGATTACGCGGGCGCGACGCGCGCGAACGACGCCGCCGTCAAAGCGGACCGCGCCTACCTGCGCGCTGGCGCCCCCGCCGCCGGCGTCTACCCGCTGCTGTATCTGACGCACAACTTCCAATTTCTCAGCGCGTCGAGCGGCATGGCCGGCGACTCGGCGTCCGCCGACCGCGCCGCGGCCGGCGTCGCCGCCAACCTGGCGCACACGCCGCTCGAGGGTCCGGTCCTCGGCCTCGTCGAGTACTTCATGCCGACCCCGTACTATGTCGCGCTGCGCTTCGGCCGCTGGGACCGGTTGACGCAGATGCCGGCGCCGGATTCCCGTCTCGCCATGACGACCACGCTCTGGCATTTCGCGCGCGGGGTCGCGTTCGCCGCGACCGGCGCTCGCGAGCGCGCGCAGGCCGAGAGCGTCGCCTTCGATGAAGCGCGGACGAAGGTGCCGCCGGACACGATGCTCAACTTGAACCGCGCCGACGCCGTGTTCACCATCGCGCGCGCCGTCCTCGACGCGCGTCTCGCCGCCGCCGCGAGCGATCGCGAGAGAGCGGTCGCGGCGTGGCGTCGCGCCGTCGAGCGCGAAGACGCGCTCGCCTACGACGAGCCGCCGGCGTGGTACTATCCGGTCCGCGAATCGCTCGGCGCCGCGCTCTACGTCGCCGGCCGGCCCGCGGAGGCCGAGACCGTCTTCCGCGACGACCTCGCCCGCAATCCGCGCAACGGCCGCTCGCTCTTCGGCCTGCGGGAGGCGCTCCGCGCTCAAGGCAAAACCGTCGCCGCCGCCGCCGTCGACCGCGAGTTCCGCGCCGCATGGTCCACCGCCGACATCCAGCTGCGGATGGAATCGCTTTAGAGGAGCGGCTGGAGTCGCTCCGAGCGCACCGCCGCGTGCGTGACGCTCGCGCGGGCCGTAGTTGGAGCGGCCCGGATTCACTCCGGGCCGCGACGGCCATCGGAGCACGGCGCCGCAGGCGCCGCGCGCACGGGGGCGAAATCTACTTAATCAGGCGCTGAATCGTCTTGAACTCGGGCGACGCCGCCGTACGGACGAGCTCGAGGAGCACGCTTTCGACGGTCCCCGGAACGACGCCGGCACCGAGCATCTTCTCCCAGCCGATCGTGGCATCCTCGGCGCGGCGCGACGACGTCGTGTCGCGCGGTAGGTGCACCGCGTAGCCGGCGGCGATCAGGTCGTGCGCCGTCTGGTTCACGCACGCGTGGGTCTCGATGCCGGCGAGAATGACCTGCCGGCGGCGCAGCCGCGCCAGCGTCGAGACGAAGAGCGGCGTGCCGCAGCAGCTCAAGGTGAGCTTCTCGATCGGGGTGACGGCGCGTGGCAGATGCTCGGCGACCTCGGCGGCCGTGTGGCCGAGGCCCTGCGGATACTGCTCGGTGACGAGCACCGGGACGGCGAGCGCCGCGGCGCCCTGTACGAGCACCGAGACAGCGCGCGCGACGCGCGTGTACTCGAAGAGCACCTCGCGATACGCCTCCTGCACGTCGATCACGACGACGACCGCGGCGTCGCGGTCGAGCAGGCGTGGATGCCGGGGCGCGGCCGGCGACGCCACTAGGGAACCTCTGCGCACGTGCGTTTCGACGCGAGCATCGCGAGCCGCTGCGATCGCAAGGCGCGGAGCCCGACTCCGTATCCATGCGATACGCCGCGGGCTCCGCGCCGCCGCCGAGCGCGAGCGGATCGCGATTCGCAGCCGGAACTCACGTGCGCAGAGGTTCCCTAATGCCTCGTCAGGCTCTCGCTCTCGGCGTTGACGCCGAGGAGGGCGGCGAGCGCGTCGCACGCCTCGTTGAGCGGACCCTCGACGGTGTCACTCACGAGCTGCTCGACGGCGGCGAGATCGTCGGGACCGGGCGGCTCCGACTCGTGGTGCATGCCATGCAGCGCCCAGGCGACCGTGCTGAGACGATTGCGGACCTCGCCGAGCAGCGCGAGTGCTTTCTCCGGCGACATCTCAGGGGAATCCTTGCCCTTCTGTGCCATGCCACCTCCCCAGGGCGCCTACTGTAGACCGGCCGGGACGTCGCGGCAATCAGCGAAACGCCAGCGGCGAGCAGCCGCCGCGCGGGACGACGAACGTGTCGCCGATCTTGCGAATCGCGACGCGATCCGCCTGCGGTCCGGCGGCGGCGAGGAGGCGCGTCATCGCCTCGCCGAGCGGCTCCTTGCCGAGCCGGAACGTGTCCCAGTGGACGGGCACGAGCCAGCACGCCCCCGTCATCTCGAACATGCGCCACGCCTGCTCGGGATCGGCGTGGTTCTGGATCCACGGATCGTAGGCGCCGATGCCGAGGACCGCGACGTCGATACGCGTCTCCCGGGCAAGCGCGGCGAACGCCTCGGTGTACGCGGTGTCGCTCGCGAAGAACACGCGGCGCTCGCCCTTCGTCAAGAGATAGCCGTTGTAACCGCGCCAGCCGTCCCATGGCCAGCGCCGTCCCCAATGGTTCACGGGCACGGCCTCGACGACGACGTCCCCGACCTCGACGCGCTCGCCCCAGCCGATCTCGACGACGCGCGGGAAGCCGAGATCGTCGACGAGGTCGCGCGTCGCACGCGGCGTGACGAGGAGCGGGGTCGCCGCGAGACGGCGGAGCGACGGGCGGTCGAGACTGTCCATGTGCGCATGCGTGATGAGGACCGCGGCGAGGGGCGGCAGCTCGTCGGGCGTGAGGGCGGCGCGCACGACCCGCGTCGGGCCGATCGTGACACCGGCGACGTCGACGCCGATGCGCGGAAAGAGCGTCGGATCGGTCAAGATGCGCGTGCCGGCGAAATCGATCAGGACCGACGCGTGGCCGACGTAGGCGAGCGTCAGATCGCCGTTCGACCAGGCGCGTGGATCGGGGTGCGCGGGCGCGAGAAGCGGCCGCCGCCACGGCCCGCCGCACGCGTCGACGACCGCGCCGGCGGCGACGACGGCGACCACCGCGACGATCCACAGCGCGCGACGACGCATCGTTCGTCAGGGAGATCCGTCGTGGTGATGATCGTGCCCGTGCGGCATCGATTCGTCATGATGCTGGTGACGCTCCGGCATCGGCACGACGACCGACGACACGAGCTTCGCGGCGCTGCCCTTCACGCGCACGCAGCCGCGGTTGTACACGAGGGTCACGAACGCGCTGGCGTCGACCTGCACGTCGGTGAGCAGCGTCGCTTCCGGTACGCTCGCGATCGCACGCGCGACGGCGACCTCGAGTGACGCCTGGCGCAACGGCACGAAGAGGATCGAGGTGCCGCAATCCTCGCCGATCGCGCCGGTCGCGAGCACCATCGCCGGCGGATACGCCTCCGGACCGAGGACGCCCGGCAACGTCGCGACATGCGCGCGGCAGCCGACCGCTAGCACGGCGGCGGTGAGCGCCGCGACGGTCGCGCCTCGGGGCCGCCCTCGCATCCGCTCAGTGACGCGCGAGAAGACGGGCGCGTACCTCGTTCATCTGGCGGCGTGCCGACTCGGAGAACCACACGTCGAGGAAATCGCGATCGAGCCGCGGCCGGGTCTCGGCAAGGCGCGTCAGCGTCGGCGCCAGCAGATGCGCCTTGATCGTCGCATAGGCGTCGAGCGAATCGGGCGAGATCGCGCGCGCGACGCCGACCGCCCGCTCGATGAGCTTGTCCGCCTCGACGACCTCGTCGACGAGGCCGCGGGCGCGCGCCTCCTCCGGTGTGTAGAGCGCTCCGGTGAGCGTCACCTCGCGCAAGCGCGTCGGCGAGAGCGCGTGCCGCGCGATCTCGAAGGGCACGCCCGGGAACGGAATGCCGACCTGCACCTCGTTCAGCCCGATCTGCGCGTCCTCGTTGTCGACGACGATCCGCAGATCGCACGCGAGCGCAATGACGCAACCGCCCGCGATCGCGTGACCATTCACCGCCGCGATCGTCGGCCGCGGCAGCGAGAACCACGCGAGCAGTGTCTCACTCAGGCGGTCGACGAACGCCGCGAGGGTCGTCTCGTCGTACTCCCAGAGCTCGAGAAGGTTCAGCCCGGCCGAGAAGCACGTCCCCGTTCCGGTCAGGACCACCGGCAGCGGCGCCGCGCTTTGCAGCTCCGCGATCGCCGCTTGCAGATCGGTGAAGAAGTCGTCGTCGAGGGCGTTGACCTTGTTGGACGTCATGGTGACGACGGCGACGTCGTCGATCTGCTCGATGGTCCAGCGGCCCACGATGTCGCTCCCGCTCAGGGCACCATGCGCACCGACTCGATGACGATCGCGGTGACCGGGACGTTTTGCAACCCGCCCTTGTTCGCGGTCGGCACGGCGGCGATCTTCTTCACGACGTCGATGCCGTTCACGACCTTGCCGAAGACGGCGTAGCCGAAGCCCGGCGCCGTCTCGTCGCGATGGTCGAGGAAGGCGTTGTCGGCGGTATTGACGAAGAACTGGGCGGTCGCGCTGTCGACGACGCCGGTGCGCGCCATCGCGACGGTGCCGACGGTATTCTTCAAGCCGTTGCCGGCCTCGTTCTTGATCGGCGCCCGCGTCGGCTTCTGCTGCATGTCGGCGGTGAAGCCGCCCCCCTGGTTCATGAAGCCCGGGATCACGCGATGGAAGATGGTGCCGTCGTAGAACTTGGCGTCGACGTAGTCGAGAAAGTTCTTGACCGTGATCGGCGCCTTGTCGGGGTAGAGCTCGATCGTGATCTCGCCGAGCGACGTCTTCATGAGCACGCGCGGCGCCTTCGCCGCGCTCGCTCCCGGCGCCGGGCTCTTGGCAGGTGCCGGGCTTTTCGGCGGATCAGCGCTCTGCGCCGTCACCACCGAAACGAGCAACATCGACAGCATCGCGAGCATCACCGTCTGCGTCATGCACCCTCCCGTGCCGAACCGCCGTCCGTATCCCATGCTGATCCCGGAGGGTCAACTGGGTACTGGGCCGATTTGCGTCGCGATACTTCGTTGCTCGGTCGCTCCGCTGCTCGGCGTAGCGCTGCTACGCCTGCGCTGCTTGTCCTCGCTTGACGAGGGCTCGCTTCTCTCGCGCCTCGTCTCGCTCGCAACTCGGCCCAGTACCAGCCGTGCGGCAACTCTCGTTGCGCAACGTCATTCGGTCCATCGATGCAAACCGTCCGTCCGCGATCGCAGCGCGCGGCCTGGCGTGTCGCCTACTGATCGCTTATGGTCGCCTCGAATTTGCGTTGTCGCTTGTGTGCGAG
>Ga0137359_10005339_pt1 | contig 10584 bp, 7 predicted proteins | sample Mad1_40_16metaG_FD_108281 | JGI IMG/M metagenome (GOLD analysis project Ga0137359, IMG submission 108281) | Vadose zone soil microbial communities from Angelo Coast Range Reserve, California, USA - Mad1_40_16 metaG | ecosystem: Environmental > Terrestrial > Soil > Vadose zone | place: USA... | reverse complement strand
TCCAAAGGCGGAAATGGTGTATGTGATCGGAGAGGTAAAACGCTCTGGCGGATTCGTTTTGGGTGAACACCAGAGTATTTCCGTGCTGCAGGCCCTTTCGCTTGCTGAGGGACTCAACGGAACAGCCGACGCACGGCACGCCAGAATCCTGCGTTTGAAACGGGACGCTGATCAGCGTGAAGAGATGGCTGTGGATGTTAAAGATGTTCTGAACGGAAAAAAGGCTGATGTCGCGCTTCGCGCCGACGACATCTTGTTCATCCCCGGCAGTACGGGGAAAAAGGCGGCGCTACGTGCCGTCGAAGCTGCTATTCAAACGGGAACAGGCATGGCCATCTGGCGCACGCCTTGAAGGGTTATTTGGGGCACAGGATGAAACCTTCCGAATTTCCAATCGACAAAGCCGACCGACGCTTAAGCGAAGTTGGCCGACACACGGAACACAGTCCCACGGTGTACAGGTCTGTGGAGTCGCCTTCGCCGGAGAACGCCCTGGCGGGGAACTACGACAGCCTCTTGGACTACTGGCACGTTCTGTTCCGCCACAGAGTGACACTCCTAAAATTTACCCTAGGGGGGCTGCTCGCGGCGGTACTGATCAGCTTGGTGCAGACACCCATCTATCGCGTCAGGACTTCGCTGGAGATCCAGAGCACCAACTTCCTTGAAATGAAGGGTTCCAACGATTCCGCCGGGAGCTATGCGTCACCGGAGTCGTACGTTGAGACGCAAGTCAAGCTGTTGCAGAGCGAATCGTTACTTGAGGACGTGATCGACAAACTGAAGCTGCATAAAGAGCGGCCCACAACCAGATGGGGAGCCTTCGCAGCGGGGGTGCAGCGTATTTTCGAATTATCTAAAACCTCGCGCCTCCCAGAAAGGGAGGAGTTGATCCGGCAGATAGAACGCAATCTGACTGTCCGGACATCGGGTAACTCGCGCTTGCTGGAAGTGTTGTATGAGTCGCCGGATCCCAAGAGGGCGGCCGACTTCGCGAACACGTTGGTGAGCGAATTCATCGAACTAAGCCAAGAGGAAAGGTGGAAGTCCGCCCAAGGCACGGCCGAATGGCTGACGAGCCACCTGGATAAAATGAAGGCGCAGTTGGAAGCTTCGGAGGCGCAGCTCCAGGATTACGCGCGCACGTCGGGGCTGTCGTTTACCTCGGAAAAGGAAAACCTCGCGGAGAACCGGCTCAAAGAATTGCAAGACGAGCTGTCGAAGGCACAGGCGGACCGTATTGCCAGCCAGGCGAGATTTGAAGGGGCTAAGAACAAGCCGGCGGATTCGCTACCAGAAATGTTGGAAGACCCAACTATGCGGGAGTATCGCCAGAAGCTGACTGAATTACAGCGACAGTATGCCGAACTCAGCGCAACGCTGACTCCGGAACACTACAAAGTGCAGCGCGTGCAAGCGCAGGTCAATGAACTAAAGTCTGAGATGCAGAAGGAACGTAGCAACGTGCTGCGGCGCATCGGCAATGAATACGCGGCTGCTCTGCGCCGTGAAAAACTCCTGGCCGATGCCCACGCCAATCAGGAAAAGGTGGTGGCGGATCAATCGAATAAGGCCATCCACTACGATACGCTGAAGCGCGACGTGGATTCGAACCGCCATCTGTACGAAGTGATGTTGCAGAGGGTTAAGGAAGCCAGTTTGGCTACCGCGATGCGCGACAGCAACGTACTAGTTGTTGACCGCGCGAGGCCGCCGCTGCTCCCGTACCGTCCAAGCCTGCCAATGAACTCTGCGATTGGCTTGTTCAGCGGCGTGTTCCTGGGCTTCGGATTCGTGCTGCTCCGAGAACGTATTGACCGGCGCATAAGTGCTCCCGGCGACGCGCAGGTCTACCTAGATTTACCCGAATTGGGCGTACTACCTTTCGACGAGGCCGGTTTCCTGCGGCAAATCCCTAACCGAGTGCAGCCGCATCCCTGTGCCACACCGCTTCCGGAGGGCAGTGCGATGACATCCTTGCTCGGCGATTGTCCGGAACTGGCGACATGGAAGCGCAAGCCTTCCTTGCTTGCTGAATGCGCTCGCACCACCCTGACTTCTATTCTGTTGCCCAGCCAGAATGGCGAAGGTCCTCGGATCATTGTCCTAACGAGTCCAAGCCCGGGCGATGGTAAAACGACCGTGGCGTGTAATCTCAGCATTGCAGTGGCGGAGATCGGTCGCAAGGTTCTGCTGATTGACGGCGATCTGCGCCGCCCGCGCCTGCATAAGGTTTTTGGCATGGCGAACAGTGGGGGATTAAGTGATGTGCTGTGGGCAGACACGTCGCTGGAAACGGTTCCGCTCTCACAACTGGTTCGCGAAACCGAAGTCTCCGGTCTGTGCATACTGCCCGGGGGCAGTTGCGGCGTAACCCCGTCGAATCTCTTTTATTCTCCCCGAATGTCGAGGCTTTTGATGCGGCTGCGGATGGAGTTTGACATGATCCTGATTGACGCTCCGCCAATGATCCATCTCGCGGATGCTCGGGTGCTGGGCCGCCTCGCGGATGGCGTCATTTTGGTGGTCCGCGCTGGGCAAACTACGACTGAAAGTGCGCTATTCGCCAGTCAGCGTTTTGCCGAAGATGGGACGCGCGTGCTCGGTACCGTTCTAAACAGTTGGGATCCAAAAACAAGCCAGCGTTACGGCTACGGGAGTTACAGCGATTACCAGGAGTACGTCGCTCGGTAAGTCAAAAACCTGACGTTTGCCGTTTACCCTGACACCATGCTCTTTGACTCGCCCGCTTATTTTATTTTTTTGCTACCCGTTGTGCTGATCTATTGGCGTCTCGATCGGCGCCAACAAAACGTCTTTCTACTGCTTGCGAGCTACTTCTTTTACGGCTGGTGGGACTGGCGCTTCCTGGCCCTCATGATCGTCAGCACGACGATGGATTTCCTGATTGCGCAAAAAGTAACCCCGAGTCGCGGGGACACGAACCGCAAAAAGTGGCTCACGTTCTCTTTGGTATTGAACTTTTCCATTCTTGGGATATTTAAATACTTTAACTTTTTCGCGGACTCGTTTTCAGCCACTCTAAACACACTGGGAATCCACAATATTCCTCTGCCGCTAATCCGTATCATTCTTCCACCGGGCATTTCCTTTTATACATTCCAGGAAATTGCATACATCGTGGATGTCTATAAGGGGAGACTTGGGCCAGCGAAGTCTTTTGTGGAATACGGGTTATTCGTCAGCCTGTTTCCGCATCTGATCGCCGGACCGATTCAAAGGCCGGGCCACCTGCTACCTCAGGTTCAGAAAGATCGCGCCTTCGATGCGGACCGATTTTTCGATGGTCTAATGCTGATTTTCTCCGGCCTTGTGCGCAAGTGTGTGGTCGCAGACAATTGCGCTCTGCTGGCGAACGCCGCGTTTGGAGGTCAATTCGGAAGGCCGAACTTCTGGGTCGTTCTGATCGGAACGTACGCGTTTGCGTGGCAGGTGTACGGAGACTTCAGCGGATATAGCGATATTGCGCGAGGCAGCGCTCAATTGATGGGTTTTCACTTCATGGTCAATTTTCGACAACCCTATCTTGCGCTTCGGCTGCAAGATTTCTGGCGCCGCTGGCACATTAGCCTAAGCAGCTGGCTGCGCGATTACTTGTATATACCCTTAGGCGGCAGCGCCGGCGGAACATGGAAAACCTCGCGGAACCTTGTCGCGACCATGGTCCTCGCCGGACTTTGGCATGGCGCAAATTGGACGTTCGTCATATTTGGGGCGATTCATGGGGTTGTCTTGTCCGTTGAGCGCCTTCTCTTTCCGATCGCAAGAAACGCAAGTGATGCCGCCCGCCCCGGCGCCGTGGCGGGGTTCCTCTCGCTGTGGGGACAACGCATCTTAACTTTCAACGTCTTCTGCCTGACCTTGGCATTCTTTCGCGCACCCTCGCTCAGTGCGGCGACCCAGTTTTTGTCTGGGTTGTCCAATTTCGCGTGGCAGAGCGAATACGCCTCGGTATTCTTCATGCTGAGCCTTTTCTCCATACCGTTGTTTGTCGTGGACTTGTTGTTGGAAGCGAGCAACCAGGAATATCCGTTCGCGAACGCTTCGTACGCACTTCGGACGGCGCTTGCGAGTGTAGCTCTTGTCGTGTTGACACTTTTGTCAGGGAACACTTTCCATGCGTTCGTCTATTTCCGATTCTAAATCTCAAGCCGTGACTTACGCGAAAGTCTTGGCTGGAATTTGCGCAGTCCTGCTGATGGCCATCGAGGTTTCCGCGATTTATCTGCTCAAGCATGATTCCGCGACGTATGCGCGGATTTCTCACCAATATGATGAAGCCGTGAAGATGCATCCCTGCGGATATGGCGTACCCCCTTGCGTACTGATGGTGGGCAATTCTTTATTGCTGCATGGAGTCGAGTTGAATCGCTTGCAGGAAATGACTGTCGCCAAAATGCGCATCTATCCCATCTTTCTCGAAGCGACCGGGTACTACGATTGGCTGTACGCTCTACGCCGACTATTCCGCGAGGGAGCGAAGCCCCAAGTGGTGGTCGTCGGGGTCGGTGTGAACTATTTTCTCCAGAACGATGTGCGACCGGACTATGTTCCGATGCTGTTCTTTGACGCCCGAGACACTCTCGCTGTGGCTTCGGATTTGCATTTGGACCGCACGGCTACCAGTAATCTGCTGCTTGCGCATTCGAGCACTTTTTGGAATACGCGTAGCGCGATCCGCATGCAGATTCTCAGCCATTTAGTTCCACACCTCGAGGATGTGTTCTCGCATATCAATGTAAGGCCGGGCATTCCAGAAGGCCGCGACTTTGAAGAAATTGCGATTCCGCGTTTACAAAAAATGCGCGAGCTGTGCGAAGCACACGGAGCAAAATTGATTCTCCTGGTCCCGCCAACGCTGTCGTCGGAGAGCGCGGTCGCCGAAATGGCGGGCGCTGCGCACACGGTCGGGGTAGACGTTTCGGTACCGATTGACCCAGCAACGCTTTCGGCAAAGTTTTACCAGCGGGACGGAATGCACCTCAATCGCGAGGGCGCAGTACTCTTCACGTCAGCACTGGCTAAGGACCTTCCCGACAGAGTTGTGACTCGCGACACGTTAGCGTCCCGCTGGATTCGATGAAGACACTCGTCTCTTGCAAATGCGTAGACACCGACCGTGAGCACTGAAGCCTCAAGCGTATTCGCGGTACAGCAAAGCGAACGTGCGTCGTTGTGCGCAGATTTCAGCTGGATGTTTGTTGGGAACGCCGTTTATGCGGGCGGCCAGTTTGCGACGCTAATGCTGCTAGCTAAGCTGCTTCGGCCGGAGCTCGTGGGGCAGTACGCTTTGGGACTCGCGGTGGTATATCCCGTGATCAATCTCATGAACCTGCAACTGCGGGCCATTATGACCGCAGGGACTCGTTCGCAGACCCATTTCGGCCATTATCTCAGCCTTCGCATTCTCACCAGCTCAGTCGCTCTCGTGATTATTTTTGGCATCACCCAAATCTTAGGGTATCGCTGGGAATTGACGGCGGTAGTTTTGATGGTTGGCGTAGCGTACGGCATCGAGAGCATCAGCGATGTGTATTATGCGCGGTTGCAACTGCACGACAGAGTGGCTGAGATCTCCAAATCATTGATTGTAAGAGCGCTGCTGTCCGTGCTCGGGCTGGCGGTCGCGGTCTATGTCAGCCGAAGTCTGCTGTGGGGACTCGCAGGTATTGTGCTGGCACGGGCAATGGTCCTCTTCGGCCATGACATTTGTGAGCGAACCCATGGTCTGCCTGGGCAGTCCAAGTGGCTCCTGAGAAACGAGGCGCTCACGCCGCGCTTCGATTTCAGGGTGCAACGGGAATTAGTTTGGCTCAGCCTCCCCTTGGGAATAGTAGTGCTCTTAGCCGCTATGAATTCCAGCGTTCCCAGCTACTTCATCAAGCATGCATTAGGGGAACGGGACTTGGGCATTTTCTCAGCAATCGGATTCGTAGTTTCGATAGGAAACATGGCAGTGGTGTCGTTGGGTCAGTCAGCGTTCACCCGGCTGGCGAGATCGTATGCCACGGGCAACCGTGTGGCGTTCGGCTTGCTTCTCGGCAAGCTTCTCACCTTTGGGGCAACTCTCGGACTGTGCGGCATGATCGTTTCTAAATTGGCGGGACGCGAGATCCTCACCATCGTGTTCCGCCCCGAATATGCGGAGCGGGCAGATCTTCTTCCTTGGATCATGGCAGCCGGAGGCGTCGTGTATATGGCGCAGTTTTTGGGGTTCGGGATGACCGCGGCCAGTTATTACACCTCCCAAGTCGCACTGAATGTTCTTGCCATCTTAAGCCTCGTGGCAGCTTGTTATTGGTTGGTCGCACGACAGGGTCTCCTGGGTGTGATCTTCGCGATGCTGATCGCGGCGACCGTGCAGTTAGCAGGGAGCGTCATGATTTTAAGCGTAGGCATGCGAACGCAGGCTCATGCATGCGCCGAAAGGGCTGAAACAGCATGACGCCGGGGCTTCATCAGATGACTACGACGCCAGTCCCACCGTTCTTTTGGCGAGCCCGCTTGTGTCGGTTTGCTGCCATCGACGAATTTGGCTTCTTGCGGCGATCTGCCACGCTTGGCCATGCAGATAAGGGAAGAGGTGTCCGCTCTTCCTTAGGGTCAAGGGAGTTCTCCTGTCTGGGCAAGCTTGCGTTCGCTTCCCTTTGGCTCTTGGTATTCGCCATTCCATGGGAAGACGCAATCACGATCTCTGATTTTGGTACAAGCGCACGTTTGATCGGGATGGTCACCGTAAGTTTGGGTGTCTTCGCAATCATCGAAAGCGGGAGAGTCCGACGCCCAGCCGCGGGGCACCTCATGATGACCCTATTTGTGTTATTGGCGGCAGGAAGCCACCTTTGGAGTCTTTATCCCGAGGGAACTCTAGTACAGACCTTCTCGTACCTCCAGCTCCTCATGATGGTGTGGCTGATATGGGAGCTTTCTGCTGAAGTCCGAGAGCAGACGCGGCTTATGCAAGCTTACGTTTTTGGGACATTCGTTTCGGGGATAGACACGGTGTACCAATTTCTGTCACACCACGAGGCCGCTTATCAACGTTATGCGGGCGCTCGGTTAGATGCCAATGACCTGGGACTAATGATGGCCTTAAGCATCCCCGTCTCATACTATCTGCTCATTCAGAGTAAAGGGCTGATGGCCTGGGTCTACAGACTGCAACTTGTTTTGGCGGGAACAACCGTCTTGCTGACCGCTTCAAGGGGAGCAACCTTGGCGACCCTTGTCGCCTTGGCTATCGTGCCCTTGACTCATGCGCGCTTGAGAGCGCGTCAGAGAATCGCCGCTCTGCTGACAATATCAACGCTCGTGTGCGGCGCTTTTCTCTTCGTACCAGAAAGCTCATGGGAACGCTTATCCACAACGCCCAACGAACTCGCACAGGGTACGCTCACCGGACGCAGGGTCATCTGGGCAGCAGGCTGGGAGCTTTTCCGGGAGCATCCTTTCCTGGGTGTTGGAGCGAATGCGTTCCGGATTGTCGTCAGCCGTGTTTTGGCTGAACCGATTCGCGCCGATCAAGACGCTCTGCCTCCGGCGCCCCCTGCGCACAATACTTTCCTGTCGGTCCTCGTCGAGCACGGCGTGATTGGCTTTACGCTTTTTTGCTCTTTGCTGAGTGTCCTAGCGCTGTCACTGACGGCGCTGCCTCCGTTCCCCCGGAAACTATGGATTGTGTGTCTGGGGGTTTGGGTAGTAGGAGTATCCAGCTTGACTTGGGAAATGCGGAAACCGACTTGGTTCTTCTTCGGCCTGTTAATGGCGCAATGCGGCAGCATAGCCCAGAAGCGGACACAGAGGTATGCTCCCGCTCTTGCTGGTGCGCATCATCAGAATCATCTTCTCGTCATGGGATCTTGATCGTAATCCGCCTGGCTAGCACGCGGTTCTGGTGAGAGAAACTCCGCTGTTACCAACGAAACGCACACATGAAGAAGATCAAGGTAGTCCATATCGTTCCGATGCTGAGCCCGGGTGGCGCCGAGCGCGTGGCGGTTCATATCGTGAGGGGATTGAACCGTCAGCGGTATGAACCAGTAGTCATTTCGTTCACTGGGCGGCTGGGATGCGACCTCGACAGTTTGCTCGAGGAAGCCGGAGTAGAAGTTCGATATTTGGGCAAACGCCCGGGATTCGATTACCGCGTCTACCCCAGATTGCATCCTGTTCTCAGATACTACCGACCGGATATTGTTCACACCCATCTGCATGTGCTTCGCTATGCGTTGCCATCCCTGCTGCTTCTCAAGGGCGCCTCGTTGTTGCACACGGTTCACAACCTGGCGGAACGCGAGATTGAACCTAGGGCGCGCTGGATTCAGCGCTACGCACTCAACCACGGAGTTGTCCCTGTCGCGGTCGCCGAAGAAGTAGCACTAAGCCTAGAGCGCCTTTACGGGATTCGACAGTGCCGCGTGATCTCGAACGGCATTCCGACGAGTTGCTACGCCAGTCCCTCGACGCTACGGAGGGAGTGGCGGGCAAAGGAAGGTTTCGCCGACGATGATTTTCTCTTTGTCTGCGTGGCACGTTTAGCTCCACAGAAAAACCACGTGCTGCTCCTGAAAGCGTTCGCGCAAGGCCCCGCTTCCGATCCGAAGGCCCATTTGGCCCTGGTTGGAGAGGGCGCCTTACGGGAACGGCTGGAAGAGCAGGTTAAGAATCTCGGTCTAACCCGCCAAGCCCACTTTCTCGGGCTCCGGACCGATATTCCGGACGTGCTGGGTGCAATGGATGTTTTCGTGCTGAGCTCGGATTGGGAGGGTAACCCGCTCTCGGTAATGGAGGCCATGGCCTCCGGTTTGCCTATTGTGAGCACCGCTGCGGGTGGTGTGCCGGACCTCTTCGAGAGTGGGAGGGAAGGTCTTATCGTGCAGCCAGGAGATGTTGAGGCTCTCTCCAACTCCATGGCATTTCTCTTAGAAAACCGAGAACTTAGGCAGTCTTGGGGGATGGCAGCGGCGCGGCGGGCAAGAGAAAACTTCGACGTGTCGACGATGGTGCAGGCGTACGAGAAAGTGTATGAGAATCTTGTTGATCGTTCGCATCATCTGAACGGGAACGTACTCTCCGGAAGTCCGCCATTCCCGCCGAAGAAGGGGTTGGGAAGACCTGAAGTGACATCTGCCTGCTATTGAGGCGCGATACCAAGGAAATCGAGGGAGTCTAATCTATCCCTTCGATCTTTCACTCAAGATTTATGGAGATACCTCGAAACTATCGATACGTCTTTACGGTGTTCACTCCCACGTTTAATCGCTCTCAAACATTAGCCCGAGTGTACGAGAGCCTCCGGCTTCAAACCTTTCGTGATTTCGAGTGGCTGGTCGTAGATGACGGGTCTGCTGACGGCACGAGAGAACTCATCGAAAAGTGGCAAACCGAATCAGGCTTTCCGATCCGTTACATCTATCAGGAAAATCAGGGCAAGCCTGCAGCCTTCAATCGAGGCGTCCGAGAGGCCCAGGGGGAGTTATTTCTTACTTTGGATTCCGACGACGCTTGCGTGCCGCAGGCGTTAGAGCGATTCAAATATTATTGGGATGGCATCCCCCTGACCGAGAAAGACAAGTTTTCTGCGGTCACTGTGTTGTGTAAGGACCAGAATGGAAAGCTTGTCGGTGACAAGTTCCCCCGGGACGTCTTGGACTCAGACTCTATTGAGTTGTTCTTCAAATACAACGTGAAGGGTGAGAAGTGGGGTTTTCACCGAACTGACGTGCTGAAGCAATTCCCATTCCCAACGGTGCGGAACGCAAAATTCGTTTCTGAAGGAGTCGTCTGGTTCGCGATAGCCCGCAGGTTTAAGACGCGATTCGTTAATGAGATGCTCCGGATATACCACATGAATGACAAAACCGGAGACCGCTTGACCTCTCTCAGCCCCGCAGCGTTGTTTGGGCGCGCCCACTTTCATAAGTACATCTTGAATGAGCTCATCGATTTGTGCTGTTCGTCACCCGCAAGTATATTACGTTCGGCCATCAATTTCAGCCGCTACTCATTCGGTATAGGAAAAGGTCCTTACTCCCAGTTTAGGGAACTCCGCCCTTTGATCGCGCGATTGCTGGTGGTGATTTCACTTCCCCTTGCTTTCGCAATATCCCTGAAAGACAAGCACAGCGTTGCAACAGCGGTAGAAAGATAAAGCATCCATTGTTTGGCCACCCGACCGTTTGGCGAGCCAGGCGGAGCAACATGATCAAGATCATGCACATCATCACGACCCTCGGGCCAGCCGGCGCCGAAACTATGCTCTGCCGAATCGCTTCTGGCATGGATAACTCACGATTTGAAAATGAGGTTGTTTCGCTTACCGCCATATTGGACCTGGCGGAGCCAATGCAGCAATCCGGTGTACGTGTGCGGACGCTCGGCATGAGAACGAGAGTGCCAAACCCGTTGCTGGTGATGCGCCTTGCACGATGGATTCGCGAGTCCAAACCAGACGTTATTCACACCTGGATGTACCATGCAAACTTGGTCGGCGCGCTCGCCGCGCGCCTAGCTGGTAATGTGCCAGTGGTTTGGGGCATCCACCACAGCGCACTCGACCCGCGC